>Ga0265294_10000706_pt1 | contig 44962 bp, 57 predicted proteins | sample MunlanPumphouse3_FD_192504 | JGI IMG/M metagenome (GOLD analysis project Ga0265294, IMG submission 192504) | Groundwater microbial communities from a municipal landfill in Southern Ontario, Canada - Pumphouse #3 | ecosystem: Environmental > Aquatic > Deep subsurface > Groundwater | place...
CTCTGGATCTGACTCTCAGGAATACTGTATCCTTCCGCAAGCGACGCCGCGAGTGTTCGTCTGACCGCTTTTTGTTTCTTTGCGGTGCTCATCCGTTTCCAGCGGGAAGGCGGCATGATCCGGGTCCGAAAGCCGGCGCCTGCGTTTTCCGAAGCGACTCCGAGCGTCATCATCGACGTGGCATACCGCCAGAGGGTGAAATACTGGCGCCGCATCGTTCTTCCCAGATACACATCGGCCCGCGAGATCCTGCCGTATGCCCGGATCCGCCGTTTGGGGTCATGCATCAGCGGGATCGACTCCTCGATCCACTGCATGACAGAGTCGGGTTTTTCGTCGCATTCGAAGGAAAGTTTCTGCAGTTCGCGGTCCGGTGCCCCGGCAAACACGCCGCCGACTAAATCAAAGATCGTTGCCCGTTCATCCTTCTGGGCAGTATTGATGTCTCCTGCGGAGATGCTCGTCTTCCCGGTCGAAGAGCCAAACAGCATGTTTACGGCAGTACGCATATCCCCTGCCGAACTTTCCGCGATCGCCGAAAGCGCGTCTTCCCCGCAGGCGATGTCCTCGAAGCGGCAGATCTCCTTCATCCGTTTCTGCAGCGTAGAGACACCGATCGCCCTGAAAGGGACCGGATCGCAGAGTCTGCGGATCGAATCGGAGACCCCGTATGCGTCGTTTGCGATCAGAACGATCGGCTGTTTTGCTTCTTTGAGAATATCTGCGATCGCCCGGGCTCCCCCTCTGTCCGCATTTCCCTCGAGGTTATCCACCTCGTCGATGATGATCAGTTTTCGTCCGGCGCCAAACAGACTGGTCGTTGTTGACGAGTTTCCGGCGACACGCTCGATGATCGCTTTCGTGCGGGCATCCGAGGCGTTCAATTCAAGAACTTCCCAGTCCATATCGCGGGCAAGAGCAAGGGCTGCTGAGGTTTTTCCAATACCCGGTTTCCCCGTAAAAAGCAGCGGGCGTGAGTCCGGCGTCCAGGTCTTGGCCCAGTCAACTATCTGTCTGACCGCGGATCCATTGCCTAAAATATCGGCAAGATGCATCGGGCGGTACTTCTCTGCCCAGTCCATGTTCGTTACTGTAGATATGGGTCGTCTGAAGATAATAACGGTTGGGAAAAGCCCGGGATCGGCAGGACGGCAGATCCTGGAAAAATATTTCAGGGGCTGATCATCATCGTGTTTTTCAAAACGACACGGGTGATGAACTCGGCGTAGATGCTGTTTTTCGTGAAAGCCGCTTCTTCTTTGCCTTCCCGTTCATATACCGAAAGCACCTCCTTTCTGTCTGCATAGATGACCTCCTTTACAGGCATCGAAAGTTTTCTCAAAAGCGGCGGCGAAAATAGGGAATCTTTTGTATCTTCATCCGCGAAATAACACTGAAAAGGAATGCTGTTCGCGGTTTTTCTGCTGCTGACGATACAGCTGACGCGGATGCGTTTTTCTGCCCGGGCAATATCTTCAGCATACAGCTGATAAAATACAGGATCATCGGAGATGATGAGAAGTTCGTTTTTTGCTGTCCTCAGAAGATAACGGATGTGATTTTCCACACCCCACCCGGTCCTGATGTTATAGGTCTGGCCGGGCTGATCTGGGCAGGCAAGGGCAGCATAGGTCTCAAGAGCCATACCCAGCATGTCATACCTGATGACTGCCTCTTTTTTCAGCCGTTCCATGGTGTATGGAATATCAGCAGTCCGGTAACGGACCGGAGACCGTCTGTTTGAAATGATAAAACCCTTTTTTTCCAGAGAACCCAATGTTTCATACACGCGTCCACGGGGAATCAGTGTGGTCTCGTGGAGTTCTCTGGGGCTTGCAGAGTGGATGCAGGCGAGTATGAGATATATTTTTGCCTCATACTCGCTCAGCCCGATCCCTTTCAGCTGGGCTATCATATTATCTTCAAACATATACCCACATTAACAAGGTATATTTACCATACGTAACGATATAATTTATCCTGCCCTGTACCTGTTAAAACACAGATATTATCATTACAGAAGGGGAATAAATAGACAAGACACAGACTGGGGGCAGCATACCCAGTTTCTTCAATTTCAAGAGGTGATTCAACCATTATGTCTGCAGACACATATACTCCCGAATCCGTTTCAAACGCCGTCAGACAGTATGACGGAGTACGACGCAAAAAAGCAATAGGAAATCTCGTAAAAACCCTCCACATCGACAACATCGATGTCGTTGCTTCCTACGGTGAAGATGCGGCGGTGATACAGAACGGTCGTTCGGCTCTTCTTCTGGCTGCAGACGGAATTTGGAATCAGCTGATGGATCTTGATCCCTACTGGGCGGGATACTGCTCGATCCTGGTCAATATCCATGATATAGCAGCTATGGGCGGCCGGCCTATCGCGATGGTTGATGTTCTCTCTGCAAAAGATGATGAACTCATGGACAAGGTCACACGGGGCATGTGCGATGCGGCAAAAGCGTTTGATGTACCGGTGGTCGGCGGCCATCTCCATCCCGACGCCCCGCACAATGTCATCGACGTTTCGATCCTCGGGATCGCCGAGCTGGATAGTGTGATCTACAGTACGACTGCAGAACCGGGCGATGCGATCATCGTCGCGATCGATCTGAACGGCAGGATCCATCCGAATGCGGGGATGAACTGGGACTCGGTCACGATGAAGGATCCTAAACTCCTCAGGTCCCAGATCGCGGTGATGAAAACGCTCGGCGAACGTCATCTGCTGACGGCAGGAAAGGATATCTCGAATCCGGGCATCATCGGAACGCTCGGCATGCTTCTTGAGTCCAGCGGTGTCGGGGGTCTGATCGATCTTGATGCGATCCCCCGGCCGGATCTGCAGAAGCTCGGTATCGGATTTGAGCAGTGGGTCCGTATGTATCCCGGAATGGGGTTTGTTGTAACGGCAAACCAGAGTTCCGTCGAGCAGGTCTGTCAGCTGTTTAGAAAAGTCGGTATGGCCGCCCAAGTCATCGGAACGGTGACCAACACCCGCAAACTGGTTCTGCAGAAAGGAGCCGAGCAGACCACGCTCTTCAACTTCTGTGTTGAGGGCATAACCAATATTACAACTGTATGATAACGCTTGGGATAGGCTGCGGAGCTGACGCCGGAAAGGTTTTGGCTAGTGCAGAAAAGGCAGCATCAGAGGATGTCCGTGTCCTCTGTTATAGTTATCTTCCGCAGAACGAATCGGCTTATGTCGGTTCGATCTTTTCGGATCGTCCGCACGCAGCGCTGATCGATGATCTGTGCGCAGGAAAGATCGACGGCGCCGTTCGCGGCACTCTCCCGGCAAATGAGACCCTAAGATATCTGAAGACCGCATACGGGGTCCCCCGTCTGGAACGGATAGCCTTGCTGGAAACGGTACATGGCGACCGGTTTTTCCTCGCACCGGTCGGTGTTGATGAGGGGTGGAGTGTGGAAGAGAAGGCGGATCTGGTGGTCCGGGGAAGAAAACTTGCACAAAGGTTCGGCATGTCTGATAATACCGCTGTCCTTTCCGGCGGGAGAACAGGCGACATCGGCAGACACCCGGTCGTTGACAGATCGATCCGGGATGCGATCCAGGTTGCGGAACAGACCGGCGCCGTGCACTGTGAGATTTTGATCGAGGATGCCGTGAAAGAGTTTGGGGTCATCATCGCCCCGGACGGCATATCCGGGAACCTGATTTTTCGCACACTCACGTTTCTTGGAGCCGGAATCGGGCATGGTGCGCCGGTTACGAATATTCCCGGCGTTTTTGTCGATAGTTCGCGCGCCTCGTCCGGATACGTCCCTGCCCTGAATCTGGCAGCGGCCCTGGCAAAAAATAATACCCGATAATCCTGACCCGATTGATGATCCAGGTTAAAATTGAGACCTGATCGCAAATCCGGGCATAATCGTTAAGCAGAATCTAAAATAACCTTGAAAAACCTTCTGTATGATAAAAATGGCCAATACTGGCATAGTTTTATATATTATTTTGAACCATTTTTTGTTTGAGAATAATTATGGCAGACTTACCAAAAGCAGCAGTCGTCAGACTTGCAAAGAAAGCCGGCGCAGTTCGCGTGGGCGAAGATGCAGCAGATGCATTAGTAGCAAAAGCAGAAGCCTACATTGAAGCTATCGCAAAGCAGGCATTCGAACTTGCCCAGCACGCCGGCAGAAAGACCATTAAGGCAGAGGACATCGACCTCGCCACAAAAGAATAACCAGATTTTGTGTGGTGTGCGGGTCTAAGATTCCCGTGCATAAAACAAGCCCAGGCTTGATTATTTTACACGGGCGGTTTCCTTTGAAGCCCCCCGATTTTCTCTTAAGAGAGTATTAAAAAAGTCAGAGGGTTCCTTTTGTACTTGGAACCGCGGTCTCGCCGGGACGAACTGACAGAGCTTTCCCGAGAGCTATGCCAAAAGCCTTAAAGATCGCCTCGCATTTGTGGTGATCGTTCACGCCTGAGAAGATCACATGGGCAGTGATTCCTGCATTGGTACAGAAACTATAGAAGAAGTGTTCGAACAGATCGTTTGGAATACTTCCTGTCGAGATGCCGGTGAAGGAACCATCCATGACAAGATATCCTCTGCCGGAGATATCCAGTGCCGCAGTGGCGCGTGATTCGTCCATGGGGACGATCGCGTGGGCAAACCGCCGTATGCCGCGCCCTTCGCCGACAGATTCTTTGACGGCCGTTCCAAGAACGATCCCGATATCCTCGATCGTGTGATGACAGTCGACCTCAAGATCACCTTTTGCCTCAACGGTCAGCGAAAAGCCGCCGTGGCGGGCAAAGGCGTTCAGCATGTGGTCCATAAATCCGATACCGGTCGATATATCGACGGTTCCTGGCGTATCCGGGTCGAAAACGACCCTCACGGCGGTCTCTTTTGTCTCTCTGCTTTTCTCAACTGATCTCATAATGCTGCCTCCAGCGCCTCTTTCAAGGTGATCTTTCCGCTGTACAGGGCTGAACCAAGAACACAGCCGGATGCTCCCAGCTCTTTGAGAGAGCGAACGTCCTGTGATGATGACACCCCGCCGGCGATGACGACTGGAATGCTGACGGCATCCAGAAGTTTTTGGACGGGGGCACGGTCGATTCCGGCCTGTTTCCCCTCCACATCCACATTGGTGTAGAGAAGAGAGCCTGCACCCAGTTCCTCGAACTTTTCTGCCCAGCCGATAAAGTCGCCTGCCAGTTCCTGCCATCCGGAAACGGCGATCTCACCGTTTCTTGCGTCCACGCCTGCCATAATGCGCTCACTGCCGAACTCCTGACTTAGCGTCCTGATAACGGCAGGGTCCTGAGTGGCGAATGTGCTGAGAATGATCCGGGAGACTCCGCAGTTCAGCCAGCCGCGGGCATCTTCAAGACTGCGGATGCCTCCGCCGACCTGAACGAAGACGTCGGTCATCTCGACCACCTCGCGGATCATCGCGGCATTCGTGCTGCTCGCCGCAAATGCCCCGTCCAGATTGACGACATGAAGATTTGCCGCGCCTTCAGCGATCCAGCGGCGGGCATTGTCGATAGGTGATCCGTAGACTGTTGCCGTCAGCCGGTCTCCGCCGACAAGCTGCACACAGTTCCCGGAGAGTATATCGACCGCCGGGAAAACTTCCATCTTATCTCACCATCCGGGTGATGTCCAGAACAAGGATATCCCTCGCTCCGGCGCGTTTCAGCAGATTGATCAGCTGATACACTTTGTTGGTAGAAACGACGGCGTGAAGAGCCACGGAATCGGAGCCGGCGATATCCATAATGGTCGGACCCCCAAGCCCGGGGATCAGCGATTTGATCTCCTCAAGTTTTTCGCGTTTGACATTCAGCATCAGATAACACTGACCTTTTGCCGCGATCACGCTCTCGAAGGCAAGAAGGATCTCTTCGATCTTTTCATGCTTTTCTGTGAGCGAAGTTTTGTTCGCGATCACGTTGGTCGTGCTTGCGAGAATCTCTTCAACGATCCGGAGTTTGTTGACTTCAAGGGTCGTTCCAGACGAGGTCAGATCGGCGATGGCGTCGGCGATGCCGAGGTGGGGTGCCGCTTCGCATGCCCCGGAAACCTCGATGATATTCACATCGATGGATCTTTCGGCAAAGTAATCTTTGCAGATATTTGGAAATTCGGTTGCAATCCTGATCCCGTTCATCTTTTCGACCGAGGTGATCGGGGATTCCTGAGGTACAGCGATCACGAGTTTGGCTGAGCCGAAGTTCAGGTCCAGAAGGCAGGCGACGTCTGCACGGCGTTCCGCGACCATATCCAGCCCGGTGATGCCGATATCGGCAACACCTTTAGCCACGTATTCGGGGATATCGATCGGCCTGACGAACAGGACCTCGATCTCCGGATCTATGGTCTTTGCGATAAGCTGGCGTGAACCGGTCATGTTGATATGGATGCCTGCTTTATCCATCAGATCATTGATAGGCTCTGCTATACGGCCCTTATTTGGAATCGCCAGACGTATTTTTGCCATAGGTTCAGAAGGTCTTTAATTTTCCGTCGATGACGAGTCTGGTGATATCAGTGATGTTCTCCAGACGCTTGTTGACGATCTCTTCAACTTCGGGTGCGAAGTCCTTGAATGTGTATCCGCGTTTGGTTATGCACTGAACGCTTGCGATGTGCGGGTAGTCGATCGGGTGACCGATCTGGGAGAGAAGTCTGACGTACATCTCTTCGATACCATCGACTTTCTGGCATGCTTCCTTTGCGATTTCCGTGGAAAGCAGGTTGTAGATCTTGCCGATATGGTTGATCGGGTTTTTACCGGAGGTGGCTTCCATGGACATAGGTCTGTTCGGCGTGATAAGCCCGTTGCAGCGGTTTCCGCGTCCGACGGATCCGTCGTCGCCCATCTCTGCGGAGGTTCCGTTGACTGTCAGGAAGACCGAGGTCGTCTTTTTGCGGATGATATCTGCGGTGTTGATCTCAACTTTGACTTTTCTGTCGGTGTACTGTCTCGCGACCTGAGTGAAGGACTCCGCCATCTTCTCTTTCATCTCGACATACTCGTCGATCCCGGAACAATACCGGTCGACCATAGCGGAAGCTACGGTAATGGTGATCGTGTTGATATCTCTGAGTCCCATGAGTTTGAGATCGTAGCCGACCATCGGGTTTTTCGGGCGGAATTCATTGGCGATGTATTCGTCAAGGCCGAGGATGATCTGCTCGACCTGAGAGAAGGGTGCATGACCAACACCAAAAGAGGTGTCGTTTGCACGCGGAACTGCTGTGTGGCCTTTCTTTGTGTGGAACACATCACGCAGATCGGTGGAACCGGTTCCCATACGGCAGTCGACGATGACATCCGTCTCCATATTGAACGTGGGGATAGTCTGTCTCAGATAAGCGCGCGCCGCTTCTACAGCGATGGCGTCGGTTGCGAATACTTTGTCGCCGAACTGACGGGTAGCTCTTCCTGTAAGGAGGAAGTAGATCGGTTTGATGATTTTGCCGCCGCCAAACTGCGGTCTGGACTCGCCTGCGACGACTTCTCCCTGATCGGTGTTGTGGTGAAGGACAGCACCATCGCACTCTTCCATATATTCTCTGCAAAGTGCCCGGGAAATCGCTTCGGCGACCCCGTCAGCAATACTGTCGGGGTGACCGATGCATTTGCGTTCGACGAGTTCGACTTTCTGCTTTTCCATTGGAGTCTGAGAAAGATGGGTGATACTGATATTTCTCTTCATTTTTGAATCACTTCAGAATAATCTGATGTTTGAATATAAAAAAGATTGTATTGCAAATCAGAAAATTTTGCATCATTGCGGATCGACGGGAAATAAACGATCTTTGCAGACTAAAACGATCCCGCCGTTTTACAGAACCAGTCTGACGTCTGTCCGGATCTGGGCAACGGACTTTCCGCCGACGAAAACACGGATGACGCCGCCTGACTCGGAGACGACGATCCCGACCGCATGTACTACTTTGGTGATCGCCGCGGTGGCAAGATGTCGGCCGCCAAGTCCGCTTTGCAGGTTCGCATCCCGGCTGTCTGCATCGAGGTATCGGCCGGAGGCGGCGATGATCCCTTCTTTATCGATGATGAACACGCCGTCGAGCTGGGCAAACTCCTTGACGCTTTCCCAGTTTTCCCTGATCTTTATATCACGGACCTCTTTTGGATGGCCTTCATACGGGTTCAGGACACCCTGATGGGACCAGCGTTTCAGCTCATCGATGTCTCCCACGATGAACGCAGTGCCCACCGATCTGCCTTCACGTCCGTCATGGGCGAGTTCAAGCGCGAGCATCAGAACGGCATGCAAAGCTTCCGGTTCGACGATGTGGGCATAGTCCCCTACAGAGAAGGAGTTCTCCTGGCTCCCCACATCATAGATGAGCAGGGCATACGGGAACGCGGCGACAACGGTCCCGCAGTCCGCTTTGGTCAGGATCTTATACTGGAGGACAGCGTCGACGATCTGATTGGAACAGTAATCCACGAGTGCCAGCATACTGTGATCACGCAGGATCTCCGGCTGGATATCAACCACATGAACGGTCGGCGTTTCGATGACGATATCATCCTCTTTCGGGAGAAATGAGATTACGGCAAGTGCGTTCACCGTTTTTGCCAGATTGTCCGCGGCTAATAGAAGATTTCTGTTCTTATCATTCATCACATACTCCTGATGAGCGCCGGGATCTCTGACGGACGTGTTGCAACCGGGATGTCGAGTCCCCGCAGACGTTCGATCTTGGACGCGGCATCTCCTTCTCCTCCTTCGACGATCGCGCCGGCATGCCCCATACGTTTCTCTTTCGGGGCGGAAACCCCGGCGATATACGAAACGATCGGCATGCCGAGATCCAGCGCACGGCGTGCGCCGTCGATCTCCAGACTGCCGCCAACTTCGCCGATCAGAACAATGGTCTTTGTCCGCCCGTCCGCATGGAACTCATCCACAACTTCGGAGAAAGTCTGACCTATGACGGCGTCTCCGCCTATTCCTATGATCCCGGACTGACCGAGACCGGCAGATGTGAGTTCGGCAATGACCTGGTATGTCAGGGTGCCGCTGCGCGAGACGACACCTACATCTCCTTTCATACAGAGATTTGCCGGAATGATACCCAGTTTGCATTCGTCTGGTACAAGCATGCCTGGACAGTTGGGGCCGATGACCCGTGATCCGCGGGAACCGGCATAGGCCACTGCCCGCATGATGTCATGAACCGGAACATGTTCGGTGATCGTGACGATGGTGGGGATGCGTGCATCGGCGGCCTCCATGATGGCGTCGCCGCATCCGCCGGCCGGAACGAAGATGACCGAAGCTCCGATCTCATGTTCCTCTGCTGCGTCCATAACCGAGTTGTAGACCGGGACGCCGAAGACCTCCTGACCGGCTTTTCCCGGCGTCATGCCGGCAACAACCCCGGTGCCGCCCACCTGTTTTGCATAGGCGTTCATCAGATTGATATGGAATTTTCCCTGAGAACCGGTCGCTCCCTGCACAAGGATGCCCGTGTTTTTTCCTGCATAGATCATTGTACTGCCTCCACTGCCTGGCGAATCGCCGCGTCCATCGTGTCGGACATGACGTATCCGCACTCCTGAAGAAGTCTGCGGCCTTCTTCTTCATTTGTACCGGCGATCCGAACGATCACCGGCTGCGGGACGCCTGCCTCGATGATTCCTTTGGCGACCTCGTCACAGCGGGTGATCCCGCCGAGAAGATTGACCACGATCACTTTTACGCCCGGCATGGATGCAACCAGTCTGACCGCATACATGACCCGGTCCGAAGCCGCTCCGCCGCCGACATCCAGGAAGTTCGCGGCTTTGCCGTGATAATGCGAGATGATATCGAGGGTCGCCATGGTAAGTCCGGCCCCATTTCCGATCACGCCGATGTCTCCATCCAGCTCGACATAAGAAAAACCGTGTTTTTCGGCCTCTGCCTCGCGGGGAGTAAGGTCCCTGTTCTCGGAGATGCCCTGACGGGTCAGAGAGTTATCATCCAGAATGATCTTGCCGTCTGCTGCGAGAATGCCTTTTTGCGTCATCACCAGGGGATTGATCTCTGCAAGAACGGCATCCTTGGACCGGAAAACGGCAAAAAGATCACGAACGATCTTACCTATTTCTTTTGGGGCGTTACCTATCACATTTCGGACGATGAAATCCGGAAGGGTGACAAATGACGGATCCACATACACGCGGCGGAGTGCCTCGGGTCGTTCTTTTGCGAGTGTCTCGATCTCGACCCCTCCTTCGCTGGAAAAGAGGATCAGCGGCATCTTTTTTGCACGGTCGATGGTGATGCTCAGATAATATTCATGCGAGATCTCGAGCGCCTCTTCGACCAGGATCTTTTCGACGGAAAGTCCCTTGATCGTCTTGCCGAACAGATCGCGGGCGACCTCGGAGATGTTCTCCGCTGTTGCCGGAAGGATGCCGCCGGCTTTCCCTCTGCCGCCGACATCGACCTGAGCTTTGAGGACGACCTTTTCCGCGACTTTTTCCAGAGCCGGTTTTGCCTCTTCGGCGGAGTTGATCAGAACGCTTTTTGGCACCGGGATACCTGATTCCCGGAAGATCTGTTTTGCTTCATATTCACGGAATTTCATATCTGACTCCTGACAAGTTCCTGCCCGATCGCAAGTGCCCGTTTGTTATTCTCTTCTGTGCCTTTTGGGACACTGTCCAAAACCGCGTGTTCAAGCGCATCGTAGGACACGATCCCGGTTGCTTCGAGGATCCCGCCGAGCATGATCACGTTGGCAAACACGGTTTTTCCAAGCTGGGATTTTGCTTCTGCCGTTGCAGGTACCTCATAATATCTGCATGCCGGCCGGCTCGTGACATAGCCCGGATCGAGAAGCATCACGGCATCATTTTTCACATGTGAGCCGTATTTATTGTATGCCTCCTGGGACATAATGGCATACACATCCGGATCCGTTACCTTGGGATAATGGATCGGGTCATCCGAGATGATCACTGCGGAGGCAGAGGCGCCGCCGCGTGCCTCGGGGCCGTAACTCTGGGTCTGGACAACATACTTATTCCCATACAGGGCGGCCGCTCTTCCGAGGATGACCGCCGCCGTGATGATCCCCTGCCCGCCAAGACCGGAGAACCTTATCTCGGATTTCATTTCGCCGCCTCCACGCCGAGCGGGGGATTGTTCCTGCGGACAAACTGACCGACAACGAACTTTTCCGGAGAAAGCTGAATCCCTTTGGCCGCATCGCGGTCTGCTTTGACCTTCAGCACGGCATTTTCTCTGAACATATCGATCATCTGAGTCACCTGACGCATCTTGTTTTTACTGCCGAACGAAGTCGGACACTGGGTCATGACCTCGATGAACGAAAGACCCGGGGTCTCGAGTCCGGTTCTTATCGCCTCGGTAAGCTCTTTTACATGGAAGGAGGTCCAGCGTGCAACATAGTTTGCTCCTGCGGCCTCTGCTAACCTGCAGAGATCGAACGCCTGCTCCTGCATACCGTACGGGGTCGTTGTGCTGATAGCGCCATACGGAGTGCAGGGACTTCCCTGACCGCCGGTCATGCCGTAGATGTTGTTGTTCATACAGATCACGGTTATATCGATATTTCTCCTGCATGCATGGATGAAGTGGTTCCCGCCGATCGCTGAACAGTCCCCGTCCCCGGTAAAGATGATCACATGCTGGCGCGGTTTTACGAGTTTCAGACCGGTCGCAAAGGCGAGGGCCCGGCCGTGGGTCGTATGCAGCGAATCGGATGAGGTGTATCCCGCAGCACGGGAAGAACAGCCGATCCCGGAGATGAACGTCGTCTCCTCCTGTTTGTAGTCCAGCTCTTCAACTGCTCTCAGCGTGCAGTTGATGACCGTTCCGTTGCCGCATCCCGCGCAGTAGATGTGGGGGAGTCTGTCCTGCCGATACCAGTCTTCCAGATTCATAAGCACACCTCGGTCACCGGTTTTTTCACGGTTTTTGCGATCTCCGCTGCTTTAAGCAGTTCGGCCGGCGTATGGAGGGCTCCTCCGAGTTTCGGCACGACAACGATCGGGATGTTGGTGTGCTGGCGGACCTCTTTTGCGATCTGCCCAAGATTCATCTCCGGGATGATGAACGCTTTGGCGTTTTTGAATGCAAGCAGGGATTCATCGGGGAACGGCCAGACGATACGCAGATTCAGATGGCCGTAGGTATCGGGAATGTCGTGGAGGAGCTGGCGGACCGTACGGGTCGGAGCTCCGTACGAGATGAAGACCAGTTCTGCGTCCGGGTTGACGATGTCGACATCAGCGATCTCATTTCTGAAGTCCTCGATCTTTCGGACCTGACGGCGAACCAGTTTCTCGTGGATCTCCGCAGAATCGGTCGCAGGATATCCTTTTTCGTTATGGGTCAGTCCGGTGATATGGACATTGTGACCCATACCGAAGGTAGCAAACCCGGGGACCCCGTTCTCGTCCGGGGCGCAGGGAAGTTCTCCCTCTTTGAGCTCGCGGCGGGGTATGATCTCCACATTGCTGTGCAAAGTGATCTTTTCCCGCATATGTCCTATGGTCTCATCCGTCATCAGGAAAACCGGTGTCCTGAACCGGTCGGCAAGATTGAATGCTTTGACCGTCAGATCATACATTTCCTGAACGGAAGACGGAGAAAGTGCGATCACGCTGTAATCCCCGTGCGAGCCGTATCTGCACTGAAGCATATCGCCCTGGGCAGCCATCGTCGGCTGACCAGTGGAGGGGCCGCCGCGCTGAACATTCGCGATCACGATCGGTGTTTCAGTGAAGGCAGCATAGCCGATATTTTCCATCATCAGGGAAAAGCCGGGTCCAGACGTCGCGGTCATCGTCCGTGCGCCGGCCCAGGAACCTCCGATAATCGCGGCGATGCTTGCAATTTCATCCTCCATCTGGACGAAGGTCCCGCCGATTTTTGGCAGACGAACTGCCATCCGCTCGGCGACTTCTGTTGAGGGGGTGATAGGATAGCCGGCGAAAAATCTGCATCCGGCAGCCAAAGCTCCTTCTGCGCAGGCAACATTGCCATTCAGGAAATCAGTTTTGTCCGTCAATATTCAATCACCACTTTCTGAGGCTCGAAGGGTTTTTCATCAATCCAGGATATTGCCTGGTCCGGACATATCATCTGACACATCCCGCAGAGCTGACGACCATAGAGCTTCTGCAGACGGCAGTTTGTACACCTTTCCGGGTGATCCAAAACCGGGATGATGTAGCCGCGTGAACCTGGTCTCTTTCCTTCCTGGAAAATTCCGTAAGGACAGACTTTCGTACACATATTGCAGCCTTTACACCGGCGTTCATTGATAACGAGCTTCATTATTAATACTATTAATATTATGAGTCTTTAACAGGCTAAAAGTTCTTCCGTTGAGTATGCCGGAGGCATCTCCTTCTGCAGACATCTGCGTGAAAAAACCTCCAGCCCCCCTCTGTATAGAGAATGATATGGGGTCCTATGGGAATCCTTATCCATTTCTAAAAGAAGAATTATTAAGAATAAGAGGGATACGCTTGCAGAAAAATGTCAGAACCTCACTACGACTTGAGCTCAAAGACAAACCCGGGCAGTTACTTGCTGCAATAGAACCAATATCCAAAAGCGGGGCAAATATCATAACAATCTCCCATCAGCGCGACACGAAGTCAGTCAATGGGGCCTTAATTGTCGACATCGTCATATCACTTCCAGAAAAACGGCTCGTGGAACTGATGGACGCTCTCCGTGCAAACGGCGTTGCCATCGTCCGGATCGGGACAGAACATCTTACCTGTACAAAAACATTCATCCTCATCGGCCACATCCTGCACACCGATCTTACGGACACGGTCAACCGGATCGATAAGGAAAATGTTGCTGAAGTGACCGAACTCGATCTGGTCATGCCCGGAATGGCCGAGCCTTCGACGGCAAAACTCACGATCAAAGCGATGAGCGAGCTGGAGATGAATCAGGCGGTCACAACGCTCAAGGACATCGCTGCCGAGAAACATCTTCTGATCATCAACCAGATAGGAGGCGGCTTATGAAAACATGGAACATCGCCCTAATCGGCCTTGGTTCGGTTGGACGCGGCGTTGCTGAGGTGCTTGGAGCCGATGCCCGTTTCCGTATCGTTGCGGCGGCCGACTCAAAGAGCGGCGCCTTCGATCCCGCCGGTCTTGATATAGAAGAGATCCTTGCAAAGAAAAAGAAGACCGGGCGGTGCGGCGACCCCGCGTGGCCTGCATCGCGTATCGCGGCGGAATCCGAATACGATATTCTGGTCGAGGTCACGCCGACGAATGCCGACACAGGCGAACCGGCGCTTTCCATCATAAAAACAGCGCTGACCCGCGGCAAACATGTTGTAACATCCAATAAAGGCCCTGTCTCTCTTGCCTCAGCCGAACTTCTTGAACTGGCGGAGAAGAACAATGCCGCATTTTTGTTTGAAGGAACCGTCGCCGGCGCCGTACCCATTCTCCGGGGGATCAAATACGGACTTGCCGGCAACAAGATCAAAGCGCTCTACGGTGTTTTGAACGGGACCTGCAATTATATCCTCACCCGAATGGAAGAGGAAGGACTTACCTATGTCCAGGCCCTCGCCGAGGCCCGCGATCTCGGATATGCCGAGGCGGATCCGACATACGACATCAACGGAACCGATGCGGCGATCAAACTCGTCATCCTGGCAAACACCATGCTTGGAATGAATGTCACCCTCGCCGATGTCAAACGTACCGGCATCTCCGATCTGACCGTCGATGCCCTCCTGATGGCTGAAGAGACCGGGCACTCGATCCGTCTGATCGCATCCCTCTATCCGGAGAAAAATCTTCTGGAGGTCTCTCCGCGCCTGATCTCCAAGACCAATCCTCTTGTGGTGACCGGGACGCTGAACGCCGTGACCGTCGAAACCGAGTATGCCGGCGCGATAACGTTCATCGGCCGGGGAGCCGGATCCGTTGAAACGGCCAGCGCAATCCTGGCCGATCTCCTGTTCATCACCGATAAATATGACCGGTAAGGAAAAACCCGGCGGCGTTCTTGAACGCCGGGGCGCATTCCTCGCAGCCATGAGACGGATGACCTTCGAAGAAGGCCACTTCACGACTGCCGATCTGGCAGCTGCAGCTAATGTTCCGCGTTCAACAGCCCAGGACTGGGTCAACCGGCTGATCAAAGAGGGCTGTATCTTCGTAAAAGAAGAACCGCACGGCAGAAACCCGGCACAATACGCCTCCAGAAGCGCCCTCCCGCAAACCACCTGCAAACGGATCTTTACGACCCTTGACGGCAGCGATGTCGAGATCTTCCATGAATGTCTCTCAAGCGGATGCGCGGGTTTTTGCGAGTTCCATCACCGGAAAGCCGGCGGCGCGGCGATCTCCGTCACGCGTGACGGTATGATCTTCCGTGAGCGTGCACGCATCGGCGAAGCGAATGAACTCAGACTGGATTCTGCCGCCGTGGGTCTTGCTTTGGTGAGAAAAGAGGGAACCGAGATCGTCCAGACCATCCGGTCGGTCCCGGGCGGGCCGGCATATTCCCTCTCCTCAATGATGGGCCATGCAAAAGGCGTGAACGGAGTACAGATCAGCGCGGCCGGCGGGGTCATCACCGGTGAAGTGCGGACATCCGCCCTGACCCCGGTCACCATCGGCGTGGATGATACCGACCGGAAAGGATGCGGCGGGGCGACATTTGCCCTTTCCCAGGCACTCATGAAGTATCTGACCGACGCAGGAAGCATCATCGGGATCCGGCATCAGGTCGCCGCCCTCTGTCAGGATATCGAGGAAAAAACTGCAGGAAACTCCTGCAGTTTCATCGAACTGGCCGTTGACCCAAACGTCCTGAACTCTCTTGCCGCCCGCGTCTGCAGATTCGTCGATGAGGAAAGCGTCTCAGATGAATGGGGGGTCGCGATCATGACGTCCATCACGGTCCCAAAGGATCTGCTCCTGCTTGGAAAAAAGATCCGTCAGGAACGAGTCACAATGGAAGAGGTCATGACCGCCGCACAGAAATGCGGGGTCGCCGTCTACGGCAAAAATGGCATTATCGGCGCAGTCGGCGCAGTAAGCCTGAAATCCCAGCCGCAGGAAGTCCTTCTGGATCCGGACTGTCCGATGATCTCTGCAGACTGACACCAAAAATTTCAGAAAAAAAGTGGTGAAGATTAATGCACCCATTCTCCCCGGGCATTTCCGGAGAGCTCCTGTTTCCAGATCGGGACCTTTTCTTTCAGCTTCTCGATGATATAACGCGAACCTTCATACCCCTCGCCGCGGTGGGCTGCCCCGACCAGGATCACCACGATCGTCTCACCCAGAGCAAGACGGCCGTACCGGTGTATGATATCGACCGAGTTCAGATGAAAAAGTTCCATTGCTTCTGCCGCGATATCGGCAAGATCCTTTTCCGCGACCGGAACGAACGCCTCGATCTCGAGCGCGTCCATATCGCCGTCATCCCTGACGCAGCCGATGAAAACGACCTGCGCCCCATCCTTGTTCGTGCGGGATCCTGCGATCAGCGCGGCGACATCGATATCCTCCTTTTGCAATGCAAGGACCATGTTCATCCTCCGGAAACCGGCGGATAGATCACGATCTCGTCACCCTCTGCCGTATGAAGGGTCTTTGCATCGTCGGAATCGATCCGTTCCCGGTTATACATAAGAATGATGTGTGACCCAAACGCCCCTTTAGGGAAGAGTTCGTCCATTCCGTCTTTCTGTGTCTTTGCAAAAGCCAGAAGAGCGCCCAGAACAGACGTCCCCTCCGGGACGCTGAGAGTATTCACCTCTCCGAAAAGTTCACGAAATCTGGCAAACGAGCGTATGGTTATCTGCGGCATAATCGTAGTTAAGATGTATGGCCTGAAGCTATGAATAATTACGCGTCGGGGTTCGTTTCAAGGATCTCTGCCAGAGTGATCGTAAACACAAGGGTCTTGCCCGCCAGAGGATGATTTGCGTCAAGCGTCACCGTGTCCTCATCGATCTTTGTGATGGTCACCGGGATCTGGTTTCCGTCGCCAAGCTGGATCATCAGCTGTTCGCCCGGTTCTGCGGTGAACCCTTCGCCAAACTCTCCGCGAGGAATCTCCACGGTCATCTCATCGGTCTTTTCACCGTATGCATCTGCCGGAGAAATCGTCACCGATTTTGTTTCGCCGATCTCCATTCCGAGAACCGCGGCATCGAACCCCGGGACCACCATGCCGGAACCAACGATAAACTCGAGGGGGTCACGGCCCTCCGATGAGTCGAAGCGTGTGCCGTCGAGAAGTTCGCCGATGTAATGTACGCGAATGGTATTGCCGTTTTGTACTGACATACCGTTTTTGTGGGCTCTGACTATATAAGTAGCTGACGCACCCGGACCGAGGGGTCCGCATCGCCCGGTGAATCACGTTTTTCCCCGGGAATACTGACTGAAGAAACACAGGAGTTCAGGCGCCCTCATTAGGGAGACCAAAATCCTATATCATACCACATCACATATAATTTATCATGTTAGTTTACATAAACGGGAAATATGTTCCTGAAGATCAGGCAACTGTCTCGATCTTTGACCACGGGTTCCTTTACGGGGACGGTGTGTTCGAAGGGATCAGGGCATACAACGGCCGTGTGTTCCGTCTTAGTGAACACGTTGACCGTCTCTTCGACTCAGCCAAGGCTATCGATCTCAATCCCGGGATCACCCGCGCCGAGATGGCCGAGATCATCAAGGAAACACTGCGGAAAAATGATCTGAAGGATGCCTACATCCGACCGATCATCTCCCGCGGAAAAGGAACGATGGGTCTCGATCCCCGACACTGTGAAAATCCCACGATCATCTGCGCCGCTTCAGCCTGGGGTGCGATGTACGGCGATCTGTATGAGACCGGCCTGACCGCCGTCACCGTCTGTGTGAGAAGAAACCCTCCGGACACCCTTCCGCCCAACATCAAGTCCCTCAACTACCTCAACAATATCCTCGGCAAAATCGAGGCAAACTATAAAGGGGGCGACGAGGCGATCTTCCTCGACCGAACAGGCAAACTGGCAGAAGGCTCAGGCGACAACATCTACCTCATCAAAAACGGCGTTCTCTCCACCCCTCCGACCATCAACAACCTCAAAGGCATCACCCGCAGCGTTCTTCTCGACATCTGCGCGAAACTTGCGATCCCCTTTGAGATCTGCGAACTTGGACTCTTCGATCTCTACACCGCAGACGAGGTCCTGGTCACGGGAACGGCAGCGGAAATCTGTGCGATCACCAAAATAGACGGCAGAATGATCGGAAACGGCGTTCCAGGCCCAGTCTACAAAAAACTTCTTGCCGCATTCCAGACGGAGACGCAGAACTCCGGCGATGCATACTGACCCCGAAATCACACAGGGTCAAACAAAAATCTTTTTATAATTCAGCGTTGACTATTATAGGCAGTTTGAGCTGATATAGTGTAGAGGCCAATCATGCCGGCCTTTCACGCCGGCGACTCGGGTTCGAATCCCGATATCAGCATTTCCGGCGGCATCTATGTGCTGCCCATCCAGATCATGACCCTTTTACATACGAAATTTTCTGCAGTTTCATTATGACATTTCACCCGACCAACAACCCTGTCTTCTGGAAAACGACCGCCGAGTCGCTGTTTTCAGAGGAACGCTATGAGAAAGCAGCCGAAGCATACCTTCGGTTGACGGAACTTCTGCCAAACGATGCCGAAGCATGGAAAGGAAGGGGAGCCGCGCTCTTTGCCCTGGAAAAATACGGTGACGCAGTCAGCGCTTTCGAGCGTGCACTGATCCTTTCCCCGGACGACAGAACCTCGCTGGAAAACCTGGCCGCATGTTTTGAAAAACTCGGCGCCTCTGAGAAGAGGGCAGCCTGTCTTCTCCGGCTCAGCGATCTCTGAGTCCCGGCAGGAAGATATCCTTATCCGCTAAGACGCCAAGAAAATTATATGCCCGATTTTCAGTGCCCAAAGTGCGGCGCATCACTTCAGGTCAAACCCGGAACGCAGATGGCGACCTGTTCGTTCTGCGGGACCGTCACCTATATCGACAGGCGCTCTGCGCTGTTTTTTTATCTGCTCCCCTTCTCCATCGACGAGAATGCGGCAAAAGGTATCTTTAAACGCTGGACAGCCGGTCCGGCACAGGCGAAAGATCTCGAATCATCTGCAAATATCACAAAGTTTGCAAAGGAGTTCTTCCCGGTATTCAGATTCCGCCGGACGGTGAACGGCAAAGAGACCGTGTTTGTAAAACCGGCAAAGGGAACACTTCTTCCGGGAATGCAGGATCTGACCATCCCTCCCGGAAATATCGTCATATATGATGCGAATGCATCGACGAAAGGAGCCGACGTGATCCAGCCGGACATCGCGATCGATTCATATCTCCCCGAACTCACCGGCACGCCTATCGACCAGGCACTCGTCTACTTCCCGATCTATGAGATCGCCTACACGTATAAGGGCGCCGCTTATCAGGCGGTCGTCGACGGATCATCCGGCGCGGTCTATACGACCTCATCGCCGACCCGGAGTTCGGGCGCCTACATCGCAGTCATGGGACTTGCATTCACGCTCGGGCTGCTCGGCGGCATTCTTGGAATAATGGTCAGCCCGATATTTTTCGTTCTGGTGATCGCCGGATTTTTCGCAGGAAAACTTCTTGCGGCCCGGGTGGTCGAAAGACAAAAACCTGCTGACGCGGAGGTGAAAGCAGAATGACTGAAGCGCAAAAGATCCTTGTCTCGATGACCTGCCCCTCGTGCGGAGGTCAGGTGCAGTGTGAAGAGGGAGAGGATCTGGTCCTGTGCAAGTTCTGCGAGTCCGTGTTCGCACTGACGACCGACGAGGGCGCAAACAAAGTCATGTACAAAATGACGGTCGATAAAGACAAGGCCCTTGCAAAAGTCAGAGACTGGTGGAAGACCGGTCCGAAAGCACAGGATCTTGTCCAAACCGCACAAGTTACCGAGGCATACCCCATGTATCTTCCGTTCTGGCGGCTGATCGCCCGGGGAAAAGCATGCGTCTGCGGTATCGAGGAGGAGAGACGGGGCAAAGACAACCAGAAGGTCGAGATCCCCCGCGAAGCACTGATCAACCGGGAGTACATCTACTCGGAAATCGCCTGTGAAACGGGAGACCTCGGGATCCAAAGCATCGTGATCCCGGAACGCGCACAGGCAATTTCCTATGATGATCAGGAGATCGTCACCTTCGGCGTCACCTCTTCGCGTGACAACGCATACGAGGCCGGAGGACGGGCCATCCGGCAGACCGCAGTCGAAGACGGGGGAGCGAGGATGGACAAGATCTACTTCTCGAAGTCGTTCTTCTTCCCGAAAGCATTCACGCTGGTCTATTATCCCTTCTGGATCGTCAGATACTCCTATGAGGGCCGGACCTACTTTGCGACCGTGGACGGAATCACCGCACGGGTCGTCTCGGGCAGGGCGCCGGGAAATGCAGGCAGCCAAAGTACCGCTGCCGGTATCGGAGGCGCTCTTTCCGGCGGACTTGCAGGGTTCGGTATTGGTCTTGCGATCGTGACCGAAGGGACAGATGTAGGTATCGGCGTTCTCGTTGTCGGGATCGTGGCCGCCGTCGCTCTTCTCGGCTACTTCTATAACCGGTTCAGATACGGTGATGAGATCCTTGAGGGAGCAGTGAACGGAAAAGGATTGAAGTCAGGCAGGACCCAGAAAAAAGTACAGCCGATCTACAATGAAACATATGACTACTTCAAATAAAGGTGATCTGAGATGCTGTTAAAAGAACTAAAATGCCCGGGGTGCGGTGCGCCGCTCAAATCCAAGGAACGCGACATGATGCTTGCCTGCAGTCACTGCGGAAGGATCAGTCTGTTTGCAGACGGAACCGTAGGAGATGTCTCCTACTCAATCGCCGCCCCGGCCGAAAACCGGTCGGAGGAACTTATCTATGTTCCCTTCTGGATCGTGAATGCTGATCTGAATGTCAAAAAAGAGAGCATCTCCGGCGGCAGGATCTCCCGGTTTATCACCGACAGGAAACAGATGAGGGGCACCCGGGACTTCTATGTCTGCGCCGCCGCACTTCCCGAAGATTCCTGCAGGAAATGGAACATGGACCTCACGCTCGATCAGCCGGAACTCACGTTCGTTTCCGGGTTCAAAGGAGCAAAGCGTGCGGTAATGACGATGGAGAAGGGGATCGCCGGAGAGAATGCGGAGTTCCTGTTCCTTCGGTATGAAACGGAGATCCCCGGGACCCTGCAGACACTTGAGTATGACTTTAACATAAACAGCACCAAAGTGCTTTATCTGCCTGCATACAAAATCAATGATACATATATATTAGGTATCTCTCATGAGTGATGTTGAAGATAAACGCATGCACCTGATATGGGCGTCAGTCATCCTGATGCTTGGTGTTTCCATTCTGGTGACATATCTTGTACCGGCGGTCGGATTCTGGGAAGGTACAGGCATCTTTCTGACGGGAGTCGGCGTGATCTCGCTTTGTCTTGCCATGTTCATGGGCAAACGGGTCTCACCGGTTTTTCCCCTGTTCCTGATCCTCGCAGGAGTGATCCTCCTCGTCCAGGGACTGCTGACAACAGTTTTCCCGGTTCTTACTGCCCCGATCCTGATCGGCGCAGCACTGGTGATCGTGGCGGCAGGAGCCATACTTTTCCTGATATTGAAAAAATAAGTGGATTATGACAGTAGATTTACGAGACAAAGTTGAGGAAGACCGGGGTCTTATCAAAAAGATCCAGCTGTGTATCCCGGGATTTCGCGGATACCGGCAAAAGGAGGATATCCGGATCGCCGACTCGATGCTTCGTCAGCAGATCGCTGATGAACTGAAAAACACTGTTCTTCTGCCTCTGGAGATGACCCGCGAGTCAGCATCCAGAGCGCTCGAACTCGATCTCATGAACGATCTGGCAGCCGTGATCTCCCAGGCAAAAACCGCCGAGGCAAAGATCCGTCACGCAGAACAGGGATACACCGGCATCTCGCCGGCAGCCCGGATCAAAAAGACCGAGCTGAATGCGCTCTACGAGTATGATCTCGCGCTGATCGACGGGATCCGCGGGCTTGGCGACCTGGCAAAGGCCGCATCCGGCAGTGCCGGGACCGGGAATTTTTTGAAAACTGCCTCCCTTCTTCGCGAGATCCGGGAAGGATTTGGTGAATTTACCGTGATATTTGACAAACGCTGCGTAGATATGGCAGGAATAGGTGCATTCTGATGGCATTCTTCTCTAAAACAAACAAGAATATCGGTTCGGGTTCTGACATCGAAGGTGCAGATTCCCGAAAAGGTTTCTACTGGGTCGAGGATCAGAAAGGTGAGAACGTCATGTGGCGGCTCCCAAGAAACGTTATGTGGAACGATAACGTGCTCGTCCGTGAAGACGAATACGGTATTTTTTTCCGTGACGGAAAAGCCCTCGCAGTTTTCGACCGGCCCGACCGGTACGCCCTGACGACGCAGAATATTCCTGTCCTGAAAAACATTCTCGGGACCGTGGTCGGCAATGTCCAGATCGGTGAGTTCTACTGGGCCCAGAAGCGTGAGTTCCGGGATAAGTTCGGAACACCCCAGCCGCTCGCATTCCGCGATGTGGACTTTGGCGTTGTCCAGCTCAGGATCTTCGGCCAGTTTTCCTATAAGGTCGTCGATCCGCTTCTTTTGATCACCCAGTTCGTCGGAACAAAAGGGATCACGACCTCGGCAGAGATCGTTGACTGGCTCAAGTCCCAGATCGTCACTATTCTGAATGATACCCTCGGCGAACTGAAGGCCAAAAAACAGATGGGCGTTTTGGATATGCCTGCTTATCTGCAGGAGATCGAACAGCTCTGCCTTGGCAAACTGACGACCGAGACTGAGGTCTATGGTCTCAAGATCATGAAGTTCGCCGGCCTGAACATCAACATGCCCGAAGAGGTCCAGGAAGCGATCAACAAGCGCGGGGCGATGTCGGCACTCGGGGTGAATTACATCCAGTATCAGTCCGGAAAAGCCATTGAGGGCATCGGACAGGGCGCTGCAAAAGGAGGCGAAGGATCAGGATTTGCCATGATGGGCGCCGGTATGGGTGCCGGAATGAGTATGGGAAATATGATGGGACAGGGGATGGCAGGCGCCGGAAGTCAGCCGGCTCCTTTCGGCGGCCAGCCGGGCGCAGGCCAGACAGCAGAGCCAAAACCGGCAGAGAATATGGAGACATGCAGCAGCTGCGGGGCAAAAGTTCCTGCAGGCACGAAGTTCTGCCCGGAGTGCGGACAGAAGATGGTCCCTGCAGGCAAATCGGCCTGCACAAACTGCGGCGCAGCCCTCATGCCCGGGGCGAAGTTCTGTCCGGAGTGCGGCACGAAAGTTGAGACCTTGCGAAAATGTCCGCAGTGCAATGCCGCGGTTCCTTCGGGAACAAAATTCTGTCCGGAATGCGGACAGAAACTCTGATTTTTTTTATTGATAAAATGTTGATATTTTTTATCTGACCGGAAAAAACAGCCGTCAGCTTATGAGCGCCGGCTCTATTCGTCCCTCTCGAAAAGAGCATCCAGTACTTTTTTTCCAAGGATCCCCTCGATCTCGCTGAGCTCTTCATCCGATACGCCGGTAAAGAGGCGGCGCGATCCCGCAGGCGTTGTAAAGATGCCTACCCGTTCGGTACGGGTCAGATACCCGTTCGCTTCAAGTCCGGCAAAATAGGGGAGAACATAATAATGCGGCACATCCAGTTCGGCAGATATCTTGCGGGTCGTCGGGAACTTCACTTCAAGCCCGTCGGAGCTGACGGTGAAGGAGATCTTTCCTTCAGCGATCAGGAGTTTTCTGCCGCACGCAAAAATCGCATCTTCTGAAAGAGGTTGTGCCATCTGAATAGTATATTGACACGCTGTCCTCTTGATGGTTATGATGTATCGGGTATCACATGGACCACATCAGACCGCCAGCCGATCCAGACACGTTCCCCGGGAGCATACACATCCCCGGTCTGTCTGAACGGCACGATGACCGTGAAAAGACAGCCGGCATTCACACTGACCTCCAGAAAAGCCCCTGACCTGGCCGATGAGATGACGACGCCTGACACGGATCTCCGGTCTCCCGTGATCCCTGTTTTCGAAAGAGCGATGTCTTCGGCGCGCAGCATGATCTGCACGTTCCCCGCCAATGATCCGGGGACCTGACAGAAGCTGACCTGAGAAGATACGACCTCCCCGTCTCTGACATGACCGGTGAAGATGTTTTGAATCCCGACGAACTTTGCCACCTTCCCGCTGATTGGATGATAAAACACTTCGTCAGCCGATCCGATCTGGACGAATGTCCCGTCCATCATCACGGCGATCCGGTCGGCGAGCCGCTGACCCTGAGCCTGATCATGGGTATTGATGATGATTGTCGTCTTGTTTTCCCGGTTTTCCCGGATGATCATCTCTTCCAGGATCCGGGTCGAGACGGGATCCAGATTTGCCGTTGGTTCATCCAGAAACAGGATCTCCGGCCGGGTCACCAGGACGCGGGCAAATGAGATACGCTGGCCTTCGCCGCCTGAAAGGGTACGTGCCCCGCGTTCTGCAAACCGGCTCAGACCCATATGTTCCAGGATCGCGGCGACCCTCTCTCCCCTCTCTATTTTAGGCAGATGCCGGTATGAAAGACCCAGTTCGACATTTTCAGCGACGGTCCGGTCAAACAGCACCGTCTTTTGAAACAGCATCCCCATCCTTCCCCGGATCCTGTGCACCGAGTGTTTGGTTACGGGTTCGCCGAAGATGCACATCTCCCCCTGTGAAGGCGGTTCGATCGTATCCATCATCCGCATCAGCGTACTTTTTCCGGCGCCGGATGGTCCGATGATCGCCAGTATCTCGCCTTTTTTCACCGAGAGGTCCAGGGGGCGGACGACCTCTTTTTTGCTGTAGCTTTTTGCAAGACCGCGGACGGTAAGGATATCTTCACTCATCCTTCACCCTCCCGTTATAATGCTGAAGTACATTGACACCGAGGTTTACGATCAGGGCGATCGTCAGCAGGATAATTCCCAACGCTATCGACATGGCAAAGTCCCCCATAGAGGTGTTGAGCGTGATGGCGGTCGTCAGGGTCCGGGTAAAGTGCCGGATGTTTCCTCCAACCATCATCACGGCCCCGACTTCGGCGATCGCCCGGCCAAATGCCAGCACGACTGCAGAAAGGATGGCAAACTTCGCTTCCCGCACCAGGGTCAGCAGGGCGCGGTAGGCGCGTGCATTCAGGGCCAGGGTGGTGTATTTCATCTCTTTATCCAGACCCGTAAGGCCGGCAACCGTGAATCCGATGATCAGCGGGGAGACTAAAATGACCTGGGCAATGATCATCGCATTGGTCGTATAGAGGAGATTTAAGGAGCCGAGGGGTCCTGAATAGGAGACAAGAAGATAGACCAGCAGTCCGACGATCACGGTCGGCAGAGCATATAAGGTCTGGACGATATTGATGACGGCACGTTTGCCGCGGAAATCATAATAATAAATAAGAGCGCCAAGAGGGATGGCGACCAGCGCCGCGACCAGGGTTGCCGCAACGGAAACATACAGACTTCTGCCGGCAATTTCCAGGATCTCCGGGTTCAAAGTAACGATAAGTGTTACGGCTTCGATAAATCCGTCGCTGATCTCTCCCATGTGTGTTTATCCTATGCGGTATAGATTAAAAAAAAAGATTGGGTTGTGTTCTTAAGCGGACGGTGCAACTACGGGAGTTTTACAGTCGATGTTGAACGGCGGAAGAGTGCTGTCCTTTAATGTGCTCATCGGCGTGAAGAGAGCTTTACCATAGGTCTCGACACCAAAAGCGCCGATGAAGTTCTGTCCGTCTGCGGAGATCAGCCAGTTGGTGAAGGCAGTTGCGTCAACCAGATTGGTGTTCGGGAACTTTTCCGGGCTGATGGTCATGACGGTGTATCTGTTCAGAAGGGTTGTGCCTTCATCGATGATGATCTCGAGCGGAAGGTTGTTGTTCTTCTTGTAGGCAAGATAGGTTGCTTCGTCAGTAAGGATGTATGCGCCAAGCTGACCTGCAGTGGTCAGGGAGTCGCCCATACCGGCACCGGTCTCTTTGTACCAGGGTCCGGATCCGGTGATCTGGGCGGTGTAGTTGAATCCTGCGGATTTCCAGATGGCCTTTTCTGCAGAGTGGGTACCTGAGTTGTCGCCGCGGGAAACAAAGACGATGCCTGATGTGCCTGCTTCGCCGAGTTCTTTGAGTTTGGCAACTCCTTCTTCAGGAGTCATGCCGGCGATACCTGCGGGATCGGCTGCGGGTCCGACGATGACGAAGTAGTTGTAGGCAATGCCCCGGTGATTGACACCATATCCTTCATCGATAAATGCTGCTTCCTGAGCCGGAGAGTGGACGAGAAGTACATCTACATCACCATTTTTGGCGGAGGCTATAGCTTTTCCAGTACCTTGGGAAGTGATCAGAAGATCAACATTGAACTTTTTCAGATAATAATCCTGGACGGCGTCCAGAAGTCCCGTATCATAAAGCGAAGTGGTGGTCGCTATTTTGAGCTGCGTGGGCTCCTGCTGATCGGCGGTCACACATCCTGCTGCAAAGATCACTGCAAAGAGAATGAGGAATACGCCCATTACGGACACTAATTTTTTCATACATTGTAATTTATATCAGGCAGCCAATAAATAAGGTTGTGAAAACACTGCATCAATGTTAACCGGATTTATGAATAATTTTTTGAAAATATTTCTAAATTTTAGAATAAATTTGGCATTGTTAGAGATCATTAATGATTGTTGATTCTGATAACCAGTTGTTATATCAGCGTGGTTCAAAGCCTCGCGGTCTCAACCGCCGGATTTCTCCCCGATCCATCAGCAGCGCATACTTTTGTTTTCAGAGGAGTGAGTCGTAAAATAGCGTTTTTGCCGCAGGATCAGTATACGTAGATGATCCCGGTCGTATTAAGATAGATGTTGATATCCTCTTTTACCGCGGTCCCTGCAAGCTTTTCCGGGACCGCGAGCATGATCCGATTGATCAGTGCACTGGTATCATACTGGACTTTGATATTGAGCTGACGGGCTGATTTATATATTGTGTAGGCTTCCCGTGTCAGTTCGCTGCCTGCAGAAAGGGTGCATACCAGCGTGGAGTTCTGAGAGTACACATATGCCAGGGCCTCTTTGGCCAGGCGGATGTTTTCATTTGCAGATTTTTGGATCAGACTGATATTTGATCTGGTTGTCTGCAGAAGATCGGCGATCTCCTGCTGGGTCAAACCATCCTTACGGTATTGAATCACCATCTTTTGACGATCAGTAAGGAGAGGTTTGGGCACAAAGATAATTTATTACCTGAATACTATAATAACCCTTTTATCCTGCATGATAAAATAAAATCAGCTGATTGGCATGCGGCGCACCCTGAATTTGCCAAACCCACCGATAATAATCACAAAAATATTTGAAACCGCGGCAAATTCCCTGAATTTCGATAAATCCCAATATTCTTTGTCCGCTTTGAAATCTGGAATTCGCCATTATATTGCGCGTATTGACAAAACCGGCCCAATTTGACCGTATATTGATAATCAAACATTTGTGTTTATAATTTATTTTTGTAAATATATTTTAGATTTTGAAAGGGTGTTTTGTTAGCAGGTAAACTAACAATAGTTAATGTTAACTTATAATACCAGTTCGGCATGAAGGTTAATATGCGCAGTTTCAAACCTATATTCATATGAGGTTTTACAAATGACTGATTTGAAGTATGTAACGACAACCTGTCCGTACTGCGGAACCGGCTGCTCATTCAACCTCGTTGTCCGTGACGGAAAAACCGTAGGAGTAACTCCCTTCACCCGTTCACCAGTCAACGAAGGTAAACTGTGTCCAAAAGGCATGTATGCGCATGAGTTCGTCAACAGCCCCGACAGACTTACCACCCCTCTGATTAAGAAGGACGGAAAGTTCGTTCAGGCAAGCTGGGATGAAGCAACCGACTACATCGCACAGAAGATGAAGACATTCAAACCCTCCGAGATTGCCTGTCTTTCATCCGCCAGAACCTCTAATGAGGATAACTACGCTTTGATGAAGCTTGCTCGTGGTGTGTTCAAGACGACTCATATCGACCACTGTGCACGTCTGTGCCACTCCTCCACCGTTGCCGGTCTCGCAACCTCTTTTGGCTCCGGTGCAATGACAAACAGCATTCTCGATATCGAGAAGTCAAAATGTCTCTTTATTCTTGGTTCCAACACCTTTGAACAGCACCCGCTGATCGGACGCCGTGTCACCATGGCCAAGAAGAACGGCGCCAAGATCATCTACGCCGACCCGCGTTTCACGCCGACCGGAAAGCAGGCAGATCTGTACATGCAGTTCCGCAGCGGATCCGATGTGGCAATCCTCAACGGTCTGATGCAGATCATCATCAAGAACGGCTGGGAAAACAAGGACTTCATCGCAAACCGTACAAAAGAGTACGAAGCAATGAAAGCAGTCGTCATGAAGGACACCTACTCGCCTGAAAATGTCGAGAAGATCTCCGGCATCCCCGCAGCTCAGCTCAAGCAGGCAGCAGAGTGGATCGGAACCTCCGGCGCCACTGCTATCCTCTATTCCATGGGTATCACCCAGCACACAGTCGGTGTCGACAACGTTCACTCTGTCGCCAACATCCAGATGCTCTGCGGCAACCTCGGCCGCCCAGGAACCGGTGTCAACGCACTTCGCGGACAGAACAATGTGCAGGGAGCCTGCGATATGGGAGCACTCCCCGTCAGCTTCACTGCATACCAGAAGGTCACTGACCCGGCAGCACACAAAAAGTTCGAAGATGCATGGGGCTTCCCGGATGGTATCTGCGAACCGAAGAACGGTTACGAAGTTACTGTCATGATGGATGTCTTGACCGACAAGCCCGGAGAGCTCAAAGCACTCTACATCATGGGTGAAAACCCGATGCTTTCCGACCCGGACTTAACCCACGTCAAACACGCCCTTGAGGCAGTTGAGTTCATGGTTGTCCAGGATATCTTCCTCACTGAGACCGCAGAGCTTGCAGACGTCGTTCTTCCGGCAACCTGCTATGCAGAACGTGACGGAACCCAGACCTCGACCGAACGCCGTGTCCAGAAATGGAGAAAGGCACAGGACCCGCCAGGAGAAGCAAAACTCGACTGGGAAATCATCGCAATGGTCGCAGCAAAGATGGGCTACGCAGCACAGTTCCCGTGGAAGACCTCCGAAGATGTCTTCAACGAAATGAGAATGCTCACCCCGTCCTACCGCGGAATGACCTACGAGAGACTCGACAAACCCGAAGCACTCCACTGGCCATGCCCCGAAGAGACCCACCCGGGAACCCCGATCCTTCACGGAGCTAAGTTCTCCCACCCGGACGGACTTGGAATCTTCTTCCCATGCGAATGGAAAGCACCTGCTGAAGTTCCGGATGCAGAGTATCCGTTCATCCTTACCACCGGCCGCTGCCTGTGGCACTGGCACACCGGTACCATGACCCGCAGATCCGGCAGTCTTGACCACGAAGTCCCGACCGGATGGATCGAGATCAACACCGAAGATGCAGCCGACCTCGGTATTGCCGACGGCGAAATGATCAAAGCAATGACCCGCCGCGGCGAAGTCGTTGTTGGTGCAAGAGTTACCCCTGACATCATGAAAGGCGTCATGTTCATGCCCTTCCACTTCGTTGAGTGCGCAGCAAACATGCTGACCAACAATGCACTCGACCCGGTCTGTAAGATCCCGGAGTTCAAGGCATGTGCTATAAAGGTTGAAAAGATCCAGGAGGCCTAAAAATGTCAGCAAAAGGCGATATGTTCTACGCATGGACCAACGTATCCGATATCAAAGGCGAATGCGGCGGAGCAGTAACCTCAATCCTCAAGTACCTGCTTGAGAGCAAAACCGTCGATGCAGTACTCACTGTTCAGAAAGGCGCCGATGTCTTCGATGCCGAACCTGTTGTGATCACCGATCCGGCTGACCTCGTAAAGTCTGCCGGTTCCCTCCACTGCGGAACCCTGCTGCTGCCCAAGCTCATCAAGAAGTACCTCAACGGTGCAAAAGACATGAAACTTGCCGTCACCTGCAAAGGCTGCGACGCAAAGGCAATGTACGAGCTTGCAAAACGCCAGCAGATCAACCTTGACAACATCGTCATGATCGGTCTGAACTGCGGAGGATCCGTCTCACCGGTTCTCGCCCGCAAGATGATCACCGAAAAGTACGGGATCGACCCCAACGACGTCGTCAAAGAAGAGATCGACAAGGGACAGTTCATCGTCATGACCAAAGACGGTCAGCACAAAGGCATCAAGATCGATGAGCTCGAAGAGGAAGGTCTTGGCCGGAGAAAGAACTGTCAGCGCTGCGAAACCAAGATCCCCCGCCAGACCGATATCGTCTGCGGTAACTGGGGTGTTATCGGCGAGAAAGCCGGCAAGGCAACCTTCGTTGAGATCTGCTCCGACAAAGGCGCAATGATCTTTGACGGCGCTGTCAAAGCAGGCGTCCTTGCAACCTCCGCACCTGAAGAGAAAGGCCTCGAGATCCGTGACAAGATCGAAAACGTCATGATCAAGATGGGCAAGAAGAACCAGGAAACGCAGTTCGCCGCGATCGGTGAAGGCACCGACCGTCTGAAATACATCATGGCAGAGACCGGCCGCTGCATTAAATGCTACGGCTGTATTGAAAACTGTCCGATCTGCTACTGTGTCGAGTGCTCCACCAAGAAGCCCCACCTTGTCAGACCAGGGCAGGTCCCGCCGGACTTCATGTTCCAGATGATCAGATTCGCCCACATCGCCGACTCCTGTGTCAACTGTGGTCAGTGTACAGACATCTGCCCGCAGAACATCCCGAACTCACTCTTCATGCACGCCCAGCAGGTCGAGCTTGAAAAGATGTTCGGTCACAAACCGGGTATGGACATGGAACTCCCGGTCCTTGCATTCGCCGAAGAAATCGACGAGCGCGCCCGCCTGAATGCAACCGGCTCGGACATGATCTACGAGAACGTGTTTGGCGAAGAGAAATAATCTTCATCAGCAGTTACAGGAAAAAAACCATTTACAGAGCCGGCCGGAGAAGCACTCTCTCACTTCTCCAAAAGCCGGCTCTGCTTTATTTTTTGGATTTGTACACGCGGATCTATTTTCAGCAGATGTTTCGTCGGCAGTGAAACGTATCTTTCACCAGGCGCTGGAAAAAAAGAAAAAAAAGTTCAGGACCGGCGGATCATTACCGACGCGGCATGGGCGGCAAGTCCTTCAGCTCCGGCCAGAAGTTCTATGATGTCCCCGATCGAATCCAGCCCGTCCCTTGTCACCATCTGAACCTGCGAACGCTTCATAAAGTGATGGACGTCCAGCGCCGAGTAACTCTTTGCATAGCCGGCAGTAGGGAGAACATGGTTCGTTCCGGACGCATAATCCCCGCAGGCCACCGGCGTGTATGGGCCGATGAAGATCGAGCCGGCATGCCGGATCTTTCCAAGCGTCGCCAGCGGATCGAAGGTCTGGATCGACAGATGCTCCGGAGCGATCTCATTCATCAGATCGATCGCTTCATCCAAATCACCGGCGATCACATAGCCTGAGTGGGCCAGAGCTTTTTCCATGATCTCCCGGCGCGGGGCGGACGCGATCTGCTTTTCGATCTCGGTCCCGACGTCATGAGCGATCCGCTCAGATGTGGTCACCAGAACGCAGGCGGCATTCGGATCATGCTCTGCCTGGGCAAGGATATCGGCTGCGATGAACGCGGGATTTGCCGACTCGTCCGCAAGAACGCCGATCTCGCTTGGACCTGCCGGAAAGTCGATCTCCGCATATTCGCGAAGCAGCATCTTTGCCTGGGTAACAAACACATTTCCCGGGCCGACGATCTTCTGGACCGGCCGGATCGTCTCCGTTCCAAGAGCCAGCGCTGCAATTGCCTGGGCTCCGCCTATCGAGTAGGCTTCCGTCACGCCGGCAATGTCGAGAGCGACAAGGGTCAGCGGATGTACCGGCGGCGGCGTACAAAGAACGATCTCAGGAACGCCGGCAACGCGGGCCGCAACGGTTGTCATAAGGACCGTGGAAGGATACGCCGCCCGTCCGCCGGGAATATAGGCGCCGACACGGTCCAGCGGCGTCGTCTTCACGCCGAGCGTGATCCCCGGTTCCGTCTCCTCAAGCCAGAGCGATTTATCCATCTGGAGTTCATGGAACCGGCTAATGCGTGCCTCGGCCTCGATCAGCGCCTGGACAAGGGCCGGATCGACCTCATCATATGCCGCATCGATCGCTTCCTGCGAGATTTGAAGCGAGGAAAGCTTCTGCTTATCGAACTTTTCCGTCAGCGCAAAAAGAGCCGCATCGCCATTTTTCCGCACATCCCCGATTATTGCTTCGACCGATTCCTTTACGTCGGCCAATGAGCCGCGGCGCATCGAAACCCACGACTCAACATTAAGCGGCTGCCATAACATGATAAACAGTATGGGTCGTGGAAAGATTTAGAGTATGGGGATTACTTTCTTTCGTCTGCTTCCCATTCGCCCAGCTTTTTTTCAAGGATAACGGATGCGGACTCCACCATCTTGGGACAGATCGTTTTAAACAGGCCCATCTCTTTGATTATCGCGAGTTCATGCTCCTTCAGGATATCGTATCCAAGAAGGTCCCGGCAGAGGATCGAGCCGTTTTCCGCTTTGAACGCATCGAGAAATTCCACGGTTTTTTCATTCGTATCCGCTTTTGCTTCAACATCTTCTGCAGTGGAGGCGCCGTATTTCAGACCGATCACCATCAGCGCACCCGTAACTGCGCCGCAAACTTCGCCGTACCGCATGCCTGAACCGAAACTTCCGGCGATTTTCTTTGCGGTCTTTTCATCGACACCGAGGTCGTTCGAGAATGAGGAAAACACCGACTGTGCACAGTTTAACCCCTGGGAAAACGCAGCTACTGCTTTTTTTGCATTATCCATAAGTAAATCCCTTAAAGATATTCCATTAATTGGAAAAAAATCATTCGGCGAGCAGTTCGACTTCCATCGAAAGACGCCAGATCTTTCGTTTCGAACGGGCAGGCAGATCCGCGATCAGCATCATCCGCTCATAGATCGTCACCTCGCGCGATCCGGACACCAGATTATCCGCATGTGCTACGATCTTCTCCTCAAGCGTCTCCGGGATCGCAGAAACCGGCGGCAGACCAAGAAGAACGGATTCGTCTTCGGTCAGACCGGCGCCCGTATGCCTTCCGACGATTTTGGCGATATCCTCGGAAAGTTCCAGACGGCGGCAGATCTTCGCCCCTTTCGCGGCATGTTTGATTGAATGCGTCTTCGATCTCCCGATGTCATGCAGCATCGCCCCGGCATGTACCAGATCGGAATCGACCGACTCGCCGCTATAGCGTGCGGCGACCGCGGCAACTTTTTCGCAGTGGGAAACGACTCCGGCATCACAGCCGGCCAAAAAAAGAGTATGGGAATATTCAGGCATTGTCAAGCGCGGTCTGCATCTTGGCCAGACGTTTTTTCAGCGCAGCAACGATCAGCTCGTCGTCAAAATGCACAAGCATCGTCCCGCAATGGGGGCAGGAGAAGTTGGTCGTCATGGCGTTATTAAAGGTCGTCGTGATCCCGCAGTTCTTGCACTGATAAAAGTCGTTTGCCTCATCATATCTCAGACGCCCGGCAAGTTTTCCTGCCGCGACCTCCATCTCGTTACGCAGGACCATGTTCATATGATCCATACGCATAAGCCAGAGATAGGTCAGCCAGCCGGTCTCATTGTTTTTGATCCGGCGGTATTCGGCAAGCCGGTGCTCGTATAAATTATAGAGAGTGTGACGAACCGAGTTCAGATTGATCCCGGTAAGTTCGGCGATCTCCTCATCGCTGCGTTCTGCACCGGTGAGCTCCTCATCGGAACGCCGGGACTCGGCCAGGAACCGCGCTTTGTCGGATGCCTTGAGATCCTCACTGCTCAGTTTTGCCTCGATCCACCTGCGCGCGTATTCCACGTCTGACCAGCGGCGAAGGAGTTCCAGGCCCTCTTCTCCCACTAATTTCAGCAGATATTGATAGATTGCCGGATTCCCGAGTTGCTCTTCTGTGATGACCGTCATTCCTTAATAAGTTGGAGTGCATCCCTAATATGTTTATCCAGCGAGGCGAACGCCTCTTCGCGGGTCTTGCCAAAACCGGTCACGGAAAACATCACCTCTCCCTCTTCAAAGGAGGTGCCCGGATACGGAATGTCGGTGATGTCTGCAGATATCGCGGAAAGATCGGCATTGATCGTTATATCGCAGGGGGCGGCGAGGATCCGCCTGACCGCAAAACAGACCGGATCCGGGCGTTTTTTCGGCAGGATGCCCAGGCATGCATCGGCGTGCAGGGAAAAAAGGTTGATCCCAAGCGCCTTTTCCACCGTCTCGACCGTTCCCTGAAACCGGGGATTTATTTCGATGGCGTAAGCCTCCTTATCGGTCAGAACAAAATCCACCCCGACCGAACCGACACATCCGCTTGCAGCCACGATCTTTTCCGCAAGCTCCATCATCCGTCCGGCAAGAGGATGTCTGCACGGAGTGAGAGAACCGGAGAAGGCATAGGCGCAGGTGTCCCCGCCGCGAAGGATCTGTTCGTTTGCGCAAAGAGCCAGCGCCGAGGTCCCGGTCCCGAGACAGGAAACGCTTGCCGGCTGTCCGGCGATCGGTTCCTGCGCCATGCAGGGAACATGCTCCACGAACTCTTCCCAGATCCCGCGTTCCGCATCCGAACGGACACAGGCGTTTCGCCAGCCTCCGGCGCCGGAAAGGGTCTTCATCATCGCCGGGTACTCGCCCTTTTCCAGCCTGCGGGGAACGGGTACGCCGATCTCCTCAAAAAAGTCCTGGGTCTTTCCCTTGTCCATGAATCGTTTCGCGACATCTGCCACAGTTCCAAGACGGCGCGGTATCTCCAGAAGTTCCGCGCCGGATGTGGTCACGACATGATCGATGTCATACCTCTCCAGCATCCCGTCAACGGCAAACGGCAGTTCGTCCAGCTCATCGAAAGCGAGATGATCCTTCGTACACGAGATCAGGTCCTGGTCGCAGAAATGGTCTACTGCATAGACATCATACCCGGCACGTGAGGCCGATGCGGCAACATGGCGGGTGGTGTATCCGGCGACAAGAACGCTCTTCATAGCTCTTCTTCGTTCCCGTGCTCGTGTTTGATCGTGGTCTTTCCGATCTTTGTCGGCAGGACCTCCAGTTCGGCGTCCGGGAAGGCAAGATCCAGTTCCCTGCCTTCATACAGATGATCCAGACAGAGAGCAAGAGCCGAAATTTCCGAATGCGGCTGGTTTGCGACCGCGACATTGTAATCGGCAAGTTCATAGAGATCGCCCGGAACTTTTTCGGCGCCGACCACGATCATGACCTTCTCCTCCTTTCTGATATCGGCGATAACGTCCTGAAGCCGCAGACCGTACATGGTCAGGTGGACGACTTTGCCGCCGCTCTTTTTGAACTGGTTGATGCAGGACTTCCACTTGACATTGTTTTCGCAAAAAAAGGTCCCGCCAAATCTTGCTGCAACATCCGTGATACTGTCAGCAACCTTGGCATCATCGGCTGCAAGATACATGCCGCTTGCCCCCAGAGCGCGGGAGCTTAAACCGACATGGGTGGTGACACGCTGATCCCTTTCGGGACGGTGTCCTATTCTGAGGATATAGGATTCAGGTTTGAGATTCATTTTCGGACCTTGATAACGCCGTTTTCGATATAGATATCTGAGGGGGCGTTTTTGATTTCGTTCAGTATGAACATATCATTGAGTGAGAGAGCACAGACCGTATCGCCGGCAACGTGAATGAGACAGGCTTTCTCGAGTCGTGCAAGGGAGGCTTTTATCTCTTCCACGGAAAACAGTGAACGCTCTGCCAGTTCGGCGACCGTCATGTTCCCGCATTCAGGGATACAATGAAAGAGCGCCCAGTCTATGTCCTCATTTCTCATGTCCTAACAATTAGGAGGAGAGAGACATTATACTTTATTGAATCACACAACAGAAAAGTACCTTATATGGCGTACACCTCCAACTCCGAGCTTGACTCTCTGGCCGATGAACTGTATGAAGCGTCCGGGGATGACGACTTCGTCCTCGCGGAACTTCTTCGCGGCCTGCCAAAAGAGACTGCGGTCAGGCTCTGCACATCGGATCTGACCAATGCTCTTCAGACCTATCTTTACGCCTTCGAAGAGGAACCCGCAGTCGAGATCTATGAACGTCTGCTGCTCCAGCCCTCTTCACAGATCCTCCGCGGGATCAAGATCGGAAACGCGGAGCTCGCGGAGCTGATCTTCGGGTTCGATAAGAACTCTTCGCTCTTTTTTATCGCGGTCTGGAACGGGGAAAAGTTCCTCAAAGCCTTCTCCGGTCCCGGCGCCTACCGGGAAGCGGTGAAGTGTGCAAAAGAGCAGTGCGCCTAACCTTTCGTGATAAGATCATACCTGACATCTGCCGCGGCGATCTTTGGAAGATCCCCCCACTGGCCGATCCAGTCCCCGATCACCGCATAGACGGCAGAGACCGAGGATCCGGCAACCTGTTCCATGACCTCGTCAAAGTTCTCCGGCGTAAGTATATTGCAGAGTCCGGTTGCCCAGGCATCGGCCTTCGCCGGATCACGGGAAAAACAGGTCACTAAGTCCGCGATCCCGAAGGAGACCGAAGGGCCGACGGTCGCTGAGGATGTGCATATCCCGAGGATCTCGTTTTGCGGCGGGATGATGAATGCGGTTTTTCCCGAAGACGGCGCGGACCCGGCGTAGATCCCGACACGCACGTCCCGATCAGAAAACAGTACGATATCCCCCCCGTTGTCGATCAGTCCGAACGCGGCGCCCAAATCCCGCATCGCCAAAACACCCGCCCAGCCGATCGATGCGGCGACCGCGGCCATAGGGCCGACATCAGCTTCAAATGCGGCATCCGCCATCCGTCTGACCGTTTCCGGGGAGCCGGCGGATGCCGGAACGGGTCCGTAACTCATCTGAAAAAAAGGATCGGCCAAAAGATACCGCTCAAGACTGGTCCGCGCCGCGATCATCCCTTCCTTTGCCGCTTCGATGTGACAAACATCGTCGGCGAGGATCGTGGTGATCGTCTCGCGGTATGCGAACTTTTCGCGGATCATGTGAGCCGTTACTTCTGGATGCTCAGCGCCCGCTGGGGGCAGTAGGTCGCACATCTTCCGCAGAGGACGCAGCGCTCGGAATCAACGACGAGCTGCCAGTTCTCGTCAAAGGAGAAGACCTGCTTTTGACAGATGCTGATACAAAGTCCGCAGTCCACACAGTCTGTACGGTTGTGGGAAACCGCGTCCTTCTGAATACGGATCGTGACCCCTTTTCGCGTGAGTGCCGCGATGAATCTGCCGGCATCATTATCATCCACATCGAGGAGCGCCCAGCCCTCATCCCCGTCGATCAAGGCGCGTTCCACATTCACCATCACGCCTGACCGGAGGATAGCGGCGGCAATGTTTGGGTACTGGACCCCGTCGGAGTCAAACTCGACCATCAGCTTCATCTTCGTCCCCTCCCGCCGACAAGATCACCGAGATCATACGAGTTCAGCATCCCGAGGATATGCCGGGACGAGTCGATCACCACAAGGGCGCCGATGTTGTGCTGCTGAAGGATCCGGGCGGCAAAGTCCACCGGCGCGTCCGGACCGATCGTGATGACGTTTTTGGTCATGATCTCCGAAACGGTCATATCCTGCTCATCATTTGCAAATGCTTTGGAGACATCATACGTTGTCACGATACCGATCAGCCGGTTCTCCCTGTCGATAACCGGCAGATGGTTCGTCTCGCCTTTCAGCAGACGTTTCGCCGCCTCTTTGACGCTTTCGCCGCCGGTGATCGTCACGAATTTAGCGACCATCATCTCATTCACATGACAGACATACCCCTTCTCCGCCATGGGTTTGTTCCTCTTTTCGGCATCGATCGGCCGGGAAGCATGAGCCATCGTAAAGGAGCCTTTTTCGATCCGGACCTTCAGCTCGGCTGCGACCTCACGTGCCTTTTTATAACTCGAGAGGGGAGAACAGCGGACCTCTTCTCCGTCGATCTCGACCGATCCGCTCTTCAGCTCGGCATAGGTGACCTCGCGGATCACGGGCCGGTCCCGAAACGGCGTGCCGTAATCGACGATGCTCGTTTTCAGATCCTCATCGCGGACCGCGGTATGCTGCACGATCTCCTCGTTCAGGAGAGGGATCGGAACGCCGATGCCGACATACATCGTGACGCCGTATCCGGTCATGGTGGCGGCGCGGATAAAATCAGGAGACATATCCTTCATGTTTCCTGCGGTCATCAGGGTGCCGAATCCCGATCCGGGTGATGACTGCGTGCCTTCCCCGACCACGACGCCGTTTGCGCCGCCGATAAAGATCGGAGTGCCCGAACCGATCACGGAAAAGGTCGGATCGTTTGGAAGAGGAGAGAGACACCCGGCGCCGGAGTAGGTGATATTTCTGTGGGAAGGCAGAAGATAGCCCATATAGGTTTTTATTGCCCGGTCGCTCATATTCACGGCTGCATTATAGGACTGGTAGGCGTTTCTCGGATTGACCATGATTGCCTGATTGAGTTCCTGGAGCGTGAACTCGTTGGTTATGGAGGTGCGGGGATAACAGTCGGTCCCTTTTGCCCGTGCATGGAGCTCCACGGATTTTCCGGCGATCAGATCCTGAATGACATGGGCCCCGCCGTACTCCGCGTTTCTGGTGGTCGACTCCTGGGTCGCTCCAAGATAACAGTCGACGGCTGCAATGCCTGCATATGCTTCCACATTATTGAGCCACATCTTCTCCATCCTGATAGGGATCTCGGGATGACCAAAGTTCAAAAATGCCCCGGACGAGCACATCGCGCCGAAAGTACCGGTGGTGACCACGTCCACTTCACGAAGTGCCCCGGTAACGCCGAGTTCGTCGACGATATCCGGCATCTCTTCAGCGCTGACCACACGGACACTTCCATCACGAATACGCTCATTTATTTCGTCGATGGATTTGTACATATAATTATTAGTTAATCCCGCTCATCCTATATTAACTGCGTTATTTTGCCTGAGGATAATCCTGTTTTGCCCGGATTACCGCCCGGATGCCCCCGCGCGGATTTATAACGTCACCGGCATATCTCGGGATGAGGTGCAGGTGGGCGTGCATGACCGTCTGGCCTGCCGCCTCCCCGCAGTTCACCCCGATATTGTAACCTGCAGGCGAATACGCCGCATCAAGATGGATCTTCGCACGGCCGATAAGTTCACTCACGGCCGCGTGTTCGGCGGGGGTAAGATCGAACCAGGAAGAAACATGCCGGCGGGGAATGATCAGGACATGACCCGGTGAGACCGGATAGAGATCCCATTTCACATAGGCGAGATCATTGCCGAACAGACAGGCGTCGTCACTGCAGAACGGGCAGTCCATGGTTACTTCCGCTGACCTCTGCCGAGCAGGGCACGCAGATCGTCCCGGTAGATGAACAGGATCTCTCTGATATTGCTTATCAGTCCGGGTGAAAACCTGAAGAGCAGGTAGGCGATCACGAGGATCAGGAGGAACGCCGCTCCTTCGCAGATGACATTGTGAGACCAGAAAAAGCTTGCATACCCGGGGATCGTCGGATGAGCGAGCTCCTCCTCAAACCAGGGGAACCACTGTCCGAAGTATGCCATGATCACAAACACGTTCCTGAAGATGTTTATAATAAATATCGGTGCCGCGACCAGCAACGTCAGACCGATCTTCTGTTTCCACGAGGTCTTGGTGAGAGCGATGACTCCAAGAAGGATCGCGACCGCCGTAATCCCGGTGCATCCGAGGATGATCTGATCCATGTATCCGTAGGTCTGACCGGGAACGGCCCAGACCGACTCAAACATATCCCAGCCGGCCATGATGTAGGGGAAGCTGAGCATATCGAACACCGCCCGGATACAGAACACGACCACGGAGATCAGCCAGTTCCCAAGTTCGGTGATCAGGGCGAACGGAGCATACACGATCCCGCCGACCGCGGCCGCGTAGGTGAGCCGCAGGATCCGCACATCACCGGCAGTCAGGCGCCTGACCGTAATATAAATGAGCGGAAGACCGGCGATCACCATGACCGGGTAGAAGATGTTCCCCTCTTCGATAAGGGCGGGCAGCATCAGAAGAAAGCTGAACTCCAGAAGGATCCACCCGGTGATCGCGGTGAATCGTTCATGTTTTCCCGGGATCAGCGTAAGAAGAAATGCAGTCAGACTGATGATAAGGATCCAGAGTATAAGGGTATCCAGCATATTAGATGCTTATTGGTAGGGCATAGTCGGATAAATGGGTTTGCCACCCGGACTGACGGATCCCATAAGAGTATTTAACGTTGAAAAACCAATAGTGTATTCTATGATGTTCTGCCCAACATGCGGAAAGCTGATGAAATCAAAGGACGGCCAGTTATGCTGTTCAAAATGTGGATATACCGAAACCATCACCGCCGAAAATAAGGAGCAGATGAAAAAAGTCGCGTACATGCAGGAAAACGACATCCTCATCGTGGAAGAAGGCGCGGATATCGGAACGAAACCTACGATCGCGATAAAATGCCCGAACTGCGGTCACGGCCTGGCCGAGTGGTGGCTCCGTCAGCTGCGCAGTGCTGATGAATCCGAGGTCAGATTCTTCCGCTGCACAAAGTGCAAACACACCTGGCGTGAATACGATTAAGCCGGTTTCCCCCCTCTTTTTTTAAGCAGGTCACACGAGTATTTATATACTTACCTGTAATATCTTATAAATATGTCAAACCTTCCCGAAGACTCACTGAAGATTGAGAATATCGTTGCATCAACCAAGGTGAATGACAGTCTGGACCTGGTGGCCTTGGCCGCCCAGATTCCGGGAGCGGAATATAATAAACAGCGTTTCCCGGGAGTCGTTTTGCGTATGCAGAATCCAAAGATCGCGGCATTGGTCTTTGGATCCGGAAAAGTCGTTCTCACCGGTGCAAAAAGTCTGGAAAACCTCACCAAAGGACTGGAGTATCTCGTTGCCCTGTTAAAGGATCTAAAGATCCAGATCATCGACAATCCGACCTACACCGTCCAAAACATCGTCACCTCGGCGGATCTCGGCAGCCGGATCAACCTCAACAAGATCGCCATGAGTTTCAATCTTGACAAGATCGAGTATGAACCCGAGCAGTTTCCCGGACTCGTCTACCGGCTGGATGATCCGAAAGTGGTCGTTCTGCTCTTCGGTTCGGGAAAACTGATCATCACCGGCGGGAAGAAAACGGCCGACGCCCAGCGTGCGGTAAAAAAGATCTACGAAGATCTGATCGCTCTCAAACTTCTGCAGATAGAATAATCGATACCAAACCCTCTTCAATACTGTTTTTTTTTCTGCAGCCGCTGACGGGAGCGGCTGTGGAAAAATCAGGGGTGTTATCCCTGATAGACTACTTCGAGACTGCCGTGCGCGACGGTCTTTCCATCACGAAGCGCCTCGATGACCTCATCCATTTTCGCATTTGCCGCAATGACGAGCGGTTCGACCCTGCCGAATACCTGGAAAAGGAGCCGGTCGGTGATCCCAAGGCCGGGCGACGGACCGTGCCAGGCATGCTCGCCGAAGTCGTTGAGTCCCTGAACTGCCGGGAAAGGAAACTTCGGCGCAGGTCCGGCGTCGTATCCAGGCGGGATGTACCCGACGGAGGGAATGTTCCAGACGGTCCAGATACATTTGGTGTTCTCGCCGCCGGACTTGTTCTGAACGACCATTGCTATATACTGGACTTCCTTTGAGACACCCTGGAGTTCGATCTTCGGGGAGATGTTGCCGCCGGGAAAGCTGCTTGACGCAGTCAGCCCGTGGGTTCCTACGTGAATGGTGATTGTGTCCATATTCTATACTCTAACAGGCAAATTAATTAAAGTATAGGTCGAGTTACTATTCCATGGACCAGTTGACGATCTACACCGACGGAGCAAGCCGGGGAAATCCCGGACAGGCCGCAGCAGCCTGGCTGATTTTGCGGGGAGACGATGTGCTGGAATCGGATGTGCTGACCCTCGGCCGGGCAACCAATAATGCGGCCGAGTATGCGGCCCTGAATGCGGCTCTTGGCCGGGCGGCGCGGCTTTGCACCCCGAAAGAGACCAAAGTGGCGGTCTTTTCCGACAGCAATCTGATGATCTCCCAGATGACCGGAAGATACGCGGTCCGGTCGCCGGATCTTCTTCCCCTGTATGAAAAGGCACGATCTCTGGCATCGGTGTTTGCGGGCGTCACCTATACGCATGTTCCGCGGGAGAATCCCTATGTCGGTTCCTGCGACTGGTTATGCAATAATGCCCTTGATCTGCTGGCACGCCCCTCCCGCCCGGTGCAGAAGAGAATCGAGTGCGTCCCGATCGGGATCGTTCATTCGCCGTTTGAGACCAAAGAGGATGCTCCCCGGCAGGGGATCTTTACCGACAAACCGAGCCGGATCACGATCTATGAAAAATACCGGGACGGTCTTTTTGGTCTTTGTGCAGGGGACAAAGTCTTTGTTTTGTGCTGGTTCGACCGGGCAGAACGCGATATTCTGAAGGTGAAGCCGCATGGTCACGGGGACGGGAAAATGCGCGGCGTTTTTTCGACCCGGGCGCCGGTCAGGCCCAATCCGATCTCCCTCACGCTTGTCACGATCACGTCGGTCAATGATCTGGTCCTTACCGTCAAAGGGCTTGAAGCGCTTGACAATACCCCGGTCCTTGACATCAAACCGTATTACGGGGATATCGACAGCTGAGCAGCATTTTGTCGGCGATCTCGACCATTTCCCTGACTTCGGCTTCACACCTTCGTTCGACGGCGCTGTAATCCTTCGCGTCGACCATATCCCATACCTTTTTTCCGGTAGGTTTCTGCTCACGTTCGGGCAGGAGGGCGTCGGCGAGCTGGTTGTGGGAACAGGGATGCAGAATAGGGGTTTGGTTCCTCACGAATCCTATCCCGGCGACGGAGAGGTCGACGATCCGGCATTTGCCGAGGGTTTCATAGATCTCTTCGGGCGCGGCCGCGTTGTACTGGAGACATTTTGCCATAAGGAACGGCATGTCGAATGTGGATATGCCGACCCCGCAAACCACAGGATCCGCCTGGATCATTTTTTTGGTGTTGACACGCGCCCACATCTCAGCAAAGACCTGATAGAGTGAGAGCACGACGTTTTCTTCGCTTCCTTCGCGCCACATCCAGAAATGGGCATAATCGTTGGTGACTTCGCCGGCGAGCGGGAGCCCGCTGTAGACCACGCCGCCGAGAAGGGTGTGACCTTCGCGAAATGCATTTACCGCAAGGGAAGCGCCGGTCCGTTTTTTCCGGTCGGCCGGCGGGACGAATGCTTCGAGATCGAAGACGAGGAACTCGGTCTGGTTCGGGGTGAAGATGACCATGTTCAGATGACCGAGAGACTGATGAGGCCGAGGATCCCGGTCCAGATCGTGTGAACTGCGATAGCAGTCAAAAGAAGACCGACGATCTTTGAGAGGATGACGAGGACGGTTTCCCCGAGGAGTTTTTTGATCTGCGCCGAGAAGATGAGGATCAGCCAGATACACAGGAGAGCGAGGATGACGGCGAGGAGCGTCAGAAGAATGCCGTCCTGTGCGCCAAGGATCATGACGGTGGTGATGGTTCCCGGCCCGCACATGACCGGCGTGCCGATGATGACGCCGGCCATGGATTTTTTGCCGATCCGGTCACTGCTTTCAAGGTTTTTGTGGCCGGCCGAAGAACCGCCGATCTCCAGACCCAGAACGATCTGCAGACCGAGAATAAAGAGGATGATACCGCCGGCAACTTTGAAGCTTTCGAGTTCGATCCCGAGCAGATCGAAGAGGAGGTTATTGAATATCAAAAATGTCAGCATGAGAATGCCGGCGACGCCTGTTGCGACGAATGCCTGGCGGATCATCTCGGCTTTCTGGAGATCTCTGGTGAGATTGATGAACATCGAGACCGAGAGAAGGGGATCCAGGATAATTATCAGGGTAAACGCGGCTGATATTATGGTCACCAGTAGTTCCAGCATATAAGTAGTATTGAGCGTTCCCGCATATTATACCTGGGGCGCGCCCCCGGTTTCCTGATAAAAAAGATACGGGACGGGGTATTTTTTCCGTCGGATCACTTGCGGGTGAGTTTGCTCCAGCGTAACTTTTCGATGCCGGTTCTGCCGACACATGCGTATCTGCGGACAAAAAAGGCAAAAATCGCAACACAGAGAGGAGTGACGACACACATCACCGGTACGCAGAATGCGATCGTAGAGAGGACCTGGTCAGTGGTCATCGTTCCCATACTTAATACATAGATGGGGAAAACGACGATCACGTGCAGGAGTTCTACGATCAGTGCAATGATAACTGCACGCAGGACGGTCAGTTTTCCCTGCCAGAACCGGATCGCAATACCTGAGAGGAAACCTGCCAGAATCGTCCCTATCATACAGGGTACGGCGACGATGCCCCCCTGCAGGAATCTGAGATATCCGCTGACAAGACCTGCGATAGTGCCAATGACCGGGCCGCCGATAAGACCGGCGAGAATGACGCCGACGTCACGGAAGTTTACCAGGACACCGTTCACTTCAACCCCGCCGTAATTACCGTAAAGGGAGATCCCCAGAGTCAGGAGTGCTGTCCAGACAAGATCCGTGAGTTTTGCTTCTCCGGAAACCAGACGTTTGAAGACTCCGGTGATCGTAAACAGATAGAGAATAACTGAGGCAATCATCATCCGGGCAAGGAGCAGGATGAGAACGGCATACTGGGATGTACCTTCTCCGAGGGTA
>Ga0265294_10000707_pt1 | contig 44961 bp, 43 predicted proteins | sample MunlanPumphouse3_FD_192504 | JGI IMG/M metagenome (GOLD analysis project Ga0265294, IMG submission 192504) | Groundwater microbial communities from a municipal landfill in Southern Ontario, Canada - Pumphouse #3 | ecosystem: Environmental > Aquatic > Deep subsurface > Groundwater | place...
TTTCAAATCTTACCACAAAAGAAAAAACCCAGCATCACTTCGCGTTTTCCGCTTAAGACCGAGATAATTTCTCAATTTTGATGTAAAAAGGCCACAAAAGCCTTAATTTTGATACAAAAAAAGACTTGATACGTATTTTCCATTGTATCAAACCTATGCTTTCAATATGGTGGAGAAAAGGAGATTCAAACTCACTTGTCAAAATCGTCATGATTGATGATTTCGAAAATGCTATACCGTTACACCCATATAATAGTTTTGATACATTTTATAAATACATAATAATTATAACACATAAAATAAGATATTTCACTGAATTTTTTATAATATACAAAAATTACAGTTGACATACAAGTTGACCTCTTTTAGAAAAATAAGCAATAATTAAATTGTGTAATTTCAAACAAGCAATAATTAAATAGTGCAATTTTAAACGAGTAATAATTAAATAGTGCAAATTTAAACAAGTAATAATTAAATAGTGCAACATGAATAATAGCAAAAAAAGCTCTAAAGACCGTTTTTTAACGATTATTAGAGCTTTTTCTCTTATTTTAGCCTGTTTTTACCCAAAATAAGCCTATTTTACGCAAAAACTTTGATATTTTTTGTATCAAAGTTAGCGTTCTTATATGTGTTTGTTTACCAATTTTGATACAATTACGCACCACTATATTCAGTGTTGGAATTCGTCGCTGAATTGTATTTTTCACAAAATCCACTTCTTTTGCGTATGCGATTATTCGAATATTTAAGAACCAAAAAATATTGGACTTTTTAAACCTTTTACTGAGTTTTAGTTGTATATAGACCAACTATTTTGAAATGGTTGGAACCTTTACCAGCAATATAGAAAGAATCGAGTTTTCCTCAGTATTAGAAAAATCTGTTGGGAAATAATAATTTCCATAGGTATCAAATATTTTGTTTTCATTACTGTTCTCATCTTGAGAAAACAAGTCGTTTTCAATGGCTATTTCGATATTTTTTTCTAAATTATCCATAATGCCTCCTATTTCTTCCCAGACATAACAAATGTTTGTCCTTCATTGCTTTCTATATACTTTAATGTTCCTGGCAAAACATAAGAACTTAATACATATGAATGATGGATTGAAAGAACTCGATCTTGCAGAATAGGATCTTTTTCCAACGCAACAACTTTTAACCCTATTTCCTTGCAATCATCAAAGTCGTAATGCTTGTCGTGTAATTTGGAGAACGAGTGTGAGGCTAAACCATTTACGATTTCACCAACTTTAGTTGCCTTTTGCCTACAACCTTTAAACATACATGTAGATAACCACTCGGTAACTAAATTTCTTGAAAGATCTATTGCATATTGACATTCGCCTAAGAATGTAGGTCTATATTGAGATATAATTTCTTTCCACACAAGCGCTTTTTGAGGATTTGCTAGAATTTCTTTTATTGCTCGATTAAATTCATCAATAACTCCTTCTGCTGGAACGTTTCGATATTGAGGGTCTATTGGGCCTAAACTAGACTGTTTTCCCATAATGATTTTTTTTGCTGAACAAGCAATCATTGTTCCTGCAGACATAGCCATATGCGGAACAATAACTCTAATATCATTATTAAAACATTTACGCAAATATTTTACAATCGATTCCGTTGCAGTTGTTACGCCACCAGGAGTATGCAAAATTAAATCCAATCCTGTTGCCTTGTTTAAACCACTAACAGCATTCATTAATCCGTTAATATCATTGTCATTTATAATCAATTCTGGGTTACTTGACATTATACTTCCTTGAAGAAACGTAGAATAATAAACTATAACATTTCTATTAGTATATTTAGATAAATCAGAAATAAACCCTATTCTAAGTTTATTAAGTATAGATGCGCTAATTTTATTGAGTTCCTGTTTTATATAATTAGGATCATTAATTTTATTATTTGTCAAAAAATTTCTAGCGCTGCTAGTATACTGCTCATTAAATTGTAATTGGATATTAGTAAAATTTGCCATAGCATTTTCCTTTTTTGCATTTTGATTATAGCATTATATAACAATATTGTCAATTCATATTTATATGTGTTTGTTTATCTATTTTGATATAACAACACATCCCTAGATAAACCAATCATCTATATGATTGTTGTAAGAAGTAGCAATCAAGACTCATTCGAGTGTAAATATGTCATTGACAGGTAAACCGAAGAAAATAGAAATTTTCAAAGCCAGTTCTAATGTAGGATCATATTTATTATTCTCTATTGCATTTATAGTTTGTCGAGTAACACCAAGTTTGTTGGCAAGATCTTCCTGTCGAAGATCCTTCTCCTTACGTAACTCCTTGATATTATTCTTCATCTTCAATTCCTACTGTCATCTTCTTAGTATAAAAAATCTTTGCTATCCAAAACACTGTTGAAGATGATATAGCCATAGAAAAAGTAATTGTTGATATCAAGTCCCATTTGTGATTGGCAAGTGTATATACAATAGTAAATACCAACAAAGCAATTTGAACAAACACCCAAGCTAAGCGTATAGCCTTGAAATTAATGGCCTTCTCCATTTCGTCTGCTTTCCAGCTTTTCTCTTTCTTTATCATAATAAACCTCCCTAATGTGAAAGTGTCTTTACAATTATTATTATATTGCACAGACAATTAAATGTCAAGATGTTTTTACATTTATGTTAAAACAGGCACGAACATCTAACTGACAATGCTCCCTCTATAGCACCAAAAACAGCATCTATAGCAACTACCCCCCAATTGACTTCACTCCATTCCCAATCATTTTCAATTAATTGAGTTACCGTACTTACACCGCCCCCAATAACGGTTCCTACAACTGCACCTATTAATAATAAAGTTAAAAATGCAAAATTTCCATTAGGGTCAACTAACATTACAGGAGTATTGCCACAATAAGCATATAAATTCAATCCATTAATTGAACTAGGATCTAAATAACTAACATCATCTGCATTTAACCATCTTCCCCATTCAGGTACATAATACCTAGAGTTACAAAATATAGTGATGTCTCAATATCAAATAATAAGTTTTATTTTATTATAGTTTTTTAATCATCAGCTACAATAGCTTCTAAACCTTTACTATTTATAACTTTTTTACTTTTAATATTTTTTACTAATAAAGTGAATAAGATAAAGCTTAAGATAGTAAGTACAGTTCCATAAATTGGTAAAGCTCTCCAAATTTGTGTCATCTTGAAAACTAAACCAAGTAAAACTGGAGTTATTGTCTGAGCAGACATACTTGCAGCATAATAATAACCAGTAAATTTACCAATTTTCTTTGAACTACATAATTCAACTACCATTGTGTTTGTTGACCTATTTTGATACAATTACGCACCCCTATCAGAAATCACGCACCCTTGACTTGTTTTACGCACCCTATAATATGATGGTTAATTAAGCCCTTTGCTTTCAGTCATTAAGACTTTTTTCCAATATGATTCTCTTTCGATGATGTACTGAGAACCTAAGTTCATATTGCAAACTTCCAAAATAGAATATTTAAAATTCTTTTTATAGTCAACACCATTTTTCTCTAACAATTCTTTCAGTTTTACATTACCGCCATGTCCATCTATAGAGTAATCTGACCAACGATTCCATATGCACTCTTCACCATAGGCTGAACCAACATACATTTTTCCAGTAATTGTGTCAACAATCAAATAGACTCCTTTTGCATTAGATAGTGCACTTTTCCAAGAACTGATGTTATTTGTAATAATTGCATTTAATGTCAGCCAATCTATGTTAATCTGATTAAATCCTCTAAACTCCTCAATAGATAATTTTGATTCAAGTATTGAAGTCACTTCCATCTCTTTAGGCTTAGCACCATTCTGAGGATTAGATTCTAAATAGGGATATGAATTTCTAAACTCTTTTTTAAAGGCAATTATAACTCTACCAACTAGATCTTTTTGATTACCAGTGATTTTGAGATCATATTTGTATAGATTGCAATCTTTTATTGGCTCACCATTAACTTCATAAACACCAGCAAACATCCATTTATTTTCTTCAACCCATATTAGAGATATAACATATTTTCTATTAAAGTTTTTCTTAGTTTGGATTTGCTGCCATTCTTCAAATGTCCCAAGTATAAATTCATTTTTCGGCTCATCTTTTCGCTTTGATCCAATAGCAAAATGAATTTTATAATCACTATAGTTTTCTTTCTTAATACCTAATAAATCTACTAGTTTTAACATTTTACGCACCCCAAAAGTAACTATATTTTACTCTTATACTGTTCAGGAATTGGAATGTTGAAGGTTTCACAGAGTAATTTTACATCATGAATATCTTTATCTCGAATTTCATACCCTACATGAAATAACACTTGATACTCTGCATTAATACAACCAACTTCAATATCACCAATTGTTCCTATACCACTAAATGTATCTATCGGATATCCATTTCCTTCAAAAATAATCTCATTATTACTAAATCTAAAAATATGCAAATCAATGACTCTATCTAAATTATCCTTCCAAACCGTGTGATCATTTGTAGTGTATGTTTCTATAACTTCATAGAACCCTTTACATGATAACACTTTAATAAAACTTTCTCTGTTTGTTTCTTCGATAAACAAATCTATATCGTTATGAGGTCTTGTCTGTCTTTTTAATAAAGCATCAACTCCCCATCCACCATCTAAATAAACCTTAACTCCAATTTTACTTGCATAATTTATTATTTCAATTGCATCTTTTTCACTTACCATAGTCTTAATCCTCCTCACTAAATTCATCAGGTAATCCGTAGAAATCACAAAGAACTAAGTATGCTGCATATCTCTTGGCTTCTTTTTTTGATGTTGCATATGCAGTGTGTTTCATAGCCCAGCTTCTAATGTAACAAGTACACTCCCACATCAACGTTCCATCATTCATTAACACTTGTTCTTCTGCTTGATAGTATTCAGGAATTGAGTATCTACCTTTTTCTGCTAGTTCTTTTAATGTGGGTTTGTAAAACTATATTGATACAATTACGCACCCCTATCAAAATCTACGCACCCCTATCAAAATCTACGCACCCCTATCAAAATCTACGCACCCCTAGCAAGATTTTACGCACTCCTGCTAAAAAGTTACGCACCCCTAGAATTGCCTCTCAATATTATAGTTCAAATCTCATTATCTCCGTTGTGTTGGTTCACCTATTTTGGACAATTTTATCATTGTCCTTTGATTTGCTTTTTTTAATTATACTTATTACGGAATATATAATCATTAAAAAACTAGCCACTGCTATAAATGAGCAAATTATTGATACAATCACTGCATTTGCTTTTGTCATATATGAATAATAATCCTCATATGTGATGACGTAATTTATATGTGTAATTGCCAATAACACCGAAAAGGATAGTAAAATTATCAAAAATATGGTAGATACTATTCTCTTTATCTTCAATTTCCTCACTCCTTTATTTATATTTTTAACAATGTTCAATTCTTTTTAAAGTTACACCTCTATATTTCTATATATCCAGACTATTTGAATTTAATAGAAATTCAATAATGCCTATTATTAAAATACCTTCTTCAGTAATCCAAGTTTTATATCATCTATATCAACCTTTTCAGGAAAGAAAAACTAAATATTTATCCGTATACGGCATTTTGTTTCAGTTTGTTTAGAATATAGTAGTAAACGTCAATTATTGTAATTTATAATAAGTCACTCTTAAATATTGCTTTTTACAAAAACTATCAATTAATAACAAATATAGTACTTTATTTCATATTATTTACTTTGAGCCTAAATTCAAAATCTTCAAATTCTAATTCATTACTAACTTCAAAAATAAAATTCCATGGTTTTATATCATCGGTTCCTATACTTGGCATATAATAATTTAAAAATACTATCAAATTATTATCTTCTATTCTAAAACCCTTATAGTTAATGAGTGCACTACCTGATCCGGCATTATAATTAATAATTATTAAGCTATTACTATTAAAATAAACTTCATCATATTTTCGCAAATGGTTTATATAAAGTGTTTTTCCTTGATAGTTATAACCACCATCATAATTCATAACTAATTCAATATAATCTTCTAATGATTCATAGTCTTTTATTGTAAACTTGGATTCTTCATCATTAAAGTATTGGAAATTATATGAGTATGATTTAATATAGAATTTACTGGAATTTGTAACCTCATTATATTCATATGACACACTATCATAATCTACTCCATTAGTATTTACTTCTATTAGAGTCCCCCATACTTGTATTGCAGTATCTCCAACTTCAGGGATAAGTTTATCAATAATGACATTTAGATTGTTATCAATAGTTTCTATACTATTAACTGATAATCTAATATCAGTAGATGATAATGCCAGGTCTATTAAAATTAATACCTTATATGAAAAGAAATAACTTTTTTCTAAAACAGAATTTAAATAGTAATTATAGTTATCTAAATAATCTTCATCTAAGCCTAATTGATTAATTCTATCCATATATAACTCTAGTTCTTCCTTTGTAGAAATTAACATTATTTCTTGATCGTTATCTAAATGGCTACTAAAAGGTTGAGATTGATATGTAATCTTATTTTCACAAGTTACTCTAAAGGACGCTCCTTTTTTATCAGGCCCCACAGTTTCATTATCTTTAATATCAACCCAAATTTCTTTAAGTTCATTAGATTTATTCTGATCTAAATCAAGAACTATATATATTGGGTAATTACTGGATGTAAAACTCTCTATTGTGAACTTATAAGCGTTGGATCTACCTGGGTTTGCTCTACCCTTAAAAGTTAAATCATAATAAATTGGAGCCTGACCATCAAAACCTATATAAAGATATATCTCATAAAGTTCTATTTCGTCTTTAGAAAAATCTCCCATTGTATTCTTTTCAAACTCATCTTTTTCTAACACAGTTTTGTTCATTGATGTAAGCTCAATAGTAAAATACGTTATTTCTTTATCTATATAAAAAACAGGGTCAATATCGGCATAATAAAAACGATCTTCAACTAAAGAAATAGTAAATAAATCCAATCTTGTTGAAAAACAACTAGTTAGAATTAGCAACATAAAAATTAATATAGGTATTATACTTATTTTTTTCATTACAAACCCACCTTTCAATTATCTATTTTAAATTGAATAATCTATATACATATATTATTATTGTGTGGTTGCCTTTATTATACACTATAATTCTTTATATTTAAGCATAAACTATAAATAAAGACCAACAGAAAAAAATTAGATAGAAAGTCCTATAAATCAAACCCTAATCACACTTTCACAAGGTGGTTTTGATATATTTAAATTTTCATATACAAAAACATATCTCAATGTAAAAGTAAAATAAATTTAAGAATACATAGAATCCATCAAAATCTGCCGGGATGGATTACATGTTCCTTAATTTTATAAAATAAACATTTAAACAATTTTATGTAATCGTGTAAAAATTTATTGCCTGAATGAAAAAGTCGTACATACTGACTTATAAATATCATTTTGTTCTACTTTGAGTTTTTGAATATAGGGAGAATTGCCATATCTGCACAAAAAAAGGCCTGATACTTTTGTATCAAACCTATATACTCAACTTGGTACACCCGCAGGGACTCGAACCCTGGACCCATTGATTAAGAGTCAATTGCTCTACCAACTGAGCTACGGGTGCATATTGACAATAAATATTTTACTATAAACATTGAAATTTATCAAGAAAAATTTTATTTAAAAAAAGCCTTTTAAAAGGCATTATTTTATAATTATTCCATAATCTCCAAGTTTTATCCCTGCAGCATTTGATTCATCTGTATCTATATGCATTGCAGCAGCAAAAGTATTTTTTATTCTAATAATTACTTCATCAAAAATTAGTGATCTAAAATCATTTTTTATTGCTACTTTTACAACATCATTATTTTTAACACCAAAATCAATAGCATCTTTTTCAGTTAAATGAATATGACGCTTAGCAACAATCACACCTTCTGCTAACTCTATTTCACCACAAGGACCAATTAATTTACATCCTGGAGTTCCTTCGATATCTCCACTTAATCTAACAACACCTTCAACACCAATACTTCTAGCATCAGTTGCTGAAATTTCAACTTGATTAGCACTTCTTTCAGGACCTAAAACAGAAACATTTTCCAATTGTCTTTTAGGTCCAACAACAGTAACTCTTTCATTTGATTGAAATTGTCCTGGTTGTGATAACTCTTTTTTAAAAGTCAACTTTGCATTTTGACCAAATAAAATTTTTACTGCTTCATCATTTAAATGAACATGACGAGCAGATGTTTCAACAAGTATTTTGTTTTTCATAATATTCATCTCCATTTTCTATTAAAATATTATACCATAAAATTTTTTAAAAATCTATCATTACTCTTTATTATCTAGCCTAACTTATAATTATTGTGCTAAAGACCCCTGATAATCAAATATAATTATAATGAGCTTTATAATAATTAAACCCTTAATGTGCTATGATTTTAACTATTTTTCTAATCCATAAAAAAATTCATTAATTTAACTATAATTTATTAATTTTAAAAAAGCCTTAGAAATAATCTAAGGCTTAAAATCTAATTAGATTCTAAATAATCAATAAATACATCTCTCATTAATCTATTTGGAAGAGTGTGAGTTGCATTAAAATATGAACTATAATAATTGTTAGTATATACATAATCAATAGTAACAATATTATAAGTATCATAATCATTTATATTATAAATTATATCATTATTAAAATACAAGTAAGAACCCTGATCATCTAACAAAGACCTTAATGTTGACCCTGAAAGAGTTGTTAAAACAATTGCATTATCAAACGGAAAGACTTCAAAAACATCTTTAACTCTAATATTACCAGTTGAAAGTTCAGTACGAACTCCTCCTGTATTAATTATAGCTACATCAACATTAAATTCATCAAGCATAGCTTTAATCATTTCATTACCTAAACGATATCTAGATAAATATTCAGTAGTATAAGTAAGAACTCTATCCCCTTCATTAATGTCATCTTGATATTTATTAATAACAGCTAAGAATTCTTGACTGCTAGGATAACTATCTGGAGCTATTTGATTAATAACAGCTTTATAAACATTACTATTTCTTAATTCAATTCTTAAATCAATTACTGTGCCATTTTTTGCTCTACCTTGAGCAATAGGCATATTATATTCATCTTCTCTCATTTCAAACTCTGATATTTGTTGATGCGTATGAGCACATAAAACTGCATCTACATAACTATTTCCAGTTAAATTACTAATTCTTCTATTTATACTTTCAGTATAATCATGTAAAGCAACAATGACAAAATCAACATTCTCTTCTGATCTAAGTTGACTTGCAAGAGCTTCAACAATTGGCACAGGATCTAGGAATTGATAATCTTCAACCATCTCAGTTAATATTGAACTTTCAAGACCATAACCTATAGCACCAATAATTGCCGTTTTTTGACCATTTCTTTCAATTATTGTATAGTCTTCAGTCCAAGATAATTTTTGACCATTATTTTTTCTCACAATATTAGCAGCAAGGAATGGAAAGTTAGCTTCACCATTTTCTAAATTACCATCTTTGTATTTAGCTATTTCTTCAATTCCCCAGTCAAATTCATGATTTCCAATTACAAAAGCATCAAAATTTAATTTATTTAAAGCATCAATCAGTGGTAACCCTTTATTTATATTTGACACATAAGAACCTTGAAAAATATCTCCATTAGCAATCTTGATATAATCACCATTCTGTGACTCTAAATCACTAATTACTGAAGCAACTTTATCAAGACCAATATTTCTATCATCAGTATTGAATGCTCCATGAGTATCATTTATCGAAAAAATATTTAAATAACTAGAATCTATATGTGTATCAATTACTATTAAATCATCATCTAAGCCAATACATTGAATAGTATATATATCTTCACTTGTATAGTATCGATATATAACACCCGTAATTGTAACTTTTTCACCATCTAAGGATAAAAATTTATTTGTACTACTATCGGTTATTTGATTATTAAAATTACGCGAATAGTGATGAATTGATAAAATTTCATTGCTTTGCTCATCTAATAAATAAAATGAGTATTTATCAGCCCCAACTTGAACATAACCTGTAACTGTAACTAAGTTACCAAGGTACAAATTATTCTTATAATCTGATGTGTCAGATAATACTGATAAATCTATTTTTTTTGCACTAATCGGTATACTTAAATCACCATCATAATTTTCAACCACAATATTATCATACTTAATTTGTCTTGTGTATTCAGGAAAAGAATCTGACCCTTGATAAACAAACCCAGTTCCACTAATCTTAACTTTAGCTCCCAAATATAGATTGGGGTTTGCAGCTCTTACATAAATTGCTCCAGTTGCATCTGCTACATGTGCATAATTAGATGAATCAAATCCAATTACTGTACCAGCAAATGTAACATCTACTCCAGCTGGAGATTCATCAATCAAGGTTTTAACTTCACTTATTTTTGTATATGGAAACAAATTAGAATCTATCTCATAAATAGGATAAACATCCAAATCCGATGTAATGTTTGTTACTATCTCACTCCAGGAAACAAATGTATAACCAACAATAGGTTCTAAAGTTGGATATTCAAGATTGACACCTTTTTCTACAGTTTGAGTATCTATTATTTGATTATGAATATTATAAAAATTAACTGTGAATGTTAAGACATCCCACTTAGCATACAAAGTTATATTTGATGCAATCATTGTTTCTGAATTAAATTCATTTGTTCTGTTCTCATCAATAAACCACCCATTAAATATATAATCATCTTTTATTGGAACAGCTAAATTACCAAGAGCAGATCCAAATTCTTTTGTTATTGAATCTAAATCAGATCCACCATCACTATCAAAAGTAATTGTATATTCATTTACTTCCCACTTGGCAAACAAAGTAATATTATTATTTAATGACTTAGAATCAACAATTTTTGAAGTTTCATCATTAATATCTTTATACCACCCTAAAAAAGTATTACCTTCTTTAGTAGGATTATCAAATACTACAACTTCCTGATCAACTATAACATCATTAATGGAACTTCCTCCTCTACTATCGAAAGTGACAGTAAACTTTTCACCAACTATATCTATTGTACAAGAACTTAAAATAAAAAGAAAAAATAACAAATATACGATTTTTTTCATGTAATTCCTCCGTTAGTTTATATTATACCATAAAACACAAATAGTTAAAACCTGGTTTTTACAGCATTATGCTAAAAAAACATTAACCAAATTTAATCATAAAAGTAATAATAATAATTAAAAATTTTTACAAATGACTTAATAGCTTAAAATATTAAAAAAGATCCCTCATATTAAGGGACATTTTTCTAAAGAAAAAAACTACAAAAATATATTATTACTCTTTATTATACAATTCATATATCTCTTCAGCGCTCTTATCAATTGACTGTTCAAAATTATTAATAATATAATCAACACCAATAATTTCACTTGGAAAGTTATCATCATCATATGCTTTCTTTTTATCTATATTATCTAATAAGTCACCACGCCTTATCATTCTTTTTAGTCTTTCATCGGTAGGAGCTCTTAAAAAGAAACTAGTCATTTGTTTGGGTATAATTTTTTTTAAACTATAAAATCCATTAGCTTCAATAATTAATATTTTTTCCTTGCTAACTTCTTTTTTTAAAGTACCATAGTAATTCTTATTATATAAAGTATATTCTAAAAACTCATTATTAGCAATTTTATCATTAAATTCTTCAAAAGTTAAAAAATAATAATCAACACCATCTTCTTCTCCAACTCTTTTTTTTCTTGTAGTACATGTTACTACTCTTTTCATCTTATATTTTTTAATTAAATAATGAGCAATTTCTGTTTTTCCACTGGCACTCGGACCAATTAAAACTAGCATATAACACCTCCGAAGCTTTAATACATTATAATTTATCCTTATGAAAAATGCAACCTATAAAAACTTTTTATACTATAAATATTATATTTTTCATGATATACTATTTAATGTAAATAATAAATCAAGGAGGAACATATGGGCAAATGCGTAGTTGTTGTTGGAACACAATGGGGAGATGAAGGAAAAGGTAAAATTACTAACTATCTTTCAAAAAAAGCTGATTTTGTTGTTAGATATCAAGGAGGCAATAATGCCGGTCATACAATTAAGTTTAATAATAATACTTATAAACTCCAATTAATTCCTTCAGGTATATTTAATAAAAACATAATTAATATATTAGGAAATGGTATGGTAATAAACCCTAAACATTTTCTTATGGAAGTTGACAACTTAAAACAACTAGGATTTGATTGCAATAATTTATTTATTAGCGATAGAGCCCAAGTTTTATTTGATTATCATATTACACTTGATGGTGTAAAAGAAAAAAAATTAAAAGACGGATTGATTGGAACAACAAAAAAAGGAATAGGTCCCGCATACACTGATAAAATAGCAAGAATAGGAATAAGAATGACTGACTTTACTAGTGATAATTTCTATGAAAGTTTACAAAAAACTCTTTTATTTAAAAATGAAGAATTATCTTTGTATGATGAGCAACAAATTGATATTAATAAATTTTATAATGAATATAAAGAAATAGCAAAAAAAATAAAACCTTATGTCATTGACACTATTACTTTATTAAATAATGAAATTAAGAACAATAAGAATATTTTATTTGAAGGAGCCCAAGGAGCTCTTCTAGATATTGATTTTGGATCTTATCCATTCGTAACTTCCTCTAACCCCTCAGGTGGCGGAGTATGTATTGGAAGTGGCGTTGGCCCAACAAACATTAATGAAGTAATAGGAATTTGTAAAGCTTATTCAACAAGAGTTGGTAGCGGAGTTTTTCCTACTGAATTTGAAAATGAAACAGCCAATTACATTAGAGAAACTGGTCATGAATATGGGACTGTAACAAAAAGGCCAAGAAGAATTGGTTGGCTAGATACTGTTATTCTAAATTATTCAAAAATGATTAATGGTTTAACAGGAATATCTTTAATGTTGCTTGATGTTTTAAGTGGCATTAAAACATTAAAAATATGTACATCATATTCTTTAAACGGAAAAGAAATTCATACTGTACCAGCAAATATAAATGACCTTGAAAAATGCATTCCTATTTATGAAGAACTGCCCGGCTGGACCGAAGATATAACCAAATGCAAAACATTTGAAGAACTGCCTCAAAACGCAAAAAATTATATAAATAGAATTGAACAAATAACATCTATTCCCATTGTAATAGTATCAGTTGGCCCTGATGAAACAGAAACTATTATTCGAACACAAATATTTTAAATAAAAACGCATCATATATGATGCGTTTTAATCTATATTTAATTGTTTCTTTACTAAACTTTCTTTTTTATTTTCATACATTTCCTTTGTAATTATACGAGCATCATACAACCTTTTTAACTCAGAAAACTTATCATCACAATAGATATTAATTTCCCCAAAAGTCGTTGGGTTTTTGTGTTCCATATGCAAAAAAATCAAAGAAAACACTAAAGGTGTTCCAAAAATTATGAGAAATATTAGACAAATTACTATAAAAAACAAAGGGTATTTTTTAAATGTAAAAAAAGCAATCAAACCTGAGCCTAAGAAAAAAAACATTACATAAAAAATCATTAGCATTTTTATTTCACTTTTGCACCGAATATTCTTTTTTAAATTATTTTCTATCTTACACCCAAAATACAAGAAAAAAAGCCCAATTACCGATATCCCTGTTAACCCACCTAAAACAAGTGAATAAATACCTATCACTTTTGCAACTGTTTCTTTTTTCATACAATATACTCCCAAAATAATGTTTTTTAATACTAGTTATTTTTAAACTATATGATGATAAATCGACAGGTATAAAATTGTAATGTATTATATTTGTTAATACTAATATTAAAATTAATTTCTTATTAAAATTTTATTCTTGTTAAAAAATAAGTTAACTTATCTTTAATTTCTTTTTCTTCATTATTTTCAATTAATGCTTTTATTTCTTCTAATTTACTACAATTACTTTTTTCTTCTTTTACGACTATGTTTTTCTCAAATTTATCAATTATTTCTCTATCAAGTTCATCATATTTTTTAGCATATAATAACGAACTAATAAAACATTCATCACTTCTCATCTTATTATTCACTTTATAATATGCAATCCCTAAATCATAATAAACATAAGATAATTGTTTAAAAAAGATAGATTTATCTTTGCCAATATAATTTATAATAACACTGATATATTTTAAGCCTTCTATTAAAATATCTTCATACCTTTGCATTTTATAATAGTACTCATATAAATATTTCCAATAAGTAAAGTATTCTTCTAATAAACTAATTAAGTTTATTTTTATATCTTTATCAATATCTATATAACCATTATTAAACTTAATTATGATATTATCTAACTTAGGATTAATTCCTTCTGCCAACATTAGTTGTTTATTTAAATTAAATGCATTATCAAGATCTTTCACTCTTGAATAAATTAATGACAAAAAATGCTTACTCCATTGTGAAATATCCTTATTTTTAGAATTAATTAATTTTTCAAAAATATTTATAGATTTCTTAATTAAATCATTTGAAACATTAGGCTTTTTTCTAAAAAGCAAAAAATATTTTTTAGCAATTTCAAATTCAAGATTTTCATTTTCTGGATATTCTAATAAATTTTTTTCTAAATATAAAATTGCATTTTGTAAATCATATTTTTTTGGGTCATTAACTTCATCAATAATATTATCAATGATTGATACTAATACAAAATCATTATTAAATAATTGATTAATAGAAATATCAAAGATATCAGAAATTTTAGGTAGTAAAGATGTTTCTGGATAAGATAAATTATTTTCCCATTTTGAAATAGTCGCTCCAGAAACTCCTAACCTAAAAGCTAGTTCTTCCTGAGTCATATTATTTTTTTTGCGGTAATAATGTATAATTTTACCTATTTTCATAGAAAGTCTCCTTTTGAGTTTTTTCTATAGTAAAGTTAATCTAAGTAAATATCTATTTTTTATAACCATTAATTTTGGTTTTTTCACTAACAAGCAAATCTTCTTTACAATCCCATAATTCTTTTGACAAATCAACATAATAATTATGAGGATTTTCAAAACGTTTAACCTCATCCCAAATACTATCAACTTCACTCTTACAATAACTTCTAATTTCTTCTAAAGTAGGAAGTGTGTATACAAGTTTACCTTTTTTAAAAATAGGTACTAACATTTCTCTTGCTGAATATGTAATTAAAGTTCTTCTTTTCCAAGTAATATGGGGATCAAATATTTCCAAAGGTTTAGAGAAATCTGGTTTTTCATTATGAATAGTAATGTAATCAGCAGTAGCTTTACCATCTTGATATAATCTATATACCTTCTTAAAATGTGGGGTAGTGATTTTTTCAACATTTTCACTAATTTTAATTTTTGGAATTATTTTACCGTCTTTTTCTATAGCAGCAAGTTTATAAACACCCCCAAAAACAGGACTGCTCTTTGATGTGATCAATCGTTCACCGACACCAAAAGAATCAATTTTAGCTCCTTGTTGCAATAGATTTGTAATTAAATATTCATCTAAAGAATTAGATACAATAACCTTACAATCAAAATATCCAGCATCATCTAACATCTTTCTGACTTTTTTTGATTGATAAGCAATATCTCCTGAATCAAGTCGTACCCCAATTGGTCTTTTACCTAAAGGTTTTAATACTTCATTGAATGCTTTAATAGCATTAGGAATTCCACTCTTAGTAATATTATATGTGTCTACTAATAAAACAGTAGAATCAGGATATATTTCACAATAGGTTTTAAAAGCTTCATACTCAGTATCAAAGACTTGAACCCAAGAATGAGCCATTGTTCCAGTAGCAGGAATATTAAAAATAACATCGGCTAATGTGTTACTAGTTGATGCTACACCAGCTATATATGCAGATCTTGCTCCAAGATATGCTGCTTCTGCTCCATGTGCTCTTCTAGCTCCAAATTCAGAAACAATTCTGCCTTCAGCTGCCCTAACAATCCTATTAGCTTTAGTAGCAATTAAAGATTGATGATTAAAAACGGTAAGCATATATGTTTCAATTAATTGCACCTCAATAGTTTTCCCTCGTACAATAATAACAGGTTCATAAGGAAAAATAACACTTCCCTCAGGCATTGCATAAATATCAGCTTCAAATTTAAAATTTTTTAATATCTCAATAAAATCTTCAGAAAACTGTTTTTTATTTCTCAAATAAATAATATCCTCTTCTGAAAATTTTAAATTTCTTATATACTTAACCATTTCCTCTAAACCAGCAAAAATTGCATATCCACCATTATCAGGAACATCTCTAAAGAAAATATCAAAATAACAAATCTCATCTTTTTTCCCAGAAAGGTAATAACCATTTGCCATAGTTAATTCATAGAAATCGCAAAGCATTGTATAATTCATTTTGTTCATATAATTTTCCTTCTAATTTAATCTTATATTATTATTATATCACAAGTACACATTATAAAAAAGCCACAATATAATATTGAGGCTTTAACTGTTTATTATTTTAATATTTTTTTAATTAATGTCATTTTTTTATTATAAGGTGGATATCTTAAAGCTATATCAAATAAACTTCCCTTTTTTAAAATACCTTTTTCATGAGAAAATGTTTTAAAGCTATAATAACCATGATAATTTCCTAATCCACTATTTCCAACACCACCAAATGGTAAAGTTTCAGAAGATAAATGAAGTATTGTATCATTAATGCATCCTCCTCCATAAGATATTTCTCTTACTATTTTATTTTGAATTTCTTTATTTTTAGAAAAAAGATATAATGCTAAAGGTTTTTCTCTTTCTTTAATTTTAAGTATTGCATCAGATAAATCTTCAAAGTCTAAAATAGGTAAAATAGGCCCAAATATTTCTTCTTGCATTATTGGTGAATTCCATGAAACATTATTCAAAATTGTTGGGGAAATTTGTGTCCCATTAGTTTCATTTCCATAATATACTTCTTCATTAAGAACTAATTTTAATAATCTATCATAATGTTTATTACTAATTATTTTAGGATAATAATCACAATCTAAAGATTTTTCTTCATAAAAATTTATAATTGCCTCTTTCATTAATATAAGAAGTTGATTCTTAATAACTTTATCAACTAATACATAATCAGGCGCAATACAAGTTTGACCTGAATTTATTAACTTACCCCAAATAATCCGTTTTGCCGCTAATCTTAAGTCTGCAGTTTTTTCAACAATACAAGGACTCTTTCCACCAAGTTCTAAACAAACAGGTGTTAAATATTTTGCTGCAGCTTCCATAACAACTTTCCCAACTGCAACTGAGCCAGTAAAAAATATAAAATCAAACCTTTGATCAAGCAAAGAAGTATTTTCGTCTCTACCACCTTCAACAACTGAAACATATTCCTCAGGAAAAACTTCTTCGATTATTTGTTTAATTATTTTTGAAGTATTAATAGAATAATTTGAAGGTTTTAAAATTGCAGTATTCCCTGCAGCAATTGCCCCAATTAATGGATTAATAGCAAGTTGAAAGGGATAATTCCAAGGTGAAATAATCAAAGTCGTCCCAAAAGGCTCATGATAAATAACCGATTTTCCAGGCGCTTGAGTAATTGATGTTCTGACTCTTTTTGGTTTTGACCATTTAGTTATTTTTTTTAACATAAATTTTATTTCTGATAATACGATTCCAACCTCTGTCATATAAGCTTCATACTTCGATTTATTTAAATCTGCTTTCAAAGCATCCAAAATAAGCTCCTCATTTCTCACAATAACTGAATAAAGACTATTTAATTTTTCTTTACGAAAATTTACATTTTTTGATAAACCAGTTTCAAAAAACACTTTTTGTTTTTTAACTAAAAGTTTTATTTCCTGTGCTTCCATCTTTTTCTCCTTTAATATTTAAATTTCAATATTTTTCTAAATAATATCTCAAAATCTTTCTTGTCAAAAATTTTGGGTACTGGATACAATGGAAATGATTCCTTATAAGCTCTTTCAATCATTAAGCGTAAATTATCCTCATTATCTATAATAATAAAGTCAGGAATATCCATATTCTTATTCATTAATTCTATTCTATCAATAAATTTATTAGCTTTAATACTTTCTGAATCACTTTCTTCACCAATATGAACATAACTTGCTAGTTCAGCCAATCTCTTTTCAACATGTTCTTTATAATATCTAAGAACATGAGGTAAAATTATCGCGTTTGCAAATCCATGTGGGACTTGATAAAATCCTCCTAAAGTATGGGCAATTGCATGAATATTACCAACATATGCTCTCGTAAAAGCAAGTCCTGCATAATATGATGCTTTCAGCATATTTTCTCTTAATACTAAATTATTGCCATCTAAGTAACTTTTTTCTAAATCTCTAAAAATAATTTTAACCGCTTCAATTGCATACTTCTTTGTTTCTTTTGTATTACTTCTTCCGATATAAGCTTCAATTGCATGTGTCAAAGCATCCATTCCTGTTGTAGCAGTTAAATGAGAAGGAAGTTTTTTTAATAATAAAGGATCATGAATTGCAATATTAGGAATTAATACCGGATCATTAATTGCATATTTTTCATGAGTATGTGAATCTGTCACAACAGCAGCTAAAGTTGCTTCACTACCTGTTCCTGCTGTTGTTGGAACAACAATTAAGAAAGGAATTTTTTTACCAACTTTCAATTCACCCTTCATTTTTGAAATTGATTTATTTGGACGAGCGATTCTCGCTCCTACTGCTTTTGCACAATCCATTGCTGTGCCTCCACCAAAACCCAAAATTCCATCACAATTTTTTAATAAATATAATTCTCTAGCTTCTTCAATATTTTCAATTGTAGGATTAGGAACAGTTTTATCGTATATAACATATTTGAGTTTATTCTTTTCCATTTCCTTCAAAAATTGGTCCATTAGACCCAATTTAACAATTCCTTGATCAGTAACAATTAATATGCAATTAATATTATTAGCTCCGATAATATTTGGAAGTTCTAAAAGGGAGTTAACACCACTAATCAATAATGGTTTTCGCCATTTTAGAAAATAAGAAAAAATTTTAAAAATAGTTTGATATACTCTTGCATATATTTTTTTCATAAGCAGATACCTCCTTATGTATACATTATAAACTATATAAACTAATATAACAACAAATGACATTAAACAAAAAAAGCCATAAATAAATTTATGACTTTTTTTTATATTATTTACTTGCTGCTTTAATCATTAAATTAGTCATTTTATTAGAAAAAGAAACAGGATCTTTTAATGGGAACCCTTCAATCATTAATGCTTGTTGATATAATAAATCAGCAAAATCTTCTAAATCTGAATCATTATCATTAAATAAATTTTCCAATGATTTAAACATTTTATGATTTGGATTTATTTCTAATACTCTAGAAGCCTTAAATTGCTCACTATTAGGTAAATGTGAAAGTGCTTTTTCCATTTCAAAAGAAACTCCATCTTCAGATACTAAACAAACAGGTGCATCAGTTAATCGTTTTGATAATCTAACATCAACAACGTCTTTTTCTAAAAGAGTTTTTAATTTATCTAATAAATCTTTATGATCAACTGTTAATTCTTCAATCTTTTTATCTTTAATTTCATCTTTTAAACCAAGATCTCCTTGATTAATAGATTTAAATTTTTTCTTCTCATACTCACCAAGCATACTAATTGCAAATTCATCAATATCATCATTAAATATCAAAACATCAAACCCTTTTTTCTTTATTAAATCCATTTGTGGAAGAGAACTTGCCGATACTTTATTTTTTGATGATGCATAATAAATATACTCTTGTTCTTTAGGCATATCTTTTACATACTCACTTAATGTAACGTAAGCATCTTTATTAATTGTTTCATAGATTAATAAATCTTTTAATAAATCTTTGCTAGCACCAAATTGATCATATACACCATATTTAATATTAACGCCAAATTGTTTAAAGAATTCGATATATTTTTCTCTATCATTTTTTAATAACTTTTCTAATCGAGATAAAATTTTCTTTTCAACATTTTTACCTATTTTTTCTAAATCAGTTGTTTTTTGCAATACTTCTCTACTAATATTTAAAGGCAAATCACTTGTATCAACAAGTCCTTTTATAAATCTTAAATAATCCGGAACTAAATCTTTACATTTATCCATTATAAAAACACCACGTGAATATAATTGTAAACCTTTTTCATATTTCTCTGAATACATATTTTGTGGAGCATGTTTTGGGATAAATACTAATGCTGTATAATTTAAATTTCCTTCAACATTTAATAATAAATGAGTAAACGGATCTTCATAGTCATAATACTTTTTACGATAAAAACTATTAATTTCTTCTTCTTTTTGTTCTTTTTTAGGTTTTTTCCATAATGGAACCATTGAGTTTAATATTTCAATTTCAGTAACTTCATCATATTCTCCTGAAATCTTTTCACCTTTTTCATCTAACTTAGGAACAGATTTACTTACCTCCATTTTAATTGGATATCTTACATAATCTGAATATTTTTTTACTAAATCTCTTAATGTAAATTCTTCTAAATAGTGATCATATTCATGAGACTCTTTTTCTTCTTTTAAATATATTACTACTTCAGTTCCTCTATCAGTTTTATCTATTTCTTCAATTTTATATGATTCAACACCATCTGAAGAAAACATATAAGCTTTATCACTAAATGGAGATTTTGTTTTAACCTTTACTTTACTTGCAACCATATAAGCTGAATAGAAACCTACACCAAATTGTCCAATCAGTTCTAACTGCTCCTCTTTTTTTGCTTTATCCATTTTTTCTAAAAATTCTTTTGATCCACTTTTAGCAATTGTGCCTAAACTATTAATCAACTCATCATGAGTCATTCCAATACCATTATCTTTAATAGTAATTGTTCTATTTTTTTCATCTCTTTCTATAATAATAGAATAATTTCCTTCTCTATCTAATGACTCATCAGTAAGAGAAGAAAAATGATGTCTATCTATAGCATCACTTGCATTAGAAATAATCTCTCTTAAGAAAATATCTTTGTGTGTGTAGATAGAATTTATCATTAACTCTAATAAACGTTTTGATTCTGTTTTAAATTTTTTTAATTCTGCCATATTTTTTCACCTCACTATTTTAATTATACATTCCTTATTATACCTTAAAATATTAGCACTGTCAAGTAAAGAGTGCTAAATATTTAATAAAAAAAAGCTTTTTGGGCTTATTTTGCATATAATTTATACAAAACCCAAAAAGCTAAACGAGAAGGTAAAATTTTATATAAAAATAACAAAACCTTATAATTAAACCCGACAGCTTTAATGACTTTAGGATTTTTCCTGTTAATTATTTTTTCAATTACTTTTGTGACCCTTATAGGATCCATCCCGTTTAATTCATCTTTTTCCATTTTAGAAACTGACCTATTAATTCTATTTTGATAAATATCATCACCAAGAACTTCTTTTTTTCTGTTCTTTGTAAACTCAGTTTTTGTATCCCCTGGTAAAACACAAGATACTTTTATTCCAAATGGCTTAACTTCCATTGCTAATGTTTCACTTAACTTTAAAACTCCGCTTTTAGTTATACTATAAAAAGATTGAAAAGGAATTGGAATTATACTAGCAACAGAGCCAATATTAATAATCTTTCCTTTTGTCTTTCTTAAGAAAGGCAAAGAAACTTGAACCATATTAACAATACCATTAATATTTACATCAATAATGTGATTAATTTCTTTAGTACTATTAAATTCTAACGCTCCACTAATTCCCATTCCAGCATTATTAATAATTACATCAATTCTTCCTTCAGAATCAATAATCTTATTAATCGCTTCAATTACTTGATTTTTAATAGTAACATCACAAGCTAGATATTTTATAGAATTATTTTCTCTAATAGTACGAGAAAGACTATATACAACATTACCTTTCTCAGCTAAATAATTAGCAGTAACTCCGCCAATACCTGATGTAGCCCCTGTGATTACTATTACTTTCACTTTATAACTCCTTTATTAATTATTTATAATGCTTATTTTGCTTCTTCTTTATTTGCTAAAAGTTCTTTAATGTCCATTAATAACTCTTCAACAGTTGGTTTAGGCTCAGCAACAACTTCAAGTTCTGCTGCAACAGCATCAATTTCTTCTTGCTCTTTTGCACTTAGCTGAACACCTTTAGCTTTTTTCTTTTCTAATCTAGCAATAGCTTTCTCTTTTTTTCTCTTAGCGCCTTCTCTTAAATTATTTAATAATTTAATAATTGCAAAAATAACAAAAGCAATAATAAGGAAATCTAAAATTGCTTGTAAAAATGCGCCCCATTTTAACAATACTGTTCCATCAGCATAAATTGGCAATCCACTTGGATCAACTCCAGTTTCAGAACCCCTCATAATTAATACTGCAGATTTTACATCGAACTTAAATACTAAACTAATAACAGGCATAAGCATGTCGTTTACTAAACTATTAACGATTTCTTTAAAAGCACCACCAATAATTATACCAACAGCAAGGTCCATTACATTTCCGCGTTGAATAAATTGTTTAAACTCTCCGAAAAATTTTTTCATTGTATTTCTCCTTCTTAATAATTATATCATTATTTATAAAAAAACAAAACATTTTAATCAAAATGATAAAAAAGAATATATAGTATAATAAAGTAGAAATAGCATTAGAGAGTTAAACATAAATTTTAAAAAACATAAGATAGAAAAAAGATTGTAGGCATAGTTATATATAGATCTAAAAACTTTTAATTAGTATATAAAATAATAGACTAAGAGACAGAAGAATATAATTATAAGAAAAAAAATCGATAAAACGACTTTCTGGGTATTTGTAGATATAGAACCTTAAATTTATATCACAAGCAAGCAGTCAAAAGATTTAATTACCCTATATACTAAAAAAGATAAAAATGGATATAAAAGTAAAGTTTGACGTGGAGATAAATATCAAAAAAAATTTATAAATAATAATAATATTTTATTGTAATATATTATGAAGATTACTTAATAAATACACAAATTATATATTTCATAAAAATAAAAATGCTCGTCAAATAAATGACGAGCATCTTTATTTAAATAGCATAACAGAGAGGATTTGTAAATCTTACTGACTTACACTCTAATTTTATCATATAGTCTATTTTGCTTCATCTAATATGCATTTTATAAATTAATTGTTTTAATCAACATTGTTAAATATTTCTCAGGTTCTTTTATTGATTCTTCTAAAGTGCAAATTTCAGGAACAATTGCATAAGTTTTTACTCCCAATTTATCTTTTAATTCATTAGCACCACAAATGACAATTAGTTTATCCTTATTTCTAGTTTGATCAATAACACTCTTAATTGCTTTTCCATATAAAGTTTGCTCATCTATCTTTCCTTCACCAGTAATTATTAAATCATAATTATCTTGTATTTCTTTATAATTAATATTCTCGAGTATAAAATCACTCCCTTTAATCATTTTTGCATTAGCAAACTTCATCAACCCATAGGAAACTCCACCACTTGCTCCAGAACCAATTCTATCAATGTAATAATTATCATGATTAAAATTAATAAAACTTTTAATATTGTTTTCCAACTCTTCTAAATCTTTTGCTCCTTTTTGTAAACCAAAAGTATAAGTAGCTCCAAATTTTCCTAACAACTTATTATCTACATCCCTAAGTACATTTATATTAACATCTTTTATTAATTTTGTAATCTTTACTGTATTAATATTTATTATATCTTTTAAATCATTATTATTTAAAGCTTTATTGTTAGTATACAAACCTAAAGCAGTTAGTAATCCAATTCCTAAATCATTTGTTGAAGAACCACCAATACCAAGATATATATTTTTATATCCTCTATCTATCGCATCTTTAATAACTAATCCTAATCCATATGTTGATGTATAAAGAGGATTCCTTCTCTCTTCTTCAAGCATATTAAGACCACAAACTTTTGCTAATTCAATAAAAGCTTTTGTACCATACACTCCATATTCAACATATATTTCTCTTAAAATAGCATCATATGTATTAACTGAAATCATTTTTAAATCTATAAAAGATTTAACAGCATCAATAAATCCTTCACCACCATCAGATAATGAAATTATATCTACTTCATGTTCCTTTAATTCACTTTTAATAATATTTCCAATTTCTTTTGAAGAAAGACTCCCTTTAAAGGAGTCACTAATAACTAGTATTTTCATATTATTTTAATTCAGCTCCAAAAGGAAATAAAGATAATAATCCAATTTTAAACCATTGAATCCCAAAAGGTATTCCTATAATTGTTATACAAAAAAACAGCGCCAAAGCAAAACAAGAAAGCATCAATTCCCATCCAAAAAATATAGCCCATAATATATTAGCTATTGGATGTTCATTAAATAAAACGTCAATATCAGTTCCCATTGGCCATAAAACAAACTTACCAACTTTAAAAGCTTGTAACCCAAAAGGAATACCAATTATAGTAACACATAATAATATACCCAAAAGATAAAAAGCAATTGCCATAAAAAAACCACCAAAAATAAGCCAAATCAAATTCCCAATAATTCTCATTATTTAACTCTCCTTTATATAATAATCTATTATTGCTTGAGTTCCCATTTCGCTATAACCTCTGTCTGATAACTCTTGAAACATATCACGAACTGTGTGAAGCATTTTTAATTTTACACCTTTACTTTCACTTTCATTAATGGCTAAATTCATATCTTTAATAAAATGTTTAATAAAAAATCCTGGTGCATAATCATTCGCTAATGCTCTTGGAGCCATATTAACCATTTGCCAAGATCCCGCACTTCCACTACCCCAAACATTAATCAATAGTTTAGGGTCAATATTATTTTTAATTGCATAAGTTATTGTCTCACACATACCACTAATTGCCCCAGCAATAGCAATTTGATTAGCAAGCTTTGCATGTTGACCACTTCCACTATCTCCAACATATTGAATAACTTTCCCCATAGCTTTAAAAACAGGTAAACATTTTTCATAAATTTCATAATCTCCACCTACAAAAATAGTTAATTCTCCCTTAACAGCTCCCAAATCCCCACCAGTAACAGGGGCATCCAAACTACTAATACCCTTCTCTTTAGCTATAGCATATATCTTTTTAGCAAGTGTTGGACTAGATGTAGTCATATCAATAATAATTTTATCACTATCAAAATTAGGAATAATTTTATCATGATCCAAATAAACTTCTTCAACATCACTAGGATATCCCACTATTGTAATGACAACATCAACATTTCTTACTAACTCTTTAATACTTTCTTTAAAAATAAACCCTTCAGTAATTAAATCCTGAACACTATCCATATTTCTAGCATATACATTTACTAAAAATCCACACTTAGCAAGATTTCTAATCATATGTTTCCCCATTACACCTGCTCCAATAAAACCAATTTTCAAAAAATCACCTCATTTTTTTTATATACTTATATAATATACAAAAAAAGACATTTAAGCAATAAATTATAATTAATAAAAGGCAAAGCCCGAAACGAACTTTGCCTTTTATTTTGCTTTTTTATTAAAAATTATAAATAAATTTTTTCCTAGTTACTAAATCTTTATTTAATTGAGATCATTTTTGGTTGTTTCTCAGGTTTCTCACTAACATCAGGTATAGTAACTGTCAATATGCCATCTTCATACTTTGCCTGAATTTCTTCTTGAGTAATTTCACCTACATAAAAGCTTCTAGAGCAAGTTCCAAAATATCTTTCTTTTCGCAAATATTTTGTTTTTTCATCATTATCTTCTGTTTCTCTTACTTTTGTTGCTTCTATTGTTAAATACTCATCCTTTAGAGTAATTTTAATATCTTCCTTTTTAAATCCAGGAAGATCAATATCCAACACATAATCACTTCCCACTTTTTTGATATCTGTTTTCATAACACTTGCAGTTGGTCTTAAAACAGGATTAAAAAAGTTTTCAAACAAATCATCATTAAATAAATCTCTACCTTCTCTTTTAATTAAACTTAACATATCTTTCACTCCTTTTTTTATATATTAGCACTTAAGTATCTCTTGTGCTAATTGTATTATATCACATATTTTAGCACTGTCAAGTGTTATGTGCTAATTTTTAAAAATATTTTAAAATTTTTTAATTTAAACATACTTTTATAAACTATTTATTCTGTTTATATATTTATTTATATCAAACTTTCTTTCTAAACCTTTATCATTCATATATCTAAGTTTTCCAAATATATTTCTTTCTTTCCACGGCCTATCATGTTTTCCAAAACACCAAGCAATACCAGCATAACTATTTGCATCTCTACCATCAATAAAATATTTATTATTCAATAACACTATAATATTATAAGCTTCTTCAAATGTAGGAGTCCATTCAATTATTTTTTTCGCCCAATACATTCTCATATAATTATGCATATATCCCGTTTCAAGCATTTCTTTCATGGCTGCATTAAAATAAATATCATGCGTCTTTAACTTTATCATTTCACTAATACTATATATATATTCTTTTTTATCATTTGCATGCTCATTCATGGTTTTATATGCCCAAGATTCTGTAATAAACAAAAAATTATCATAATATTTGTTATAAGTCACATAATTATATGCTAATTCTCTCCTAATTAAAACTTGTTCAATAAAACTATCTCCTGCATTTTTATCTATTTGCTTATTGCTTATAGCTTGTAAAACATGCTCTAATATTTCCAAGGAAGAAATTTGCCCAAAATGAAGATACATTGATAACTTTGATGTCAAATCTAAACCTGGATCACTAGAAGCAAGATAATAATTAAGCTTATTATTAATAAAATCATAAAGAATTTTTTTAGCTTGACTGTATCCACCAATATAAACTTCGCTTTTAAAAACAGATTCATCCACATTTATAACTGAATATAAGAATTTAATATCAATGTTTTGATAATTAAGTTTTGTTTTATTGTCCACTTCTTTAAGGTTGTGAAAATCTAAATAATCTAAATACATTTTTGTTATTTTAGGCCTTATAGTATATGCTCCATATTCAACTTTTTGTGAAACTATATTAACAGGAACAATCACATCTTGATCAATCATAACAATTCTAATATTTGGATAATTTTTATCTATTAAACCAAAACATTCTTCTCTAATACTCTTTTGATAACGCAAATAACCTTTATCAGTAATTAAAAGCATAGTATGTTTTAAATACTTATTAATTGTGTCCTTTACATTCCCTATTTCAATTATAAAATTTATTCCTCTATTAGTTAATTCTTCCTTTACTTCTTCTAATCCTTCTAACATAAAAAATAAACTTCTTTTATTAATATAAGGAAAAGCAGTATCAATTGTAAAATATACCAAAACCGGAAGAAAAGATTCATTCGCTCTTTCAATTGCATAATTTAAAGCATGATTATAATTGACCCTCATAGACTGTTGCATCCAATATAAGACATATTCCCCTTTATCAATAGAAAGTTCTGCAGTTTTAATAATTTCAATTCTATTTTTATTCATATAAATTCCTCTAACAATAAAAGTATATCATATATTAAAAAAAACGCATATTATTATTACATTCATATTATTATATGCTATAATTAAATTATCTAAAGGAGAAAGATGTGGAAAAAAACATTTTTCAAAAATTGAGAAAATTTAATTTAATTATGGGAGGCATTCATCTTATTCAAGCTATTGCCATGGCAATCTTAGCAACAACTGTAATTCAAAAAATTAGTGAATTTCAGCCAATAATTACACAAAACTATTTAGAGTTTGTTCAAGGACAAGGATTAGTTTTACAAACAAAAGAATTATTTACATTACCATTTGGAATAATGGTTGCATTATTCTTATTTATTTCTGCGGGAGCTCATGGACTAGTATCTCTACCCAATAAACTAAATATGATTTATAATCAAGATTTAGAAAAACACATCAATAAATTTCGCTGGTTTGAATATGCTTTAAGCTCTTCTATTATGATTGTTTTAATTGCAACATTATTTGGAGTTCATGATATTGGTTCATTAATCTTAATTTTTGTAATCAACGCAATGATGAATTTATTCGGATTAGTTATGGAACAATTAAACTCAAATAAAAAAGAAAATGAAAAACAACATTGGGGGCCTTTCATTTATGGAAGCATTGCTGGAATCACACCTTGGATTGTAATTATTATCTACATGGTAGGAACTGGAAATTTAGGAAGCGTGCCTTGGTTTGTATGGGCAATAACAGGAACTTATTTTGTTACTTTCAATACTTTCCCAATCAATATGATTTTACAATATAAAAAAATAGGAAAGTGGAAAGATTATATTTATGGAGAAAAAGTATATATAACTTTAAGCTTAGTTGCTAAAACTTTACTTGCTTGGTTAGTTTTATTTGGAGCTATGCAACCATAAGCAAAAAACTCTTGGATTTAATCCAAGAGTTTTTTAATACTTTCTTACATTCAAAGCTCTAGTAGCATTAATAATTGCAATAACAGAAACACCAACATCAGCAAATACCGCATACCACATCGAAGCATATCCTAAAGCACCTAAAAGTAAAAAGATAAACTTCACACTTAATGCAAAAATAATATTTTGCCAAATAATTTTTTTTGTTTTTTTAGCTATTTTTAAAGCAATAGCAATTTTGGATATATTATCATCCATTATCACAACATCAGCAGCTTCTATTGCTGCATCAGTTCCAATACCGCCCATAGCAATTCCAATATCTGCTTGTGCTAAAACTGGAGCATCATTAATTCCATCCCCAATAAAGACTATATTGTTTTTATTATTTTTGCCTTCTTTAAACTTTTCTAAATAATAAACTTTATCATTAGGAAGTAATTCAGAATACACTTCCGTGATTCCTACATCATTTCCAACTTTATTAGAAACAGCTTTATTGTCACCAGTAAACATAACTATATTTTGTATTCCTATATTTCTAATATCAGCAACAGCATCTTTAGAATTTTCTCTAACTTCATCCTCAATAACAATATATCCACTTGCTTTTTTATCAACTGCAATATAGATAACCGTTCCTAAAGCTTCACTTTTTTTAATATTAATATTGTTTTTTCTCATTAACTTATAGTTACCAACTATAAGTTTTTTATTTTCAAACTTAATTTTAATTCCATGACCAAAAATTTCTTCATAATCTTGAATTAAATCTTTTTTAATTTCTTCTCCAAATGCTTCTAATATTGAAAAAGCAATTGGATGATTAGAATTACTTTCAGCATAAGCAGCAAACTTTAATAACTCCTCTTCGCTAAAATTTCCAATGCTTTGAATACTTACAACTTTAAATTTTCCTTTTGTTAATGTACCTGTTTTATCAAAAATTACAGTATCCACGTGATTTAAAGCATCTAAATAATTACCACCTTTTACAAGAATTCCTTTTTTAGATGCTCCACCAATTCCTCCAAAAAAACCTAAAGGAATAGAAATAACCAAAGCACAAGGACAAGATATTACTAAAAACACTAAAGCCCTATAAAGCCAATCATCAAATGTATTCCATCCAACAAAAATTGGAGGTACTAACATTAATAAAACAGCTAAAATTACAACGGATGGAGTATAATATTTAGCAAATTTTGTAATAAAATTTTCAGCTTTTGCTTTCTTATTACTAGCTTTTTCAACAAGCTCCATAATTTTAGAAATAGTAGATTCAGAAAATATTTTAGTAACCTTTACTTTCAACAATCCGTTTTTATTTATATATCCACTTAAAACATTATCATCAATCCCAATTGCTTTTAATGCTGATTCACCCGTTAACGCCTTTGTATCAACCCATGCTTCTCCCCCAACAACAATACCATCAAGAGGAACTTTTTCTCCTGGCTTTATAATAATAATATCATCAACTTTTATTGTCTCTGGTTTTACTCTTGATTCGGTATCACCAACCAATAAATTAGCGTAATCAACTTTTAATCTCATTAATGATGTAATTGACTTTCTAGACGAGTCAACTGCCATATCTTGAAACAATTCTCCAATTTTATAAAAAAGCATAACAGCAACAGCCTCTTGAAAATTTTTAATTGCAAAAGCTCCCATTGTAGCAATAGCCATTAAAAAATTTTCATCAAAAACTCTTCCTTTAATTAGATTTCTAATTGCCCTATATACAACATCAATCCCTACAGTCAAATAAGCTATTATATATAAAATTAATTGTGATACTATTCCTATTGGTAGAAAAGCACAAAAAAATGCAACTAAGCCTATTATAAGCCTAACAATATCAAGTGAATGTTCCTGCCAAATAGATTGTTGAAGCTCATCTTCATTTATTATTTTTGCTCCAGGCTCTAACTCCTCTAAAATTTGTATTATATTATTTCTTAATTCATTTTGATTTAAGTCTTCAACAATATCTATATCTAGTATTTCACTGGCAAAATTTAATGCTACAGTATTTACACCACTAATTTTACTAATTTTATTTTCTATCTTCATCGCACAATTAGCACAGCTAATATTTTTTAACTTTATTCTTAAATTAACAGAAGAATCAATACCATATTGATGTCGATGTTCCCTTAATACAGTAGTTGCCTTTTCAACAGCATCATCAAGAACCTCTCCATTTTCTCCCTCAATAATTAATAATAACTTTTCACTATCGAATTTAACTTTTAAAGCTCCTTCTTCACTAAGGACCTTTTTAATTGACTTAAAGCATCCCTTACAAGATTCACTTAAATAAATCTCTCTTTTTACTTTACTCATAATACTAAGCCCTCTTCTCTAATATGTTCCAAAGCTATTCTAAACAAATCATTGACATGATCATCTTTCAACGAATAAAAAACAATCTTACCAACTTTTCTTGATTTAACTAAACCTTTATTTCTTAAAATTCTTAATTGATGTGAAACTGCTGATTGTTCCATCTTTAATAAATCTACCATTTCACAAACAAAAAGCTCATCAACTGTTGTCAACAATAATAAAATCTTTGCTCTACTACCTTCTCCAATTGTTTTAAATAAATCAACTAATTTATCTTCTTCTTTTATTGAAATATATTTTTCTTTTATTATGTCTAATTTATTTTTTCTAATATTTTTGCATTTAAATATATCATTATTAATCATCTAATATTTCCTCTTCTTTAAATCTTATATCATATATTGTTATTTATATTATCTTATTATTTAAAATACTAATTTATTATATTCTAATTACATAAAGATGTCAATATATATGAATAAATATTCATATATGATTAAATAAAAAAAGAAAGATTTAATTAAATCTTCCTTTTTCTAATTATAAGAAAACTAAGTGCAAAAAGAGCAAACCAAACATAAGCAATATTTGTACCACAACCAAAACTCTTATACTTTGGAGATAAAACAATATCTTCATAAATAGGTTTACCAAAATCAAATAATTGATCATCCAAATACCAACCTATAAACTTATCATCATTCATAATATATTCAGTAGGTATTTCCCCATATAATACATCGTCAGTTCTAAATACTAAACCTAATTTATCTAAATAAGATATTTTAAATATATTTTTTTGAGACACAATATCAAGTGTATAATTTTCTTTAATTACAAACGGAAGTTCTTGTGGATAAATAAATTTATACCCTGTTTTTTCATCAACTTTGGGATATACTTCTAAAGAATCGCCATAATTAATATTTTTTCTTTCAATTTCTTTACCATCCAAGGTAATTATCACTAATAATTTTTTGATTTTATAATATACATTAACTATTAAATCTTCTTTAATATTGTTTAAATCTATATCTTCAAAATAAGAATCGTAGCCTTCTTTTTGAGGAACACTTGGAAGCGAATCAATTGAATCGCCATACTCTACAATCATTTCATCTATTAATGTATCTTCATCCATAAATCTTACAACAAATGTTTTTACATTATATATAGCTATATAAGTTTCATTTTGATATGTATTTGTAATTTCTTTATCCCATCCCATAAAATCAAAACCTATAATCGTAGTATCAAAATCCATAACTGGCATCATTCCGTAAACTACCTTTTGGTTTACCACATTGTCTCTCATTACAAAAGATATTTCAAACTCTCTTTGAACTTTATAAAATACAGGATATATTTCCATATCTTCAATAACATTAGAAAAATCTTTATCCCACTTAGTAAAATAGTATTCAAATTCTTCATCATAATCTACATCTAATTCAAAATTTTCTGCACTACCCGAATAAATAACTAAATCATTTTTATATAATTCCCCAAAGTAATCATAAAAATTTACTGAAAATTGTCTATACTCTTTACTAAATAAAGGATATAAATTTAAATCACTAATAATGCTAGAGTAATCTTTATCCCAAGAAATAAATTCATATTTATAAACATCATCATATGAAATATCAATACTAGTCATCGAAGCAGATGAACCATACTCTACAATTTCACCATCAATAAAATCGCCAAAATAATCATAATAATTCACAATAAACGTTCTAGTTTGTTTTTCAAAAACAGGTCTTACTATTAAATCACTAGTTATATATGATAAATCTTTATCCCAGTTACTAAATATATAATCATATTGTTCATCCTGATAACTATTAAGTGAAAAAACATTTGCACTATTTCCATATATTACTTGCTCTTCCTTTACCAAATTATCAAAAGAATCAAAATAACTAATAGTAAATTCCCTTAACCTTTGTTCATAAACTGCTTTATATAAAACATCACCTTTTAATAAAGTTCCATCAACAAATGTAGGACTCCATCCCAAAAACAAATAATCATAAATTTCCGTTGAATTTTTTTCTGGATTGGGAGGTGGTATAATTATAGAATTATAATTTGCAGTTTGTTCTTTTATTACAGTATTATCATCATTTAAAAAAGAATACGTAAAACTTTTAATTACAGGACTAAAATTAGGTTTAACCACAAGATCACTAGAAACAACTGAAAAATCAGTATCCCAGCCAATAAAATTATAACTATAACCCTCAGTATCAGGTTTAACAGGAATAATATTATATGTGGCACTATCTCCTGATACTACATATTGCTCATTTAAAACAGAATCATCATAATTTAAAAAAGTTACTTTATATAAATCATATATATATCCAGAATATGCATCAATATATCCATAACCTGAATATATATCTTTCCCAACTTCATTAATATCAATTGCTGATGAATATAATTTATTTATAAGTTTTTCAATATCTTCATTTGGATATACGCTTTTATATAAAGCTAAAACACCAGAAACTATTGGTGCAGCAAAAGATGTACCACTTCCAATTACAACATCATTATTCATTGTAATATTAACAATATCTACACCAGGTGCACTAATATCTACATATTCATTATAAACCGAAAAAGAAGCAATTTCTTTATTATCATCTGCTGCAGCAACACTAACAACATTATTATAAGAAGCAGGATAGATAATACTATCATTTCCTTCATTACCGGCAGCTGCAACAACAATTACTTGATTTTCATAGGCATAATTAATAGCATCTTGCGTTAATTGATTGTATCCTTCTCCACCTAAACTCATATTAATAATATCTGCATTATTATCAACAGCATAATATATCGCATCTATTATGTCATTTTCACTAAATCTACTCTCATTTTCTAAATTTAAAGTATTTGTCTTAATTACCATTAATTCTACATTAGGAGCAACACCAGCCATTGCATTCCTATTATTATGATTTGCAGCTAAAATACTAGCAACACTAGTTCCATGGCCATCATCATCAGTTACTTCACTAATCCCTACTGTTCTAGTAACGCTATTATAAGATAAAGTAGAAATACTGTTTTTAAATTCTAAATTGCTTGCAACAATTCCTGTATCAATTATAGCAACAACAACCCCATCTCCAAGCGTATAATTCCAAACTTGATTAATTTTAGTATCAGTTATTTCATTTTGATAATTATAATAAGGATCAGTTGGAGTATATGCTGGAGAAAAACTATTATTTATATAAAATCCTTCGTTTAAAATCTTATTTAATTCATTTTCATTTGTTTGATACTTAACAATGTTATAAGGAGAAATATCAATTAAAGTTAAATTATACTGGCTTGCTAAAAAGTAAGCTTCTTCTTCTGAATCCACTTTTCTTATTACCTCAATATAACTTTCATTATTATTAATATTAATTGATTTTTGAAAAGAAATAACACTTATTATAAAAAACAAAATAAATATTATTTTTTTAAATATATCTGTTTTTCTCATTATAACTATCCTACATAACCTATAAAATATTTTTATCTTTCGCTCCCCATAAAAAAGATAGCAATAGTTCCAGGACCTGAATGAGCCCCTATTATTGGACCAATATTTCCATAAACTATTTCTTTTACTCCAATTTGCTCTACAATCATTTTTCCAACATTTTTTGCTGTTTCTAAGTCATCTCCATGAGATAAGAATATTGTTTGGTTTTGAGAATCTACAATTCTTTCTTTCATCATATCAACTAACATAATTAAAGAACTGTTTCTTCCTCTTGCCTTTTTCAAAGGAACAAGTTTACCTTCATTATTAACATGTAAAACTGGTTTTACTTTTAATAAATCTCCAAAAAACGCAGCAGATCCAGAAAGCCTTCCACCTCTTCTTAATGTCCCTAAATGAGCAACAGTAAACAAATGGCAAAGTTTTAACTTATTGTCTTCTATCCATAATGCTACTTCATCTATTGATTTTCCTTGCTCTCTTAGTTTATCTGCATAAGAAATCAATAATCCTAATCCCATAGAGGCAGACAAACTATCAATAATGATTATTTTTCTGTTTGGATATTTATCTTTGATTTCTTCTTTTGCAATAAATGCTGAATTTACAGTTCCAGACAATGATGAAGAAAAACCAATATATAAAACATCTTTTTCTTCTTTTAAAATTTCTTCAAAAAAATCAATAAACTCATTAACATTAATCATTGATGTCTTTGCAACTCTTTTGTCTCTTAAAAGTTCATAAAAATCTTTTACTTTAATTTCTCTTTCATCAGGATAATCACGATAGCTTTTTCCATCAATTTCAACAGATAAAGGAATAATTCTTAAATCCATTTTTTCTACAAAATTTATCGGTAAATCAGAACATGAATCAGTAGTAATAATAAAGTTTTTCATATTTTCCTCCTACAAAAAATAAAATATATTTTTTTATAACTTATTATAACACGAAATAAAATATAATTCTTTTTATAAACCTTTAAAAAATAAAAAGTTACTAATAAATAGTAACTTTTATATCAAAATTATTAGTTATAATAATTCTCTTTTCTTTTGCTCATACTCTTCAAGAGTTATTGCACCATCATCATACAAACTTTTAAATTTTTTTAATTCATCAGCTTTACTAACAGGTTTCCCACCAAAAGAACCTTCTATTGATTCTACTGCTTCTAAATTATATTTTCTTTTAAAATCTTCATCTGTTTGAGTTAAAATAATTATTCCTTCAACTAAGCCAATTATTGCTGGAATTCCAGTCCAACAAAAAACTATACTTAAAATGCCATAACCCATTCTCCCTAAATAAAAATGATGTATACCTATACCTCCCAAAAGAATTGCTAATAAACCGGCAACCAATCTGTTTTTCATAATTTCTCCTTTTCAATAATATAATTAAGTATATATTTTCTTGATATTAATGTCAATACTTATCTTTTAAATCTTAGAAGCTATTATTGATGCAACTAAAAAATATTTAACTCTTTCATCAACTGATAAATTACCCAAAATTCTTTTATCCCATTTAGAACTATCTAAATTATCTCCACCATAAATAAATGAATACAACTTTATATTTCTTAAATTGACAAATGCCTGAACAGCACTAATTTCCATCTCAACTGCAATGCAACCTTGATTTTTTCTCTCTCTATATAATTCTTCTGTTTCCCTATAGAAAGCATCTGTCGTCCAAGTGTAACCCTTAACAAAATCTATTCCATTATTTTTTAAAACACTAGAAACAAAAGAATTTTCTTTTAAATCTATAAATTCACTTGAAGGTTGATAGTGATAACTTGTTCCTTCATCTCTATATGCTTTCGTTGGGACAATTATTTTCCCAGCAGCAATTTTTCTATCTAAAACTCCACAACTTCCATACATAATTATATTCTTAACATCAAATGCATAAATAATTTCTTCTAAAATTCCCACTGTTGCTGGCGCACCAATAGGAGATAAATAGAAAAGAACGTTTTCTTGTTTTGTTAATTTATATATTGGATACTTAGAATTTGATGTTCCAAACTTTCTATCAGGAATTTCAATAATAAATTTAGAATCCAGTAATCCCTGTAATACTTTGCTTTGAAAAGTAACAATTATTGTTTCAAAAGATTGATGATATTTTTCACTAACTTCATTAACAGTAAATTTCTCTTTTGAATTTCTATATGAATTTTCTATTGGCATTTAAGCCTCCTTTTCTTTAACATATATATTATAATATAAAGAGACATGTTTTAAAAGGTTTACTAATACTTTCTTGTGTAAATGAATAAAATTTTATATAATATATTTGGAGGATTTTTATAATGCAAAAAAATTATCAAGAGTTTCTTGAATTACTAAATCAAGAAAGAAAAGACGAATGTGTTATTTATATAATGGAGCTCTTTAATTCTGGTTTTTCTGTTAAAGAAGTATATGAACAATATATTATTCCTTCATTAGCAGAATATGAATGTAATTCTGACGTGGAAGAAATATGTATTTGGAAAGAGCATACTAGAACTTCAATCATTAGAACAATATTAGAATCATCATATCCGTATTTAATTAAACAAAAAAAAGAAAAGATTAATAAATCTATTATTGTTGCCTGCCCACAATTAGAATATCACGAAATTGGTGCTATTATAAACACTAATTTTTTTATTCTAGAAGGATTTGATGCTAAATATATTGGTGCAAACACACCAAGCGAACAAATTATTTCAGCAGTAAAAATTTTAAAACCTGATTATTTAGCTTTAAGCATTACTAATTATTATAATATAGTAGCTACAAAAAAACTAATTGAAACACTAAAAGAAGACAACAAAGAGATAAAAGTAATTATTGGAGGACAAGCTACTAAAAACCCATTAACAATTGCTCAGCTTAAATACGATTATATTCTTCAATCTTATGAAGATATTGTTATGTTTAAGGAGAACCTATTATGAAATTAGCTTTTCAAATAGCAAAGAGATTTCTTCTTGCTGCAAAAAAACAAACTTTAGTTATAATTTTAGGAATTGCTGTTGGGGTTTCTGTCCAAGTGTTTATTGGCGCCTTAATTTCTGGTTTACAACAGTCTTTAGTAGATACTACTATTGGCTCAAGATCACAAATAACAATTAGTTTGGAAGATGAGTACATTAGCAATTATCAAAATCTAACTTTTTCTGTAGAAGAATCTAGTAGCAATATTAAAGTTATAAGTCCAACCCTAACAACAAATGGATCAATAAGTAATAATGAAAAAACCGAAAGTATAGTACTAAGAGGCTTTGATTTTACTACTGCAGATGAAATATATAAATTTAATCAAAAAACACTTTCTAATAGTAAGTTACCTACTTTAAATAATGAAGTAGCACTAGGTATCAATTTAAAAGAAAAACTTGATATTGATATCGGAGATAATATAACTTTTTTCTCAACAGTTTATGGTAGCCATACATTTAAAATAGTTGGTTTCTTTGATTTTGAAGTTAGTGCGATTAATGATACTTGGTTAATATCAACACTTGCAACTGTTCAAAATATTTTAGGTAAGGGTGATGTTGTAAGTAATATTGAAATGCAGCTATTTGAAGTTTTTGATGCTGAAGAGATTACAAAATTAGAAATTGAAAATGTTATAAGTGAAGATTTTAAAATCATCACTTGGATTAGTGAAAACCAATCATTATTATCTGGTTTACAAGGACAAAGTACATCATCTCTTATGATTCAACTTTTTGTTATTGTTTCAGTAGTTCTTGGAATTTCCTCTACTTTAGCAATTTCTGTATTACAAAAATCTAAACAACTAGGAATCTTAAAAGCTATGGGAATTAAAAACAGCGATGCAAGTTTCATTTTCTTATTTCAAGGAATGATTTTAGGAATATTTGGTGCCCTAGTTGGTATTTTATTAGGTATTGGCTTATTATATGCCTTCACAACTTTTAGTGGTTCAGATATTCCAATAAGTATTAATTTGGGTTTCATAATACTTTCAGCAGGAATTGCTATTGCTTCTTCTACCATTGCGTCTCTAAGTCCAGCAATTAAATCATCTAAATTAACAGTAATGGAGGTAATTCGTAATGGCTAGTATTTTGAGCTTAAAAAAGATTTGTAAAACATATGGGGAAAATACAAAAAACCCAACACAAGTTTTATTTGATATAGACTTAGAATTTGAAGAAAGTTCATTTAATTCTATTATAGGTCAATCTGGTTCTGGTAAATCAACTTTATTAAACATTATAGGTTCATTAGATAGACCTACAAGTGGAGATATTTTATTTAAAAATAATTCTTTATCAAAACTTAACAATACAGATCTTGCCTCTTTTAGAAATCAATCATTAGGTTTTATTTTCCAATTTCATTATTTACTTCCAGAGTTTACTGCTTTAGAAAATGTTTTAATGCCTTATAGAATATCAAAGCAACCAATTACTGAAGAAATAATTAAAAGAGCCGAAGAACTATTAGATATTGTTGACTTAGGTCCATTCAAAAACAAACTATCAACAAACCTTTCTGGAGGACAACAACAACGTGTTGCAATTGCTAGAAGTTTAATAAATAATCCAAGTATTGTACTAGCAGATGAACCTACAGGAAATCTTGATAGCAATACAACAGAAAAAGTTTACGATTTATTAAGAGAAATAAATAAAAAATTTAAAACTACATTTATTGTTATTACTCATGATAGAACAGTTGCTGAAAAAACAGATCGTATTATAGAAATTAAAGACGGAAAAGTCTACTTAGATATTACAAAATAAATTGGTATTCATAATTAATACATAAAAAGCCAAGCATCTCAGAAAAAATCTGAATATTGCTTGGCTTTTAATGTTTTTATATAATTTTACAATATATAAAATATTATAAACAATATAATAAAAATAATACTCAATGAAATATCATCATACAGGCCTAAAAACTCAATTTTTATAAGTAAATTCTAAAATCATTATTTAAAATTTTTATTCAATAAAACGATACCCTACTCCAATTTCTGTTTGAATATATTGAATTGTACTTATATCTAACTCAAGTTTTCTTCGGATTGATGCCATAAAAACACGCAAAGTTTGATAATCATCAGATGTTTCATATCCCAATACTTTTTTTTGTAAAAATTTATGAGTTAGTACTTTCCCTTGATTTTCTAAAAGCAAAACTAATAATTGGTATTCAATTGGTGTAAAATGCGTTTCAATTTCTTTAACATACACTTTTCTTTTATCTATATCTACTTTTAAATCACGAAACTCATAAACGCCTTGTTTTAATGTATTATATGTGCTTTTTCTTAATGCAACACGCATTCTTGCAAGTAATTCTCCCACATGGAAAGGTTTAATTAAATAATCATCTGCACCTTGATCCAAAGCTTGAACTTTATCTTTTTCTTTTTCTCTTGCTGATATAATAATTATAGGAATATTTGATTGTAAACGAAGTTGATTTAAAACTTCCATTCCATCAATATCTGGCAAACCCAAGTCCAACAACACAATATCAAAAGCGTTATTCATAAATACACTAATGCCTTCAACACCTTTATTTACAAGTTCAAATTCATAATTATTTGTTTTTAATGAAACCTTTAATAAACGTGCAATTACATAATCGTCTTCAATAATAAGTACTTTACCGTTACTCATATATGGCTGCCTTTCTCTTGTTTGGAAGTGTAACTTTAAAAGTTGCTCCACCTATTTTATTATTTTCAGCAGAAATAGTTCCTTGATGTGCTTCAACTATGCCCTTACAAATACTTAATCCTAAACCAACTCCACGTTTTTCATCAGGATTATATATCATCTTAGTAGTATAATCCATAAAAATATCATCTAAATTTTTAAACTTAATTCCTCCTCCATTATCAATAATTTCAAAAATTGTTTCAGCGTTATTTTGATAATATGAAATAGTAATTTCAGAATTTGAAGTAGTGTGTTTAATAGCATTGTCAATTAAATTCACAAAAACTTGAATAATTAATTGAGCATCAACATGAATAAATAATACATCATCTGTTCGCAAAATTTTTAATTTGTGTGTTCCTAAACGTCTCTCTACATGTTGATAAACAGTTGCTAGAACATCATCAATTATTTCATCTTTTTGATTAATCTCTAATTTATTTTCATCAATTCTTGTTAAATTCAGTAAGTTTTCTACAAAATTTACCATGTATTCTGTTTCCATATTAATATCACGTAAAATTGATTGTTTAGTTTCGTCATCCAATTGATCTTTATTATCTAATAATATAGTACTACCTGCAGAAATACTTGTTAAAGGTGTACGAATATCATGAGAAATACTACGTAAAAGTGACGACTTAAATTTTTCATTTTCCATTTCAATACGTGCTTGCTCCTCTTTTGTAGATAGCATCTCTCTTTCAATCGCTATAGTCATATTAGACATTATAAGAAATACAAATTGTTTTTCTTCAGTTGTTAAATCTCCCTTTGTACAATCAATGATAAGTGTGCCAATATTACCTTTACTAATTTTGAGTGGAAATATCTTAAAAGGTAGATTTGAAAATCTATTTTCACCATGTCCACCAATTTGCGAAGTATTTAAGGACCATTCAATTTCTTGCTTGTACATTTTTATATCTAAAAATAATTCGTCATAATAATCATTTGTTGTGTTTTCATTTTTTATATGAATCCAAACATGTCGCTTTAAATACTTTTCAATATTCTTTACTTCGTATTTAGAAATATTATCAATTGAGTGTAAATTCAATAGTTTTTTGCTTATTGAATAAAGTGTTTCAACTTTTTTTTGATTACGTGCAGCAATAATAACTTGCTTTTGTAATTTAGAAATTAATGATCCAACAATAAAAGACACAATGACAAATATTACCATTGATACTAGATAATTTGGATCATTGATAATAAATGTAAATTGTGGTTCTGTAAAAAAGAAATTAAATGTTATCACACATAAAATTGAAGTAACAAAACCCACCCAAAATTTCTTTGTTTCTATAATGGTTATCATTACAGCTATTACATAAATTAACAAAATGTTTTCTTTTCTAAAGTTGAGTTCTTGTAATACAAAGGCAAACAAGGTTGTTATTGTTAAAATAACAACCACCATCAAAATAGTTCTTATGATAATATTCTTTTTAAAAATCATCTTTATTTTTCCTTTTTAATTAAATTCATTAAAGGTTTAATAATAGAAATTATAACAATATAAATCTCCAATCTTCCCAAAAACATGCCAACTGAAAGTGTCCACAAAACAACAGGATTTGCACTATAAGATGTAACTCCCATAGATAACCCTACTGTCCCTAGCGCGGAGGCAAATTCAAACAATGAACTCTCTAAACTGTATCCAAAAGCCGAAATAATAAAAGTACCAATTAATAATATAATAATATAAATACCTATATAATTGTGAATATATTTCAACTCACTTTCATCTATCGCGATTTTTTTACCCACTTTATTTACATAGTGAGTACGAATAATTTTTTTACTAATGATTCGATCTTGAATACTCCAATATAAGCTTTTAAAAAATATTACAATTCGATATTGCTTTATTCCTCCAGCAGTAGAACCAATACTTCCACCTATTACCATTAATAATATCACAAAACCAATTAAAATACTAGAAAGGGAAGCAAATTGATTAATTGTTTGATATCCAGTTGTTGTTAGAGCAGAAATAAGCTGAAATGATCCTACTCTTAAAGCATTCCAAATTTCACCATCTATATGACTATTAAAAAGCAATGTGAAAAGAGCTATTCCCACAACTAAAAAACAAATTAATAATTTTGTTTCTGAATGAAGAAAAACTTCTTTTATTTTACCTCTAAATAGCCTAAGATGAATTAGAAAATTTGTACTTCCAAGTAGCATAAGCATAATTGTAATAATTTCAATTGCCTGACTATTATAAAATCCAATACTAGAAGCTTTTGTTGAAAATCCGCCAGTTGATACTGCTGAGATTGAATGATTCAATGCATCAAAAAAATTCATTCCAAACACCCAATATAATATTGTTCCTAAAAAAATATATATCATATAAATTAACAATATTACTCTTGCAGATTTAATTAGATTCGGAAGTAATTTATCAGAATGTCCTTCAGCATGATATAGTCTCATACCATAACGATCTGATAACACAGATGTCATAACTAAAACCAAGCCAACGCCACCAAAAAACTGCATTAAACTACGAAAAAACAAATAAATATGTGGTGTTACCTCTACATCAATTATAGATAGCCCTGTTGTAGAATACCCGCTTGTTGTTTCAAAAATACTATGTGTAATTGAATAATTCTCCAAAAATAAAAATGGTACGGCACTAATAACTATTGCTATAATCCACATTAAAACAACTAACAACAAATCTTGATGACTATCTAGTCTACCTTTCTTTTTAGAAGCAAAAGAAAACGAAAGTAAATACCCAATTAACAACGAAAAAACTGAAGGAATAATAAAATTCTTTGCAAATATTATTTCATCTGGATAAAAAATAATCATAACAAGAGGTATAAGTAATATAATACCTAGCATAAAAATGATTAACCCCACATATCCAATAATTAGCTTATATCCATAAATCGAATTATCTTTTTGCATTTTTTTTCTTCTCCTGAATTATGCGCAATAATGGTTCTTGATTCTTTTCTATTGAAACAATTACTAACCTATCATTGGGTTCAATAATTGTTGAACCATTTGGAATAATAGCATGAGGTGTTCGAATAATACAACTAACATTAACTCCTTTTGGCAATGGAATATCTTTTAACATTTTATGAACAATATTATATTCTTTTTCAATTTCAATTTCTGTGATAATTATTTCATCATTTTCTAAAGATAAAAAATTTATAAGATTTTCAATTGTTGACTCTCTCATTATTGTCTGAGCAACTAAATAAGTAGAACTAATTACGCTATTTATTCCCAATTGTTTAAAAATATCTACATTCTTAGGATTAGCCACAATACATACAGTCTTTTTTACATTAAAAACTTTTTTAGCTGTTTGACAAATAACTAAATTATCAGAATCTCTATCCGACAAAGCAATTAGAACATCTGCTTGCTTAACATCTGCTTCTTCAAGAACATATCTTTTTGTACTATCACCAAAAAAAACTGGAATGTCGTTGTTTAAACTTAGGTAGTTACTATATTCTCTAGACTCATTAATAACTATCAATTTATGACGCCCATCTCTAAACAATTTAATCAAAAAATCTGCTTCGTTTTTACCACTAGCTATAACAATTTTCATAATATTTTATACACCTTCACTTCTCATTCGTTCAAATTCATTCATCGAAAGTTCAAACGGATATATAATTTTTACATTTAAGTGTTCTAACACAATTGCTTTACTAGGATCGTTAAGACGGACATAAATATCTGGTACCAAAAATATAATTGCTGCGACTTCTGCAATAAAAATATTTATATTGTCATCGTCTGTTGAAGAGATTAACATTTTACTTTGTTCAATTCCAGATTCTTTTAAAACATCCAAATCTAAACCATTACCAACCATTTCATAACCACTAAATGAATCATCTAATTTACGAAATGAATTATTCTGTTCATCAAGCACAACAACATTTTCTCCTTTAAGCGATAAATTTGTTGCAATGCTAGCTCCAAATCTTGAACATCCTACAATCAATACTCTATCTCTTTTCATATAGATCTTTCTCTTCATTTATTAGTTGTATGGTTTTTATTTGATAAAGTGACACATACATAGGCTTTTGTTTTACTTCAATTAAAGCAAAAACATTATTTGATTTTATCCATCGTCCTGTCAATATTATCAATCCAGCACTTGAAACAAGAGTAATTTTAACACATAATCCTTCTAATTCGTTCATAAAGATCCTCCTTATGTGCCTAAATTATAATTTACTTTTGTATTAATATTCTATAGGGATTTCCACGAATCATATAAAGATTATATAAATTCTTGACAAAAATGAGAAATAATACTCATTTTTCATCAATCCTAATTTTGCAGATAAATAATTTTCTATAAATAATTTAAAATTACATAATTTCTATCACGATTATTTTAAATGATATCTATGTAATAATAATATGGAATTATTCTTAATTTTATAATGAAAACATGAGGATATTTTGTTTATTATTTCAAAAAATAATTTTTTTTAACTTAACTTCTTAAATATATAAAAAGCAACACAAATTAGTGTCGCTTAAAAGTAAAAAATTAGAAATATCTATTTATATGAATTTGTACATTACTTACTTAGAAAAAATAATTTTAATTGAAGTTCCTTTACCCAGTGTTGAAGATAGCATAATATTACCATTATAAATCTGTGTAATATGTTTAACAATTGAAAGCCCCAATCCTGTTCCACCTGTATTCCTTG
>Ga0265294_10000708_pt1 | contig 44961 bp, 51 predicted proteins | sample MunlanPumphouse3_FD_192504 | JGI IMG/M metagenome (GOLD analysis project Ga0265294, IMG submission 192504) | Groundwater microbial communities from a municipal landfill in Southern Ontario, Canada - Pumphouse #3 | ecosystem: Environmental > Aquatic > Deep subsurface > Groundwater | place...
GCTCTTCCTCCCGCAGTTCTTCACGCCTCCGGCGGCCCGGATCGCCCACGGGCTGCTCGTCATGATCGGGTGCTGGCTCATAGCGTGGAGCATGACGAAACGCCGGTAACCAGCCTCACGCCAGCTTCCGCACCACCCTCGCCAGCCGGTGCATCCCCTCCGTAATCTCCTCCTCGCCCGCCGCCGAGAAGTTCAGCCGGATCGTGTCCTCCCCGCCGCCGTCGACGTAGAACGGCACCCCGGGAAGGACCGCGACGCCCTCGTGCACGCCCTCGCGGAAGACCTCCATCGACGAGACGCCGTCCGGCAGGGCCGCGGTCATGAACATCCCGCCCTCGGGGTTGGTGTGGGTCGTGCCCGGCGGCATCAGGTCGTCGAGGAGGTCGCACATCAGCCGGCAGTGCCTGCCGTAGACCGCCGAGACCCGGGCGACGTGGGCGTCGAGATCGTGGGTCGCAAGGTAGCGGTGCAGGATCACCTGGCAGAGGAAGTTCGAGTGGAGGTCGGCCGCCTGCTTCGCGACGTTGAACTGCCGGAGAACCGGCGCCGGCGCGTATATCCAGCCGATCCGCATCCCGGGTGCGACGATCTTCGAAAACGACCCCGAGATCACCGTCTGCTTCGGGAGGTGGCGCTTCACCGGCGGCCGCGGCTTCCCGTCGAAGAAGAGCTCCCCGAAAGCGTCGTCCTCGTAGAAGACCGTATCCGTCCCCTCGAGGATCTCCGCGACGGCCCGCCGCTTCCCTTCCGAGTAGGTTCTTCCCGAGGGGTTCTGCGAGTTCGGGATACCGTAAAAGAACTTCGGCGCGTGACCGCGGACGAGCGACTCGAACGCCGCGAGATCCGGCCCGTCATCCTCCAGCGGAACCGAATAAAAATCGGGCTCGTAGAGGGAGAAAGCCTCGATCGCCCCGAGGTAGCCGGGCCGCTCCATCGCGACGGCGTCACCGGGATCGAGGAAGATCTTCGCGACGAGGTCCAGGCACTGCTGGGAGCCGTTCACGATCTGGATCTCCTCAGGAGTCGCCGGGAGACCGAGTCTTCTCCGGTAACGGTCGGCGATGAACTCCCGGAGCGGCAGGTAGCCGTCCGTCGTCGTGTACTGCAGCGCCGTCCGCCCCTCTTCGGCGAAAACCTCGCGGGCCGCCTCCCGGATCCCCGTAACATCGATGTATGCCGAGCCCGGCAGGCCGCCGGCAAACGATATCACCCCGGGGGCTGTCGAGACCCGGAAGAGCTCCTTGAGGAACGACTCCGGGACCCGCCCCATCCGGGAAGAAAACCGGTACTCCATATAACCAGTATTGAGCGTCTCAAAAGAAAAGATGCCGGGTATCCTACTGCAGCATGATGTAGGCAAAGACCGAGAGCAGGAACGCGAGCACAAGAATCATGAAACTCAGCGGGGCGATGAACGCGAGCATCGCGTTCACGGTGCTCGCGAGCTGCGAGACCCGCTGCGACCCGAAGACCGTGATCCCCTCGCACGAGGCCGTCGCCGCCCCCACGCGGGCCTCCGAGAGGTCGGCGAGCGCCTCCCTGACCGCCTGCTCGATGTAGGGGACGATCTCCTCCGGCGGCACCGCGTAGCCGACCGGGTTCTTCCCGCTGATCGTGTTCACCGTGTGCGTGTCGGTCGTCATGATCTCCCCCTCGTCCGCATGGTCGAGCACCACCGCGCGCAGGTCCTCCCGGACGCCCCGGGCCATGTTGTTCCCGTCGATCAGGACGTAGGCCGCCTTCTTCCCGCCGACATCCGTCACCAGCACCTGCACCCCGAGCGACCCGAACCCCTGCTCGCGGGTGAACGGGACCCGGACGTGGGAGACCCCGACCGCGAGCGGCTCAAGAGGCAGGTCGCGGGCAACCCGGAACCCCTCCCGTGCGGCGGCGATGTACTCCGTCGCGATCTTTGTTGCCGGGAGGACCGGGGAACCCACGCTGGTCATGCAGTTGTGGGCGTCCACGAAGGCGACCTCCGAGAAGGTGCCCCGCCCCTCCGCCATGATCGCCATCCCGATCGAGTAGTCAAGGTCCTCCGTCCGTTCCGGGGACCGGGTGCTCACCATCAGGAGGGCGTCCCCGAACCGCTGGCAGAGGATAGAGACCGAACCGGAGGCCACCCTGACCGGGCGGCTCGCAGTGGCCGAGAAGACAAGCCCCTTCCGGGACGCCTCAACGGCGCAGGCGATCTTTGCAATCTCACTCTCCGAGACCAGGTTGAAGTCGTGGGTGGCGCACCCGTGGGCGACCAGCGTCTCCTCGGGAAACGTGTCGTGGAGCAGCCGGGGGAGGTTGCCGCCACCGACGTCGCCCATCGGCCCGGGGTGGACGTTCGGGACCGTGAAGAGGGCGTCTTTTCCCGAGCCGCGGGAGAAGAAGAGCGAGACCTGCGGGACGTAGACCTCCTCGCCGATCTCGCGGAAGAAGTCCTCCATCTTCTTCGAGCCGTCAGTCAGGTGGGCGATGAAGGTGTTGAGGAAATTGAGCCCGCTGATCTGGAACGCCCGCTTCAGCGGCCGCTCGATCAGCCAGATCAGGGAGACGAAACCCAGCCCGAAGACCACCTGGAGGAGGAGGGCGTAGGGGACGAACCCGGGCGTGAAGTACCAGGCACCTACCGCTATGGCAGCCGCGCTCTGGAGGAACGCAGGGAGGACCATCCGGCTGATCCGGTAGTCGGCGACGGCTACAAGGACCAGCAGCCGGAGGCCGAAGACCAGGCCGAGAGCACCCGCATAGAGCGCGGGGAAGATGTCACGGCCGAAGGCCAGGACCGGCGAAAGGCTCAGGATCACCGAGAGAACCGTGCAGGTCAGGGCGAGGAGGGCCGATCGGTTCCAGGTGATATGCCGGCCGGAGATCCCCACCAGCGGTACGGTCAGCAGGAAGGCAATCAGTGCCGGGACCGAGAACCCGAGAGTACCGGCGAGGAAGAGTTCGTTGCCGGCCCGGTAGGTAGCAGCATCGATGAAGAACCCGAGCACGACAAGGATTGCAAGCGACCGCGGCCAGGACGGGGCGGAAAAGATGTACCGGGTGAGCCGCTCAACGCGGACGTCGGGGCCGGACTCCATCAGGCGCTCCCGGGTGCCGCTCTCGGGCCGGGAGCAGAAGCCGGCACCTTCAGGCCGGCGGTCAGCGCTGTGCACCCCATAATTCAGACAATAATTTCCCCGGGCTCACCAAAGACCTTCCGGTAGCGTGCAAGCATCCGTTCCCAGTCGGGAAGGTTCGTCTGGGTGCCCATCCTCTCTACGACGAAGGACGAGACCACCGCCCCCACACGGCAGCAGTCGAGCGGGGCGTAGCCCTTTCGGAATGCGGTGAGGAACCCGGCACGGTAACCGTCGCCGGCGCCGGTGGGATCGACGGCCGTGACAGTGACGGCCGGGACGGGGTACTCCTCGCCGTCGATGCTGAGGAGGCTCCCCTCCGCCCCCCGGGTCGTGACCGTCATCGGGATCGACGCGACGAGCGCCGGGCGTTCGAGCCCCAGTATATCACACATCCGGTCCATCTCGTGGTTGTTCGAGAAGAGGATATCGATGTTCGCGAGGATGATCTCGAGTTGATCACGGGTGTAGCGGAGGAGGTCCTGCCCCGGGTCGAAGGAAGCGAATTTGCTCTTCTGGGCCACCCGGACGTTGAAGTCGGGGTCGGCCGTCGCCATGTGGACGAAGTCGAGAGCGGGAACTTCCGCCCGGGAGAACTCGGCGGACGCACCCCACTCGAAGAAGGTCTCCTGGTCGCCGTCGTCGTCCGTGAAGACGTACGCGGTCGCGGTGCGGGCATCTTTTACCAGGGTGAAGTCCTGCACGATCTCGAGGTCGTGCATCCAGAGGTCGTAGTCGCTGCCCGGGAAATCGCCGCCGACCAGAGAGACCAGCCGGCACCGCTCTCCGAGCGTCGCAATCCCAGCCGCTATGTTCGCCGCTCCGCCGCCGAAGTAGACCGCGTGATCGGTGATATAGGTCGAGTTGTGCCTCCCCGGGAGCTTCGGCACCCGGAAGAGGTGATCGATGGCGGTATGCCCGACGACGGCGATCATAACTCCTGCACTTCCTGGATCTTTAACGGGACGTCGTGCAGCGCCTTTCCGACAACCGACTTCGCTATCCTGGCCGCGTGTTCGCTGGACTCCGCACGGAAGACCTTCATCTGCAGCACGAGCCCGACGAGGGCGGTGTTCGCCACGACGAGGGCCGTATTCAATTCGCCTTCGCAGTAGGGGCAGGCGATCATACCCGCCTCGATCTCCACGAACTTCGCCGAGGGGTTGAGCCGTTTCCCGGCCTCGCTGATCGCGATGCTCACCGCGTCATCCATCGACTTGACGTCTTTAATTATCCACGCTGATTCAAGCGTAACCAAATAATCCGGCATAATCTCTCCAAAATCCTACCAGGTCTCGCGGTGTACATGCTCGTCCACAGGCATCCGCTCCATGGGCTCGAACGACGGCGTCCCCTTCCCAACCGCAAGAAGCGCGACGGGACGGAGATGCGGCGGGAGGCCGAGGACCTCGCGGACCTCGTCTTCGTCGAACGCTCCGGTCCAGCACGAGTGCAGTCCCCGCACATGGGCGGCGAGCATCATGTAGGTGCAGACGATCGTAGCGTCCTCGAGCGCGTAGAGGATACCGCGCTCTCCGTAATGCGACATCGACCGGACGTAGTTCGCGCAGACCACGAAGACCGCCGGCGTCTCCCGGATATGCACCTGCTCAAAGGCCGCGGACGCAAGTTCCAGTCTGATATCGTCGTCGGTGACGATGACGACGTCCCAGGCCTCACGGTTGCCGGCGCTCGGCGCCGTGCTCGCGCAGGCAAGGATGTAATCGATATCCTCCTGATCAAGCGGCTCTCCAGAGTACTCCCGAACCGACGACCGTGCTTTTAGAAAGCGAAGAAGGTCAGAGGAGTTCATGCTCTTTGAGCGTATCCCATGCAGCCTGGGCCGCAGTCGTGACGGCACTGACGGCTCTGCTCATTCGCTCCGACGCGGCACCCAGTTCCATGCTCTCGGTCAGGCTGATCGCCTCGTTGAGATGATCAATGGCCGTCTTGAACTCACGAAGTTCCGTATCGCCGTAGGCAAACTCAAGCTCCGAGCGGATTGACTCGAGCACCATCACAAGCATCCGCTTTCCGCCGGGCTTCTCCTGGAGCGGGAACTGGATCAGGGCTGTCGTCAGCTGTGACCCGACGATCAGTTCGGATTTCGCCCTTTCGGCAAACTGATAGGTCCTGATGGCGGATTTGAGATCCATACCACATACTGGAACTCGCTAGTATAAAAAGTATTGAAAGAGAAGGGGAGACGGCTTATCTCGATTTCTGCTTGGTCCCAAGAGCCGACGCCTTGGAGCGCCGCACACTCCGGCGTACCCGAACGTCCATCGTTGGAGCGCCTCCGCCTCTGCGTCCACCCCGACCGCCGCGTCCGCCGCGTCCGCCGCGCCGCTGGTCCTGGCCTTCCCTGCTCGCCCGCCTCTGGATAGCAGCCATAGACTTGAACCGCTGGTTCGGGCCGGGTTTCTTCACTTCGCCTTCACTTGCAGGGACGAGCCGTATCTGCCCCTTCACGCCCTTAACCTGGGCCCACTGGACACTTCCTGTCTTTCCCATGATAAAACTCCTTTATATTTATGAACCGATCCGGAGATAAAAGTAACCCGGGGTATACCCGGGTCCGGGAGCGAGCGTGCCCGCGATCAGGAGAGCAACCGCTTGAGCTCGCGCCGGAGGGTCTCGCTAATGACCTTTCCGTCCACGCTCCCCCGGAGTTCCTGCATGACGACGCCCATCAGGGGACCGAGCGCGCCCATGCCCTTCTCGCGGGCGAACGCCTCGCGCTCGGCCACGATACGCCGGACGATCGCCTCCACGTCCGCCTGCGAGACGGCAGGCCCCATCTTCTCGATGGCCGCGTCCACCCGTTCTTCAGGCGTCCCGGCGCCGCCCGCCGTCCGCGCGAGTTCGGTGAGGTGGTCGGGGATCGCCTCCTTCGCGGCACGGCCGGCCTCGACCGCCGCGAGAAGGGCAAGGATCTCCTCCTCGCTCACCCGGGTGACGTCGACACCGTCGCGGGCGAGCTCCCGGCAGGTGGCAAGGAGCGTCCGGGCCGCAAGGGTGGGGCGGACACCGGCGGCAACCGCCTTCTCGAAGAGCGCCAATCGCTCGGAGAACGCCACCTGTCGTGCCAGCCCTTCATCGAGCCCGAATTCCCGGACGAACCGCTCCGCCCGGCCGGTGAGAAGTTCGGGGACCTTGATGCTCTCCCAGAGCGCCTCGTCGATCGTGACCTCAAAGACGTCGGTCTCGGGATACATCCGGGCCGCTCCCGGGAGCGGACGCATGTAGGCCGTGCTCCCTTCCTCGAGCATCTTCCGGGTCTCTTCAGGAACACCGGAGAGGGCCATCTCCGCGCGGATCATCACCTGCTCGGCCGCACATCCGGCACGCTCTCTCCCGGCAGCCACGATAACGACGCAGTCCTCTTCTGCGGCACCGACGAACTCGCGCAGGTGCGCCACCTCTTCTGCCGTGACACCGTAGGCAGGGAGCTCGTCGGTATGGAAGATCCCGCCGACGCCGCACTTCTTCGCGTAGTCCGACATCTCGCTCCCGAGACGCCGGCCGGGCTGGATCTCCTGCCCGACGAGCCCCGCAAACCCGCAGAGCCGGACCGCGAGGATGGATTTCGCCTTCTTCAGGATAGAGGACGCCGTCCCGGCAAAGAGGGCGGTGACGTCGATCACGGTATGGTCCACCCGGGCGCCGCGCGCCCGTAAGGCATCGCGGATGGCAAGGAGGTTAACCTGCCGCTCGACCTCGCGCCGCACCACCTCAGCGATGAGGTCGAGGTCCTGGACGCCCTTGATCTCCACACGGGCACCGTCGGCGATGGAGACGTTGATGTCCTGCCGGATGGTTCCGAGCCCGCGTTTCACCCGGCCGGTCGAGCGCAGCACCATCCCGATGTGCGCCGCGACCTCCTGGACGGCCTCGGGGGTGTGCATGCAGGGTGCGGTGGTGATCTCGATAAGCGGAATTCCCAGGCGGTCGAGGGAGAAGGTTTCGTCTTCGATCCGTTGCGCCGCCTCCTCCTCGAGGCAGAGCGTCTCGATCCGGCACCCGTCGGGGAGGGCGCCGGAGAGCGCGACGAGCGCCGTCCGCTGGAACCCGCTGGTGTTCGAGCCGTCGATGACAAGCTTCCTCATCGTGTGAACCTGCTCGGCGGGGGTCATGCCGAGCATCTTTGCTATCGTGAGGCAGACCTCGAGCGCTTCGGGGTTCATCGGGGCCGGGGGCTCCTCGTCGTGCTCTACCAGGCAGACCGTGTCGTAGGTGTAGTAGCAGAACTTCCGGACGAGTTTCATCTCCTCCCGCGCCGCACGGTCGATCTCTCCAAGCTCGCTCTCCGTCGCCCGGAGGTAGCGGTAAAACTCCCCGGTCCGCTCGCTGGTGTCCCGGAGGCAGGTCGGGCACCGGCAGAAGAGCTTCTCGGCGGTGTCGAGCTGCTGGTGGATCTCGATGCCGGCTTTAAGGCCGAGTTTCTCGTAATCCATCATGGGATCGACCTCCGCCGGATCTCGCCTCGAAGATCGGTCTGCATCAGCACTCCTGCCCGTTCGGGGTCCGGTTCGTTCCCGAGCACCCACATCAGCTTCACGAGCGCCGCTTCAGGCAGCATATCCTCGCCCTCGATGACGCCGGCCGAAAGAAGGTCCCTTCCCGTATTGTAGACCCGGTCGCAGACCCGGCCGTGCAGGCACTGCGACGTCATGACGACGGTCGTCCCGTCCTCGACCATCTCCCGGATCTTCGGGATCCACGCCGTCGCCACGTGCCCGAGCCCAGTCCCCGATATGACCAGGCCCGCGCAGCCCTCGAAGGCGTCGAGGACCGCGGGAGGCATCCCGGGATAGAAGTGGATGAGGGCGCAACGCTCCTCGAGCGCATCATGGAGCTCGGGCTCCTCCGCGCCCCGCCGGACCGCCTCGTCCGAGAGGGTGACGGAGAGCGAGGGGTAGTCGACGTAGCCGAGCGGCGCCATCCCCATGCTCTGGAATGCATCGCGCCGGGAGGTGTGCATTTTGCGGACCCTCGTCGCCCGGTGAATAGCGCACCGGTCGTCGTTCGTCGTCGCGTGCATCACCACCGCCACCTCGCCGAGATCGCCGGTGGCGGCGGCGGCGCTGCAGAGGGCGTTCATGGCGTTGTCGGAGCTCGGGCGGTCGGCGGACCGCTGTGACCCGACGAAGACGACCGGCACCGGCGTCTTGAGCATGAACCGGACCGCCGCGGCCGAGTAGGCCATCGTGTCGGTGCCGTGGGTGACGATCACCCCGGCAACGCCGGCCCGGATCTCGTCGTAGACCGCCCTTGCGAGCTCCCGCCAGAGCGCCGGCTGCATATTCTCGGAGAGAATGCTCGCGATCTGGCGGTCGCGGTAGCGGGCGATATCCCCGAGTTCCGGGATCGCCCGCAGGATGTCGCTCGCCGAGAACTGGCTCATCACCGCACCGGTCCGGTAGTCCACTCTGCTCGCGATCGTCCCACCGGTGGATATAATGGCGAGTTCCGGGAGGTCGGTGTTCTGAACGACGACACCCGCACCTGCCGGCGGCTGCCGGGCCGGACGCTCGACGAACTCGATCTTCTCAAGCGACGTCCCGATGTTGTAGCCGCTCTCCAGTTTGACGACGGCCATACCGTCCCGTTCGGCGATGTAAGTGCCGGTGACCGCGGTTCCGCCGTTTGCGTACCGTACCAGGTCACCGGTCTCGAGTCTCTCCATTATGCTGCAAACCTCCGTGCTTCAAGGATAAGTTCTTCGAATGCGCTCGATAGTGCTGATTCCGTCTCCTCCGCCCACGCTGCATCGCGGGAGAGGCGCTCTTTCTGCTCGCCGATCTGAATGGCAACCGCCGCGGGCGCCGGGCCGCCGACGATGTTCCTGACCGCGACGGCGTGGCGCGGGTCGAGGACGGCATCGATCTTCTCCTGGGTGATGCCGAGTTCCACGACCGAGAGGTCGGCCGCTTCGCGGGCGGCGGCCTCGAGCGTGGCGAGGTCGAGCGACCCGTGCCTGACCGCCCGCCCGACGATCCGGTGGGCGGTGCGGAAGGGGAGCCCATACTCCCGGACGAGGACGTCGGCGAGTTCCGTCGCGGTGGAGAACCCTCTCCCCGCCTCGGCGGCCATCCGTTCCGTATCGAACGCCGCAGAACCGATCATGCCGGCGAGAAGCGGGATGCTCTGCCGTGCGGCCTCCACGCCCCGCCAGAGATGCGGGGTCAGTTCCTGGAGGTCGCGGTTGTAACTCATGGGGAGGCCCTTTATGATCGTGACGGCCGCGGCGAGCTCCCCGGCCACCGACCCCGCCTTCGCCCGCATGATCTCCGCCACATCCGGGTTCTTCTTCTGGGGCATGATCGAGGACGAGGAGCAGTAGGCATCGTTGAGCCGGACGAACCCGACAAACGAGGTGCTCCAGAGGACCAGTTCCTCGCAGAGGCGGCTCGCTGTCGTCATGCAGATGGAGGCATCGGCAAGCACCTCGATTGCGAAGTCCCGGGCGGCGACCGCGTCCATGCTGTTTGGTGCCGGGCGGGAAAAGCCGAGGAGCCGGGCGGTGTAGTCGCGGTCAAGGGGGAAGCCGGTCGAGGCGAACGCCGCCGAACCGAGGGGTGAGGCGTCCACCCGGGCATACGCCTCCCGCAGCCGGGCCGTATCGCGGGAGAAGGCCTGCTCGTAGGCGAGGAGGTAGTGGGCCAGCGTCGTGGGCTGGGCGTGCTGGAGGTGGGTGAAGCCCGGCATCACCGTCTCCGTGTGCACGGCGGCAGTCTCGAGCAGCGTCGCCCTGAGATCGGTAAGCGACCGCACGAGGGCGATGAGTTCCTCTTTTAACCGAATTCTGATGCAGGTGGCAACCTCGTCGTTCCGGGACCGGCCCATGTGAAGGCGGCCGCCGAAGTCCTCACCCACCCGGTCGATGAGGTAGGCTTCCTTGCCCGCATGGACGTCCTCGAACCGCTCGTCGAACGCCTCCTCCGGGAGGCCGTGGTCGTAGAGATCGAGGAGCGCCGCCATCAGCGCCCGTGCCGGGGCCTCATCGATGATCCCCTGCCGCCGGAGGCCGAGGAGGTGCGCCATATCCACGAGGAGGTCCGCTCTTGCGATCCAGCGGTCGGCGTCCATCGATGCAAGAAAGTGCTCGAGATCGCCCGACCGCTCGCCGGCAAGACGGCCCTGCCGAATCTGATCCGAACGCATTATATCAACAGTCCTGTCTGTACCGTTTGACCGGGGGAGAGATTAAAACCACGCCCGGGGTGGGGGAAGGGGGTAAGTGGATTAACCTCGTGCTCACTCTTGTTCACGCAGAATAACGGAGTTCGATCGCATATACCCGTCCATGGCTTTCCATTGGACCAAGCACCTTCAGTCAGTCGCCAGTCTAAAACCTTTGGTCTTCTTTTGCTCCGGCCCTTCGACCAGTCGCCTATCACCACGCACTGCCCCCGCCCCTTGGGGCGGGGTGGGGGTCACAGGCATAGCCTTACGGGGGTAGAGACAGGGGAGGGGGATGCTCCCCCCTCCCCGTCAGCCCCACCCCAAAGGCGATACCCCCACGGTCCAGTGCACGGGTTCCTCCAAAGATTATACCCCAATAAGAACAAACAAAAAGCAAAAAATAATACTAAAGTATAACAATTCCCTCGATTTTCGACAATACTATATACCGATAGCGTGAAGACTACAACATCCATATACGGATGGAGAGAGACATGAGATCATTAACCGCAATTCTTCTGGCCGTGGCCCTGGTCGCGGCGTTCACGTTTGTAAGCGGGTGCACGGGCACCGGAACCGACGACGTAACGCATCTCCGGATCGGCTACCAGCCGAGCACGCACCAGGTTTCCCACACCACCGCGATGGAGAAGGGATGGTGGAAGGAAGACCTCGCACCGCTCGGCATTACGCAGGTGACCGACTATGAGTTCGGCACCGGCGCACCGGAGATGCAGGCGATGCTTGCCGGGGACCTGGATATCGCCTTCGTCGGCGCCGCCCCGTTCATCGCGGCCGTCAGCAGCGGGCTCGACGCCAAGATCGTTGCCGCGGTGCAGACCCAGGGCTCCGACCTCGTGCTCAGGAACGAGGTTCCGTACTCGACCCCCGCCGACCTCGCGGGCAAGAAGATCGCCACCTTCCCACCCGGAACGATCCAGGACACCATCCTGCGGTCCTGGCTCGAGGAGAACGGCGTCGACCCCGCAAGCGTCGAGATCATCGCCATGGACCCCGGTGCCGCCACCACCGCCATCTCCGCAGGCCAGGTTGACGGTGTCTTCCTGCCCCACCCGTCCCCGTCCATCATCGCGGCCGAGGGGACCGGGAGAACCGTGGTGAAGTCGGGCGAGATGATGAAAGATCATGCCTGCTGTGTCCTCGTGGCGAGCGGCTCCCTGATCCGCGAGCACCCCGAGACCGTCGACCAGATCGTGAAGACGCACATCCGGGCGACGGAGTACAACCTCGAACACCCCGACGAGGCCGCATCCATCTACGCGAGCAAGACCGGACAGAACGTCGAGACCGTGAAGGCATCCTTCAGGGACTGGGACGGCACCTGGACCGCCGACCCGCACGTCATCACGACGTCGGTCGTTGAGTACACCAACCTCCAGTACGAACTCGGCTACATCAGCACACCACTCACAGAGGACGACCTCTTCGACCTTTCGTTCTACGATGAGGCCCGGGCATAACCCGGAAACCTCACCTTTTTCAATCCAAAAGTATCTTTTAGCGAAATGCCGATGAAATACTGAAGAATTTTTTAGCGTAAACCGGCCCTCATCTCCTTCGGCAATAACCAGGCAACGGAATAAAGACATGAACCGACAGACACAAAAACGACTACTCGGCGTCGCAGCGCTCGTCATCGCGGCGGCGATCTGGCAGATCATCGCTGAATACGTGGTGGGGCGATCCTTCATCCTCCCGAGCGTCACCGACGTCGCCAGCGCATTCGTAACCCTCCTCGAGTCCGGCACCCTTGTTGCCGACATCGTAGTAAGTTTGGAGCATTTCGGAATCGGACTCCTCGCAGCGTTCCTCCTCGGCGTCCCCATCGGGATCCTGATGGGGTGGTTCCGGGTGGCGGATTTCCTGCTCGACCCGATCATCGAGATCCTCCGCCCCATCCCGCCGCTCGCCTGGATCCCGTTCGCCATCATCTGGTTCGGGCTTACCACCCAGGCGGCGGGCTTCGTCATCTTTGTGGGGGCGTTCTTCCCGATCCTGACCGCCACCTACACCGCGTTCCGGTCCGTCCCGAAGGTCTTTGTCGAGGCGGGCAAGGTGCTCGGGTGCGACACCTCGTTTGAGCTGATCCGCTACGTCGCCCTTCCCGCCGCCATCCCTGCGATAGCCTCCGGCATCAGGATCGCCATGGGCGTCGGGTGGATGTGCCTCGTGGCCGCCGAGATGTTCGGTGTCTCCCGGTCAGGGCTCGGCTACCAGCTCTGGCACAACTACTACCTCCACCAGATGCCCAACGTCGTCGTCTACATGCTGATCCTCGGTTTGGCAGGCCTCATCATCGATCGCATCTTCAGAAACTACGTCGACGGACAGCTCCTGCGGTGGCATGCAGGGGAGGTGGCCTAGAATGAGCGGGGTTACGATACGGGATCTCGGCAAGGCCTTCCCGAAGGAGGACGGCACCGCCACGCAGGCGCTTGATGGCGTCAACCTTGAGATCGGCGATACGGAGTTTATCTGCCTGGTCGGGCCATCTGGATGCGGGAAGACGACGCTTCTCCGGATCATCGCCGGGCTCGAGACCGCGACCACCGGGAGCGTGACCGTCGACGGCCGCGCGGTCATCGGCCCGGATCCCAAGCGAGGGATGGTCTTTCAGGAGTACTCCCTCTTCCCCTGGCGGAGGGTGATTGACAACGTCGCCTTCGGTCTCGAAATGAAAGGCATCGCAAAAGAGGAGCGCCGGCGGACGGCCGACCGGTACATCGAGATGGTCGGCCTCTCCCAGTTCCGGGACGCCTACCCATACGAACTCTCCGGCGGGATGCGGCAGCGCGTGGCGATCGCAAGAGCGCTCGCAAACGACCCCGACGTCCTCCTCATGGACGAACCGTTCGGGGCGCTGGATGCCCAGACCCGGAACCGGATGCAGAAAGAACTCCTCTCCCTCTGGGAGCAGACGAAGAAGACGATCGTCTTCGTCACCCACAGCGTCGACGAAGCGGTCTACCTCGCCAACAGGATCGTCGTCCTCTCACCGCGGCCAGGGTCCGTCCAGGAGGTCATCGCGATCCCCTGGCCGCACCCGCGGGACCGCACCAGTGCAGAGTTTGCGGAAGTCCGGCGAAGGGTGCTCCGGATGATCGACGAGACCGAAAACAGCCAGTAAGGTTTATTAGAGGAAATCTCCATTTTATAAAGCACTCAAAGATCGGCAGGAGTTTTTAAAGATGGTACGAAAACCAGCGAAGATGTACAGGAATCTCGCAAAGAAAGCATATACACGCAGGGAATACATGGGCGGCGTGCCGGGCAGCAAGATCGTGCAGTTTGATATGGGCAACCTCACCGAGAATTACCCGGTCGAACTCTCCATCATCGTCGACGAGACCTGCCAGATACGCCACACGGCCCTTGAGGCCGCCCGTATCGGGATCAACAGGCGGCTCGTCAAAGAGGTAGGGAGAGCAAACTTCCACCTGAAACTCCGGACCTACCCGCACCACGTCCTGCGCGAGAACAAGCAGGCGACCGGCGCAGGAGCGGACCGTGTCTCGGAAGGTATGCGTCTCGCCTTCGGGAAAGCCGTCGGCACCGCGGCACGGGTGGAGAAAGGCCAGAAAGTCTTCTCCGTCTGGACGAACCCGCAGTACGCCGAAAAGGCCAAGGCTTCCCTCAAGCGCGGCACATATAAACTCCCCACTCCCGCCAGAATCGTTGAAGAGCGGGCACCGGCAGCGTAAATTCACATCATCTCCCATCTTTTTTGCGAGGAGCATTTCACGGGCGGCAGATCCGATACCTGTGGGAATATAGGTTTTTATAGTCCCTTCCCACCAGTATAAATGATGGTTAACCCGGCAGACACGACGATTTCGGGAGCGTTGGCAGACGCTACCGAGAGGGCTCTTCGAGAGGCCGAAATCCGGCTCCCTCCCGACGTGCTTGCGGTGCTCCGGAGGGCGACGGCAGCCGAGAGGGACGCGATCGCGCGGCAGGAACTCGGCAATATTCTCGAGAACATCGCGCTTGCAGAAGAACGGCAGGTGCCGATCTGCCAGGATACCGGCGTGCCGGTGGTCTACCTCACCCTGCCCCCCGATATCGGGCTCTCGCCCGGTCTCTTCGAAGGGGTGCGGGAAGGGGTGCGCCGGGCGACGGCCGCGATCCCCCTCCGCCCGAACGTCGTCGACCCCCTTACCCGGGAGAATACCAACGACAACACCGGTGCCGGGATGCCTGCGGTCCACGTGACGCCCGGGGACCGGCTCACCGTAACCGTGCTCCCGAAAGGCGCGGGTTCGGAGAACGTTTCGAGAATCGGGATGCTCCTCCCCTCACAGGCGGCGGAGATCCCCCGCTTCGTCGCCGAGACGATGCTCCTTGCGGGAGGGAAACCGTGCCCACCCGTGATCCTCGGCGTCGGGATCGGCGGGACGTTCGATGTGGCAGCGGCGCTTGCAAAAGAAGCCCTCCTCCTCCCGGTCGATACCATGGACGACTACGAGCAGGAACTCTGCGACGCGGTCAACGCTCTCGGGATCGGGCCGATGGGGCTCGGCGGTGACACGACGGCGCTCAGCGTGAAGGTGAAGCGCGCCGGTTGCCACACCGCGTCCCTTCCGGTGGCGGTGAACGTGCAGTGCTGGGCATCCCGCCGGGCGACGGTGGAGGTGAAACGTTGAACCTCACAACACCGCTCGGCGACGAGGTGCTCGACCTCCGGGCAGGCGACCGGGTCACCCTCTCCGGGACGATCTACACCGCGCGGGACGAGGCCCACATGCGAATGATGGAAGAAGGCATCCCCTTCGATCCGGAGGGCGCCGCGGTCTACCACTGCGGCCCGGTGGTGCAGGACGGCCGGCTCGTCGTCGCCGGCCCCACCACATCCGCCCGGATGAATAGGCTCTCAGGGTTCCTCATCGACGCGGGCGTCCGCGCCCTCATCGGCAAAGGCGGGATGGGGCAGGAAGTGGTCGAGCAGCTCCGGGGGCGCGCCGTCTACCTCGCGCTCACGGGAGGGTGCGCCGCGCTCGCCGCCGACCGAATGCATCTATCCGGCGTCTATTTCGAAGACCTCGGCATGGCTGAAGCGGTCTGGATTATCGAAGCCGATCACCTGCCGTTGACGGTCGGGATCGATGCCCACGGCGGCGATCTCTTCCGCGCCGTACGCGAGAAAGCGAAAACACAATTTCACCAGCGATTCAATATCAAACAGGATACCGTCTCATGAAACTCGTCATCGATGAAAGCCGCTGCAAAGGATGCAATCTCTGCGTGCTTGTCTGTCCCTATGGGATCTTTCAGGAAGGGACGGAACTCAACAGCCGGGGGATCGTCGCACCGGTCCTCGACCGCCCCGAACGGTGCACGAACTGCAGGCTGCAGGCCCTCTACGGCCGGCTGCTCTGCGGGGTCTGCCATATGATCTGCCCCGACCAGGCGATCACCTGGATCGAGGAGAAGCCGTTCGAGCCTCACCGGGTGGAGGTGGAGTTTTGAGCAGGGTTGAGTTCATGCAGGGGAACGCCGCCTGCGCAGAGGGGGCGCTCGCCGCCGGATGCCGGTTCTTCGGCGGCTACCCGATCACGCCGTCGACTGAGATAGCCGAGGCCATGGCCCGGAAACTCCCAAAGGCCAGCGGGGTCTTCATTTCCATGGAGGACGAACTCGCGAGCATCGCCGCGGTGATCGGCGCCGCATGGACAGGGGTCCGGGCGATGACCGCGACGAGCGGCCCGGGTTTCTCCCTGATGATGGAGAACATCGGCTACGCGGCCATGACCGAGACGCCGTGCGTCATCGTCAACATCCAGCGGGGCGGCCCGAGCACCGGGCAACCGACGCGGGCCGCGCAGGGGGACATGCTCCAGTGCCGGTTCGGGTCGCACGGCGACTACAGCATCATCGCGGTCACCCCGAACTCCGTCCAGGAGATGTTCGACCTGACCGCGAAAGCGTTCGACCTCGCCGACCGGTTCCGGGTTCCCACCTTCGTGATGTCCGACGAGATCGTCGGCCACATGCGGGAGCGGGTGACCATTCCCGATGCGGTCGAGGCCGAACGCTCAAGCCCGCTCGCGGATGGGAGCCTTCCGTTCGAGGCCGGCGACAACGGGATACCCGGGTTCGCACCATTCGGGTCGGGAAGGGCCGTCCACGTGACCGGCCTCACCCACGACGAGCGCGGCTACCCTGACACGACCGACCCCGAAGCACACGACCGTCTCGTGCGGCGGCTGGTCGCCAAGGTCGAGTCGGCACGCCGCGAGATCGCCGACTATGAAGTCGTAAACCCCGACGCCGAGACGGTCTTCGTCACCTACGGCCCGCCGTCGCGGACGGTGGAGCAGGTGATGCGCGACCGTCCCGACGACTCGATTGGACATTTGCGCCTCCGGGTGGTCTGGCCGTTCCCGGAGTTCGCCCTCAAGGTCTTCCCGAACGCGAAGGTCTTCCTGATGCCGGAACTGAACATGGGCCAGATGGTGCGGGAGGTCCAGCGCCACGTGGACCAACCGGTCATCTCCATCCCGAAGATCGGCGGCGAACTGCACACCCCCGCCGAACTCGTGCAGGCGCTGGAGGCGTACCGATGATCGCGCCCGACTGGTTCCGGGAAGACCGTCTGCCGCACATCTACTGCACCGGGTGCGGCAACGGGACGGTCATCAACTGCACCCTTGCAGCAGTCGAGGAGATGGGCTGGAAACGGAACGAGACGGTCTTCATCTCCGGGATCGGGTGCTCCTCCCGGGCTCCCGGCTACATCCTCACCGACTCGCTCCACACCACCCACGGGCGGGCGCTCGCGTTCGCCACCGGCGTGAAGATGGCGCGGCCGGACCTGCACGTCGTCGTCTTCACGGGAGACGGCGACCTTGCCGCCATCGGCGGGAACCACTTCATCCACGCCTGCCGCCGGAACGTGGACATGACCGTGGTCTGCATGAACAACCACATCTACGGCATGACCGGCGGGCAGGGAAGCCCGACGACCCCACCCGGGGCCATCTCGACGACGACGCCCTACGGGATGAGCGAACCGGCCTTCGACCTCGCGGAGCTTGCCGTCGCCGCAGGCGCGAACTACGTCGCGCGCTGGACGTCCTACCACGTCAAGGAACTCACGAAGGCCGTCGCCGCCGGGCTGCAGACGCCGGGGCTCTCCTTCATCGAGGTGAGAACCCAGTGCCCAACCAACTACGGCCGCCACAACAAACTCCGGCGGGTTTCGGACATGATCGAACATCTCCGGAGCCACGCGATGCTCATTCAGAAGCACGACCGGTTGGTCGCGGAAGGGAGACCAATCCCCGAAGGGGCCTTCACCGTCGGGGAACTGGTCCGGCGGAACCGGCCGGCGATGGGGGTGCGCCCATGAGACACGAAGTCAGGTTCTCGGGATACGGCGGGCAGGGGGTCCTTCTCTCCGCGGTCATCCTCGGGCGGGCGGCGGCGCTCTACGACGACAAATACGCCGTCCAGACCCAGGTCTACGGCCCGGAGGCACGGGGCGGTGCCTCGATGGGGCAGGTGGTGATCGACGATGAGCCGATCCTCTACCCCGAGGTGACCGAACCGGATATCTTCGTCATCATGTCCCAGCAGGGGTTCGAGAAGTACGGAGTTCAAGCCCGGGAGGACGCAGTCATGCTCGTCGACTCCGACCTGGTCCGGTCGCGGCCGGAATGCCGCTACTACGAGATCCCGGCGACATCGGAGGCGAAAAGCACTCTCGGGCGGGAGATCGTGGCAAACATCGTGATGATCGGCGCTCTCGTGACCGCAACCGGGGTCGTGAGCAGGGAGGCGATCGAGCGTGCGGTGCTCGACAGCGTCCCGAAAGGCACCGAGGAACTGAATCTGAAAGCGTTAAAGAGGGGATTCGAACTCGGAGAACGAGCGTGAACCTATGAAACTACTGGAATACGAGGCAAAACGGGTGTTTTCGGGATACGGCATTCCGGTCCCGAAGGGGGTTCTCATACGGGAACCTGAAGAGGTCACGGCACGCCTGCCGGAGCTCGGCGACGGCGTGGTCCTGAAGGCACAGGTGGACGTCGGCGGGCGTGGTAAGGCCGGCGGAGTCCTGATGGCCGATGATGCATCGGCTATCGAGACCGCCCGGGAGCTCTTCTCCCGGGAGATCAAGGGCGTCCCGGTCAGGGAGATCCTTGTTGAGGAGCGACTCCCGATCGACCACGAGTACTACGTCAGCATCGCCGTCGACCGGTCGAGCAGGCAGCCGGTGGTACTCTTCGCGGATGCCGGTGGGGTGGAGATCGAGAACAAAGCGTTGGAGGACGAGTCCGCCGTGAGGAAGGTCGTTGTATCCCCCCTCCTCCGCGACATCCCGCCGTTTCTGATGCGGGAGATCCTCGGCGGCGCGCCGAAGGAACTCGCCCCCGTAATCAACAGCCTCTACCACGTGTTCCAGGAAAAGGACGCCATGCTCGCGGAGATAAACCCGCTCGTGACAACGCTGCAGGGAGTCTATGCGGCGGACGCGAAACTGGTCGTCGACGACAACGCCCTCGCCCGCCAGGGGATAGCGGTCAACCGCGACCTCTCGGAACGCGAGCGCGAGGCCGAGAAGCACGGCTTCTCCTACGTGGAACTGGACGGGACCATCGGGGTGATCGGCAACGGCGCCGGGCTCACGATGTCGACGCTCGACCTGATCGAGTTTTACAACGGCCGGGCGGCGAACTTCCTCGACGTCGGGGGCGGCGCCGACCAGGAGCGTGTGATGCACGCCGTCAAACTCGTCGCGAGCATGCCCGGGGTGAACGTGATCGTCGTCAACCTCCTCGGGGGCATCACCCGGTGCGACGAGGTGGCGAAGGGGATCATCGCCGCCGGCGTCGCGCCGACGGTCATCGTCCGGATGGCCGGAACGAACGAGGAGGAAGGCCGGCGGCTGCTCGCCGAATGCGGCTACCGAATGCTCGAGAGTATGGATACGGCCGTGAAAGCGGCGATGGAGGTCTCACTATGATCTACGGCGATAAGAATCTCGGCGTGATCGTGCAGAACATCACCGGCAGGCAGGGCACGTTCCACACCGAACTGATGAACGCCTACGCCCGTGAGGCCGGGGGGCGGGGCGTCGTCGCGGGGGTCGCGCCCGGGAAGGCCGGGCGGGAGGTTCACGGCGTCCCGGTCTACAACACGGTGAAGGAGGCGCTCCGCGAGCACGACGCGACCGCAAGCGTCGTCTTCGTCCCGGCAGGCGCTGCCGGCGACGCAGTCATGGAGGCGGCACACGCGGGGATCGAGCTTGCCGTCGTCATCACGGAGCACATCCCGGTTCATGACGCGATGAAAGCCATCGCCTACGCGAAACTCCACGACTGCACGGTCATCGGCCCGAACTGCCCGGGGCTTCTTTCGCCGGGAGAGTGCAAACTCGGGATCATGCCGGCCCACCTCGCCACCCGGGGAGAGGTCGGCGTCGTCTCCCGGAGCGGCACCCTCACCTACGAGGTGGTCGACGAACTCACCCGCGCCGGCATCGGCCAGAGCACGGTGGTCGGGATCGGCGGCGACCCGGTGATCGGCCAGACGTTCGTGGACGTCCTCGCGCGGTTCGAGGAGGATCCCCACACGAAGGCGGTCGTCGTCATCGGCGAGGTGGGAGGCAACCTCGAAGAGGAGGGGGTCCGATCGACCGATCTTCCGGTCGTCACCTATATCGCCGGCGTGAGCGCCCCGCCCGAAAAGCGGATGGGCCACGCGGGTGCGATCATCGAGGGCGGCGAGGGCGACGCACGATCCAAGGTCCGGCGGCTTCACGCCCAGAACATCCCCGTCGCGTCCCGGCCCTCGGAGATACCGGGACTGATCCGCGAGGTGCTATGAACGGCGACCTGATGCTTGCAACCGCCTGCGAAGTGGCGGTAAAGATCGGGGCGCGGGCGGTCGTCTCGTTCGTCGAGCCGGCCCCGGTCCTCGCGGAAGTGCCGGATATCCCGATCATCCGGGTGCAGGAACTCCAGCTCGACGTCTTAAAGGACCTCACCATGCACGACATCCTGGAGGTGAGCGAACGGCATATGCTTGACGCCGCCGTCCACCTCTACCTCCGGCGCAACCTGGAAAGCGGCCTTGTCGTCGGGGTCTTTCCCTACGCAGTCATCATCTACGACATCGAGGAGGGGAAGAACTTCATCAACCTCAAGGACTTCTCCGACATCGTTCCCCGCGAGGTGCTTCATGCGGCCCTCACGCTGGCCCTCGAGATCGCGGTCGAGGGGCGGGAAGGAAGGGCCATCGGCACTGCGTTCATCATAGGAGACCCGGAGGAGATCTTCCGGCACTCCCACCAGGCGATCCTCAACCCCTACCAGGGGCAGCCTGCAGCTCTCCGGGACATCAAGAACCGGGACAACTGGGAGAGCATCAAAGAGTTCGCCCAGCTGGACGGCGTCTTCGTCATCGATAAGAACGGCGAGGTGCGGGCGGCGGGCCGCTACCTGGACGTCACCGGGCGGGGCATCTCTCTTCCCGGGGGCCTTGGCGGGAGGCATCGTGCAACCGCGTCCATCACGTACGAGATCCCGGCTATCGGCATCACGGTCTCCGAGAGCGGGGGGATGGTGCGCATCTTCAGGGACGGAAACTGCAAAATCAGCATCCGTTCCGACATCCGCCTCCGCAGTGACGGTTAGAAATGGTTATATGAATTGCAATCATTTCTCTTATCGTACTTTAGAACTACGGTGGATTTGATGACCAGGAATATCAGCGTAGAAGGGCTTGACCAGATCCCGATCGAGAAGCAGCGGGTTGAACTGGTGGAGCGCAAGTGCCTCGGGCACCCGGACAGCCTTGCAGACGGTATCGCGGAGTCGATCAGCCGCGCACTCAGCAGGTCGTACCTGGAAGAGTGCGGCAGCGTACTGCACCACAACACCGACCAGGGCGAGGTCGTTGCAGGCGAATCGCTCCCGAAGTTCGGCGGCGGCACGATCACAAAGCCAATCTACTTCCTCATATCAGGACGGGCCACGAAGACCTTCAACGGCGTGAACATCCCCGCAGATGCGATCGCCGTCGAGGCGGCACGGGACTACATCAAGAGCATCCTTCCCGCCATCAACATGGACCGCGACGTCATCGTCGACTGCCGGATGGGAAAGGGGTCGACCGACCTGCAGGACGTCTTCCGGTCCTGCGAGGGGAAAGTCCCACGGGCGAACGACACCTCGTTCGGTGTCGGGCACGCGCCGTTTAGCGAGGCGGAGAGCATTGTTCGGGGCGTTGCCGCATACATCGACAATACGCTCCGCCCGAAGTATCCCGTCATCGGCCAGGACTGCAAGATCATGTGCCTGCGTGACGGCGATATCATCACCCTCACCATCGCGATGGCGTTCGTCGACCGCTACTGCTCGAGCATCGCCGAATACATCGAGCAGAAGAACATTCTGACCGAGCAGATCACGGCGGTCGCCAAACAGTTCACCACGAGATCGGTCAACGTCGCCATCAACACCGCCGACGACCTCGAGTGCAGCAGCGTCTTCCTGACGGTCTCGGGAACCTCAGCCGAGATGGGCGACGACGGATCCGTCGGCCGCGGCAACCGCGCGAACGGGCTGATCACCCCGAACCGCCCCATGAGCATGGAGGCAACGAGCGGCAAGAACCCGATCAACCACATCGGCAAGATCTACAACCTCCTCGCGACCCAGATCGCGCAGGACTGTGTCGCGAAGGTCGACGGCATCGAGGAGATGTACGTCCGTATGCTCTCCCAGATTGGTTACCCGATCGACCAGCCGCATGTGGCAAGTGCCCAGATTCTTACGAAACCGGGCGTCAATATCAATTCCATCAAACCCGACATCGAGGCAATTATCGACGAGTGGCTGGAGAAGACCCCCACCGTCACCGAGAAGGTTATCAGGGGAGAACTCTCAACCTTCTAACCTTCCCGGCTTTTTGGAGTTGTTGTAACCCATGAGTAAACCGTCATCCCGGCAGCCCGGGCCCGGACCCGGGCTCATTCGTCTCGCCATCCCGAACAAAGGGAGAATCGCCCAGCCCATCAACGAGTTGATCGAGAAGAGCGGCCTCCACCTGGCCGACGGGGGGGAGCGAAGGCTCATCACCCGGACCCGCGACCCGAACGTGGAGATCCTCTTCGCCCGCCCGATCGACATACCGGAGTACGTGGCGAGCGGCGTCGCCGACCTCGGCATTACCGGGAGGGACATGGTCATGGAGCGGGGTTCACTGGTCGAGCAGGTACTCGACCTGCAGACCGGCAGGGCCACGCTCGTCGTCGCCGTGCCGGAGGAGTCCGACATCGAGACCGTCGCCGATCTCGCGGGAGCAACGGTGGCGACTGAGTTCCCCGCGATCACCCGCTCGTTCTTTGCGGAGCACGGGGTCGCCGTCACGATCGTGACCGTCGGGGGGGCATGCGAGGCGACGCCGCATCTCGGGATCGCCGACGCCATCGTCGACCTCTCCTCGTCGGGGACGACGCTCCGCACAAACCACCTTCGTGTCATCGACGAGGTCCTCACCTCCACGACGGTTCTGGTGGCGAACCCCGCCTCGCTCACGGCCAAGCGCGAGAAGATTGACGAGCTTGTCCTCGCCCTCGAGAGCGTTATCCGGGCAAAGGGGCAGTGCTACCTGATGATGAACGTCCACCGGAGCGCTCTTGCGGACGTGAGAGAGGTGCTGCCCGGCCTCTCCGGCCCGACAGTGATGGAGGTGGCGTCCGACGAGAATCTGGTCGCCGTTCACGCTGTCGTGAACGAGGAGCGGGTCTACCAGTTGATCAACCAGTTAAAACGGGCCGGCGCAAAAGACATATTAGTCATGCCTATCGAACGGATCATACGCTGAGAGCATGGAGATCTATCCTGCAGTTGATATCCTGGACGGGCGGTGCGTGCAGCTCGTGCAGGGGCGGCCGGAGGCGGCAACGGTCTATGGCGATCCGGCCGCCTGGGCGCGCCGGTGGCTTGATGAGGGAGCGGACGGCCTCCACGTCGTCAACCTCGACGGGGCGTTCGGCCGGGCGCGCAAAAACGCCGACCTGATCCGGGCCTTCACCCGGGAGACGGAGACGTTCATCGAACTCGGCGGCGGTATCAGGAGCGTGGAAGATGCCGCGGGATGGCTTGACGCCGGCGTCGACCGGGTGATCCTCTCGACCCTGGCCGTCCGGGAGCCGGAGATGATCCGAACGCTTGCCGAAGAGTTTGGCGGCGAGCGGGTGATGGCGGGCATCGACGCCCGGGCCGGCGAGGTCATGATCGAGGGATGGGAGCGCCCGGCAGGCAGTTACCTCTCCTGGGCGGAGCGGTTCGAGAGCCTCGGCGCAGGTTCGCTCCTCTACACGAACGTGGACGTGGAGGGGCTCCAGCAGGGGATCACCATCACACCCGTGACGGACCTCCTCCGCCGGACGAGTATTCCGGTCGTCGTCTCGGGCGGAATATCAAGTCCCGGGGACGTCGCGGTGATCCGGGCAGCAGGGGCAGCCGGAGCGGTCCTCGGATCGGCCCTTTACGCCGGGAAAGTGCGGCTCTCGGAGGCCATGGAGGCGGCGCATGCGGCAGAGTGAGATCCACCGGACCACAAAGGAGACCGATATCAGGCTCTCCCTCGACCTCGACGGGACCGGGGCCGGGACCATCGAGACCGGGATACCATTCTTCGACCACATGCTGACGTCGTTCGCCCGGCACGGTCGGATGGACCTTACTGTCCGGGCGACCGGCGACCTCGCGGTGGACGCCCACCACACCATCGAGGATATCGGGATCGTCCTCGGGACGGCTCTCACCGAAGCGGTCGGCGACGGGAGGGGGATCACCCGGTTCGCCGACGCCGCTATCCCGATGGACGAGGCGCTCGCCCGGGTGGCGCTCGATCTGGGCGGCCGGGGCTACCTCGTCTTCGAGGCCGCCTTCTCGCCGGTGGGCCCGGGCGGCATCCCCGGCGATCTCATCGAGCACTTCTTCTACAGCCTCTGCAGCCATGCCGGAATTACCGCGCACATCACGGTCACGGGCAGGAACGATCACCATATCTGCGAAGCGGCGTTCAAGGCGTTTGCACGGGCGCTCCGGGCGGCCGTAGCGGTCGATCCTTCGATCAGCGACGTGCCGAGCACCAAGGGCACACTGTGAGCCAGGGAGAAGGGCAACATTTTTTGACCGGGCCAGGACCCGGCTTCTCAGGAAGAGGAGAGAACCACCACCTCCAAAAAACGACACATCGACTCGTAGAGCCTTTATGTTACGATAGATATCGTTTTATACGGCAGACCGGCACAACCGGGTTTAAATCGCGGATAGGTGCGTCTGACACCCATCTCGGTATGGCCGCCGGGCGTGCAGTACGGGATTTGTATGCGTGGGTGAAAACGCTCGGGGTGAAGAATACACAGTATCATCGGCTGCAGGTACCATCTGGGTTTCAGGTGGACTATGCACCTTGCCGCCCGCACCTCCGGGGCTTTAGCTCCGGTTCTACGAACCGTCGCGCAGTGAAACCAGAGGTACTCGAACCGATGCAGTCTCGCACGAAGTCCAGGCAAGTTCCGGCAATCCTCTTCGCGTGAGTCAACAATGAAAAATGTCCGGTCACCGGCAGGTACCTGCCGAAAATGAATCGGAGAAGGGGGGCTCGGAGGAGGCCCCCATAAAGAGAAGGGAAACGGTCGACTTACGCGGATTTAACCGCGAGGTCGACGTCTTCTGCCTTGATCGTCTTGCGTCCCGCGTGCTGAGCAAGCCGGTTGGCTTCCTTGGTCAGCTCCGCGATATACGCCTCAGCCTTGGTAACCAGTGCGGCAGCAGCGTCGCTGCCCACTCTCTCAGCACCATTCTTCTTTGCGATACGAACAACCGCAGCAATAGGTAGATCTGCCATAATCTAATTCCACCTCTAAAAAGAAGTGTATGAGTTAATATTTAAACGTTTCGGGATTATCTCGAAAATTTGCGTTTCTCTTCCCCATTGAAGATACATCTGGACAGTGCGTCCTGATACCCGGCAGAGAATCAAGCCGATTTAAAAACGCCATATATCGCATTATTCCGGAAATACGAGCACGATTCACGATATTTTAGACTCCACCAACGATTTCGCGAGCATTATCGCATTGGTATAGTTTGCTGAGGCGCGCGACGTATCCACGAATGTTTTGTCGATATTCACCACTGGGGCACCATGCCCGGCCCCAGCCCCGAGGAATGTGAGGGTACGGAAGATCAGGTTCCCGGAGATCCCGTCGGGAGCCACAACCATCCCGTACCGCCCCGCCGCCGCCTCGATCAGGATCTCGGTATGCTCTGCACCGGTCAGGCGGGCGACAAGTTCGGCATCTGCCATCGTCCGGTCGACGACCGGGTGCCTCCCGAGATCCCCGAGCCGTCCCCCTGAGAGGACCGCCACCCCCTCGGCGAGCCCGAAACCCCGTGCGATATCCCGACCAATTCTAACGAACCGCACCTTCTCCTCGACGGTCCAGCCCTCATCGACCCCAACCGGGGCGAGGAGAAAGAAGTGTCCGTCAGCAGTCTCAAGAAGGGCTATCCGTTCCAGGTGGTCGACACCTGCGGCTGTTTTGAGCGCTTTCAAGGTGGAGGACGCAGGCAGGGTGCCCCTGACGGCAGCATCGATCCTGCCAGCAAAGAGAGCCTCGATAAGGGCGACTTCTGGCTCTTCAGCCTCGACGACCGTAACTGTGTCACCGAACGTTCCGGCAGTTCCCGGGTGAGAAAAAAGGATCAGGTCAACCTCCCGGCCGACCGCACGGGCGGTCACCAGGATCCTCGCATCAGGGGATGCCGCACCAAGCCCGACCGTTACCGGCATGCCCCTCCTTCGGAAAAGATCCGCATAATACCGTTGTGGTCCAGATCGAAGACCTGCGTCTCCCGGCCCAGATACCTGATGGAGAGCCTCCTGGTTCCGTTCACCTCGCCGATAAGGGCGGCGGTGAGGCCGACATCGGCAAACCGGCGGCAGACCTCCTCCACGTTCTCCGGTTTAACGGTCAGGATGAACCCCATGCCTGGATACATGCGCACCCACTGTTCGAAGGGGAGATCGATCGCAGAGAGGTCCGGGCGTGGTATCGCCTCGAGGTCGATCACCGCACCCTTCTCGCTCACCTCAAGGAGCATGCCGAGGGTCCCGATAACACCCGGGTTGCTGATGTCTTTGCCGGCCGTCACCAGGTGCTCCTTTCCGAGATCTTCCATCACCCGGATCTGGGACCGCACCACGTCTGCCGACTTCATCGTGACCGAGTCCCAGTTGAAACAACATGATGGGTGCACCCTGCCGTCGAGGTCTATCGCCGCGATCACCCGGTCGCCCTCCTCCGCCGTATCCGAGAAGATGAGCTGGTCCATCCTGGCCGTTCCGAGGATCGCCACATCCACAACGCTGTAGGGCGTATCCGGGTGCAGGTGCCCGCCCACGATCGGGACGCCGAACTGCGCGGATGCGGCGACCATGCCCCGGGTCACCTCGTCACGGATCCGATCGCTCGTGACGGAGAGGATATCGACCATCGCGACAGGCCTCCCCCCCATGGCAGCAATGTCATGCACGTTCACAAGCACGGCACAGTACCCTGCCCAGAACGGGTCCGCCTCCATCAACTTGCTCCAGATACCATCCGCCGCAAGCAGCAGCGCGTCTTCTGCATTATGCCGGATGACCGCGGCATCCTCACCGAACGAAGCGACAACATCGGGGCTCTCCACCCGGAGAGACCGGATCATATCGCCGATCACCTTCTTCCGGGTAACGCCCTCGTATTCCCTGACGGCCTGTGCTACCGTATCGGTGGAGCAATCCTTCACCACAAGAACACCAACATTCCACGTTTCTTTATGGTATTCTGCCTCATCAAAGATAATATATTTGATTCACCGGTATTATGCACTCTGCTTTTAGGACCGATCACAGCGGCAGAGAGCCGGCCAGTCCTGATCGGGAAGCGGGCTTATGCAGGCACCCGGCAGGGCGGGCACGGCTCTCTGCCGGCGTGTCCCGGGAACGATCCCTGCTTCCGCACCGGGGTGGTATTTTTGATGCGCCACGTCGAATTGATCGGTATGGACTGGGTGGAGAAGTACAGGCCACAGCGTCTCCGGGACGTTGTGGGGAACTCCGGCGCCGTCAGGCAGATGTACGAGTGGGCGCAGAACTGGTCACGGCAGAAGAAGCCGCTGATCCTGTACGGAAAACCCGGTATCGGCAAGACCTCAAGCGCATACGCCCTTGCAAACGAAATGAACTGGGAGGTGGTGGAACTGAACGCCTCCGACCAGCGGACCAAATCAGCCCTTGAGAGGGTGGCAGGCGCGGGTTCCACCACGGCCAGTCTCTCCGGCGCGAAGCACAAGCTCATCCTGCTTGACGAGGCCGACAACCTGCACGGGCAGGCCGACCGGGGCGGGGCGAAGGCGATCGTGGAGATCATCGCGGCGTCCAGGCAGCCGATCATCTTGATCGCAAACGACTACTATTCTCTCTCAAGAGAACTCAAGGCGGTCACGGAGCCGGTACAGTTCCGGGCGCTTCAGGCCCGCTCGATCGTCCCCCGCCTCCGCCAGATCTGTGCCGCAGAGGATGTAGCATGCGATCCTGCCGCGCTCGATGCGATTGCCGAACGTGCCGGCGGTGATATGCGGGCAGCAGTGAACACACTCTACGCCGCGGCGATCGGGAAGGAGCGTCTTCTCGCTGGTGATGTCCATACCTCCGCAAAAGACGAGCGGTCCACCATCTTCGAACTCGTCGGCGGGGTTTTTAAGGGGAAGAGGGACGCCGACCTGCTCCGCATGGCGGTGGAAGTCGAGGATACCCCCGACACCATCGAGCAGTGGCTCGAGGGGAACCTGAATATGCCCGATCCCGCTTCCCGGGCGAAGGGCTACGCCTGCATAGCGAGAGCGGACGAGTACATCGGCCGGACCTACCGGCGGCAGTACTACACCCTCTGGCGCTACGCGAACGCGGTCATGCTCCTCGGCGTCGCCGACGCCGCCGGCGGGCACGGCGTCCACGGCCGCATCATGCCGCCGTCGCGCTGGCAGAAAATGGGGGCGTCAAAGAAGCAGAAGGCGGTCAGGGCAGGCCTCGCCCGAAAACTCAGCGCGATGACGCATATCCCGCAGGATGCGCTGCGAGAAGACTTCTTCACCGCGATCAGCATCCTCGTCGAGCAGGACCCTGCAAGGTACGTCCGTGAGTTCGAGCTCGACGCCGACGAACTGAACCTCTTCATCCACGACAAAGCCCGTGCCGCGAAGGTGGTCAAAGACGTGGCAAAGGAGGAGAAGGCGAAGGCAAAGAAGGCTTCCGGCAAAGAGAAGGGCCCCGGCAAGGGCAAAAAATCCAAAGACGACCCGCCCGCCGACACCGGAGAATCGCGGCGGGACCCGCCCCCGGGCCAGGCGACGCTCTTTTAAGGACGGCGGCGGCGGTAGCGGTGGAGGAGTACCGGGCCGCAGTCCACGACCTCGCCGCCGTCCCCGTAGATCTCGCATCCCAGGTGATAGACCAGGAGGTCGCTGTTGACCCGGCCGGCAAGCGCGATCAGCGGCGGGACCATCTCCACACCGGGGCGCACAGCGTAGATCAGGTCCGCACCCGCATAAAGCCGGAGATCCGGCTCGAAGACGTCATCAGTAACCACAGTAAGCCCGTCGTGCCGGATGCCGGGTCTGATGTCGGTGCAGAGCATGAGAATCCCGGCAGCCTTGAGCAGCCTTGCAGCCTCGGGATTGTTGCCGATACCCACTTCCACGGCCCGGTGGTAGCGGCCGGCGATATACTCCCCGATACTCCGTTCAATATGTTTATACCGACACATTACCCAGAGATTAGGTAATGGGCATCAATATCCTTTGGGACCAGCAGGCACCGGGAGGTATCGAACTCCCGGTCGTCCGGATGATCGCGATGATCCTCGGGCAGGAGCCCGGGCTCGTCGAATATCCGTTCCTCATCGACGGCTACGACCGGAACCGCAACCAGCACGATGCTCAAAAGATTCTGGACCGCCTGCAGGACACCATCACGCGCAGGTACACTATCAGTGGCCCCCTGCTGCTCGTCACCTCTCGCGACCTCTACGTCAACGGGTGCGACTTCGTCTTCGGTCTTGCGAGACCAGCGTGCGGCGTCGCCGTCGTCTCGACCGCCCGTCTCGGGAACGACTACTACGGCAGGATGCCGGACGACGCAGACCTTATCGACCGGACCGCAAAAGAAGGAGCACACGAACTCGGGCACCTCCTCAGGCTCGCCCACTGTGAAAACCCGGAGTGCGTCATGTTCCAGCCGCGGACATATGACGAACTGGACCGGAAGAAAAAGATGCTCTGTCCGGTCTGCAGGGAGGCGCTCGCGTCGCGGAGAGAGGGGTGACGGAAAATCCCGAAGCGTCCTTCCTCGATGCCATCAGCGATCGTCGAGGGCCGCATCAAAGACGAGGTCCTTAAAGAGGCAAACTCCGGTGCATACGGGCCGGTCGTCATGAGAGCTTTCGGCAGGAGCGGGAAGGCCCGGAACAGCTCCCTGCTCGAAGAGATAGGCGGCGCGGTCAACCCGCCGCTGCCCGTCGCCCGGTGAAAAACCTTTTTTCGCCCGGAAGAAGGGATAAGCCTCCGGGCAGGATTGCCAGCCTATTCGACCGCTTCCAGATCTTGTGAGAGGTCCCCCGAGAGATCAACCGTTAAGAAGTCGCCGCTCGTCGGGAGCACCATGGTAAAGTTCGCCGTGGTGTCGACCTGCACAATGCTGTCCGCGGGCACCACAATGTCAAGCACGTGGCCGCCGGCGGTGCGGTCGGCGGTGATGAAGTGGAGGTGGTAACCCGGAACGTTGACCCCCTCTGCGAGTTCCGGCGTCCAGAACCCGACGGCGGTGCCGGTGACGTTCTCGAGCGTAAAGACCGTCTGGTTTGCCGTCACGTCGACGAGCCGCGGGTAGGGTTTCTCCTGGGCGGGCACGCTCCGGGTCACCACACGCGGGAAGGTGCCGTCCACCCTGAGCGCGTAGAAGAGGTTCTCGGAAGGAAGCTCCGACTCCACGCGGCTCTGGAGGGCGGTCAGGTTCATGGGCTCTTCGACCGCGACCGTGATGTCCGTATCGAAGAAGGTCGCAGCCGCGAAGGGCGTCGTCGCGTCTCCGTCAACCGGATAGACCCGCCCGTCGACCCGGATCAGGTACCAATCGCCGTCGACGCCGATCAGTTCCCCGTCAAGCCTGTCGCCGCACCCGATCCCGAAGTCTCCGTGCTCAGCAAGTTCATCGAATGTCATGCTGCCATCGTAGACTCCCTGGAGGAGCGCGTCGATGGTCGAGACCTGGTAGAGTGTCTCGCGACAGGTATCCTCCTCGCCGGGAGGAGAACCGGCAAGCAGGGGTGCGGCCGCAAGGGCGACCAGGGCGCCGATGCAGAAGAAGGCGACGGCAACGAGGGCGTAACGAAGCACCGTGCTATCGGACACAGATCCTCCTTCACAGCGCCCCGATATCCTCATACCAGAGGTCAGGATGCTGCTCGATGAATGCGTGCATCATCGTTTTACAGATATCGAGGTCCAGGTCGATCACCTCGACACCGTGCGACTCAAGAAACTCCCGTGCTCCCGGAAAGTTTGCCGACTCCCCCGCCACGACCTTCCCGATCCCGAACTGGACCACCGCTCCCGCGCAGAGGTAGCAGGGCATCAGCGTAGAGTAGAGCGCACACTCCGCGTAGTTCTGCATCCTTCCAGCGTTTCTCAGGCAGTCTATCTCGGCGTGGAGTACGGGATCGTCGCACTGCACACGGCGGTTGCGGCCCCGCCCGATGATGCGGCCACCACGCACCAGCACCGACCCGATGGGAATTCCGCCTTCCTTGAGGCCCGCCTCCGCCTCCTCGATGGCGCATTTCATGAATAAGTCCATAACATTCTCCCGGACGCTCAGTTTGGGATATAAACCGATCGCAATACTTAATCAACTATATGAAGTCTTTCCTGGATTATAAACGCATACATCATGAGGCAGCAGCCCCGGACCCCGCAGATACCTGCCAGAATGAGGCGAGTAGGGTTGCAATACTCAAAAAAAAGGGCGTCAGGGCAACAGGAACCAGTATCCCATCAGATGCTCGGGATCTCCCGTTCGGTTCCGATCTCATCGAGCGCCTGCCGGCCGGCAAGCCTGACGTCACGGTCGGCATCGCCGAGGAGGCGCACCAGGGGTTCCCTGGCACGCGGGTTGCCAATCTTCCCGAGCGCCCATGCCGCCATCCTCCGGACCCTGGGTTTTGTATCGTCGAGTAACCGGATCAGCGGTTCGACGGCCCGGGGATCGCCGATCTTCCCGAGCGCCCATGCTGCGCCTGCCCGGACCCAGGGACTGTCGTCCTCCAGGCCCTGTATCAGCGGAAGGACCGGTTCACGTCCATCGATGAGCCCGAGCGCTTTCGCTGCCTTCCACCGGACGTCAACGTACTCGTCGTCCAGCGCTCCGATGAGTGGCTGCACCGCACGACTGTCACCCAGCTCCCCGAGTGCATCCGCGGCGCGCCACCGGGCATTCAGGTCCCCCGACTCCAGCATCGTGAGATACTGATGGAGTTTCTTCTCCCTTTCGAGGCCTTCAACCTCTCTTCCCGGTACCGACGAATCTTCTCCTGCCATTGGCCACCCCAGGCCCACTTTGGGGCACCCGAGTATAAGGTTTTGCCCGGGCCAGACGCCTCCGTGAGGTGCATTTTTCTACTCTCCCTCCCTTTACCATACTATGGAGAGTCCGACCGGCATACTGGAGGGTATAGCGTTCCCCCCGGAACTGGAACGCCTCGGCATCATCCCGGGAGCAAAGATCGATATCAGGGACCTCGATATGATGGGTGAGCGCCACAATTTCCATGTCTTCCTCTACTTTGAGGAAGACCTGGCAAGATCTTCCACGCTCCAGAAAGACCTGCAGGAGTACAGCGACGTCCCGGACCTTGAACGCCCGTTCATCAACCTGGGTGCGTTCCTCCGGTTCGCGACCGAACAGGATCCCCTCTTCACCAAGCGCTTGGACGAGCTCCCGCTGGTCATTGAAGTCGTAGCCTACGGAGAACTCAGGACACAGGAAGGGGAACTCGTGCCGTATGTCAAAGGGGTTATGCCGTTCCTGGATGAACTCCCGATGGAGGACACGGCCGGCATCTCTTGATGATCCTCCCATATGGGCTATTTATCCGGGTGTTACGGGAGGCTGTATAGGCCGAAGCCGTGTATCACCCGGATACACGCAGGATACGGTATAGTTCTGCACCAGAACAGATCGAAACCCTATTTTACCCTGGCGTTCCACTCCCCCCTATCGCTGGTAACCGGGAACACCGATCCGCTCGCCCCGACGGGTGGGGTGTACAGCGGGCCGAACCCGGGAACGAAACCTTATATCCACGGGAATGTTGCCGCATTGACAGATAGTGACTGCTTCACGGACGAAACGACAGTCCTCTCCAGGCCATCCTGGGGCACCCATGCCTGCCTCGTCTACCGGAGCCGGCACGACCTCATCGACACTCTGGTGCCTTATTTCCAGTCAGGACTGGAGCAGAATGCCTGCTGCGTATGGCTCACTGCAGAGCCCCTGCAGGCAGGTGCAGCAAAGAAGGTCCTCGCAAGAAATATCAAAAGCCTGGACCGGCACTTGAAGCGGGGCCGGATCGAGATCCTGGACGCACGCGACTGGTACCGCCTTAACGGCGGCTTTTCGTGCTCCGCTGCGCTGCACCGCTGCGTCAGGAAAGGACTCGAGGCACAGGAGAGGGGTTATGAAGGCCTGTTCGTCTCCGGGAACACCTCCTGGCTGGGAGGATCGGAATGGGACGCTTTCATGGAGTACGAGACGATGGTCAACCAGGCCATCGAGAACAGCCGGATCGCCGCCGTCTGTGCCTACCCGCTTGATGTCTGCGGGGCACGCGAACTGCTGGAGATCGCCTCCATGCACCAGCTGGCCGTCATCCGGCAGGACGGGGTATGGCGGCGGATCGCCCTGGCAGAGGAGGCAGCACCCCCCGATGAGGAGAAGAGGTGGGCTATCGGCCAGATCGAAGCGAACATCGAACAGTTCGCGACCCTTGCCGACCGGATCCGCCACCCTCTTCAGGTGCTCATGGCGATCGCGGATCTGATTGAGAACGAACAGTCGGACACGATCCGGCAGCAGGCAGGTGAGATCGATGCGGTCGTCAGGCAGCTCGACTCCGGCTGGGCGGGATCGAGGGCGGTCAGGGAGTACCTCATGAAACACGACCTTGCCGGATGCGGCACGGCATCGGTCACGGAACCCGGACCGTGCCCGCACCCTTCAGAACATCCAGACTCACATCGAAGTTCCTGACCGTATGGGTGAGCGCGCCCATGCTGATGACATCGACCCCGGTCGCGGCATACCCGGCGACGTCGTCACCGGCAACGCCTCCCGAGACCTCAAGGGTCACCCGCTCCCGGAGCCCCTGCTCGTTAAGTGCCCGGACGGCTTCCCGGACCGCGTCCGGCGGCATATTGTCGAGCAGGATAATATCGGCACCGGCAGCTGCAGCCGTGATCGCATCTTCCGCAGTCTCGACCTCCACCTCGACCTTCCGGTAGAGGCTCTGCTCCTTTGCCTTCCGTATCGCTTCCGGGAGCGGCACCAGGGCAAGGTGGTTGTCCTTGATCAGGACCATGTCTGAGAGGCAGTAGCGGTGCGGGTCGCCCCCGCCGAGAACCACTGCCTTTTTATCGAGCATCCGGAGTCCCGGCGCAGTCTTCCGGGTCGCGGCAACCCGGACGTCCGGCGAGACCGCCCGGATCGCATCGACAGACTCCCGGGTCCGGGTTGCAATCCCGCTCATGCGCCCGATGATGTTGAGCGCCGTTCGCTCCACGAGGAGAATCGCTCTCGCGGGGCCGTCGAGCTCGAGGAGGGTCGTTCCCACGGCAACCGCCCTGCCGTCGACGGAATGCTGGCGGGCCGTGACCCCAAAGTACTCGAAGAGCGCCCGTGCCTCTGCGAGGCCCGCGACGGTTCCCGAATCCTTCGCCCGGATCACCGCCAGGCAGGTGGCGTCGGGAACGACCGTTTCAGAGGTGACGTCGCCCCATGGCGCATCCTCCCGGATGAATCGGAGGAGATCTTCGATCGGGATCATCCGCGATCACGTCCCGACGGCGAGCATCCGCTCGATGGCCCGCCGTGCCCGGTCCATGACCTCAGGAGAGAGAACGATCTCGTGCTCCTCACGCTCGAGCGCCCGCTGAAGGTCGGTGAGGGAGATCTTCTTCATATCCGCGCAGACAGCCTCCGGTTTCTCGTAAAAGACCCTCCCGGGGTAGAGCACCCGGAGGCGGAAGGCCATCTCCCGTTCGGTGAAGACCCACCAGGGCTCATCGCCGGTGGCGGCATCCCGGACCATGCCCCCGGTGGATGCGATCCGATCGGCCTGTTCCTGGATCTCCGGCGGGCATTCGGGGTGACAGACGATCGTGCCGCCCAACTCCCTGGCCGCTTCTATGTCGGCAAGGGTGAACCCCGCGTGGACGTAGCAGTGGCCGCCGGGCGGCAGGGGAATGATCGTCTTCTCGGGGAGCTCCCGCTGGACGTATGCTGCAAGGTTTGCATCCGGCCCGAAGAGGATCGTGTCATTTGGGAGGGACCGAGCGACCTGAACTGCGTTTGCCGAGGTGCAGGTGATGTCGGCGAGCGCCTTGCTCTCCGCTGTACTGTTGACGTAGACCACCACGGCTGCATCGGGATGCCGTTCCTTTGCCTCCCGGATCACCTCCGGGGTCAGGAAGTCGGCGAGGGGGCACCCTGCGTCCTCTACCGGGATGATCACCTTCCGTTCGGGATTGAGGATCTTTGCCGTCTCGGCCATGAACCGGACACCGCATACAACAATCAGGTCCGCATCGGTCTCCTTCGCCTTCACGGAGAGCTCGAGGCTGTCGCCCACCACATCGGCAAGCGCCTGGATCTCCATGGGCTGGTAGTTATGCGCCAGGATAACTGCGTTCTTTCTGGCTTTGAGTGCACGAATCTCCTTTTCCATTGCTATGTCCCCACCACCAGAGGGTTCTCGAGGTTCTTTAAGAGCGTCAGGATGGAGAGAGCCGCCATATAACTCGTGGCGGGATTCTCAGGGCTCGGAACGTTCCTTACCCGGACATAAATATCCCCGAAGTCACCCTCGACGAATATCTCGTGGATGTTTCTCTCTGCTGCAGGGTCGACCCAGAGTTCCACATCAGCGTCCCTGCCGGCAGCGAGTCCCAACGCTACCGCGACGTTAATATTCTTAGGGTACTGTTTAATACAGTCGTGAGCCAGCCCCTTAAATATCTCCATTCGGGTCGCAACAGGTATCCCGAGCGATACGGGGGGCTTTGTCGTCCGAAGGAGGAGTTTTCTCGGCGGCGAGACCTGGCCGATCTTAAAATTATCGAGTCCGACGATGGCGCCGCTCGGGATCCGGATCTTTCTTCCGGCCTCACGCGCAGCCTCGATGAGATGCTCGCGGAACTCTTCGTCCGCGAGCGCCCCTCCGGAGAGAAGGATGATGTCCCGTCCCGACCGAAGGACTGTCTCTGCGTAATGCCTGACAGCATCGACCGAAGCGGCTTCCACGACGATCGAGAAGTCCTCCCGCATGAAGGCGTCGAAGTCAGTATACGGCCGGGCATGGCAGAGCGCTGCCAGTTCTTCCGCCCGGCTCTGGATGATATCGAAGACCGCGACAACCTGGATGCTCTCGGCGTGCGTGGCGATAATACGCCCGACGTTGCCGCATCCCAGCAACCCTATTTTAATCATCGAATAAAGAAGTTGTAATAGCAGCGGTTAAGTATTGTGCTCGGCACGAAACCAGCCCGGAAAGGGGCGAAAATTCCTCGAACAATGGAGGTAGTCGCACCCCGGGGACCGGGCCGGCCGCAGACCGCGCAGGGAGTCGATCGTCATCACCTTCGAAGATCTGCAGGGAAGGCGAATCTACATTGAGAGTTACGGGTGCACCTACAACCATGCCGACACCCGGAGGCTTGAAGCGATACTGGAGGGGCTCGGCTGCAGGCTGACCGGGCCGGAGGAGGCGGACGCTGTGATCATCAACACCTGTACAGTGATCGGCGCGACCGAGCGGAAGATGCTCCGGCGCCTTGCGGCGTTTGCCGACAGGGATCTCTACGTGACCGGATGCATGCCACTCGTCCAGATGGATGAGATCCGCTCGGTCTGCACGCCGCACGTCATCCACCCGGACGAGATCCATGAACGCTCCGACGGCGTCGGCACCCCCGGAGCAGGAGCGGTCGGCGTGGTGCAGGTGGCGAGCGGGTGCGTCGGCCGGTGCAGTTACTGCATCACCCGGCTCGCGCGGGGGCGGCTTAAGAGCGCACCTGCACAGGACATTCTCGATGCCGTCCGGCACCTTGCAGCGGCGGGCGCCTGTGAGATCCAGCTGACCGGGCAGGACGTGGCTGCCTGGGGGCTTGAGAGGGGCGAGTCGCTCCCCGACCTCCTGCAGACGATAGGTGAAGTCCCGGGGAGGTTCGCCGTCCGGCTGGGGATGATGAACCCGGCCTCGGTGCTCGGGATCCTCGAGCCGCTCGTGGATGCCTGCAGGAGCGACAGGGTCTTCCGGTTCCTCCACCTCCCCGTCCAGTCCGGTTCCGATGCCGTTCTCGAGCGGATGCAGCGCGGCTACTCTGCGGCCGATGTCGTCCGGATCGTCGATACCTTCCGGTCAGCGTTCCCGGATATGATGATCTCGTCGGACTTCATCACCGGGTTTCCTGGAGAGACGGACGAAGAGTTCCGCCGGACGCTCGAACTCCTGCAACGTGCGGCGTTCGTTAAGGTGAACATCACCCGCTACTCCCGGCGGCCCGGCACCCCCGCCGCCGCCTTAAAGGATCTCCCCGAGAGGATACGCAAAGACCGGTCCCGGGTGCTGCTCGCCGAAGCGAACCGGATCTACGATCGTTACAACGAACGCTGGATCGGGCGGGAGACACCGGTCGTTGCGACCGAGAAGAACGTGCCGGGGTCGACCGTCTGCCGCAACCCCTGCTACCTCAACGTCGTCGTTGAAGAGGATCTGCCGTTCGGGTTCTCAGGGAGAGCAGTGATAACGGAGAACCGACGGCACTATGTCATCGGCGAGCTGATCCCGTCCGATGTCGGGCAGAAAGTTTAGCCACCCCGAAACTTTTTCTTCCAGGCGTTGCATATCCCCTTCCATGCAGGGGATCACCGGGGACGAGCTCTCCTCGAAGAAGGCCGAATACCTCAAATACATCTATATGCAGGGCGATGTCGTGAAGACGACCGAGATCGCCGTCCATTTTTCGGTCGCGCCCTCGACGGTGACAAAAGCGCTCACGGAAATGGCAAAGGCAGGATATCTCGAGCATACGCCCTACCACGGGGTGAGGGTCACAACTCTCGGCACCGACTACGCCCGGTTCCTGATCCGGCGTCACCGGATCGTCGCCCTGATGCTCAGCCATTACGGGCTCGAGCCCGGCGAGGCCTGCACGGAGGCGAAGAAGATCGAGCAGTGCTTCTCAAAGGACCTCACCAACAGGATGTGCACGTCGCTCGGGCACCCGATGATGAGCGTCTGCGGGGAGATCGAGCACGACCATGGCTGCTGCCCTTCCTGCGAGCGCCAGGAGTGACGGCGCAACGTTTTTATCTCTGGGCGGAGGAAAATTTAGACCCATACCAAATCTGGAGCGGAGAACGATGAGATCGCAGGATAAAAGCAATATCGCCAATTTCTCGCTCATCGCAGTCGTATTATCAGCCGTCCTGTTGACAGCGACTATTGCTGGATGCACCGGGACCGAGCGGCAGGATGACGGACGAGTCGTAGTCGCGGTCACCATACCGCCCGAGCAGGAGTTCGTAGAAAGGGTGGGGGGCGACCACGTCCGTGTTGTCCTGCTGGTGCCACCGGGGGCCGACCCGCACACCTACGAACCTCCGCCGGGAGTCCTCGCCGACGTCGCGGAGGCGGATATGTACGCCGTGGTGGGTTCGGGGATAGAGTTCGAACTCGCCTGGCAGGATAAAATCGCCGCCCTGAACCCCGAGATGCTGGTCGTCGACTGCTCGCGCGGCGTCGACCTGATCTCGACCGGCGAGGGGGGTCACGCGGGGACCGACCCGCATATCTGGGTCTCTCCGCGGAACGCGAAGATCATGGTCGAAAACATCCGCGAAGGTCTCTCAGAGGTCGACCCGGCAAACGCCGAAGATTATCGCCGGAACGCCGATGTCTACCTGGAGGAACTCGACGCCCTGGACGCGGAGATCGCCGGGGCGCTCGCCGAATCGGGGGTGAAAAAGGTCATGGTCTACCACTCGTCGTGGGCTTACCTGGCCCGGGACTACGGTTTTGTCGAGGTCCCGATCGAGAGCGAGGGAAAGGAGCCCTCCCCGCAGAGGATAGAGCACCTCATCAGGCAGGCGGAAGAGGAAGGAATCCGGGTGATATTCGTGTCGTCTGAACACTCCACCCGGAGCGCCGAGGTTATCGCGGACGAGATCGGCGGCACCGTGGTGACGGTAAGCCCGCTCGCGAAGGACTACCTCACGAACATGCGGCACATGGCCCGGGCATTCGCAGAGAGCGGCAGACCATGATCGCCCCTGTAATCGAGGTCGAGGACGTCTGGGTCAGGCTGCACGGCCATACCGTGCTCGAAGAGGTGACCCTTGCCGTCTACCCTGACGAGTTTTACGCGATCATCGGGCCGAACGGCGGCGGCAAGACGACACTTCTTAAGGTGGTCCTCGGCCTCCTCGTCCCCTCCCGCGGCGTCGTCAGGATCCTCGGCAGCACAGAAGCCCGGATGCGTAAGAATCTCGGCTACGTCCCCCAGTTCCGGACGTTCGACTTCGAGTATCCCATCACCGTGCGGGAGATGGTCCTCTCCGGCCGCCTCGGCCGCGTCACCCGCAGGCCCCGGCGCTACGGGGAAGAAGACCACGCCCGGACGGAGGAGGCGCTCGAGACGATGCGCATCGCCGATCTCGCCGACCGGCAGATCCGGGACCTCTCGGGCGGGGAGCAGCAGCGGGCGATCATCGCCCGGGCGCTCGTCGGCGACCCGAAGGTGCTGCTCCTCGACGAACCGACGGTCTACGTGGACGCCCCGACGACGGCGCAGTTCTACGAGATCCTTGATGCGCTCCGCGACCGGATGGCGATCGTCCTCGTGACCCACGACATCGGGGTGATCCCGGAGCACGTGACCCGGGTCGCCTGCTTAAACCGACGCCTCTACACGCACGGCACAAACGAGGTCACGGCGGATATGCTCGAGGCCGCGTACCACTGCCCGGTGGACCTGATTGCTCACGGTGTCCCGCACCGGGTCTTTTCGGAACACTCGGGGGAGGAGTGAGTATGTTCGAGGTGCTCGGGTACGAGTTCTTCAGGAACGCGCTCGCCGCCGGGGTGCTCGCAAGCGTCGCCTGCGGGATCATCGGCACCTATGTCGTGGTCCGGCGGATGGTCTCGGTCAGCGGCGGCATCTCCCATGCGGCCTTTGGGGGGATCGGCCTCGGCTACTTCCTCGGGATAGACCCGCTCATCGGGGCAACCGGGTTCACCGTGGCGACGGCGCTCGGGATGGGCACGCTCCAGCTCCGGGCCCGGCAGCAGATGGATACCCTCATCGGCGCGGTCTGGGCCGCCGGGATGGCCATAGGCATCCTCTTTGTCTACCTGACGCCGGGGTTTGCTCCCGACCTCTTCTCCTACCTCTTCGGGAACATCCTCCTTGTACCACGCGGTGACATCCTGCTGATGGCGGTCCTCGTGGTCATTATCATCGCTGTCGTAGCCTACTTCTACCGGGAGCTCCAGGCGGTCACCTTCGATCCGGACTACGCAACGGTCATGGACCTCCCGGTCGAGCGGCTCTCGCTCCTCCTCCTCGTGCTGATTGCGCTCACGGTGGTGATGCTGATCCGGGTGGTGGGGATCATCCTGGTTATAGCGCTTCTCACGCTCCCGGCAGCGATCAGCCGTCTTTACACCTTCCGCATCCGAAGTATGATGCTTCTTGCCGTCGCCCTCGGCATCATCTTCACCGTCGCGGGGATCTGGCTCTCCTACCTCGCAAACGTCCCCTCAGGCGCGACGATCATCCTGGTGAGCACGCTCGCGTATGCGGGCGCCCTCGGGGTCGAACACCTCCGGCAGGGCGACTAGCAGGACAAACCGGTGCGCTTATGCCGGACGGCGCGAGAGTTAGGTGAACAATGGATCCGATCATCGAAGAGGGATACACCCGGCTCCTCAAGGAGCTCGAGGACCTGCAGGCGAAGAAGGAAGAGTCGGCCTCGGAACTCCGGGGCAACGTAGAAACCCTCCTTGCACGGATGGGTGCCGATACGGCGCCGGTCGTGAAGCAGATCGGGCTTGAGATGCTCCGGCGCGCGAAGAGGGAGGCATCCGGGGAGCTCTACGACCAGGAGTTCTACGAGAAGAAGATGATCGTCCTCGGGAAGGGCGACCCGCTCCCGTACCGTCCGGATGACCCGAGCAAGCCCGTCGATGTCCAGGTATGCGTTCTCGACGAAGACGGGGCTTTCCACGAGTTGATGTACACCAACACCGAGATCAGGACTGAGTCGTATCTCGCTCCCCTGACACCGGAGGAAGCGTTCAACGTCTACGGCTACGACCTCGTCTTCATGCTCTACCGGGCGCTCTACGAGTACGCACAGAAGGAAGAAGAACTGATGGCCGCGCTCGCGCGGACGCTCGAGTATCTTGGGTCCAGATAAACGTTTTTTCCGGAGGGCGGGAGTTTGAGCACCGGTAGGTGCGAGGAACGGAGCACGAGAAGCCGCCAGGCTTCGGCATTCGCAGGACATGGTAGAGCGACCGGCAGGGCCAGGACACCGTGGTCAACACGCCGGCCTCCGGCCTGCCTCCCTCACCGGCTCCCGAAGATAGGGAACATCGGTTCGGTGGGATCGCGCCCGGCACCGAGCGCCGAGAGCGGATACGAGCGCTGAAATTGCCGGCCTTCGGCATTCTCGTACGTGACGACCGCTTTTGCCTCCGAGATCATCGATGCCAGGCTGAATCCGGATTCCTCGTCAGGGTCGAGTGAGGCGACCTCGAAATCGATGTTGAGCGGGACGAGGGCAACCCGAATCTTCTGCGCCCTCGCGGTGCCCGTGTTGGTGAGGATGACCTCCCGTGCATCTTCCGAGAGATCCGCGGTGATCAGCGGGTAGTTCTCCGTATCTCTCATGATACTGAAACTCATCAGGATAGCGAGCATGAAGACCAGCGCGATGAGGGCGAAGAAGGGCTCGATGAAGAGCAGCGCGAGCGTGATGAGGGTGCCCGTCACCAGGACGATCTTCTGGTTCTTTTCCATGTAGATGAGTTGGTTCGTCGGAAATTATAAGGATAGGCTTCGGGTGGCGAAGGCAGGGTGTGATCCGGGCACAGCCAGGGGATCGCCTGTACTCACCCCGCAGAAGGGCAACATGACCATATACCGTCATGGCGAAGTACATACGAGACAGTATGCTTGAGTTGAAGTTCGTTCGTGCACACCCCGAGATCGTCCGGGCAGACCTCACGAAGAGAGGAGACACCGAGAAACTGGCCTGGGTCGACGAGGTGCTGGAGATGGACCGGAGAGCACGGGAACTCACCGTGGAGATCGGAAACCTGCGCAACCGAAGAAACGTCATATCCCGCGAGATCAGCCAGGCGAGAAAGGCAGGAAATGATATCACGAGACTTCTTGCCGAGGCGGCGGACCTCCCCGCGCGGGTCAAGGAGGCGGAGGCAGAGCGTGAGACGCTCACCGAAGCGGTACGGTACCGCCTGATGCGGCTCCCGAACATCCTCCACGAGAGCGTGCCCGTCGGCAAGGACGACTCCGAAAACGTCGAGATCCGGCGGTGGGGTGAACCGAAACTTCCCGCGTTCGACCTGAAGAACCACGGCGCGCTCGCCGTCGAGCACGACTGGGCGGACTTCGAACGCGCAGCGAAGATTGCCGGATCCGGGTTTTACTTCTTGAAGGGGAGGCTCGCCCTGCTCGATATGGCGCTCCAGCGGTTTGCGATGGATATCCTTGTTGAGCGCGGATACACCCCGATCATCCCTCCCTACATGATGAACCGGGCTGCATACGAGGGCGTGACCGACCTCGCCGACTTCGAGAACGTCATGTACAAGCTCGACGGCGAGGACGAGTACCTCATCGCGACGAGCGAGCACCCGATGGCCGCGATGTACAGCGACGAGATCTTCGAGGAGAAGGATCTGCCGCTCCGGCTTGCGGGGCTGAGCCCGTGTTTCCGGCGCGAGATTGGGGCGCACGGGCTCGATACGAAGGGGCTCTTCCGCGTCCACCAGTTCCACAAGGTGGAGCAGTTTATCTACGCCACCCCCGAGCAGTCCTGGGACCTCCACGAGGAGCTGATGGCGAACGCCGAGGAGGTATTCCAGCAACTCGAACTTCCCTACCGGGTCGTCTCGATCTGCACGGGGGACATCGGGACGGTCGCCGCAAAGAAGTATGACCTCGAGGTCTGGATGCCGCGCGAGGAGCGCTACCGCGAAGCGGTATCCTGCTCGAACTGCACGGCCTACCAGGCGGTTCGGCTGAACATCAAGGTGCGCGACCCGACCGAGTTCACCGAGAAGCGCTATGTGCATACCTTAAACAGCACCGCGATCGCGACCTCGCGCGCGATCCGGGCGATCCTCGAGAACAACCAGAACGAGGACGGCTCGGTCACGATTCCCGGGGCCCTCAGGCCCTACCTCTACGGCGAGGAGACGCTGTAGGCGCACCGGGCCTGCACGAGGCCGACAATACCTTTTTTCCTATCCGTAGGACGCCGGGAACAGGGTTACTTCCGTCGCAGCCCTGCAATCTCGCCTACCAGCATCCCGTAGACCCGGCGCTCCTCGGTGACGTCCTCGTAGGTAATGTACTGTGTCCCGTCGGAGAGCTCGACCGGCGAGAAGCGAATTGTCTTTTCCTTCCCATCCTTGCACCTGACGGAGAACGTTCGCGGCCGGGAGTGGCATGGGCCGGCCTCTTCCCGATCCGCCTGCCAGGCGGCGATCGCCTTACGGCGGCGGACGGGATCGGGGAACGCCAGCCGGAACCAGTCCTTCCCGGTGGGGATATCCGCAAGCGTGTACCCGAAGAGGTCGATGAACGCCCGGTTGAGGTAGGCGTAGCGGCCGTCGCTCTCGATGACGGCGGCCGCGACGGGGGAGGAGTCGACCAGGTCCCGGAAACGGGATTCGCTGCGGCGAAGCCGCTCGGCGGTCTCGCGCCGGGCAAGCGCGATCGAGGCCTGGCGGACGAACGACTCAATTGTCTCCCGGTTCTCAAGTTCCCTTCCCGGAGGGAGGAAGATGCCTGTGAGGCCGAAGATCTCCTCCCGCCAGACCAGCCCCATGATGCATATCTTTGCGATATCGAAGCGGGAGAGGATTGCCTCGCAGACCTCCTCCGGGATCGCCTCAAAACAGAGGCCATAGAACGACAACGAAGATGGTTCGGGACGAAGGACGAACTCCTGGAGGCCGCGCAGCGAGAGCGGGGTCTGGTGATATGGGGCGTCGAAGGCCCGGGCGATCGGGAGTTCCAGGCCGACAGGGTCCCGTCCCAGGAGTTCCGTGAGTTCCTCCCGGAACCCCTCGCCCGCGACCGCCCGGATGACGAACTGCCGGTCGGCCTCATCGTAGGAGAAGATGTAGGCATACGCTCCCGGCACGAGTTCCATGAGCCCGTCGACGACATACCGGTAGATGTCCTCCACTGGTTGCAGGTCAACGAGTTCCATCGCGGTCCGGGCGAGAAATTCCATGTTCCGAACGTAGCGTTTCCGCTCGGTGATCTCCTCAAGGACGAGGGTGCACCCCTTCTCCCCATCCTCGAACGTCGTCGGGATTGCCTGCATCTGGTAGAAGAACTCCCCGTCCTCCCGCGCGTAGCGGATATCGGCGATCACCTGCTCCCGCTCAAGCTCATCGATCACCGCAAGCGCCTCGGGGGTGGAGACGACAGGGAGGGCGGCCTCGCGGATGGTGCGGCCGAGAAGGTCGTCCTTCGACTGCCGGAGGTGCTTCAGGCACTGGTCGTTGACCTGGACGATCCGCTGGTCGGCATCGAGGATGAGGATCAGGTTCTTCGTGAAGCAGAGGAAGGCTGAGATCGGGACGCGCTGGGCGAGAGAGAAGAGTTTTGCGTTGCCGATGTTGCGGATGTCGACTTTACCGGCGATCTGGAGGATCTCGAGGTGTTTCGAGACCGAATTCCGGGTGACGCCGAGCTGCTTTGCCACCTCGGTGATAGTCATGCCCTTCGGCCGGAACCGGAGAGCACGAAGGATGCGGTTCGGGAGATCGTGCTCCTCCTGCATAACAGGTGCATCCTTGCTGCACCGGTATATCATACCTTGGCTCGGGGAAGGTGGGGGGTCAGGATGTCACGGGATCGTCCGGACGATCCGCTCCTTCGTCACCTTCCCGGCAATGAATCGGGCGAGAGCGAGGAGCGCGAGCCCTGCTGCCGCGAAGATACCCTCCGTCGTCACCGAGAGGCCCCCGCCACCC
>Ga0265294_10000709_pt1 | contig 44943 bp, 42 predicted proteins | sample MunlanPumphouse3_FD_192504 | JGI IMG/M metagenome (GOLD analysis project Ga0265294, IMG submission 192504) | Groundwater microbial communities from a municipal landfill in Southern Ontario, Canada - Pumphouse #3 | ecosystem: Environmental > Aquatic > Deep subsurface > Groundwater | place...
CCGCTGCAGAAATAGCAAAATTAGACAAAATGGAATATAGAAGATACATTAAAAGCAAAAAAGCGATCAACGATTATGACAATGCTATCAATTACGCGCGTGAAGAAGGCAAATTGGAAGGAAGATTGGAGGGCGAATTGAAAGGTCGATCAGAAGGTAAGTTAGAAGGTCAATTAGAAGGCGAATCGAAAGGTAAGTTGGAAGGTAAGTTGGAAATTGCGCGCACAATGCTGAAAATGGGAAAGCTCATCGATGAAATTGTATTGATCACCGGATTGTCGAAAGAGCAAATTGAGGAATTGGGTATGAAGAATGAGGAGCAAGAAAAAAGATACCTATAAATGGTTAAACTTCCTGATGGGAAAAAGACTAGAGATGTAGCTAAAATGGCTGTTAAACTCTTGCTGCCATACAAAAACAATGTCATATCTCCAGCACCACCGACAATGGATGTTAATTTGATAATAATCAATAGATTAGCAATTAATTGTAATATCTATTTTCTTAGCAAATACATATACTTGTTGGCAAGAAGGGCGTATTGAAAACATGAACCAACCTGATTTTTCTTTTACCCAAAGAAGCCATTGGCATCATAAAACGAACCAAACACAAAGACAGGTTTGCTAACTAATCATTCCCCAAAAGTTATCTTGACGAATGAGCAGTTGCAATTGTTTAGCAATAGATTGATTTTCAGTGGCTTTCAAATCAGGATCTGCTTCTAATAGTTTTTTTGCCAAATTTCGGGTATAGACCACCAACTGCTCATCTTTAATAATGTCGGCGATTTTAAAATCAATAATGCCACTTTGTTGCGTACCTTGCAAGTCTCCGGGACCGCGTAATTTCAGGTCAAAGTTGGCAATTTCAAACCCGTCAGTAGTTGCCACCATGGCTTGCAGACGTTGCTTGCCCTCGTTCGACAATTTATCGCCTGACATCAAAATGCAATAAGATTGTTCGCCTCCCCTACCCACGCGCCCACGCAACTGATGCAACTGCGAAAGTCCAAAACGTTCCGCATTTTCAATAATCATCACCGTGGCATTCGGAATGTCAATGCCGACTTCGATTACGGTAGTGGATAACAAAATAGAGGTCTGATTTTTTGCAAAGCGTTGCATTTCAAAGTCTTTCACTTCGTTTTTCATTTTTCCGTGAACCATTCCAATAGCATATTGCGGCAAGGGAAACGCGCGCGACATATTGTCAAACCCCGCTTGCAAGTCCAACAAATCCATCTTCTCCGACTCCTTGATGAGTGGGTACACAACAAATATTTGTCTGCCAATATCAATCTGTTTTTTGATGAAACCGAACAGCATTAAACGGTCTTTTTCATATAAATGCTTCGTAATAACCGGTTTTCTACCTTTGGGAAGTTCGTCAATCACCGAAAGTTCCAAATCACCATAGACGGTCATTGCCAAAGTGCGCGGGATAGGCGTGGCAGTCATTACTAATATATGGGGCGGAATGATATTTTTTTCCCATAATTTTGCGCGTTGCTCCACCCCGAAACGGTGCTGCTCATCAATCACTGCTAATCCTAAATTATTGAAAATCACATCATTTTCAATAAGGGCGTGCGTACCGATGAGAATATCAATTTCACCGTTTTGGAGTCTTTGATGTATTTGTTTGCGCTGCGCCGTTTTGGTAGAACCGGTCAATATAGCCACCGTGACATTCATGGTGGACAACTGTTTGGAAATATTTTCAAAATGCTGAGCCGCCAATATTTCGGTAGGAGCCATCAAGCACGATTGGAAACCGTTATCCTTGGCAATTAACATAACCAGCAGTGCCGTAATGGTTTTCCCGCTTCCGACATCACCTTGCAGTAATCGGTTCATTTGCTGTCCGCTGCTCATATCTCTCCGGATTTCGCGTATCACCCGCTTCTGCGCATTCGTCAAGTCAAATGTAAGACAACGATGATAAAAATCATTAAAAAAATCTCCAACTCGCGCAAAGACATGACCTTTATTTTTTTTAGTGACCAATAATTTTAATTTAAGCAGTTTTAACTGTGTAAAAAAAAGTTCGTCAAATTTGAGTCTGTGTTGTGCCTGCGCTAATTGTTCCTGATTTTCAGGATAATGAATCGCAAAAAGAGCACTTTTAAGTGATATTAAATGATGTTGTGAAATAATATTAGTTGACAAGATTTCCGGCATTTCACCGTGAAGCTGTGTCAGTAGAGAAGCCGTCAGTTTGGCAATTGCTTTTGAGTCCAGTCCAGCTTTTTTGGCTTTTTCAGAAGTATTATAGAGTGGGTAAAAGTGCTGAGCGATAGCATTTTCTGTACGGTTTTGCGGGTCAATGAGTTCCGGGTGCGAAATATTCCAACGATTGTTAAAAGCAGTTAACCGCCCAAAAACAATGAATGAAGATTGCTGCTTCAGAGTATCTTCCACCCATTTAATGCCGTTAAACCACACCAGATCCAAAGTTCCCGTTCCATCGGTAAATTTAGCCGCAAGTCGCTTCGCACGGTGCTCCCCCAATATCTGAAAAGAGACAATTTTTCCCTTAAATTGCATATAAACTCCTTCCGTCTGTATGTCGGCAATTTGATAAACCGTTGATTTATCCACGTGCCGAAAAGGATAATAATGCAATAAATCGTTGAATGTGAATATGTTAAATTCATTTTTTAGAATATCTGAGCGGCGAGGTCCCACCCCTTTTAGATATTCAATGGGTGTTGCGAGATAAGTTAGCGTATCCATGTAGTTATTTTTAGTTGGTTAATTTTTGTCAGATGATCAATGAGTGAATCTGCCTCTTTCTTTTGGACAGAAAAATTTATAATTGATTGATTTTCATACTTTTGTTCAAATATTTTCACACAATCCTTTTTCAACAGCGTCATCACTTTATTCATGACTATGGGGTCAAAAGAAATGGAATAATACTCTTCAATAAATTTTTCCACAATTGTGTTGGCTTCCAAGGCATCTTTGGCAGCAGTTTTGTAAGCATTTATCAAACCGCTGACTCCCAGTTTAATACCTCCAAAATAGCGAATTACAACGATTAAAGTATTGGTAACATTTTTGGAAAGAAGTTGTCCGTAAATGGGGCGACCGGCGGTACCGGACGGCTCGCCGTCATCATTCATACGATACGCCTCTTTGTTGGCTCCCAAGATATAGGCATAACAATGATGGCGCGCGTCGTAATACTGTTTTTTAATCTCTACAATATGATCTTTTACCTCATTTTCTGACACCACAGGAAATGCCAAAGCAATGAATTTACTTCCTTTTTCTCTGTAAATTCCTTCCGATGGGTAGCTGATAGTGAGATACGTATCCTCAAACATTACGAAAGAATTTGATGCAATGATTATTTATAACAACTTTATTATCAACACTTTTGTTCAAAACAGGTGCCGGAAGTCCCCTACCCCACGATTGATTTCCCACCAATACTCGAGCTTCGTCCCAGCAATTATTTTTGATGAACAGCTCTAACGTTTTGCGTCCGCCTTCCACTATTACCGATTGGATTTTATCGTTGTAAAGCGTTTCCAGCGCAGGTTTTAATTGATTTGAAAGAAGCGAAAAATTAGGTATTTCTAGAGTTTTTCTGTCCAAATCTGCCATTATATAGCGTTTCGGATTTTTACCTATGAAGAGTCGGTTGGTTAATTGGGGTTTATCGTTAAGATAAGTTTGATAACCAATCAGAATAGCATCTTCTTCGCCACGCCATTTGTGAGTGATAACGCGTAGTTCCTCGTTTGTAATCCAATAATTATGAACGGGTTGCGAGCGATCTATGTCCATATAACCGTCTGCCGTTTCTGCCCATTTTAAGATAATATAGGGTCTTTTTTTAAGATGAAAAGTAAAAAAGCGTCTGTTCAATTCTTCACATTCCGATTCAAGAATACCAGTAACGACTTCTATTCCTGCATTTTTCATTTTTTCAATTCCCTTTCCGTTCACTTTATCGTGCGGGTCGGTTGCGCCGATAACGACTTTCGGAAAGCCCAATTTGATCAGTTGATCGGCGCAAGGGGGCGTTTTACCAAAATGAGAACAAGGTTCCAAGCTGACAAAAATGGTAGATTTTTTCAGTAAAGAAGTATTTTTCACGGAGTTAATGGCGTTGATTTCGGCGTGTGCAGAGCCATATTGCTGATGGTAGCCCTCTCCGATAATTTCATCTTCGCAAACGATGACGGCACCGACCATTGGATTAGGTTGAACTTTTCCCAACCCCATTTTTGCCAGTTCGATGCAGCGTTTCATCCATTGTTCGTGGGCGGTGGGGATCATTATCAGAATCGTTTATTTTCCAAAAGCCATTTAATATAAAGGAGAGCGGCAACACTCCAAGCCTGTGAAATACAACCATTAGGACGGTGCGGAGGTGCACCATCGTAAATTTCGGCAATGGTAGAGATGCCATATTCTTTCATATCGCCTTCAAAATTATAGAGAATTTTTTCCAAGACTGCCGTACCACTTTTTTGAAAAACGGAAAGCACGCCATCAGCAAATGGAGCTAACAGCCAGGGCCAGCAAGTACCTTGATGATAAGCGGCATCGCGTTCTTCTTGGGTCCCGCCGTAATACCCTTTGTATTCGGGGTCATTGGGCGTGAGCGTCCGAATTCCCTTATCTGTGAGAAGTTCTTCCCCGCTTTTTTTCAAAATCAGCTGTCTGATTTTTTCACTAATGGCGGTATAAGGAAGGGCAGCCGCAATAATCATATTGGGGCGTACCTGAAAATTACGATAATTTCCATTTACGTAATCGGCTAAATAACCTTTTTCTTTTGACCAAAAAGTTTCTTTAAAGACATCGGGAAAACTCTTGATAATATTTTTCCATTCTGCCACGAAGTCGGAATCATTTGCCCATTTTGCCATTTCGGAACTAAAACATAAAGCATTGTACCACAGTGCATTAATTTCCACTTGGCAGCCTGTGCGTGGGGTAACGGGTTGTCCGTTGATGACGGCATCCATCCACGTCAGGGCTTTTCCTTCGCAGCCGGCATAAATGAGCCCATTTTCTAACATTTTGATATTAAACAAAGAGCCATTTTTATATGCGTTCAGGATAGATTTCATGGCATCTCCATACTCATTCCAAATTTTCTTTTCCGAACAGGTGTAATGGGCATATTGTTGAAGGGCTCTAAAAAACCAGAGCGGGGCGTCCACGGAATTATAAGCGTTATTATTACCACAACCGATATTGGGGAACAATCCATTTTCCATTTCGGTGAGCATGGAATCCAAGATTTCCTTACACAATTCGGGCTTACGGAGTGCCAATGTCAGACCGGGGAGGGCAATAAAAGTATCGCGTCCCCAGCGTCCGAACCACGGATAGCCGGCAATAATTTGAGTTTTGCCGTTTCTTTTCACGATAAATTGTTCGGCGGCATTCTGCAAGCAGTTGAAATAAGTAGTACGGGTGGTATGTTTTTTTACTTCCTCGTCAAAAAGGGCACCGATGGTATGGGGAGCAACGGGCGCCGTTCCGATGGTAATATAGAGTTCTTGTCCATTGAGTTTCATGCTCATTTTACCCGGGTTCAGTAGGTCTTCAATACCGTCGTAACCACGTTTGATTTCTTCCTCATATTCAAAATTTTCGTACCAAACGGGATTATGTTCATAATAAATTTGTTCGGAACATTGAATAAAGACAGGAGTATAATTATCGTAAAGACAATATTTAACGCCATTATCGCACCATTCGTAACCGGTATTTGCCTGACTGTTTTTGTGGGTAAGATGATGAATTTGGCGAAAAGCCAAGAGAGGTTGAAATTGGAAAGAAACCGATTCTACTTCATCTAAAATGGTATATTTAATAATGAGTCTGTCATCATTATTTAGAAAAAGAATTTCGCTTTTAAAATTAAATTTCCCAACTCTGAAATAATACGTAGGAATGGGTTCAGCAACAAAACGTTGCATATATTTATTTCCTTTCGGGTCAATGATACCGCCTTTATATTGATGGATTCCCAAGCGAAATTCCATATCGTTCATAATGACGGATTCGTTTAAGTTAGAAACCAAGACATGTCTTTCGTTATCAATATTGTCTTGAGGCACGATAAAAAGTCCATGATATTTACGAGTGTTGAGTCGCAGCAGAGAGGTGGTTGCAAAAGAGCCGGTTCGACTGCAACGGAGCAACTCACGGCTCTTCGAGAAAGCGATATTGACTAATTTTTCTTTATCAAATTCGATATAATTCATTCGAGATTTTATTTTTTACAGATGGCAAAAGTACAAAATTAATATGAATAATTAATTTTATTAAAAAAATTTTACGATAACATTATTGTTTATCGCGCACCAACTGCCCGCATGCGGCTGCAATATCTTTTCCGCGGCTGTGTCGTACATTCACTACCATATTTTTAGACTGCAAGAAATCTACAAAACGGTTAAGATTTTGAATCGGGCTTTTTTCAAATTGGCTGTCGGTAGCGTTATATTCTATCAGATTTATTTTGACGGGAAATGGTTTGCAAAATGAGAATAGTTTTTGCGCATCTTCCTGACTATCATTCCAATCCTTGAGCAAGAGGTATTCGATGGTAATTCTTTTATTCGTTTTAGCATAAAAATAGGAGAGCGATTTTTGGAGTTCAGACAAGGAATGCTTTGCGGTTACGGGCATCATTTTCAACCGTTTACGTTCATCGGCGCAATGTAGTGAGAGGGCTAAATCGGCTTTAAAATTATCATCAGCCAGCTGGATAATTCCGGTGGATATTCCTACCGTAGAGACGGTAATGCGCGAGGGGGAGAGCCCTTGCCCTTTGGGAGAAGTTATCCATTGCAGAGATTGCCATACATTATCATAATTGAGCAAAGGTTCGCCCATTCCCATATATACTATATTCGTAATCGGGCGACCGAAAACATGGATTGACTCTTGATTCATCAATATAAATTGGTCAAAAATTTCGCAGGCTTCGAGATTTCTGACAAACCCCATTGTTCCGGTAGCGCAAAAGGTGCATCGTAATGGGCAGCCCACTTGCGATGATATACAGGCAGTTACGCGGTCGCCGCTTGGAATCAGCACCCCTTCCACCTGTCGTTCATCGTGTAGCTGAAAGATGAACTTCATGGTTTTGTCGGCACTTTGCACATCATTTCCGATACGGGTCTGTTTGAAAGTAAAATGAGTTTGAAGAGTTTGGCGAAGCGATACTGACAAATTGGTCATTTCGTCGAAACTGCGAACTCCTTTTTTCCAGAGCCACTCTTCAATTTGCGAAGCACGGAACTTTTTTTCTCCTATTTGGAGAATAAATTTAAACCTGTCAGTTTCGGAGCAAAAGCGAATATCATCCATGTTGATTTATTTCATCAGTTTTTTGTATCTGATTCTGGTAGGGGCATCGTTTCCCAATCTTTTTTTCTTATTTTCTTCATATTCAGTGAAGGTGCCTTCAAAGAAATAAACTTGTGAATCGCCCTCAAAAGCGAGGATGTGGGTACAGATTCTATCCAAGAACCAGCGGTCGTGGGAGATAACGACAGCGCAGCCGGCGAAATTGTTAAGTCCTTCTTCCAAGGCGCGCAATGTATTGATATCAATATCGTTAGTAGGTTCATCCAAGAGGAGAACATTGGCTTCGGATTTCAGGGTCAGCGCCAAGTGCAATCGGTTTCGTTCACCGCCGGAGAGCACGCCGGCTAATTTTCCTTGTTCGGTTCCGCTAAAATTAAAACGGGACACGTAGGCACGGGAATTAATGAGGCGTCCGCCCAGCATCATTTGTTCATTTCCTTCGGAAATAACTTCCCAGACGTTCTTTTCTGGGTCAATCGCAGCGTGTTGCTGGTCCACATAGCCTATTTTTACGGTATCTCCCACATCAAAGGAGCCGTTATCCGGTTTTTCCAGTCCCATAATCAGACGAAACAGGGTGGTTTTCCCCGCACCATTAGGACCAATAATGCCCACAATTCCGTTCGGAGGAAGTTTAAAGTTCAGATTTTCAAACAGTAGTTTGTCGCCATAAGCTTTAGAAACGTTCACTGCTTCAATCACATTATTTCCCAGACGGGGACCATTGGGAATAAAAATCTGTAAATTTTCCTCTTTTACTTTAATGTCTTCGTTTAAAAGACGGTCGTAAGCAGAGAGACGTGCTTTTGATTTAGCGTGACGGGCTTTGGGAGCCATGCGCACCCACTCTAATTCACGTTCAAGGGTTTTCATTCGTTTAGATTCTTGTTTTTCTTCCATTTCCAAACGATGGGTTTTTTGTTCCATCCAAGAGGAGTAGTTCCCCTGCCACGGGATTCCTTCACCGCGGTCTAATTCCAAAATCCAGCCGGCGACATTATCCAAGAAATAGCGGTCGTGGGTTACGGCGATCACCGTACCTTTATATTGTTGCAAGTGCATTTCCAGCCATTGCACAGATTCAGCATCCAGATGATTGGTAGGTTCATCAAGGAGTAAGATATCGGGTTCGGAGAGGAGCAAACGGCAAAGTGCCACGCGGCGGCGTTCCCCGCCGGATAAGTTACGAATGGGCGTATCCCCTTCCGGACAACGCAGGGCATCCATGGCACGTTCCAACTTAGAATCCAATTCCCAAGCATCATGTTGTTCAATTAATTCCGTTAATTCGCCTTGACGCTCAATTAGTTTATTCATTTCATCATCGTCCATCGGCTCTGCAAATTTCATATTCACCGCCTCATATTCCGCCAATATATCTACCACTTGTTGCACCCCTTGCTGTACGACTTCCTTAACAGTCAAATTATCATCTAACTGCGGCTCCTGGGGCAGATACCCCACCTGATAGCCCGGAGAAAAAACGACTTCTCCTTGAAAAGATTTATCAATACCGGCAATAATTTTCAACAAAGAGGATTTCCCGGATCCATTTAATCCAAGAACTCCAATTTTTGCTCCGTAATAAAAAGAGAGATAAATATTTTTAAGTACTTGTTTTTGTGGTGGATATGTCTTACTGACATTCACCATGGAAAAAATAATTTTTTTGTCGTCGCTCATAATTTTTATTTCATAAAATTGGGTGCAAAGATAATGAAATCTTTGCAATCTGCAATATGGCAGTTGATGACAAAAAGTTTCCTTTAGAACACAAATCATATTGCGTCACCCAACTTTCACACTTTAAGCCCGAAATATTATTCCTTCATCACATGGTAAAAATAATTTTCAAAAAAAATAGAAAAGTGATTCAATACAAAAAAAAAGCAGTATGTTTGCGGCTGTTTTAATGTATTATTTAATTAACCAACATTGATATGAAAAAAATTCTTGTAACCCTTTTGGCACTATGTTTTTTTACGTTTGCTAACGCGCAAAATCTCTCTAACGGAGGATTTGAAGAATGGACAAATGATACCATTGCCACCGGTTGGACATCAACATTTAATGCTAGTACAGTCATTGATTATATGGGATTTCCTGTTCCCGTTACCATCAATTATTCATCGGCACACATGGTTACGGAAGCTCATCTCGGCAGCTACGCGATGCGCATCCAAGGGCAAACCTTGTTGAGCGGAATGATGCAAGTTCCCGGCGTCTGTCACCTCGGCGTTTTCGATACGGAAGCTATTCTCAATACAGATTTTGATAATTTTGATGCATCATCTTTTAATCTGACCGACTACATCCACGGCGGGATTGAATTTGCGCAAATTCCAACATCGGTTTCGGCGTGGATTAAATACTACCCTACCGGCGATACCATGCAAATGACAATTATCGCTACCCGATGGAATAGCGGAACGCGCGAAATCGTCGCCCGCGGCGATTATAGCACAAGCGAAACAATTACCGATTTTACCCTCATCGATATTCCCATTGATACACTGATAGATAATGCTACCCCCGATACTTTAAATATCATTTTTACCACTGCCCAATCATCGGAATGTAACCCCGAATCTGACCTTATCATCGACGATATTCAACTCAATTTCGAAAACGGAATTACCTATCTTAACCTCAATCCTTTTACAGTCACTCCTAATCCGACAACGGACTTTATCCAGATTCACCCCGCAGTCGAAAACGTTCCATACCAAGTTCAGCTTTTTGACGTAAACGGAAAAATTGTTTGGGAGAATCAATCCTTAATCAATGATACTCAAATAGATGTACAAAGATTCACGCAAGGCGTATATTTCCTTCAAACTCAACAAAACGGAAAAAGCAGCTCCCACAAAATTGTGATTAATAATTAATGAATTTCTGGTTAGCCCCTCTTCACGGAATTACAAATTATCATTTCCGTAATTGCTTAGCCCGTCATACTCAAGGAATTAGTACCGCCATCACTCCATTTTTGCCGGTGCAGTCCCATGAACGACTGAACGTCAAAAAATGGAATGATATTCTACCAGAGAATAATACCTGCTTCTTCACCATACCCCAGCTCATCGGAAATGCACCATCACACTTCGTTGACACAATTGTTGAATTACAACAATTTGGCTATCAACATTTTAATTGGAATATTGGTTGCCCCGCCCAACAAGTGGTGCGAAAACAACGCGGCTGCGGGTTAATGCCATTTCCCGAAAAAGTGGAAGAAGTTGTAGAAAAAGTCCTCACCCACACCCATTGCGGCTTCTCCGTCAAAATGAGATTAGGAATGTACTCAATAGAAGAGAGTTATCAGATTATTCAACGTCTCAATAACTATCCGTTAGACAACATTATCGTCCACCCGCGCTTAGGAATACAGCAATACGAGGGAATCCCTGACCATCATTATTTTCATCAAGTAATGGAACTATCTAAAAATCAAGTGATTTATAGTGGCGATATTTTTGATGGGAGCTCATATCAAAAACTGCGACAACATTTTCCAAAATTGGAAACTGTTTTGTTGGGACGCGGTATCCTGCGAAATATCTTTTTGGCAGAAGAATTAACTAATGAAATCACGATGGACGAAAATCGTTACCGCCGCTTCTCAGACTTTTATAACGACTTGTCTATAACACTGTTAAGCTACAGAAGTAAAAATGGAGCACTTTCTCAAATGAAAGAATTATGGCACTATTTTTACGTTTTCTTTTCGCTGACACCGAAAGAATTACAAAAGATATTGCGTATTAATTCGTGGCAAGAGTTTGATGACTACATCCAAGAACTGATACGCAAATCTCTAACTATCAATTAGTTGTTCTGATTCGAGAAGAATCAAAACAAACGGTAGGTTACAATAATTCTACACTTCTTTTAATAAAATCGCTCAATTTTTCACCTATCAGAATATTCTGCGAAAGAAGTGCCAAATCTATCAATTGATGGGTCAAATCATCTTTCTTTTTTTCATCTTTTTCATCCAAAAGACGGGAAGCAATCGGGTGATTTCCGTTGATAACCAGATTAAAATGTTCAAAATTACCATAGAAACTTTTTTGCCCCGACAATTTTTCCATATCTTTATACCTTCTCATAAATTCATTTTGAGTAATGAGAATCGGCAACTCCGTTTCGCTCAAATTGGCTATTTCAACCGTAAATTTATCTTTATTAATATGGTTTTCAAATATTTCCTTCAAACTTTTCTGCTCATTTTCGGACAATTTTGCGGGAATAATGTCATCTTTTTCAATTAATTTATCCATAATGTCGGCATCTACGCGGGCAAAACGGCTCTTTTCCATTTTTGGTTCGATCAGATTGATAAAATGGGTATCCAAAAAACCATCCATCAACAAAACATCATATCCTTTTTCTTTAGCTGCTTGAATATAAACGTGTTGTGTATCCAATTCGTGAGCATACAAATGAACCAGCACATCGTTTTTGTCCTTTTGTAACGTTTCAATGTGAGTACGATATTCTTCTAAAGTGAAGTATTTTCCATCTACATTTTTGAAAAGCATGAAATTTTTGGCTTTTTCATAGAATTTTTCGTCGGTAATAGAACCATATTCGATAAACACCTTCAAATCGTCCCACTTCTTTTCAAAATCTTCACGGTCATTTTTAAACATTTCTTCCAATTTATCAGCTACTTTTTTGGTAATATGGGTAGAAATTTTCTTCACGTTTGAATCCGATTGCAAATAGGAGCGGGAAACATTCAACGGAATATCGGGGGAATCAATCACTCCGTGCAACAACATCATAAATTCAGGAATGACACCTTCTAATTGGTCTGTGATAAATACTTGATTACAATATAATTGCACCTTGTTTTTCTGTAATTCCATTTGATTTTTCACCTTCGGGAAATAGAGAATACCCGTTAAATTGAAGGGATAGTCCACATTGAGGTGGATTTGAAAAAGCGGTTCTTCAAAAGACATCGGATATAACTCGCGGTAAAACTTAAGATAATCCTCTTGTTGAATATCAGCCGGAGATTGTTTCCATAAAGGATTGATATTGTTGATAATACGCGGTTGTTTGATTTCCACTTCCTTTTCTTCGCCTTCGGGTTTTTCCCATTTACTCTCTTCCCCGCAACGAATAGGAATCGGCAGAAAACGACAATATTTGTGCAACAAAGTCACAATTTTAGATTCTTCCAAAAATTCGGCACAATCATCTGCAATATGCAAAACGATGTCAGTTCCACGCTCTGCCTTGTCTGTTTCTGACATTTCATAATCGGGTGTACCCGTACATGACCATTTAACTGCTTTTGAATCATTTAAATATGATTTTGTCAGAATATCAACTTGGGTAGATACCATAAAAGACGAGTAGAATCCCAATCCAAAATGACCGATGATGTTGGCATCTTCGCTTTTAAATTTTTTCAAGAATTCCTCCGCGCCAGAAAAGGCAATCTGATTGATATATTTTTCGACTTCCTCGGCGGTCATCCCGATTCCTTTATCGGAGACCGTAATCGTCTTATTTTCTTTATCTACCTTAATATCAATGGTTAAATCACCAATCTCGTTGTCAACTTTTCCCAATGAAGATAAGGTTTTGAGCTTTTGAGTGGCATCAACGGCATTCGACACCAACTCCCTGATAAAAATATCATGCTCTGAATACAAAAATTTCTTAATTACCGGAAAAATATTTTCCGTTTGAACATTAATTTGACCTTTTGTTTGCATAGTATTGTAGTTTTAATTACGTAATTTCACGCTTAAAAACTTCAAAAGTTATGCCAAAAAGAAAATATGACAAATTGTCAGTTTAAAATGAATCATGATTGACAACAAACAGAAAATAAGAATTAAAAAACAGAAATAAATTCAAACCGGCAACTGTTTCTAACGTATCTTCCGTAAACATTGAACCTATTAAAGCAATGAAAAACAGCACATAAAGCAAAGTTATTGTTCTTTTTTTATCAAAAAACGGAGCAATCAATACGATGATGAATGCCAAAACAAAAAATACTCCCCCGGTTAAGCCGTAGGTAAGAAATTGATTATGGCAGCCCATTTCGCCGGGCAAGTCCGAGTCAGTTCTTTGAAGTTCACGTCCCAACTCGCTCTTAGTACCGCCTAATCCGCAGCCAACCAAATAATTACGAGAAAAAACACGACAACTTGCCTGCCATAATTCTACCCGTTGCAGAAAAGATGAATGAGTGGTAATTCCTTCTTGTTTATAGAGCGACAAACTAAAAAAAGTGGGATATAAGACCCTTTTTAATCCGATTATTTGCGTATAATCAACATTGGCAATTCCTTGTTCAATATGGGTGATATCCTTATCTGTTAGTGCTTTCACCCCGTCCGCATCCTTGCACAACCCCTTGGAATTAAGGTATCTAATGAGTGTTTTTTCCATACGATAATAACTGCTGTCACTCCTTTTTTGCCACTCTTCCGCCAACTCCCGCCGACACACATACAATCCAATCTTCTCCCCATTCTCAATCATTGATTCTCTATCATGCTCATATTCATTACCTTGTGAAGTTACCAACGGCAGATTCGCCTCGCCGGTCGCGTCATAATGATAATATTGGTAAGTAATGACTGCCAAATCCGAAAGCAAACCTATCAAAAAAATGCAAGAAGCCGCCAACAATAATCGGATGGTCTTCGATTTTTTATGAGAAAATAAAAAATAAAAAACGACCGCGAGTGTGACAATAAAAAGAACAAATATACCTGTAAATACTTGAATTACAAATAAATAAATAACTAACCAAATCGCAGCCGCAAAACAACCGACACGAATTGCCGGAGAGTACCCATTTTTTTGTAAGGAAAAATATAGAGCAAAAATGACAGACAACGCGCAACAAATACTGAATCGGATATGCGAAATGAATAAACCGCCCTCTCTAATATCCTGAATATCTTTTAAATACATGATGAATAAGCTCAGGAAAGAAGAAACCACAACAGAAATCACGAAACCAAGGATAATAAACCGTTGCCATTTGATATTCAGTGGTTTTGAAGATGCCATAATGATCGGCAAATAGAAAAATGGCGTTTTGGAAGCCAAACTTTGGAATGCCAACTGCCAATGATCGGTTTGAAAGAGAGTAAAAACAAAAAGAAAGAAGAACGCCGCCAGAACAATAGCTAATCTATTGTTTTTTAATAAGTTCCATTTTTCTTTCCAATTCCACTCCAACACCCAATTAGCAAAAAGACAAGCTCCTGCCAAATTCATCACCGCATTCGAAGTCGGTATGCCAACGGCTAAGACAAGCAATGAAAATGCATAAATAGATTGATGGACTTTACTTCGCATCAGCGGTTATTTTAAATGGAGAATTGAATTGTAACGTTTCGCATCCATTAAAACACTTTTTGCTTGTTGAACATCAGGGTCAGTGGAAAGCTGATTGCTGATTCTTCCCTTCTGATAGTAATATCTGACAGCAATTTCGGAAGCTAAATATTGGGAAATTTCCTCTTTATATTTCATCAAATCGGCTTCTTTCTCTTCTTTAATCTTATCAGTCATTTGATTATAAAGGCTTTCGATATTGTTAAAATAGTTTTCTTCTTCGGCAGTTTGTTTCAATTTTTTCAGATAATTTTCCGTTTCAGTTGTGTAGGTATATTCTTTATTTTTCAAGAAATTGGTAAAATCCCTAAAAATTTCGTCATCAACTTGAAATTGAGAGGCTTCAGGGATCGCAGTATGATTTGCGTGGTATTCGTTGGCAAAATCGAAAATAAGATTATTAACTACCAAGGCGAGGAGCACGTTGCTGGCAAGTAAATCATCGGTTTTCACGTCCGGTTCCACCCCTCCCTTGTCATAGACGGTTCTCCCGTTTTTCGTTTTGAAGGGAGTTGCCAAGGAATCAGGAATATATGCTGCCTGATGCAGGGTGTCTTTGTGAAAATAGTCGATATTTTGCACGCACCTGCCGCTGGGAATATAGTATTTTGACACGGTCAGTTTCATCGTTGTATTGTAGCTCAAGGGGATTACGTTCTGTACCAAGCCTTTACCAAATGTTTTTTTTCCGACAATAACGCCTCGGTCCAAATCTTGAAATGCACCCGACACAATTTCGGAGGCAGAAGCACTGTATTCATTCACCAGAACAACAACGGGAATTTCCTTATCGGTAACAGGCATGCGCGTTTGATGTGTGTTGTTTTGTTCAGGAATTTTCCCTTTTGTGGTAGCGATGATGGTATTTTGATCCACAAAAATATTCATAATATTGACGGCTTCCTGCAATAAACCACCACCATTATTGCGTAAATCGAGAATAAGATGCGTCATTCCTTGTTTTTTAAGGTCTAAAAAAGCTTCTTTTACCTCGGCACCGGCACGTTCCGTAAATTGGTCTAACTTAATGTAACCCACTTGATTATCAAGCATTCCATAGTAAGGAATATTCGGTAGTTTGACCTCTTTTCGTTCAATATTAAATGACATGGTTTTATTTTTGGAAGGGCGTTGTATTTCCAGGATAACGGAGCTCCCGGGTTGTCCCTTCAAAATGGAACTGACATCTTCGGTCGATTTGCCTTCCGTGCTTTTCCCATTTACTTTCAGAATAATATCTCCGGCTAAAAGACCGGACTTGTGGGCGGGAAAAGATTCATAAATCTCAGATATAACAATTTGATTATTACGTTGTTGTATCAATGCCCCAATACCGCCGTACTGACCGGTGGTCATCATTTTATAATCTTCCAATTGGGATTCCGGGTAATAAACGGTATAAGGGTCCAGACTTGCCAACATGGCATCAATCGCAGTTTGGGTCAGGTCGCCCGGGGAGATTTCATCGGCATATTTGGCGTTCAATTCGCGCAAAATAGTGACAAAAATATCCACATTTTTGGCAATCTCGAAATCGTTTTGTGCATAAATCGGAACGGCAAACTGAAGGGCAACAACCATTGCCAAAATTCTTACTTTGAGTGAAGTGAAGGATATTATTTTTCTCATATTTAATAGATTAAGGTACCGGGTCATAACCACTTCCACCCCATGGATTGCAAGAGACAACGCGCTTAATAGTCAGCCACGAACCTTTGAATGCACCATATTTTTTCAAAGCTTCGATTCCATATACGGAACACGTTGGCACATAACGACATGACCTCCCAATAAAAGGAGATAACGTCCATTGGTATATTTTAATTAAAAAAATAAAAAAATACGCCAATCCCTTACTAATAATCTGGAAGAAGTGTTTCATCGCAAATTTTCAATGTTACTTAAACGTTTGAGTAACTCGATTATTTTATCTTCCATAAAATTATACGGATAGAGTTCTTTTCCGATAAAAATAATAAAAATTTCTGCTTTAACGTCATTTTGCGCGGTAAAAGGATCAAGGATAGAACGGTGATTCAGTCGATAAGCTTCTCTTAACAAGCGTTTTATGCGGTTGCGATGAACGGCGAGTTTAAAATTTCGTTTAGGAACAGTAATAAGGATTTGATTGGGGGCAGGGACATCCGTTTTAGAGAATTGATAAAGACAGCGGAACGGATAACAATAAACGGAACGTTTTTGCCGAACTAACTGACTGATTCGGATGTCGGAACAAATTTTTTCGTTTTTTTTGAATGAAAACGATAATAAACTAGCGTTTTCTAGTTGCATATTCTTTCAAGAAAATATCCATGGCAGCGGTGATAGAAGGATTTTCCTTCGTAGGAGCTTTCACGTGAAGGGTAAACCCCTCGGCTTCGATGGCGGCGGCAGCACTTTCTCCCAACGCCCCAAAAGCCACCTCTCCTTGCTCAAAATCCGGGAAATTGTATTTCAGCGATTGAATACCGAAAGGACTAAAGAAAATAATCATATCGTATTTGCTAATTTCAATTTCTTCTATCAAATTGGCGGGCACCGTCTTAAATATAACTGCTTGTGTATATTCAATATGATGCTCGGCAAAAAAATCGGTATATTGTGTTCCCAAAGAATCTGCCCCACAGGGAATGAGATATTTGTGGTCCGAATTTTTCAAAAACAAATCAAAAACACCCTTCGGATTATTGTTCTTATTGTAGAAAATTTTGCGTTTTCTGAACTGAATGTATTTTTGAAGATAAAAAGCGGTTGCATCTGTCGTACAAAAATAATTCATCTCCTCCGGAATATCAATTCGCATCTCTTTTACCAGATTAAAAAAATAATCAATGGCATTTTTGCTCGAGAAAACAACAGCTGTGTGGTCTAAAATATTAATCTTGGCATCTCTAAAATCACGTACCGAAATCCCTTCAATACGGAAAAATTTATAAAAATCAATGTTGACACTATATTTCTTTTTTAAATCTGCATATGGGGATTTTTCGAAATCTGCCGGCGTATTCTGTGAAATAAGGATGTTTTTTATTTTCATTCTTTTAGTTTTTAAATTGCTTTAAATCAATACGTTATTTAGATTTATAAGTACTTTTAAACAGACCATATAGGGTAATATTTCAAGCGTGCAAAAGTACAAAAAAAATTGTAAACGACTGAGACTTTTTGAATATAATATGATTGTTTTATAAATAACAAAAGCATAAGTAATCAAAAACACTAGTAAATAAACAAAAAGAAATAACTTAATTCCCGTATAAACCGTCACGATTAAGATGGGTAACAATAAAACGGAATTAACTGTCAAATAGAAGAATTTATTATGGTTAAAGCACATTCTTTCTTCTTTATATTCAAATAAATAGGAAAGGATGAAGACATTAAGCATTTTTAAAAAATAATCGACTATCACGACTCCGAACGAAATACCATATAGAGCTATGGGCGAAAAATAGCGAGCTATTCCCGGGAGAAAATATTGCAACAGCAAAAACAGCAACAAAGCCTGCACCATAAAAATGTACACCAACAATATCGCATCAATCCAACTATTGAATAGTTTGATTTCTCTAATAAACTGACCTCTAACTCTTTGCGAGAATAAGGATTGTATAATAATATTGAATTTTCTACGATTGGCAGCCACAACAAGGGTCAATACCAATATTGCCGCACTAAAAAGAAGCGTAACTAAATCAATATAACCGGCATTGTCCGCAACAGCTATCGGCTCAATTTGAATTATCAGAAAGCAAATATTTAATATACAATTAGTTAGCATTAATAGAACTAATAAAAAAAACTTTTGCAAAAGTATAAAAAATAACGGAACAAACTGATAATTTCTGTATTTTTGCGGTTTAAAATATGCAGGCATGATGATTCATCAAAAAATACAGGAACATATTTCGGTTACGCAGCAATTATTGCAAAATATTGAACTTTTAAAGCAGGTTGAAAAGGCAGTTTGCTTGATGACACAATCATTACAATCGGGTGGGAAGATACATTTTTGCGGAAATGGAGGGAGTGCCGCCGATGCACAGCACCTCGCTGCCGAGCTTTCGGGTCGCTTTTATATGGACAGAAAACCACTGAATGCCGAAGCCCTACACTGTAATTCTTCCTATCTCACCGCCGTCAGCAACGATTTCGGTTTTAAAATTGCCTACGCGCGGCTATTGGAAGCCTCCGCCCGCCCAGGTGACGTATTGGTAGGAATCTCCACTTCCGGAAATTCCGAAAATATTATCCTCGCTTTTGAACAGGCTCAAAAAATGGGGGTTCATACCATAGCTATGACCGGATTCGATGGCGGAATTTTGAAAAAACAAGCCGATGTACTCCTGAATATCCCGTCTGCCGACACTCCCAGAATCCAAGAATGCCACGTCTTATTAGGACATATTATCTGCGAAATGATTGAGGATCATATTTTTGTAAAGGGGGATTCTATTTAAAACATTTAATTATCAATAGTATACAATAGAAAAAACCGTCAAAACTTGTCACGAAAACGAACTAATATTTATAATTTACTAATAGATAGAATTAGAAAAATCACTATCAATATGCCATCAAAGGAATTTTGTAACGGACTTCGCAAAATTTGATAAGTTGGTGTAATAAAATAAAAATAGAAGTCTGCAATTAATTTTGTAAAATGAAAGATAAAATTACACAATTAAAAAAAGCAAAAAATGCAATCATTTTAGCTCATTACTATACCCTTCCGGAAGTACAGGACGTTGCTGATTTTGTAGGAGACAGCTTGGCACTTTCTCAAAAAGCTGCCGCAACGGATGCAGATATCATCCTTTTTGCCGGCGTTCATTTCATGGCGGAAACCGCAAAAATCCTGAATCCGCAAAAAAAAGTGCTGATTCCGGATTTAGACGCCGGTTGCTGCTTGGCAGACGACTGCTCTGCGGAGAGATTCGCTGACTTTTTGAAAGATTACCCCAATCATACCGTCCTCAGTTATATTAATTGCTCTGCCGGTGTCAAGGCACTTTCTGATATTATCGTCACATCCGGAAATGCACTAAAAATTGTCAAATCTCTACCGGAAAATGAAAAAATTGTTTTTGCACCGGATAAAAACTTGGGGCATTATATCTGTCAGACGTTGGGACGAGAAATGGTGCTTTGGGATGGAGTCTGCCACGTACATGATCGAATAAAACCCGAACAGATTGCTTCCCTCAGGAATGAATATCCTGACGCACAAGTTATTGCGCACCCTGAATGTAGAAGTGAAGTCCTCGCCTTGGCAAACTTCGTCGGCTCTACCGCCGCTATGTTAAAACACGTGGCTCAAAGTCAAGATAAAACATTCATCGTGGTTACAGAAAGAGGCATTTTATATGAATTAACAAAACAAAACCCGGGCAAAATTTTCATTCCCGTCAACGCTTCTGTAAACGGCTTCGATGGCTGTCGATCTATGAAACTTAATAACTTAGATAATATCTATCAAGCACTTGTAACCGAACAACCGGAACTAATTTTAGATGACGAGTTATCACGTAAAGCTAAAAAAGCAATCGACAGAATGCTGTCATACTAATCTTTTTCAGCCAAATAAAAGAGGGTATTGTCATTCTTTTCTTGTAAAAGAAAACGTGAAATCCTTAGAACGTCATCGGTTGTAACGTCTCGATACTGCTCAATTTCATTGTCAAAATCTTCAATTTTGCTGATGGTCTCACTCACCGCCAATATAGAGGAACGATTTTCCATTTTGATTTCATTATTCAGCAAACAGGACTCACATCTATTTTTCACTTTTTGCAAATGATAATCCAGCTTGTCATCAAAAATAGGAGTCTGATATAAATAATCATTGAGTTGCCGGTTGGCGTCGACAAGGTTGATACCGTCAGCCGGACGTGCCGACAAAACAAAGATTCCCGGTCCGTTTGTAGCAGTGACGGAAGCAGAAATATCTGTAAACAAGTGCTGCTCGGTTACAAATTTTTCATATAAATAGGACGATTGTCCGGTGCCTAAAAGGTCTGACAGCAAGTCGTAAGCATAAAAGTCCGGATCAAGGCGGGGTCCCATTTTCCACCCTTTCATCAGCATATCATAAGGGACTTTTCTTTTCACCTCCAATACTTTAGCTGTTTCTTGCGGTTCATCGACCGAAAAATTCTTGCTAGGACTTGAACCTTGCGGAATGGAACCAAACCACTTTTCCACTAATTGTATCACTTCCGTAAAATATACATTCCCTGAAACAACCAAAACTGCATTATTCGGACGATAGTATTTATAAAAAAAGTCCTTCATCATATCCATTGTAACATTCTGAATATGAGATATTTCTTTCCCAATAGGCAGCCACTTGTAGGGATAATTTTCATAAACGAAATCATTAAACAAGCACCATAAATCACCAAATGGGCGATTCAGCGATGTTTCTTTAAATTCTTCAATCACCACACTTTTTTGAATGTCCAACTCTTTTTGATTAAAAGCCAATTCGAGCATTCTGTCAGACTCTAACCAAAGTGCCGTTTCTATATTGTTGGCAGGAAGAACGATATAATAATGAGTAATGTCTTGCGAGGTATAGGCGTTATTGATGGCACCAATTTTTTGGAGCGGTTTATCATAATTTCCAATATTCCTTGAACCGCAAAACATATAATGTTCAAACAAATGCGCCAAACCGGTATGGTTAGGGTGTTCATCGCGGGAACCCACATTATATACAACATTACACGAAGCTAACGGCGTAGTGTGGTCTTCGTGGACAATCAATCGCAATCCGTTAGAGAGCACATGACGTTGAAAAGGAACAGACATATTATATATTGTATATTTTGGTTACGGTAAAGACAAATTTCTTATTTAATTTCTTTTTAAACTTCCAAAGAATCAGAAAATAGAGGGCAGTTGCAGACAAAGCGGCAAGGACATTGATCAAATCGTTGGTGCAACACAGTCCCATGACGATGAAGGTTGCAATCAAAATCAGCAGAGGGAAGAGATAGGCAAGTAGAACGGCTTGGTTGGCGAGTTCTTCTTTCATGATCACCTGAACACGTTCCCCTACTTCAAATTTTTCGTGATTGACATTCTGTGCCAAAACGCTACGGTCGCTTTCCTCGGAGGTACCGCACATTCCCTTAGCATGACATGCCGCACAAGCCGACTTAACCGTCAAGAGTACTGTAATATTTTGACCTTCAATAGCTTGTACAATGCCTTCCCTGCTTACGCAATCATTCTTCATGAGAATTTCTTCTGATTATTTCATCATTAATTTTTGCTGCCATCTCAAAATTTTCCGTTTCGACCGCTTGATTAAGCATAGATTCCAAAATATCGAGTGACAAGTCGGCAAGATTTTCATTTTCCATTTGGGGTTGAACTAAGAAAAAATCCACACCATCTTGAAAGTCATCTTGGCTCACCTCCCAAATCGGCTCGTTTTGTAAGTTTGTAAGGGTTCTTTTTTCTTGACAATTATCCTCAAAAACGCGATTTATCATGAAAATGGGAACATTTTTTTTAAGTGCAATCACCACTGCATCTGACACGCGCGATTCGATAGCAGCCGGAATATCATCGCAAAATAATTCAATTTTCACATCATAAATACCCTCATGAAAACCATGTATTAATATTTTATGTATAGTGCAACCGGTTAATTCGCAAAGCTGAATAAACAAATCGTGGGCAAATGGTCGGCGCATTTTAATATGGTGCGCTTCCATAATGATCGTTTTGGCTTCATTCACCCCGATTACAATCGGAATGAATTTTGTTCCGTTTTTTTCTTTCAATTGAAGCGTAAAAGCCTCACTTTGAGGTTGAGGATAGTCTAAATTGTCAATGATAAGTTCTACTTCTTCCATATTGTAAGCTCGGATATATTAAGGCTGCAAAGGTACACCTTTTTATTACAAAAAAAGTTTAAAAAAATTATTTTGTACAAAATAAAAACAGAAATACCTCGTTATTCTCGCATAAAAATGCCTTGTTGTGTAATGGTAGCACAGCAGATTCTGGTTCTGTTTGTCTGGGTTCGAATCCTAGCAAGGCAACTTTTTCTTAAAAAATATACTTTTTTATTGGAGTAGTGTTTTTATAAAAAAAACATGTAAATTTGCAGCCTCAAATTAAAAAACAAAAAAGATGGCAAATACCGAAAAATTAGGAACAAAGAACGAAAATAACGAAGTAAAAAGTGGAAAAAAATGGATCGCTTTTTTCCGAAATAATAAAAAACTTATGGACGGGATACTCATTGGCGTATTAGCTGTTATCCTATTAGTTACAGCTTTTTATTATTTTCGTAACAATCAAACTAAAAAAGCTTCAAACGCCATCATTAGTTCTATCGAAATATATAATCGTGCATTAAGCACAAATGACACAACTTTGTTCAACAAAGCCTTGGAAGGCGACGATGAAACGGACGGATTTTTATCCATTATTTCCGATTATAAAATCACCAAAACCGCCAATACTGCCAAATATTATGCAGCCTTATGTTATTTGCAGATTGGCAATAAAGAAGAATCCATGAATTATTTATTGGATTATGATAAAGATGAAGATCATCTTTTTTACATGGCTCAAATGCTGATTGGCGACTTGTACGATGAACAAAAAGATGTGGATAATGCGAAGAAATATTATCAAAAAGCCATTGAAGGCGAAGATGCTATGACCGCGCCGATAGCTCTCTACAAGTTGGGAATGATATACGAACGCGAAAATAATTGGGCAGAAGCATATAACACCTACCAACAAATTCAAGATAAATACTACGAACGTTACTCTGAAATGGGTGTAGATAGAAATTTGGAAAGAGCCAAAATCAAAGCAAAAAAATAAGAAATTTATATTTATGAATAAGAAACAGAATTTGTCCGATATTTCTGTTCCCCAAACCAATAATGCCAATTACAAAATTGGCATTATTGTCAGTATGTGGAACGAAACCATCACCCATAAATTAGAAACAGCTGCCATAGAGACACTTGTGAATGCAGGTGTTCCTAAAAAGAATCTGAAGGTGTATCATGTACCGGGCAGTTTTGAATTGCCCACCGCCGCATCGATGGTTTTGTTACAGAATGTGGAGATAGATGCCGTTATCTGTTTGGGCTGTATTATTCAGGGCGAAACCCGCCATTTTGAATTTATCTCACAAGCAGTGGCAAACGGGTTGGTTAATCTCGGTGTTGAATGCAATACACCCGTGATTTTTGGTGTCTTAACTTGCGATACGGTGGAACAAGCTATGGAACGCTCAGGCGGAAAGCATGGCAATAAAGGTACCGAAGCCGCGGCTTCCTGCTTACAGATGCTTCAACTGCAAACAGACCTATTAAAAAATTAATCTTCGATTCAATGAAAGTCATATTCATGGGAACGCCGGAGTTTGCGGTCGCAACATTAGATGCGATTAGCCAAACGAAACATGAGGTAGTAGCAGTGGTTACTGTCCCCGACAAACCGGCAGGAAGAGGTTTAAAATTACGTCCATCGGCAGTAAAAAACTACGCAATAGCGCACCAAATTCCCGTATTACAACCGGAAAAGCTGAAATCACCGGAATTTCTCGAACAATTACAGCAATTGAACGCCGATATTTTCGTTGTAGTGGCTTTTCGAATGCTACCGGAGGAGGTTTTCGCCATGCCCCGCTTCGGAACATTCAACGTCCACGCCTCTCTGCTCCCCAATTATCGCGGAGCAGCTCCCATTCATTGGGCAGTCATGAACGGCGAAACACGAACCGGCGTCACTACGTTCTTCCTGAATAAAGAAATTGACAAAGGAGACATCATAGACAAAATTGAAGTTCCCATCGGTGACACCATGACAACCGGAGAACTTCACGACCAATTAATGTCATGCGGTGCCGAATTGGCAGTTCGCACATTAAATCGCATTGAAAATGGAACCATCACCACCATCTCGCAAGAATCAGTCGATGTTTCTCAAATAAAACCTGCGCCCAAGATATTCAAAGAGGATACTTTTATAGATTGGAATCAATCGACGAGGCACATTTACAATCACATTCGCGGATTATCCCCGTTCCCGGGTGCGTGCACACACATTCAAAACAATGAGGGAATCATAGAAAATATCAAAATATTTGAAGCAGAAATAGGTGATAAATCCACGCTTCCCGCCGGTACAATTTGCATCAATCCGCCGGAATTGTTGATAATTTTTACAAAAGATGGGTGTATTGCTGTCAAATCTTTACAAATTCAAGGGAAAACAAGGTTATCAACTTCCGACTTTTTAAGGGGGTTTAGATATGAAAATTACATATTAAAAGCATTCTAATATAGATTTATTAGCATAAAATCATATTTTATCAACAAAACGCATTATTTATCAATATTTTTCAAAAACTAAGATTTAAATCGGCTAAGTATCAAAATATCTTCTATATTTGCGACGATAAAGTTAATATATTAACCACAAAAAATTTTAGGATGAATAAAGCTGAATTAATTAGTGCAATTGCAGAAAAAAGCGGTTTTACGAAAGTTGAAGCCAAAAATGCATTGGAATCTTTTTTATGCGTCACAACTGATGCTTTAAAAGAAGGAAAAAAAGTTTCATTAGTAGGATTTGGAACATTTTCTGTTAGCAAAAGAGCTGCCAGAAAAGGTCGCAACCCTCAAACAAAGCAAGAAATGGATATTCCTGCAAAGAACGTTGTAAAATTCAAGGCAGGCTCCGAATTAGCTGAAACAGTTTAATTTTCTGCGCTGAATTATAAAAAAGCCCCTAAATGGGGCTTTTTTTTTATTAATAAATGAAAATGAAAGAATTGACCAAACAAGAAAAAGAATTATTATCCCACTATTTGACCAGATTTATTACGCCGGAACGAGACGCTCGCATAAAAAGTGTTTTAGACAATCGGACACGCCATTTTTCGGTTGTTTTGGAAGATTTATACCAAACACAAAACATTAGTGCCGTCTTACGTACCTGCGAATGTTACGGGATTCAAGATGTTCACATTATTGAAAAAGAGAATGAATTTATGATTCATAAGGCAATATCGATGGGTGCCAATAAATGGCTGACTTTGCACAACTATCCCAATGAACCTAACAACGTAGCTGCCTGTATTCGCAATTTGAAGGCTGACGGCTACACCATAGTGGCTACTTTACCCGCGGAAAACAGCACTTTTATGGAAGATTTGCCCATTGATGAAAAAACGGCTTTCCTTTTTGGCACCGAACTGACCGGATTATCTGATGAAGCGGTCAAATTGTGCGATAAATCCGTAAAAATACCAATGTACGGTTTCACTGAAAGTTTCAATATATCAAATTCTGTGGCCATATTGGTGTCACACATGGTAGAACGTCTCAGACACTCCCCTGTCAATTGGGGCTTAGGCACTGAAGAAAAAGCAGATTTATACTTTGAGTGGCTGTGTAATTCAATTCGTTTTGTTGATGATATTATCGAAGATTTTATGAATCAGCGTTTGTCTAATCCTCAATAGCATCATTGCCGTTTTGTTTAGCTATATTTAACAAAATACCGACTGCGAAGCAGGATACCAACAATGTAACACCGCCTTTGCTGATAAAAGGGAGTGTTTGACCGGTAGCCGGAATGACCCCCAAATTGGCACCAATGTGAACCAATCCCTGAGCGGTAATCAAAAAACCGATGCCCACCGCATAGAGCTTGGCAAATATACCGCCTGATTTATTTGATAATTGAACAGTGGTAATAAAAAAGATAAAATATAAAAAGAGTATGATGCTACCGACTACGAATCCAAATTCCTCGCAAATAAGAGCAAAAATGAAATCATTCTCTCCTTCTGCCATACTTTGTTTTAAAATCCCTTTCCCCGGTCCGGTGGGAGACAACCCTGACCTTGCCACAGCTGCCTTTGCCAAGGTCATTTGTTTACCATAGCCCTTGGTATCACTTTCCCCCGTCATCCAATATTTGACCCTGTTAGCAACAGTTGAACCACGGTCTTTGGAGTTTTCTAACGCCATTTGTTCAGTCGCTTTCTTTTCTTTGATACTGCCGATTGAAATGTACATTACACCACCCAAAAAACAGATAAATATGAAAATAAACAGATACTTGGGCTTTACATCTGCAATAAACATAATCAACCAACCGGTAATCATCAGCAAGACTGCGGTGGACATATTTCTCAACGCGATGCCGATGCAAAAGCCGCCCAAGACAACAAAAAGAAATATTGCTTCGCTGCGAGTTATGGCTTGATGGTCTTTTATATTGCTGGCGAGAAAACTAACCATGAAAAAAATGACCAAAAACGCAATGGGGTAGAAAGTCTGGATATAACGATTCATGATAAGAAGACTGCGTCCCGCGGCTCCGGAACCAAAAATCAGCGTTGCTATCAGCAACAGCAAGGCAATAAAAAGTGCAATATTTGAGAATTTATTCAAAGTGACATAACTTACAAACGAAAATGCCCAAATAATAAGAGCCCCAATTCCTATAAAAACAGCATGTTCCAAAATATCGCCAGTTAAACTAAAAACCGACAAAAATGAAAAAAGAAACAATATAGTTGTTACAATAACAAGAATAGAGCTATTCTTTAAATGGAATCGAATCGGTTTGCCTTTCATGGTTATAATTGTGCTACTGCCATTTTAAATTGATTTCCTCTTTCAGAATAATTTTCAAATTCCCCCTCGGTGCCAACTCCGGGTGAAAACAAAACAGCATTATTGGATTCTGTGGCATAAAAAGCCTTTCGCACTGCCGTCTCTATATCGCTACTTTCCTCAAAACTGATATCTAACGCTTCCAAAAACAATTTTGTCTTTTGCGCGACATCCCCTAAAACTACCACATAACGCACTTTGTCGGTAATCATGGCAATAAGGTCTGAATACAATTTTTCCCATTCCCTAAATGAGGTGATCCAAGTCACCGGTTTATCCACGTTGGCAAGTGCCATGTAAATACCGTTCAAATTGGAAGACGCTGAATCATTAATAAAATCGACGCCACGAATATCTTTGACAAATTCCATTTTATGTCCTTCCCCATTCATCTGCTCGGCAACAACGGTCATTTGCCTGTTTCTACTATCTATTAATTCCTGGAAATTGCGAATGGATGGGGAATATATTTCTTTTCCAAAGTTGTACTCACCTTTGAGACTGATTCTTGATTTTTTCATAATGGTAATGGTTTATCTTAATTTAAGTGTAACGACGGTTAAAACGACTAATAAAATGCTGACTACGATGAAGCGTTGCACAATTTTGGCTTCATGAAATCCTTTTTTTTGATAATGATGATGCAAAGGGGACATGAGAAAAACGCGTTTCCCTTCACCATAGCGACGCTTGGTGTATCGGAAATAGAGAACCTGGATGATAACGGAAAGTGTTTGTATCAGGAAAACACCACATAGAATCGGAATAAGAAATTCTTTTCTGATAATGATACACGAAACGGCAATGATTCCGCCCAACGTCAAACTGCCGGTATCTCCCATAAATACCTGAGCAGGATAACAATTCCACCAATAGAAACCGATGCACGCGCCGACCAACGCAGAAATGAAAATGGCTAACTCCCCGATATGCGGGATATACATAATATTGAGATAATCAGCGAAAATAGCATTACCGGAAACATACGCCAATATAGCGATTCCCACCGCTATGGTGGCTGAAGTACCGGCAGCCAACCCGTCTAAACCATCCGTTAAATTTGCTCCGTTGGATACTGCCGCAATGATGAAAATGATAATCGGAATATAAAACAAAAATGACCATTTTCCATCAGTATCGCCCATCCACTGCGTCAGCCAAGCATAATCAAATTCATTGTTCTTCACAAACGGAATGGTGGTTTTGGTAGAGTGTTTCTCCTCTGCCAACGGCAAAGTAGTGGTGGTATTGTCACTTTTTCCGATTTTTAACAAATCATCGGTATTGGTAACCGTCGCGGGAATAGCTACGTGTTCTTTCACCGTTACTTCGGGATGAAAAAACATCACGACCCCCACAACAAGTCCCAAGAAAATTTGTCCGATTAGTTTTCTTTTTCCAGACAAACCTTCTTTATTCTTTTTAAATACTTTAATATAATCGTCAGAAAATCCTAACAAACCGAGCCATATAGTCGTAAATATCATTAAGATAATATAAATATTGTTGAGGTTTGTCAACAATAAAACGGGAACAAGAATAGAGGCAATGATGATGATACCGCCCATGGTGGGGGTTCCTTTTTTCTCCATTTGTCCTTGCAATCCCAAATCGCGAATGGATTCACCTACTTGTTTTTTGCGCAGCAGATTAATGATACTCTTTCCAATAATCATAGAAATAAAAAGGGAAAGAATGACTGCAAGGGCGGCTCGGAACGAGATATATTGAAAAACAGCCGCTCCCGGCACATTTAATTTATCTAACCAATCGAAAAAATAATAAAGCATATTTTTAATTATTTGTTGATATTCCAATTATTTTTAATTTCTTCCGTATCATCAAAATGGTGTTTGATGCCTTGTATATCTTGGTACTTTTCGTGTCCTTTGCCGGCGATAAGGATCACCCCGTGGTCGCGCATCATCATACTCGCCGTTTTAATGGCTTCGTGCCGGTTTTCGATAATAAGAACATTTTGTTTGGATTCGATGGGAATCCCTGCTTCCATATCACAGAGTATTTGATTCGGGTCCTCCAAGCGCGGATTGTCGGAAGTAAGAATTACACGATGACTATAACGGCAGGCAATTTCAGCCATAATCGGACGTTTCAGGGCATCACGATTGCCGCCACACCCAACGACCGTAAGGATTTCCTCGCGATTTTGTGTAATATCATGAATAGTAGAAAGCACATTTTGGAGAGCGTCCGGCGTGTGAGCATAGTCAACGATGGCAACGCCACCCTGCCCATTGCGAATGACCTCAAATCTACCTTCTGCAGTGGTCAGAGCACTCATCTTCAATAAAACCTCATCGGAAGGCACACCCAACGAAACAGCTGTCCCATAAATAGCTAACAGATTGTAAGCATTGAATTTGCCGGAAAGATGAAAGAACACCTCTTGTCCATTTATTTTAAGATGCAATCCTTCAAATCCATTATCCAAAATAACACCCTTCATATCCGCATCGGTGTTTAAAGAATAGGTTTTGATGACTGCTTGGGAATTTTGCACCATTACCCTGCCATTTTTGTCATCCATATTGGTTAAAGCAAAGGCAGTTTTGGGTAAATGATCGAAAAACGCTTTTTTGGCTTGAATATAATTGCTGAATGTTTTATGGAAATCAAGATGGTCGTGGGTAATATTACTAAAGATTGCGCCCACAAATGACAATCCTTCAATACGATACTGACAAATGGCATGCGAACTAACCTCCATAAAGCAAAATTCACAACCGGCATCGACCATTTGTGCCAACAGTTTGTTTAACGCTAAAGCGTCAGGGGTTGTGTGAGTAGAAGGAATTTCTTTATTTTCAATTTTATTGACAATAGTGGATATCAAACCCGTCGGATAGCCCAAGGACATAAACAATTGATGCAACAACGTAACGGTAGTTGTTTTCCCGTTTGTTCCGGTAATGCCGACTAATTTTAATTTTTGGCTCGGAAAATCGTAATAAGCAGAGGCTAATTTTCCCAACGCAATAGAACTATTGTTGACGCGAATGTAGGTAACGGAAGGATTAATATCTTGTGGAACTTGCTCGCATATAATCACTTTGGCACCGTTGCCAATCGCTTGCGGAATAAAGAGATGCCCGTCCGCTTGTGTTCCGCGCTGAGCAATATAGATTGAAGTAACTTTTTCATTATCAGCTTGATGTATCTGTCTCGAATCAAATTCAACAGACAAAATATCATACTGTTCATCGCCAATAATCTCAGTATAGTCAATATGCTTTAATAAAAATGATAAAGTTTTCACGTATCAAGAAGGGTTAATAAAAAGGTTATAAATGGTTAGGTCGGTAGGTAAGGTTGAACAACAAAAGGATTCCCTACTAACCTGGTTCTAAGTTAAGTATCATGGTATTTGAATTTTTATCATAAACTTGTTTGGATACAACTCCGATTCCGAAGAGTGAGACTTTTATTCTTTTTTTACTCAATTCTGCAATAGCATCAGGTGCGGTGAGTCCGATAAGATTGGGAATATTATTTTGTTCTTGCACTGTATAGGGAACGATTGTGTTTTTCTCTTTTCTAGAAGAGATAGAATAATTACTATTCCCAACAGACGAAACAGGAATCTCAAAAAGTTTGGCTATATTTTTGACTGTGGAGGATTTTATCGGATGTGAAAAAGTGAATAATTTTTCTATTTTTTCGATTTGTTTCGGTGGGTAGATGATTTGTCGCGCAATGCTTGCGAACACCTCAATAGCGGGTCTGCTATGTTCGGCGACATTAAACATATAGACGATGCAGGTATATTGAGGCTTATCGGCGGGGAAGTAGCCACAGAAAGAGATAGCGTTTCTACTACGATTATAGCCGCCGGCGGCTACGTCATAGATGTCACGAGTTCCTGTTTTGCCGGCGAAAGGAAAATCATCATCGTGGCAACCGTAAGCCGTACCGGGTCTTTCCATTACCACCGAACGAAGAATAGATTGAACAATTTTAATATTTTGCGGGCTTGCAATTTGTTCATTGATAACGCTGACCGGATATTCCGTAACTTTCCCTTCCACCTTGGATGCGCGTATAAAACGGGGGCGCATCATTTTCCCATTGTTGGCAACAGCATTATAATAGACTAAAATTTGTAAGGGTTGCATATAAAAACCTGCACCGAAATAGCAACCATATTGGTCCTCAAAACTTTTACTGTCGTATTTCATATTGACTGGCGGCAGTTTCCCGATTTGCACCGTATTCCCCACGGTGATATACATTCTGTTCAGTTTTTGAACATACTCTTTATAGTTCGGGTAAGCATCGCGAATCATGGAAGCCATTCCCACATTCGAGGAGCGTTGGATAATCTCTTTGACGGAAGCCTGTTGTTCGCCCTTTGCGGCTGCCTGTTCCGAATCGTAGCGAGTTACAATTCGCGAACCGCGAGTATTGAAACTATGAATATTGATGGGATATTTGCGCGTGGTGTCACCATTCATTCGTTCAAGATAAGCAAGTAAAGAGGCAACTTTGAATGTGGAACCCGGTTCCACAGCTTCAGCAACCATGGCATTATTGCGAGATTCCGTATAGATGGTATCTTGTCCGCTAATGGTTCTTGTAAAGTTGGAAATTGCCTTAATATCGCCGGTTGCCGTTTCCATAACGATGGCGCACGCCCAATCGGGTTTCAACATTTCTGTCTTTTTCAGCAATTCAATATGTACAATTTTTTGTATTTCCGTATTCAGCGTCGTATATACATTTCCGCCTTCAACCGGTGGATTTTCACTCTCCAATGGAATAGATATTCCATTGATAATCAATCTTTTTTTTACACCGGCGGAACCGGAGAGGATCTTATTAAACTGACTACAACCATCAATTCCGTTCTTGCGCTGTGGATCCCCCAAAATACGTTTCGCCATATCGCCATACGGACGTATGCGAATGGAGATAACTTTGTCGCCTTCATCAATAACATCCGGAAATTTAATCTTTTGTTCTATTTTAAAACCATATCGTGCTCTCACTTCCGGCTTGATGGTGCCACTCAATAATGGCAACTCCTTCAGTCGTTTAATATCACTTTCCACTACCCATTGATTATCTCTAATCACTTCGTCTTCTCTGAAAATCGTTACGGTTTTATTGTTTTTGAGTGCCTTGGTGAGTTTGTCCCGATAGGTCGTTACATTATATTGTGTGTATCTTTCTCCAAAAATAGTTTGAAATTGAATGGCTAAATCATTGATTAATGTATCTAAATAACTCTCCCCTTTTTTGAAAAACAGATTATTCTTATTATAACTTTGTCCATCTATGTAAATTGGATAAACACGAACATTAGACACCAGAGGTTTATCCATATCATCATAAATAACTCCGCGTGAAGGAGTTACCGGCGATACAATGACACAATTCAGCAACTCATCTTTTGTCAAATTCGGAATCTGCGACTCATTATATTCTTTGTAGATGGTGGGCGAACCTGAATATTTTTCTTTTTGAAAAAATGACAAACGAATCATGAAGACAAAACAGCCCAAGGCAAATAGGCTCACTCCTACCGACAACAAGATGGTGTTTCTGCGAAAGTTCTTCATTATCTTTGTTTTATAATCAATTGTTTTCTTTATATATTTTATAATAATCGTTTCCCTGTGTGGCAGTGAATCCTGATTGTTCGGCTTTTTCCTTGAGTTGATTTTGATCATCAGTCAAGATGATTTCATTTAGTTTTCTAAATTCAACGATGATACTATCGTGTTTTTTTTGGAGCTCCCGATTGCGTTCTTCTTTTTGAAAAATAATTCTCTCATTATAAATAAAGGCAAAAGTTATGACGAAAAGCAGCAGAATGTAGGGATACCACTTCAGCATCGATTTCTTGATTAAGAATTTTCCAAAAATGAAGTCCCTAAAGAATAGAAGAACCTTATTCTTTTTTGGTGCGGGTTTATTCTTGGAATCACTCTGATACATGGTTATAAAAAATTAAATAGAATGATTATTTTTTTTCGGCTATTCTTAATTTTGCGCTGCGAGATCTAGGATTGCTTTCAATTTCTTGTTCCTCCGGAACGATTGCTTTTCGGCTGACAAGGCTAAACGGGCTTAGTGGATTGCCAAAGAAATCCTTTTCTACAGTTCCGGTAAAGTTCCCCGATTTGAGGAAGTTTTTTACCATTCTATCTTCCAAAGAATGATAGGAAATTATGACTAATCTTCCCCCGGGTTTGAGGGCTTCTACCGTTTGCTCCAAAAACAAACGGAGTACCTCCATTTCAGTGTTGACCTCTATGCGCAAAGCTTGAAAGATCTTGGAAAGTACTTTGTTTTCTTTTCCGCGAGGCAAAAGGGGCGTTACCACATTGACCAAATCGGTGGTTGTCGTTATCGTTTTTTCCGCTCTGCATTTGTCAATTTGCGCGGCAATTTGTCGAGCATCCGGCAATTCGCCGTATTGATAAAAAATATCTGATAGTTTTTGTGGTGAATACTCATTAATCACTTGATGAGCCGACACTCCCTTGGCATTGTTCATGCGCATGTCCAAAAGGGCATCAAAGCGATGGGAGAAGCCACGTTGTGGAGTATCAAACTGATACGAAGAGACCCCTAAATCTGCAAGAATTCCATCAACCGGATAGGCTTCATAATACTGCAAGAATTTTTTTAAATACTTAAAATTCTGATTAATAAATTGAAAGCGGGGATCATCGGGAACATTTTTTGCGCTATCGGGATCTTGGTCAAAAGCCAAAAGACGTCCCTTTTTATCAATTTGACGGAGTATTTGCTGAGAGTGACCACCCCCGCCAAAGGTAACATCCACGTAGGTTCCGCAGGAAGACGTTATCAATCCATCAACTGAAGGATGTAGTAACACAGGATTATGGTACATTGCCTTCCTCCTTCCTATCCACGTTAAACTTACCGGAGTGCATAGCAGCGTTCATCTTCGCATACTCTTCAGCTGTAATTTCATCGCATTCCGCATTAAAATCATTGACATTCCATATCTCAATCTGCCCATGGTCTAATACCAACACGACTTCTCGCTCTATTCCATATTTTTCCAATAAATTTTTAGGAAGAACAATTCTGTTTTGAGAATCACATTCCAAATAGGAACTTTGACGTAAAAGAATATTACGATATCTTTTTACTTCTATGAGATTTCGGTCTAGAGTATCCAAAAAATCGGACTGAGCTTTGTATGCACTTTGCGTCCACAACATGATATGTTTTCCAAAACCGACCGTTGCCCAAAACATTTGTCGGTCATCTTCGGATAACTCCTTCAACAAAGCTACCGGCAATTTCAGTCGCCCGTACTTCTCAAGTGTTACTTCAAACCAACGATATTTTAAACCGGCCATTGTTTACAAAAATTATTCTCGACAAAAATATATGTTTTTTTTAATTAAATCCATAATGTTAGTATTTTTTTTCAAAAAAAATTAATTTTACACTTAAATGGTTGATTATCAATATGGAATAAAATGGAGCAAAATTCTACTTGTTTTTAGTTATAAACATTAAACTATTGATAATTTAATAGTTAAAGAAAGTTATATCAACATAAATAATATACTAAAATCAAGCAATTTATAATTATATCAGAATTGAAATCGCATTTTTTGGAAAAAAATGGAGTTTTTTGGAGCAAACAGGAATTTTTTGGAGAAATCGGATAAAAAATGGAAATATCGCCAACTTTTGCTGTCGGTAAATATCGATTGAATACCGATTATCAAACATAAAAAAACATTAAGAACCGCAAGGCTTCAAATGTTGATAGAAGAATGATGTGATGTAGTCCGTCTCCGAAGGAATCGTACGTCTATTTTTCTCAACTTGTCTGTGTCTTACCAAAGAACTGTCGCAGCAAGTGAGCGCAAAAAGCGTACTTATTTGCTTTTTTTTTGCGAACTGCAAGAAGAATCATCTCAATAAAAAGGTGCAAAAGAAAGGTGTTTTGCCGCTAATCAAATTGTTGCTAATGCGGCGGGATTTGTGGCTTCTGTCCGACATGTTGCTTCTTCCGCACATTCCCATACGTCGCATGATGATGCTATAATTTATTGGTTGCAGATGTATGCCTGACAAAAAAAATTAATCTACTCAATATTAGTAGATTAATTTCTTGTATTTACGGAATAGCAACAGGATTAAATCGGTCTTATTTGTTCACGATTAATCGTTGGCAGTGAATGGTTCCATTTGTAAAAGTGGTACGAATCAGATAAATTCCTTCAGGGCAATTACTTACAGAAACAACATTTTGACAAGTCGGTTGCTGAATGGTCATTACCACTTGACCGATAGCGTTAATTAATTGGATTTGAGCAATATTTTCGCCGGTAATGTTCACGTTGTCTTGAGCCGGATTGGGATAAACTGCAAAAGTATCGGCATTTGATTCATGGATACCGGTCGTCATGCAAGAGGCAAAGAAGTTGTAAATCTCTGTGGCATAATCAATATCATTAGCGGGCGTATAATACCACGTATGCTCGCCTCCGATAACTTTAATAAAAGCCGTTTTCGTATTATTATCGCCGTTTTCGTATTGATATTTTTCAAATGTAAGTCCGTCAGAAACGCTGTTTTCATAATTGGTTACAATTGGGGTTGCATCGCAATGATTAAAGTCTTTCCAAAAATTGACGGTAGCTTCTGCGCCCAGCCCTACACAATACGACATGCCGGACATTGCGAAGTCGGCATTGGCGTAAGTGATGGTTGAATCGGCGGTTCCGTGAATGTGCATCGCGCTGATATGAGCAACAGGTGTTTGGGAAGAAATTACATTTCCCACCGTTCCGCTTACCGAAGCGATGGCACGGATACGGTCCCCTTTTTCGATTCCCAAACGGTTAGACATAAACCCGCCCATAGAGAATCCTGTAGCAAATACGTTTTGAGCATCAATGTTATAATTGGCGATTAAGTCGTCCAAAATAGCCATCAGAAATCCCACATCATCCACATTTTCGTTTAATTCTACATTGCCTAAAATAGGGAGAGTGGCACTGACACCGGCTGCCCAAGCGGTACCCACGGAGCCAACCAACGGGACGGAAGCAGTCAAGGCTTGTGGCGTAATAATAATCCAACCATGTTGATCTGCGATGTTTCTGAAACCGGTATTATTCGCAGTACTGGTCATATCACCCCCCAAACCGTGCAAACAGAACAAAACGGGTGCCGGTGTATTGCTGTTATAACTTGCCGGTACATATTCCAAATATTGTCTGAGACTATCGCCCCACATCAAATTTTTGGGAGTTTGCGTCTGAGCAAAAACCGAGGAAACAAAGAAAATTACCAAGAAAAAAGAGAAGATTCTTTTCATAGAATAAAATATTAAATAATTGAGAACTATGGTTCGAATATTTTAAAAAATATAGTTCTCATTTCTATTTTTTAAAACGCGACAAAAATACATTTTTTTTATAAAACCCCAATATTAAGAATAAAAAAACAGCGTTTTATAGATTCAACATGCAAAGTTATAAAATAAAGAGGAGGGAGAGATAAAATGTAAATTTTTTCTCGGACGATTATTAATTTTAATTTGAATTTTTATTAAATCATTGAATACCAAGTTTTTAATTGAAGAATTTTTGGGGATATATTGCCGAATAAGTTTGTTCATGTTTTCAATACTCCCTTTTTGCCAAGAAGAATAAGGATCTGCAAAGAAAACAGGTGCTTTCAATTTATCGCTAATCCATTCATGCTTAGCAAATTCACCTCCATTGTCGGTGGTGATGGAGATGACATTGTTTTTGTATGGCAGCAAGAGTTTAACAGCCATTTTAGCGACTTCTCCAGCCTTTTTTCCATTAGGAAGTTTAGCCATTAACAGATATCTTGTTTTTCTTTCTACTAATGTGATAATAAAGTCTTTACCATTCTCTATCAAATCCATTTCCCAATGACCAAACTCTTCTCTATCATTAATGCAAGTAGGTCTTTCGTGTATAGAAACACGGTTGGGAATATGTTGAACTCCCGCTCCAACATATCGCTTTCGATGTTTTAGCCGATGGCGACAATGCTTATAAAGAGTTCCTCCTGAGTGCTTATCTTCTCTAATAAAATGATATATCCATTCAACAGATATCATGCTTAATCCGTTCGCATCGGCATACCCTTTTATCTGCTCCGGAGACCATTGCTCTTTTTGTAACTTATCTCTTATAAATGTTTCCACTTTGGAAGAAAATTTTCTTTTTTTTACATATCTTTCTTTCCGCATTTTGGCAAACATTTGTGCATCTTTTGCCGAATAATGTCCCAAACTATTCCTATTCCGGGACAGTTCTTTACTGATAGTAGCTTGCGAAACGCCGATAAATCGGGCAATTTCTTGTTGCGTTCTATGTTCTTTGTGCATTCGATAAATTGTGTATCTTTGCTCCTCAATCAAGTGTTTCATTTGTTTTTTCTTTTGTAGGAGATTGAATTTACAAATTTACCACTTTTGGGGCTGACTTTTTGGGTCAGCCTTTTTTTCTTCTTATTTTTATAACTTTACTAATTGAACTTATATTTCCGCTTCATTTTTTTTGATTGAGTTGATTTTTCGTTTCGTTACAATACATTTCAAATAGGTATCATTTTGCCGTTCTTTTAAAAAATCCAAATTAAAATAATGTCTTAAAATTATTTTTTTTAACAAGAAAAAATGTGTAATCAAAAAGAAAATTGAGTAATTTTGCGAAGTCGATCATAAACCAAACCTTAAAACATAAAACCTATGAACATCAAAGAAAAAGCAAAGCTAATTTTAGCTAAGAATCAGATTATTACAATAGCATCTGTTGATGAAAAGGGGTTTCCGCGTCCGGTGCCGGTGGTGAAGCTGAGGAATGACGGAGACATAATTTTTTTCTCAACCGGTACAAGCTCCGCCAAAACCACCCACTTTAAAGTCAATCCCAAAGCCGGGGTTTCCATTTTGCAAGGCGGTGACAGCATCGTCTTTACCGGAATAGTTGAAATCGTTGAAGATTTAGACGTAAAACGCTCACTTTGGAGCGATTGGATGTTACCCCATTTCCCGCTTGGCGTTGAAGATCCCGAATATTGTGTGATAAAATTCACCCCCGAGTCTTCCACTTATTGGATTGACGATATTTTCATGAAAGACGGTAAATATATTAATATGTATTGCCAAAGTTGTGGCATGCCGATGGAAACCGATGAAATGTTTGGTACCAATGAAGATGGTTCGCAGAATAGCGATTATTGTTGTTATTGCTATAAAGATGGCAAATTTCTTCAAGATTGTACCATGGATGAAATGATAGCACACTGCGTAAATTACCTTGCTGAGTTTAACGGGGCGTGCGGCACAAAATTCACCGAAGAAGAGGCAATTCAACAAATGCAGCAATATTTCCCAAGATTGAAACGATGGAAAAAAAACTAATAACAGACCAATTGAATGAATTTCTATCGTTGACTTCCGACAGAAGCGTACCTATGATAATGCAAACCCCGCGGCTCATATTGCGTGCTTGGTTTGAAGAAGATGCACCGGTATTATTCAAATATGCCTCTGACCCCGACCTCGGACCGCGTGCCGGCTGGGCACCACACCAATCGTTGAACGAGAGCAGACATCTGATTAGAACACTGTTTACCGGTAATGCAGTGTGGGCAGTGGAGTGGAAAGAAACCTCCGAAGTAATCGGATGTATTGGATATCTTCTTTATAACCAGTCAAATATCCCGATACAAAAAGATGAAGCAGAAGTCGGCTATTGGATCGCTAAGCCATATTGGAATTCTGGAATTTGCACGGAAGCGTTACAAGCTGTCGTTAATTGTTGCTTTGAAGAAAAGAAATTTTCGTCACTATGGGGAAGTTACTTCCTCAATAATCCTGCCTCCGGGCGGGTGATGGAGAAATGCGGTTTCAGCCGTTGTGAGGGACAAACGGTTTGTCCCAATTTGCAAGTCGGCGGCGATCAACCCGTGGGACTGATGAAATTAGAAAAAGGCGACCGATAAGCCGCCTTTTTCAAAAATAAGTCAGATTTCCCTATACTTTTTTGTTGGCAATGCGTTCTTTCACAATTTCGTCTTGTTTGGCGACGGGCATGGGCATGTATTGATAAAATTCCATTGAGTAGTTGGCGCGACCGCTGGTAATATTACGCAGGGCAGTGGAATAACCAAACATTTCCATCAACGGAATAAAGCCGTCCAATTTCTGAGATCCTTTTCTAAAGCGACGCATACTTTCAATTTTGCCACGTCGTTTGTTCAAGTCACCGGTAACGTTTCCAATATAATCATCGGGCACGTTGATTTCAATTTTCATGACCGGTTCCAGCAAAACGGGACCAGCTTGTCTGAACGCCTGTTTGAAACACATGGCAGCACAAATCTGGAATGCCATGTCGCTGGAATCTACCGGATGATGACTACCGTCTAACAGCACACATTTCACATCCACAACAGGATAGCCGGCAAACGGACCTTTGTTCATGGCTTTCATCAAACCTTTTTGCACGGACGGAATATACTCTTTGGGAATGACGCCGCCTTTGCTGATATCAACAAATTCAAATCCCTTGCCCGGATTGGGTTCAAAGCGAATCAACGTTTGAGCATATTGTCCTTTACCGCCACTTTGTTTAGCATGTTTGTAGTTACACTCGTAAGCGTTGGTGATGGTTTCGCGGAACGAGACGGAAGGTTCGCCAACGGTAATGGGCACTTTGAACTCGTCTTTAATTCTATCGACCAGAATTTCCAAGTGCAGTTCGCCCATTCCGGCGATGATGGTTTCTTCGGTTTCATCGTCAAAATGTGCGCGGAACGACGGGTCTTCATTGCAGAGTTTTGCCATCGCTTCACTCAGTTTGTCGCGGTGTTTTTTGTCGGTCATTTCTACTTTCATCTCAATAACGGCGGGCGGCACTTGAATGGATTCGAGTAAAATGGGCTGTTTTTCATCGCATAAGGTATCGCCGGTTCGGGTGTATTTCATGCCGACCAATGCCACAATTTCGCCGGCACCGGCTTCGGTAATTTCCTCACGTTCTTTGGCTTTAATACGGAAAATACGACCGGCACGCTCATATTTACTTTTATTGGTGTTGTAAAAACTCATCCCGTTGGTCAGTTTTCCACTAAAAATGCGGATAAAAGTCTGTTGTCCGACGTAAGGGTCATTGATTAATTTGAACGCCAATGCGGCGAAAGGCTCGTTGGAAGAGGGAATTCTTTGATAAGTTTTTTCAGTATTGTCGGGGTCTTGGGCAATCGTTGCGCCTATATCGGTAGGAGAAGGAAGATAATCAACGATAGCATCCAGAAGCAACTGAATCCCTTTGTTTTTGTAAGCGGCTCCGCATAAAACGGGCGTAATCAATAACTTAATGGTAGCTTTACGAATGGCGGACATGAGTTCTTGTTCGCCAATTTCTTGGTCATCTAAATAAAGATTGGCAATTTCATCGTCGAAATCTGCAATTTTTTCTATTAGTCCGCGGCGTGCTTCTTGCGCTTCCGTCAGCATGTCGTCGGGAATTTCTGCCACAATGCGTTCTTTATCTTTAAAGATCACCGATTTCATATTCACCAAGTCAATCATTCCTTGAAAGGTATCTTCGGCACCAATCGGCAAATGAAGTGGAACAGCATTGGCACCCAAGTATTTATTCATTTGGCTAACGACATCAGCAAAATTCGCACCGGTTCTGTCCATTTTGTTTACAAAAGCAATGCGGGGTACGCGATGTTTATCTGCCTGATTCCAAACAGTTTCACTTTGCGGTTCCACGCCACCGACCGCACAAAAAACAGCCACCATTCCGTCAATCACACGCAAAGACCGTTCTACTTCGATAGTAAAATCAACGTGACCGGGAGTGTCAATCAGATTAATCTGATAATCACGCCATTGCGCTGTAATAGCAGCCGAGGCAATCGTAATGCCGCGTTCTTGCTCCTGCTTCATAAAGTCCATCGTCGCTTGTCCGTCATGGGTTTCCCCCACCTTGCGATTTACACCGGTAAAAAATAAAATTCTTTCCGATACCGTAGTTTTCCCTGCATCGATATGTGCTGCGATACCGATGTTTCGTAATTTTGAAATGTTTTTGCTCATTAATAATTTATAAAATTCTTATTTTTAATAATTTAGCACTAAAATGATGCCAAATTTTCGAGCTGCAAAGATACTGCATTTTTTTGAATTACTGTTTTTTGCCCTATTCATTCATGTCATCATGCATAAATTTGATTCTTCCCCGTGATTTTTTTCAATATTTTTGAAGTTGTACGCCGTTTCATATCCTCAAAAACAAATAAAATTCGTAAATTTGCACCGCTATTTTTATTTGGGTAATTATGGATTTTAATCTGAAAAAATATACTTTCTTTTTCTTGCTGATGATATTGACGCCATTTTGCAGCTTTTCGCAAAACTTTAATATCAAGATAATTAGCAATAATCTGACTTGCGATTCTCTCTTTCTCAAGGGATTTGACGGGAAAAAAGAGTTTACCAATCTGATTTCCATTTCTTACCGTTCTACTGCAACCCTCAAACAAAAAGGTTCTTTACCCCCGGGCATTTATCGCATGTGCGCCGATACCGCTCAATTATTTGAATTTCTCATTTCTAATACAAAACAACAAACTTTTGTCGTCAATATCGACAATAACGGGAAGCTTATTTTTCAAAATAATGACGAAAATAACCACTATATAGCCTATTTGGAGCAAATAAAAATCTTTAATCATCGTTTTCAGGAAATCAATCAAACCTTTGAAGATGCACAAAAAACAATGCCTCAATATATGTTGCAGACATTGGCGGATAACCTCATTGCCAAAGCCGATCAATTGACGGAAGAAGTAACGACCTATAAACAGCAACTGATTAAAAATAACCAAGGGACACTGCTTGCCTCTTTGGTGAAATTGTCATTTGAAATTCCGCCCGCGCCGCGCCACTATTATCAAAACGAACTCCTTCTAAGACAGTATAATGCCACCCATTTTTTTGACAATTATCCTTATGACGATGAGAGGGTTTTGAATACGCCGATTGCTGTTTTTAAAATGAAAGAATTTGCCGCGTCACTTTATATGATTGATACACAAGGCGGTGATACCATACTGAACCGCGTTCTCACCGAAGCGCAAATTTCCCCAACTACCTATTACGCTTTTTTCGATCATTTTGAAAAAATTATCGGCTCCCTGACCTCGCCCTATTGGTCAGAAGATTTATTTTTAGTTATGCTTAATAATGCTTTGAATTACAATAAATTAGATGATGCTCGGAAAATTAGATACTCCGCTCAACTGGAAACTCATTCTAAAAACAGGGTCGGAAGTCGCGTGCCAAATTTTAAACTTATGATGAGCAACGGCGATACCACTTCCCTTTATGATATTCAAGCCGAGTATTTGTTGGTCTATTTTCAAAATCCGGATTGTCCCACATGCAGCGAAGTGCGGCAAAAATTGGCACTTAACGATGATTTGAATCGAGCCATCGACCATGGTCGGCTGAAATTGGTAACCGTCTATTTCGAACAAGATACTGTATTGTGGCACCGTTATTTAAAAGAAAAATCAAACCCAAAATACTTGCACGGATGGGAATATCCACACCAAATTGAAGATGAAAAATTGTTCGATTTGCGCATTATTCCTTATATGTTTTTGTTGGATAGAGACAAAAAAGTAATCCGAAAAGACATTCTTTTTAACGAAATTAGCGATTATCTTCGTCTATTAAAAATACAATAACCCTTCAATTTGAGAATTATGCAAAATACAAGTCAGGAATTTGATGAAATAATGACCAAATGTACGGATATTTTTTCCAAAAAAGCTTTGGATTATGGCACGGCATGGCGCATCTTACGAACCTCATCCTTAACCGACCAAATCTATATTAAAGCACAGCGCATCCGCAGCATTGAACAAAAAGGCGTCGCAAAAGTCGACGAAGGTGTCATTCCCGAATATATCGGAATCATCAATTATTCTGTCATGGCTCTTATCCAATTGGAAGTCGGTGTTGCCAATGCAATGGAAAACCTGATGCCCGCCGACGAAGCCATTACCCTTTTTCATAAATATTTGACCAACGCCAAGGAATTGATGCTTAATAAAAACCACGACTATGATGAGGCATGGCGAAAAATGCGCAGAAGCTCCCTGACCGACATCATTCTAATGAAATTATTGAGAATTAAGCAAATAGAAGATAATAACGGAAATACAATTATCTCCGAAGGATTAGATGCCAATTATTACGACATCATCAATTATGCCATGTTTGCTTTAATAAAACTTCATGAAAACAACAACTAAATATAAATTACAATGAACCACCCTAAAGAACCAATCGTAATCAAAATTTTAAGAATCCTGTTAGGATTATTGTTCATCTTCTCAGGACTGTCAAAAGCTATTGACCCTGTCGCAAGTGCCATCCAATTTGACGATTATTTTTACTCATTTCACCTCCCGTTTATGCAGTTTTTTAGTATGTTTATGGCTATTGCCATGAATATTCTGGAAACGACCCTTGGGGTAATGATGCTGTTCCGTATTAAAATCAAATTTACCTCCCTTATCTTTTTGCTCTTCATGTGCTTCTTCTTTTTATTAACCGCTTGGTTAGCCCTTGCAGAATATTTAGAAGTATATCACGGCTACGATTTCGGAGTCGTAAAAGATTGTGGATGTTTCGGCAAAGCAATTAAACTCAATAATTATCAAACATTTTTGAAGAATATTGCGATTATCATTCCTACATTTATTGTGTTCATGTACCGCCGTCAAATTCCCGATATACGCTTGACAGAACTCGGAAAATGGCTCTTTACCGGTTCTGCCGCCCTAATGGTCGGACTTTTACAATGGTACTGTTATTGCCATCTGCCGATTATCGATTTTAGCGATTGGAAAATTGGAACTAATGTAGCCGAAAACTATATTGATAAACAAGAAGTGATAGACAAAAACAACTTAACTTATCCTTATAAAGATTCTGCGGGAACCGTCTATTCGTTTACTGAGGATGAAATGATGAAAAAATATGAGGAAGACCCGACATTTTTCGATAATAAAGAAGCCTTAGAACCGCAAGCAAAAATATTGTCTCCAATACAACGTGCTCCTATTCAAGGTTTTACAATGGAAGACTCGATCAACGATTATTCCGCTGATTTGCTAAATACCCATAATAAACGACCACTTTATATCCTTTTTATGCACTATTTAGATGAAACCGATATGGATGGTATTCAAAATGAAGAATTGAAACAAATCATGGATTGGTGTGCCCAAAACGATGCCGATTTTGTGGCAATTACGAATTCTCCCAAAAACGAAATTGTCTCTTTTAAAAAAGAATACAATATCCATTTCCCAATCTATCATAATGAATGTGATATAGTTAAAGGTCCATTCATCATTCGCGATGCGATTCATGCCAACCCGGGTTTGATTTATGTCCAAAATGGAATCGTTAAAGGCAAATGGGCATGGAGAGATTATGACAATGTTGA
>Ga0265294_10000710_pt1 | contig 44934 bp, 41 predicted proteins | sample MunlanPumphouse3_FD_192504 | JGI IMG/M metagenome (GOLD analysis project Ga0265294, IMG submission 192504) | Groundwater microbial communities from a municipal landfill in Southern Ontario, Canada - Pumphouse #3 | ecosystem: Environmental > Aquatic > Deep subsurface > Groundwater | place...
AAGTTGTTATCTTTGATACTATCAATCCGGCTTATGTCGTGATGACTGATTTAGGAGTATTTGAAAACTGCTATTCTCCATATGGAAAGAATTACCGAGAATTCTATGATTTTGCCCATAAGGAAGTCGAAGACCATAAGCATATTAAAGTCATTAAAGATCAATATAATGACTCTAATTATTTCGATGAATTTTACATCACATGCATCCCTTGGCTTAAGGTCGATGCGATGACCCATCCTCTTCCGGATCACGACCCATCTAATTCTAGTGTTCCTCGCGTATGTTGGAGCAAATTCTACGAAGTAGATGGTCGCAAAAAAACCATGCTAAACATTACTGTCCACCACGCGCTGGTGGATGGTAAACCTCTTTCAAACGCATTTATTCAAATTCAAGATAATTTCAATAACGCTGAAGTTTTGTGCAAATAAAATCATCTTAAAATCGATGATTTATGCGTGATTTTTCAAATGTGAAATTTCTTAATGCAAATATTCCCAACGCATAAAATGTTATCAAATTACCGTTGATTGAACCATTATTACAAAAATTGACGATTTGTCTGAAGCGATTCCAACGAAACTACAAGCACAATATTCCTGACCATATGACTTCGTATGGTCTTTTTTGATGATATAATCCCGCCAGAGCAAGAAAAATCAGTTGAATTTCTCTTTTAAAATAATTCATTTATTGCTATGGTCATATTACAAACATAGAATGAACTTGTAAGGAATTTAATTATTCTAAAGCATGGCTAACATTAAGAAGTTCCGCGATAATGAAAAAAAGCATCGACTAATAGAAAAAATATTGGCTTCTTTTTTGGTGACCGCTACCGTGGTCGTCACCATCGTCATTGCCAATCAAAAGCCCGTGACCGCTGACTTTTTAAATGTCGAGGCCCTCGGTAATGAAATTGTCTATCGCGTTGATGTTCAAGACCCTGATCAGAGAATCGCTGAAAAAACACTTCAGCTTGAAATAAAGGGAAATACTGAGAAGTATTATTCTTCTCTTTCAATAGGTGAAAGCCAAGGTTCGCAGATCGTGTTTGGAAGTTCAACCAGTTACACGCTGAATATTATGGCTGATCTTGGTTTTGGCCGCGAAATTCTCGATACAGAAACCATTAAAATAACAAATTCTTTGGCAGGGGCCATTTTAGACGTTCGCCTTGGCCAAGAAACAATCCCAGCGGAAGAGCCGGAAACACTGACATATCTTATCGACACTAAATATTATGACCCCGAAGCAAAGGTCGAAAGCGCTTTCTTGGAATACGCCTATGTCTATGAAGAGGAAGAATATCCACCCATGCAACAAATCGATCCGAATAACCTTGAGTATAATTCAATCATAATCGAAGGTCAGACCGCGACGACTATTCTTGAAAGTATTTCCAATTACAATGTCACCATTCACCTTCGCTTAGTGGTTAATCTTATTGGCGAAGAAAACAGCACTATTCTAGATGAACGAGAATTTTCGACGCCGTTCCGTTTCTTTGGTTCACTCTATGCCGATGATGTGGGAATGGACTACGCTATTTTTTCCGTTTACTCGGATTACCCACAAGATGTCACGGTTGCAATGTTTGTCGATGTGTATTTCCAGTCGGATCTGCTCACTTCACTATCAGTCACCTCTGATGGAGATAGCGACCAATACGAAGGTACCAAAATTCGCGTTGAAAACTTGATACCTAACACACCTTATTTCGCCATATTACGAGCTATTTTTGTCAATCCGGACACTGGTCAAGAAAAAATTGTTACGCAAGAGCCAGTGACATTTACCACCTCACAAATGTATCAATGGGAGATTACCTCATTTGTAGATAACGGAGCCTCTTTCGACATAGTCGTAACGACACAAGATCCTTTTAACATCATCCAATCAGTTTCATGTGTCATCTTCGGGTTAGACGAAAACCGAAATATTGTAAATTATTATTACTATACATTAACAATGGAAATAATTGAGCCGATGGAGATATACAGTGCGACCATCAACAAACCTACTGAACTTTTTTATGATCTCGAGCTTTCGTTAAGCAAACAGATAGACCAGGCATATTATAGTGAGATAATTTACACACTAAGTGTGTAGTTATAAAATAAAGAGGTAAAAACTATGGAAAAAGAAAGAAAAGTCGAAAAGAAAAAAATGAAGAAAGGTATAGTGCGTATGATTATTGTTCTGTCAGTAATTGCCGCTGTAATAATTTTTTCTGTCATTTTCGGTGTCGTCCCTTCGCTATCAGTTACTCCGTTTGGAGTGTTCATCAATAATACGGTCGGCAAGTTCTTTAATGTTGCTAACATATTTGTGAACAATACCATGGCGTTAATTGAAACGCTCGTCATCGTTTTCTTTATTTGGGCGCTCAACGAAATAATCAAATACTTAACCAAGTTTCTCATTAAAAAGTTTCGTTCCAAATCGACTCTATGGATTATTATCCGCAGTATTATTAAATACGGAAGTGTCATCGCCGGTGTATTTCTCATCTTAAGTGCTTGGGGAGTCCAAACTCCAACTCTTCTCGCCGGCGCCGGAATCTTGGGCTTAGCTCTCAGCTTTGGTGCCCAAAGCCTCATTGAAGATGTTATTGCTGGTTTGTTCATCATTTTCGAAAAGCAGTTCCAAGTGGGGGATATTATTCAAGCTCATGGTTTTCGTGGCAAGGTGACCGAAATCGGTGTGCGGACCACCACTCTCGAAGACGTTAATGGCGATGTCTTAATCATCAACAATTCTGATCTTCGACAAACAATCAACACCTCCGCAAATTTATCGCCAGCCATCTGCGATATTTCTATTGCCTATGATGAGGATATTGAACGCGTTGAAAAAATAATACTGGCCAATATTGAAGATATAAAGAAACGAATTCCCGATATCGTCGAAGGCCCATTCTACCGTGGAGTCCAATCCCTTTCCGAATCCTCTATTGTAATTCGCATGTATGCAAGAACCGATGAATTAAAAAAGTATCAAGTGACCCGCGATTTAAACAAGGAAATGAAACTTTTATTCGATCGCAATGGTATTCAAATACCATTTAATCAAATTGTCGTACATTACGAAGACAAAAAATAGTAGTCACATCCCTCACTGCTTTTTTGCTTCCTTTGCCCCATTTTTATGGGGCTTTTATTTCAACTTAGCAATTGCTTCGTGGCTAGAGTTAATGTCGTGTAGTAAAAGCTTGGAGGGGAATCGATTTTGCATTTTCTGAAATCAGTTCTGTTCAAACCAAGAAAACAAAATAAATGATGTATTGATTCAACATAGGTTACAGTAAGAAAAAAGACCACCATTAATGATGATCTTATCCATTCGTGAGGAAGAGTCATTTCCCTTTTTTGGGTGGATGAACTTTTCAACCTACGACATTTATTTTTAAATTGGTGGATCTGACCGGGATCGAACCGGCTACCTCCTCGTTGCGAACGAGGCGCTCTCCCAGATGAGCTACAGACCCATTTTCAACCAGCCCGATTATTTTACTTTTTTTTAATAACCTTTTCAATACTTTGATTGATGCTTTTCAATCGTTAAAAACGCTGATATCAATTGCCATCTCTTCCTTTGTTCCACCGGCATGATGACCTTTATGCGCAACAAATTTTTCAGGAGTTATTTCGTTTGAAGCATATAAACAATAAACGTCCTTGGCAATTGCGATAAAATCACCAATAAAATTATAAGAGGCTGGATGAGGTTGGCCTTTACCAAAGAGCTCGCCTTTAAATACTGATTCCCTGTCTATTAATTCAAAATGTTCTCCATAATAGTTATTAAATAAAGTGACAAATTCATCTTTCTTATCTGATTTAACAAAGAAATTAACAACTCTCTTTTCGAAAGATAGAGGAAGGGATAGTAAATTTTGCAGATCCTTGTGCTCACAAATATCTAGATATTTGACATCAATTAAACCATGATCAGCAAAAGTAAAGAAAATGGTATCAGAATTATTTTTTACAATTTTTTTAACAAATCTTTGAATCTTTTTAATGACAAAATGGACCATAAAGTGATCAACACCATAATGATGAATATAGCCATCTGGAAGTGTCCAATAAAAATATACGAAAACTTTGTCGCTTTCCTTTAGAGTCTGATTAATTATCTGACGAGATTTTTTTAGGTCTGTCGCTTCGCTATTGGATCTTACTTTTTGTGGAAAAATATCGAATACATTAACCGAAGGATTGGCCTTCCTTATTTGTTGAAATATATTCTCATATGGGCACTTTTCAGCAATTATTAGATTGTCTTTGTCCCTAATAAGTGACCCATCACTGCTCCTTGTGTTTCTAAAAACCTCAATATCACACTGATATTCTTCAAAATACTGGCTCCATGATAACCAGCCAGTCTCAATAGGGAATTTTCCGGATAAAAACCCATTTGTGGAAGCAACAGTTGTCGGAGGAAAGGTGGCATCTATTGTTGTTAGATAATGAGATCGAATTGCGCCTTTTTTTCTTAAGTGCCTATCAATAATATAACTGCCAAGACCATCAAAAAGCATGACAACCACCTTGTTGTGACCTTGTAGTTTTTGGTCAATTTCGGGAATTGTTTCGTGCCAAGTAGGCGCAGAAAAGTGTTTCAATAAGGAATTAGAAAAGTTGACAATAGTATGATTATTTTTCAGTTCCATTTTCATCATCCGTTAATTCGATGTAAGGCTCGCTTTGCGATTCTTCGATTTCACCAAGTTTGCTATTTCCTCTAATGGCTTCGAATTTGTAATTAATTTTGTTCACGCGAGTGTCTAGTTGCTCTCTTGACTTTGTTGTTTTTTCTAAGTTATCAGAGAATTTATCCCATTCACGGGCAAACATTTCAAAATCTTTGCTCAAGCGCCTGAGTTGGCGATTAATTTCTTCGACATTCTTCGCTCTCTCAACTTGGATTTTTACCATATTTATGGTTACAAGTATTGCTGGTAATGTGCTGGGAGAGGTTAAAACAACCTTCTTCTCACGGGCATAATCAATAACGTCTCGACAATTGTGATGAATGAATGCAAAAACTCCATCATTAGGAATGAACATTAAAGCTTCAGGAGCTGTTTTTCCTTCAACGATATATTTATCTTTGATAGCAGTGATGTGCTTCTTTACAGCATTAGCAAAATCTTTAGTCAGGCTCGTTTTTTCTTCTTCGGATTGAACATCAAACATACGAGCGTAATCTTTGAATGGGAATTTGGAGTCAATGCAAATCATGTGGTTTGGTTCAGGCATAAAAACGACTGCATCAGCACGTACATCATCGCCATCTTTTACCTTTTTTAATGTGTATTGTTCTTGGTAACAGCCTTCTGTATCACCGAAAACATTGTGGAGAACCATGCTCAATTGATATTCGCCGTATTGTCCCCTAGATTGGTTGCCTTCTAAAACCTGCTTTAAAGAAACGACATCCTTTGATAGGTTTTCGATATTCTTTTGTGCAGCATCGATGGCTTGGAGTCTTTCTCTAACTTGGGCCATTGATTCATTGGTAGTTTTGAATCCTTCAGACAATTTATCGTCAACTTTTTTATTTATAAGAGCGATTTTTTCTTCCATTTGTCTATTGAGAGCATCGAATCGAATGTTAAGAGATTCAGAAATGGATTTTTGGAAACGTTCCAATTTCTCGTTGTTTACTTCACTATTCTTAATGGTTTGATCACTCACTTTTCCCATTTCTTTAACGACTGATAATTCAATGTCTCCTTTAATCTGAGAGCTGAGGAGGTCGATTTGCTTTTCAAGAGCACCAATTTCTTTTAAATCAATTTTTGTTTCGATGGGTTGAGGTTTTCTTTTTACAATGACAAAAAGCAAAATGATAACCACCACCAAAGACAATGAAGACAAAATAATTGTTGCGATTTCCATATCTTTCTAAACTCCTTATAACCTCAAATTATCATATAAATGATACCACATTATTAATTGATAATAGAAATATTGGTTTTCCTTAATGAAAAAAGGCAGTGCTTTCTTATAGAATGTAGATACAGTATGACATTAGAACAAAGAAACATTATTGTAATCGATTTAAAGGCGTTTTATTCCTTTGTCGAATGTGTTGATCGCGGATTAGATCCTTGGTCTACTCCTTTAGTGGTCGCAGACAAAGAACGAGGGAAAAACACGATTGTTTTATCCGTCTCCCCATTTCTAAAATCTCAAGGAATACCTTCAAGACTAAGAGTTAAAGAACTTCCCGATAAATTTGACTATATATATGCCAAGCCAAGAATGGAAAGATACATTGAGATGTCTACCAAGGTAATCGATATATTTTTGGATTTTGTCAGCAAAGATGATATTCATGTTTATTCAATTGACGAGGCGTTTTTAGACATAAGTAGCTATTTAAACTATTACCAAAAATCAGCCATCGAGCTTACTGAAATGATTTTACGTACTATTAATGAAAAAACCGGTTTAGGTGCAACCGCCGGCATTGGAGATAACTTTTTTTTAGCTAAAGTCGCCCTTGACATTTTTGCAAAAAAAGAGAAAAACGGCGTTGCAATCATAAGACAAAAAGATGTAAAAACTAAACTTTGGAAAGTTGCTCCTTTAAGCAAAATATGGGGTATTGGGGCTCGAACTGAAGAGAAATTGAATAAATTTGGTATTTTTTCAGTGAAAGATCTCGCTTTATCGTCGCTACAATTTTTGATGAATAATTTTGGAGTCATGGGTGAACAATTGTATAATCACGCTAACGGAATAGATGAGTCAGATATTCATGAAAAATATATTCCAGAATCAACCAGTTTAACTATCGGACAAGTGTTATTTAAGGATTTCAACAAATCGAATATTACAACCATTATTCGCGAAATGTGCGATGACCTTTCCGAGAGACTAAGAAAAGAAAATAAAAAGGCTGCTCGCGTTTCGCTTTATATCGGATATTCAAAAGAACAGGGCGGTTTTTCTCGCCAAGCGACACTTCTAAACGCAACCGACGAAACACCAAAGTTATACGAGGCGCTTTTAGAGATTTTTAGTAACCATATACAAGATAGACCTATTCGCAATGTTGGTATGAGTTTTTCTTCGCTTACAAATTCGGAACATCAGCAATTAAATATATTTGAAGATCAACACAAACAAATAAAAAGCAGGGAATTATTATTCGCCATCGACGCCATACATCAGAAATATGGTAAGAATGTTTTATTGAGGGCGTCTGCATTAACTGAAGATAGCACAGCCAAAGAAAGACATGAGCAGATTGGAGGTCACCATCGATGAGTGATAGAGGAATGAAAAAATGGCTGGCGTACCGCTCTTTAGTGGAACAAACTCCATCCATCGAAAATAATTATGCCAAAAGAGAAAAAGTGGAAAAACCTCTAATCTCGCAAGACGAAGCAGAGAACATTAATAATATTCTCACTAATTATCAGGGAGAAGCTTTGATTGTTTTGTTTTACCGCAACGGCAAAGTATGTGAAGAAGAGATAGTTATTAAAAAAATTGATTCATATGAAAGAAAACTCGTCACATCAAGTAGACGAGTAATCCGTTTTAATGAAATTGTTAATTTAAAGATTAAATAGCCCAGTTTCCATCTTTGAAAATATGTGTCTTGTGTCCGTTTTTGTCTTCTCCAACAATATTTAAATCTCGCGTCCCAACCATGAAATCAACATGGATCATTGAACTATTGATTCCATGGGCTTTCACTTCATCGGCGCTCATTTCTTCAGAATCAGGCAGGAGTTCTCTAAAACCAATTCCAACAGCGAAATGGCAAGCTGCGTTTTCATCAAATAAAGTGTTATAGAACAAAGTATTTGATTGTCTAATAGGCGAGTCGTATGGGACAAGGGCTACTTCGCCCAACATTCCCGCTCCTTCATCCATAGACACCATTTTTTCTAACAAACTTTGGTTTTTCCTGGCGGAAACTTTACTAACCTTACCGTTTTCAAATGTAATGCTAAATTCGTCAATTATCTCGCCGTTATAGCTTAATGGTTTTGAGGCAACAAGAGTTCCCTCACAACGACCAGCATAGGGTGTAGTAAATACTTCTTCTGAAGGAATGTTAGGATTAAACTCACCCTTGTTAGGAATATTTTCTACTCCTCCACCCCAACGAACTCCAGGAATTAATTCTACAGAAAAGTCAGTTCCGTTAGATGATTTGTAATAGAGTTTATGAAGTTTTAAGTTCTCGAGTTTGTTTCTTTGATTGATTAAGAATTCATTATGTTTTTCCCAATTAACAATGGGGTCGTTCCCATCAACTCGCGAAGTAAGAAGAATCATGTCCCATAGTTTATCGATAGCGTCATTCCCTTTTAAATCAGGAAAAACTTTTTCCGCCCATCTCAAACCTGGAACGGCGGCGATACACCACTTGTATTTGCTTTCGAGTTGGTCGATATACTTTTTAACTTTTCTATATGTCTTGCTTCTTGCTTGGCTAAGCTTCTTTTGATTAACGCCTTTCATAGCATCTGGATCATCTGAAATGATGTGTAAAATAGTAGGTAACTTTTTAAGTCGATATTTGTATCTAGCCAATGCAATTGAATTTACATCGCCTAATGTCGAGACCTTTTCATATTTATATGACAGTTTTGCAACTGGGTCATGGTTCCAACGTACTTCCACTTCTTTTGCGCCTGCTTTGTAGCATTCTTCCACGACGATTGTGACAAAGTCGGGTTGATCGAGTTGGGCATTAATCCAAACGATTTCCCCTTTTTCGACATTTATTCCTTTTCGCACAATTAGTCTTGCGTAATCTTGTAATAATTTTTGGTTCATATTTAAACTCCTTAGTGATTATAGAGTATATATTATACTGCATAGCCTGTATATAATAGTAAAGGAGGCATCAAAAATGAAAAGTTTATATAAACGTTTTAAATGGTTAATAATTGTCTTAGGTCTCGTCGTATTTTCTCTTGGCCTCATTGTTTTAATAATTTCGATTAATAATAAAGACATGTTCGATATAGTTTCCTACATCATTGCGGGGTATTGTTTTGCAATCGCATTGTTTAATCTTTTAGTTACCATATTATTAGAAAGAAAAGATGGTTATAACGGCATAAGCATCAACCTTCTTTTCAGTGGATTGTTAATAGGCATTGGAATCGCACTCCTTGATAGCCAAATTATCAATGTGTTGGTTAATGTGTTGGTTAATTTCTTGCCGGCATTGTTTTTTGCACTCGCTGGTGTCGTATTAATAAAGTTCGTTTTGCTTGTTGCTGACAAAAACACAAGACGTGCTTATAGTTCTTGGGCAATTGCATTAATTTTATGGACGATGTTTTTAACACTTGGAATTGTTGTTTTAGTAAACAAATTAGATAATAACGCAGACTCACTAGAGACCTTTATATTCGCTATCATCGGCATTGTTGTCATGCTTATTGGCTTGCTTGTTGCTACTTACGGCATTGTTTTAATTGTTCGTTCCAAAGAAAAACTCGAGAAGAAACCTATTAAGAAATCAAAGAAAAAAGCGAATGGTGCCGAGATCGATTCAACCAAAGAAATTGGCGAACCAAAACTTGTTGAACCCAAAGACGTCGTAGATATCCAAACTCCGGTCATTAAAGAAGATAAATAAACTTATACTAAAGAAAAAACACTTCAATTTTGAAGTGTTTATTGTGTCTTTTTGTCTTAAACGCCGGTCCCTGCTTGAATTAATTTAATAATAACAGCCAGTATGAAGAATATGATGGCAACAATAAGAGTGAGGATAGAAACTACTTTCTCAGCTCCTCTTTCTTTCGTTTTCACGAAAACATTTAATCCACCGCCAGTGATGGCGCCAGAAGCACCTTCAGATTTTCCACCTTGCAACAGAGTAAGGATAATGATCACAATAGCGACCGCTAATAAGACCCAGTCATACCAATCTAACATATATGTTCATCCTTTCTATTGATTGCTTAATAATAATAAATAAAACTCGACAATAAGGCAAACAAAACATTATTGAATGTTCGTTTTCATTTCGAGAACGATATCGCGCAATTCAGCGGCTCTTTCAAAATCAAATTCTTGAGCGGCTTGTTTCATTTGCTTCTCTAATTCTTTAATTCGCTTATTGATTTCGGTTCTCGAACCATGTTTTGTGAGCTTAATCATTTCATCAATTTCATTCTCAGTATTATGAATTGGCAAACGAATTTCTTTAATAATTGTTCGAGGCACTATCCCGTTTTCTTCATTGAAATCATTTTGAATTTTTCTACGACGGTTTGTTTCGTCGATAGCGATTCGCATTGAATCAGTCATGTTATCAGCATACATCACAACCAATCCGTGTTGATTTCTCGCTGCTCGCCCAATAATTTGAATTAGCGAACGTGAACTTCTTAAGAATCCTTCTTTATCTGCGTCCAAGATTGTAACGAGTGATACTTCAGGTATATCTAATCCCTCTCTCAGCAAATTAATGCCAACAAGGACATCATATTTTCCTTTTCTGAGCTGATAGATAATTTCACTTCTTTCGAGTGTTTTTGTTTCATGATGTAGATATACAACTTTTATGCCTCTCTCTTTAAGAAATGAGGTTAAATCCTCCGCCATGCGAATAGTAAGAGTTATAATCATAGTGCGCTCATTATTCTTAACTCTTTGATTAATTTCAGATAAAAGGTCATCAATTTGCCCAATTGTTTTTCTTACTTCAACTCGTGGATCAAGCAAACCGGTTGGGCGAATAATTTGTTCAACAATCGGCCCATCAGATTTGTTCTTTTCATAGTCTCCAGGAGTTGCGCTTGTGCAAATAACAGTGGGCATCATTTTTTCAAATTCTTCAAACTTAAGTGGTCTGTTATCTAAAGCTGATGGCAAACGAAAACCATATTCAACTAGGTTAGTTTTTCTAGCTAAATCTCCGTTATACATGCCGTGCAATTGAGGAAAAGTAACATGTGACTCATCAATAAAAAGTAAAAAATCATCAGGGAAATAGTCTAAAAGACAAAATGGTCTTTCACCGGGTTTTCTTTTGTCAATGTGGCGAGAATAGTTTTCAATTCCAGGACACATGCCAAATTCTTGCATGCTTTCCATATCTTGATTTGTCCGATTTTCTAGTCGCTCTGCTTCTAATAATTTTCCACTTTCTCTAAAGAACTTCAAACGCTCACTTAATTCGACTTTAATAGTTTCACATGCTTCCTTAATTCTCTTCCTAGTTGAAGCATGATCATAAGCAGGGAAAATAGGATATGTATGGTAATTATTTTTTATCTCGCCAGTAAGCAAATCAACGAGCATAATCTTTTCAACTTCATCGCCAAAGGTGTCAATTCTAATGACATGGTTGTCTTCAGAGTTGGCGGGTATTACTTCAATAATATCTCCGCGAACACGGAAGGTTCCAGGGGCGGCATCTAAATTGTTTCTCTTGTATTGAGCATCAACTAATTTTTTAAAAAAATCAGACCGGTTAATTGTTTCTCCAACTCGAACATTGAAGACTAAATTTTTATACTCGTCAGGATCGGTCAAACCATAGATAGAGGCCACCGAAGCAATGATAATGGTGTCGCGTCTTTCAATGATGGAATTTATGGCGGATGTTCTTAACATTTCAATTTCTTCATTCATGACCGCACTTTTATCAATATAGGTATCTGATTTTGGAATATAAGCTTCGGGTTGATAGAAATCGAAGTTTGAAACAAAGTATTCAACACGATTATGAGGGAAAAGATCTTGGAATTCGGAATAAAGTTGTCCAGCAAGGGTTTTATTATGGACTAAAACAAGAGCAGGTCGTTGAACCTGTTGAATTATATTGGCCATCGTAAAAGTCTTTCCCGTGCCAGTGGCACCGAGAAGAACTTGGAACTTCCGATTATTCGAAATGCCATCAACAAGTTTTTCAATCGCTTGAGGCTGATCTCCAGTTGGTTTGAATGATGATACTAGTTCAAATTTGTGTTGTTCGTCCATTCGTTCCTCCATCGAATTTATTCCTTTTTCGTCTTTTTCCTAGAAAAAATTTTCTTAAAGCCTTCGCCATAAACGGCGTTGGTTTGAGTAAATGTGATAAAAGCATTAGGGTCAGTTTTAACAATGAAGTCACGAATTCTTATATATTGGCTCTTATCAAAAACAACGCTTAGAATGACTCTTTCGTCACCCTTATATCCGCCTTGGGCGTGAATAATAGTGGCACCTCTACCGAGTACATCCTGCACATAAGCACTAATTTCTTTCCACTTGGAGGATATTATTTCTACCTTGTAACTGGTTTGAGCACCTATGTAGACATATTCAATTAAAATTGCAGTAATAAACGCGGAGAGAATACCACATAAGCATTGAACAAGGAATGTTGAATCTTGAGGAAGCAATATAACCAAACCAACAAAAACGATTATTCCATCGATCAAAAAACTTCCAACGGATTGTTTGATGTTCAAATACTTATTCATGACAAAGTTGATGACATCAACACCACCCGAGCTTCCTCCACCCACAAAAGTAATAGAGACACCCGCTCCGACAATGACGCCACCGGTAATGGCGGCGAGTAAAATCGACCCAACATCTTCCACATTAGAAAGAATAGCGGTCGAAATATTAATGCACCACTCGCTTACATAGGGCATAAATGAAAGGAATGCTGTGGCAATAGGGACCATGATGGTTGATAGGAGTGTCTTAATAGCAAAGTCCTTGCCGATAAAGATTAAACCAATAATCCACAAAATTATCGAAAGAGAAGCAGTCGTAATGTTATAAACAAGGACCTTGTCACTATCTTTGAAGAATGACTGAACGATGATGGATATTCCATTTAATCCACCAGCGTTAATCATTGCGGGACTAAGGAAAACAACGTTTCCAAAGGCTAGTAAAAACGAGCCAATGACAACAACGAAAATCTGCAAAGCATAATTTTTGAGATTAATTTTTGAAATTATTTTGTTCATTTTCTTTAGCCTCCTTTTGTAAATAGGCATAGATGAATCCTTCAATGTATCCATCCATCACTGCGCCGACATTAGTTTCTTCGTAATCAGTGCGATTATCTTTAACTAATGTGTAGGGACAGAAAACATATGATCTAATTTGACTGCCCCATTCAATGTTTTTCTTTTCTCCGACGATGCCTTTGATGGCGTTATTTCGCTTTTCTAATTCGAGTAAATATAGTTTTCCTTTGAGCATTTGTATCGCAACTTCGCGATTAGACAGCTGACTTCTTTCCATTTGACATGACACAACGATACCAGTGGGCAAATGCGTTATGCGGACAGCGGTCTCAACTTTATTGACATTTTGTCCTCCCGCTCCACCACTTCGATAAGTATCTACTTTTAAATCAGCATCGTTTATTTGAATGTCTATATTGTCATTTTTAAATTCTGGAACAACATTTACCGAGGCAAACGAAGTATGCCTTCTTTTATTTGAGTCAAAGGGTGAGATACGAACCAATCGGTGAACGCCCTTTTCGCTTTTTAATAAACCATAAGCGTGTGGTCCACTGATCTTGAAAGTCACTGATTTTATACCGGCTTCTTCGCCTGGTTCATTATATATTTGAGCTACTTTTAGGTCCTTAATGCCTGCAAAACAAAGATACATTCGATAAAGCATATCCGCCCAATCTTGTGCTTCTGTTCCACCAGCCCCAGGGTGTATCTCAACAATGGCATTTAAGTTATCGAACTCTCCTCGGAAAAGAATCTGCAGTTCAAATTCCTTGGCGTCCTTTGCAAGTAAGTCTAATTGTTTTTCGATTTCGTCAAAAAATGATTCATCCCCTAAAGAAAGGAGCTCTTGTATATCAAGAGTACTTTTTGATAATTGGCGAAATTTTCCAACCAAATCTTTGCAATATTTTAAACGAGATATAATATTTAGAGCGCTACTCGAGTTGTCCCAAAAATCAGGGCGATTGCTCTTCTCTGTTAATTGTTCAACTTCTAGATCTAACTTATCAAAGTCAAAGGGAAGACCCGAGTTGGCGAATTCGATCACCAACAGCACAAAGTTGTTGTTTCAATGCAACGATGTCTTTCATTTATTTACCTTCTCCAGTATTAGCGTTATCGGGTTGTTTAGAATTATTAACATTAGGTTGTTGAACATCCACCACATCGGAAGGATTTTCTTCTTTATCTTTTGGTTCAACTTTCACGTTTAAAAGATTTAAAACAGCATCAACAGAGGCGATCTCTAAAGTTTCTTTGAACATTCGATAACCTTCGTTAACATAATCCTGTAAAGGATTCACGTTTGCATAACTGCGAAGGTGAATACCTTCTCTTAGCCTTGCCATCGCATCAATGTGTTTAGTCCAATTTTGGTCGATTGTATGTAAAATAATAGCTCTTTCAAGCCTTTCACCAACCTCTGGAGCCCATTCCTTTTTACGTTCGTCATAGCGGTCATGGAGAACATCACCTAAATCAGGCCCACAATCCTCAACGGGGGATTCATCGTATAGATTTTTCTTAATCGAACCACTCGGTAAAAATCTTGGTTCAACTTGTTTTATAAGCAAATCTCCGGAAACCAATTGCTCACGGGTTCCAAGTGGAATTGCCTTATTAGCTAAGAAATTTCCTGTTGTAGTAAAAACTTCATTAACGATATCTTTGATATCTCTACCTTCGATAATGCGATCTCTCTTGTCATAGACAATTTGTCTTTGCTTTGCAAGAACATCGTCATAGTCCAACAAGTTTTTACGAATATCAAAGTTCATACCTTCAATCTTTTTTTGAGCTCCAGTAATCATGTTGCTGACCATCTTCATTTCAAGAGCTTCATCACCAAATTGTTTTTGAATCCAATCGCGGTACTTATCGGCCGCGAAACGAATTAATAAAGTATCATCAAAAGAAACGTAGAAACGAGAGAAACCAGGATCGCCCTGACGTCCACCACGTCCTCTAAGTTGATTATCAATACGTCTTGATTCATGCCTTTCAGTGCCGAAAACACACAAACCACCAAGGGCTCTCACTTCGTCATTAATTTTAATATCAGTTCCACGACCCGCCATGTTGGTAGCAAGCGTGATGTGACCTTTTTCACCAGAGTGAGCAATGATTTCAGCTTCTCTAGCATTGTTTTTAGCGTTTAACATTTCATGAGGCAAACCGGCAGCAGTCAAAAGAGCTGAAATCTCTTCAGATGACTCAACTGAAACGGTACCAACAAGAATTGGTTGGCCTTTTTCATGTCTTTCTTTTACCTCTTTGATTAAAGCAGCAAGCTTTGGTCCCTTGTGGGCATAGACATAATCGAGGGCATCAATACGCATGATAGGCTTGTTGGTAGGAATACAAACAACACGCATATTGTAAATTTTTCTAAATTCTTCTTCTTCGGTTTTTGCGGTTCCGGTCATACCAGACATTTTTTTGAATAAGCGGAAGAAATTCTGATAGGTAATAGTGGCCATGGTAATTGTCTCTTGTTTGATGGTGACGTTTTCTTTGGCTTGAACAGCTTGGTGCAAACCATCAGACCATTCACGACCAGGTAAAACACGTCCGGTAAATTGGTCAATAATTTGGATTTGACCTTCGCCATCGACTAAATAGTCGACATCGCGAATCATAATATAATTGGCTTTTAAGGCATTATGAATTCTATGAACTAAATCAGCAAACTCTGGATCATATAGATTTTTGATTCCAAACATTCTTTCCGCTTTTTTATTTCCATCATCAGTAAGGTTGACGGTTTTTTCTTTGACATCAATGACAAAGTCAACTCCCTTTCTAAGAGCCTTACAAAAACGATCAGCAACAGTATATTGAGAGGCTGATGTTTTGGCGCCACCAGAAATAATTAAAGGAGTCCTCGATTCATCAATCAAAATAGAGTCAGCTTCGTCGACAATGCAATAATGGAGTCCTCTTAAGACTCTGTGTTCCATATCGACGGCCATGTTATCTCGGAGATAGTCAAATCCTAACTCAGAGTTCGTTGTATATGTGATATCACATAAGTGTGCTTCTCTTTTTTCGGAAGTTGTTTTTTCTCGAAGATTTACCCCAACGGTCAAGCCTAAAAATCTATAGATTTGTCCCATCCATTCGGCGTCACGTTTTGATAAGTATTCATTAACAGTAACAACATGGGCACCTTTGCCTGTCAATGCGTTCAAATATACAGCCATTGTGGCGGTTAAAGTTTTTCCTTCGCCGGTCTTCATTTCAGCGACATCTCCAGCGTTTAAAACTAAAGCACCAATTACTTGAACTTTGTAAGGAAATTCCCCAAGTGTTCTTTTCGCAGCTTCACGAGCAACAGCAAAGGCCTCGAATTTGATATCGTCCAGCGTTTTGCCTTTAGCTAATAAATCTTTGAAGTAAACTGTCTTGGCTCGAAGTTCTTCATTGCTAAGGGATGACATCTTATCTTCATAAGCCAATACCTTGCCAGCTTCTCTTTCGTATTGTTTTAGTCTTCTTTTGTCGAAAAAACCCATAATTGCTTCACCAACACAACGAGTTGTGCCTTTCTAATACATAAATGTTTGCGCATTTGCCTTCCTATCTTATCATTCAAATCCACATTAGTCTAATACTATTATATAGATTAGGGTAAATAAAAAGGTTCATTTTAAATACGTTTTGCTCATTACCAAAACCTTAATTTTCTTTGGCCGTAAGCTTTTTATTAACTCAATCATTCCAAGAACTGTTGCTCCGGTTGTATAAACATCATCTATGATAAGAATTTTTTTACCATACAAACTTTTTTTACTATTTAGTTTCAAACTTCTTATTGCCCCTTTTCTTGCTTTAGCGTTAAGCTCGACTTGTTTGTAATCAAAAGCTTTCTCAATTATAGGAAGCATAGGTAAATTAAGACATTTAAATATTACTTGAACATGATTAAATTCTCTTTCTTCATCATCTGATTTTGAAGAAGGGGCTGGAATTAGATAATAATCATGATATAGAAGGTGAAGTTCATCTTTAAAACGATCAAGAAATACTTCTGCTAGTTCGATATCATAACAGCCCTTTAACTGATACAAGAGAGTCCTTATCTCCTCATCATATTTGTATAAAGCTAAAGCATCAATATTTCCGATACGAAATTTTAAAAAAAGGGGATGTAATTTATTCTCACATTTTTCACAGACACAATAATGTTTGTTAAAAAAGATATGCAAATTCCAGTTATGTATGGGTTTTAAACAGATTTTGCAGATTTTTGTTTGCTCCTTCGATGGTTCTAATACACTTTTCAATTTCAACATTATTTTCATTTGTAAGAAAAATCACCTTTCCTTCCGGTTCTTCTTTCTTTCTCCCCACTCTCCCAGCAATTTGAATCAAAGAATCGGAAGAATAGATATTGTGGTTTGCTTGAAAAACAATAACTTGTAGACCTTTAATTGTTACTCCTCTTTCTAAAACAGCGGTTGTTATCAAATATTTAATTTTTTTGTCTTTAAAATCTTTAATTATTCTTTCTCTATTTTTTCTTTTTGAATGAACATAATTACCACCCCTAATAAAAAAATTTAGACTATCGAATAACTCTTCACAAATCTTAATTGTAGGGGTAAAAACAAAAATGAATTTTCCATTTTTTAAATATTCCTTAATTAACCTATAACATTTTATTTTTTGTATAATTTTTGGCAAGACAAATACTTCTGGAACCGGAAGTGGATAGCGGTGAAATCTAGAAAAAAGTTCTAGTACATGCCCTCCTTCCTTTTTAAAAGCATCTATAAAATTTCGTGAGGGGGTGGCGGAGAGCATAATGTAGTTTCCTTTCACAGAACGACGAAAAAAGGTGTTCAAAACTTCATTGTCTTGAAATGGGAAAGCGTCAATTTCATCAATTATTAATAAATCAAAATAACGAGGATAGCGATAAAGTTGATGAGTCGTGCAACATATTAAGTCAGCGGTTAGTATTTTTGAATTCCCACCATAAACAAGCGCAACAGTATTTTTGCTAAAAATATTCCTAAAGCGATCACACAACTCAATAATTACATCCCTTCTCGGAACCGTAAATCCGACTTTTTTACCCTTTGACAGGGCGTAAGCAATTACTCTCAAAGTAATCTCGGTTTTTCCTGATCCACAAACTGCATATACAAGTGAATTTATTCTTTTTTGATAATTGCTAAGCAGATCTTCGGACAATCTTGCTTGTTCTTCCGTAAGTTCATAGTTCAGATTCCACACAACATCTTTTTCTTGTTCCTCAGTAGAAGCCGCCTCTTGGCCGCGAAAAGAAATGCATTTGCGGCAGTAATATTTGCCGTTTCGTTTGCCAATTGTATTTTCGTCTGAATTACCACAGATGGGACAAATAAAAGAAAAAGCACCCATATTTATTAAGAGTGCTTTTATTGATGAAAAGTGTAATTAATCTTCGATTTCTTTTATCAATTCGACTCGTGTGGCATGCCTTCCACCTTCGAAAGGAGTGCTTAAGAAGATGTCAACTCTTCTAAGAACATCGTTCAATTCCATGAATTTTTGTCCAAAAGCAATCATGTTGCAATCATTATGTTGTCTCATGAGACGAGTTACTTCGTCACTATAGCCAATTCCACAGCGAATGCCTTTAACTTTGTTAGCGGTGATAGCGACGCCCTCTCCAGTTGTGCAAACAACGATTCCATAATCACAAACGCGTGCAGCAACAAGATGCGCAGCTGCTTCTGCGTAATGAGGATAATGACATGACTCCGAGGTGTAAGTTCCTACATCTGTTACTTCATGCCCTTGTTCTTTAAGATATTTGACGATTTCGTTTTTATATTCAAGTCCACCATGATCTGAACCAATAGAAATTTTAAGCATAATTCTTTCCTCCTCTTTTTATTATATAAAGAAAACGCATTTTGTTATGCATATCTTTTGAAAATATCACTTTTGCATTCGGATAATATTTGTCCACTATCTCTGCCAAAGGCTTTTCCATATCTTCGCCGATTTCAAATAATAACAAGCCATTTTCATTTAGAACTGCATCAGATTTTTTTATTATCTCTTCATAAAAAAATGTTGATGGTTTAGCTAACAAAGCCAGGTGTGGTTCGTATTTCCAAACCTGTTCATCTATTTCTTCATGATTTTGTATATATGGCGGGTTGGATATAACTACATCAACCTTAATGCCTTTTTGAATAAGAGGATCCAACAAGTTTCCTCTAAGAAAAGTAATCTCGGAACTTTTTGCGTTGCGTCGAGCAACTTTGAGACATTCATCGTCAATGTCAGTTCCATAAATAGTCGCGAAAGGAAAATATTTTTTTAACGTGACCGCAATACACCCCGAACCAGTACATATATCAGCAATAGAAAGATTGCCAGATGTTGAAAAAGCTTTTTCAATCAACAGTTTGGCGCTTATGACAAGTTCTTCAGTCTCTTGCCTTGGTATGAGTACATGGGGATTAACTTCGAAATATTGATCGATGAAATTGGCATAACCCAAAACATATTGGAAAGGTTCTCCCTTTTTCACTCGTTCAATTTTTTTAAGCAGATCGTCATAATTATTACAAGGCAAATCAAAGGATTTATATAAGGATATTTCATCCCAAAAACCATTAGCATCATTCAAAAGACTCTTGATGACTAATCGGGTGAGATATTTGTTGTTAGATTTTAATAAATTAAAATAAACTTCACGGTTGGTTGGCATATTATTCACTCGCCAATTTACTTGACTGATCAAAATGGATTAGGGCTTCAATAACTTCCTCAATGTCCCCTTCCATCACTCGGTCTAATTTTTGAATAGTAAAACCAATACGATGATCTGTAACGCGATTTTGTGGATAGTTGTAAGTTCTAATTTTTTCAGAGCGTTCTCCAGTGCCGACTTTTAGTTTTCTTTCGCTTCCAATTTTTTCTTGTTGTTCAGCAAGAGCGGCGGAGTACATTTTTGTTCTTAACATTTGCATTGCAATTTCACGGTTCTGGATCTGAGATTTCTCAGTTTGGCAGGCCACTACGATACCAGTAGGAAGGTGAGTAATTCTAACTGCAGATTCAGTTTTATTGACGTTTTGTCCGCCTGCACCTTGGCTATGATAAGTATCGACTTGCAAATCATTTGTATTAATTTGGACATCAATTTCTTCGGCTTCAGGCATTACTAACACAGTAGCAGTTGAGGTGTGAATTCTTCCGCCGGCTTCTGTCTTAGGAACGCGTTGAACACGATGAGCGCCACTTTCAAATTTCATCTTTGAATAGACGTTTTTCCCGCTAATCTTGAAAGATACTATTGAGAAACCACCAGCTTCGGAAGGGCTCTCATCCAGCATTTTTATTTTCCAATTTTGTGATTCAGCATATCTGGTATACATTCTAAAAAGATCGCCAGCAAAAATATTGGCTTCATCTCCTCCAACTGCTCCACGAATTTCAACAATAATGTCTTTCTCATCGTTAGGATCTTTCGGAAGCAATAGTTGTTTCAATTGTTCTTCAATTTCCACTAACGAATTTTCTAAGCGCTTTACTTCTTCTTTTCCCATTGTGGAAATATCGATATCATTGTCATGGACCATTTCATTTGCGTCATCGAGATCGGATAAGGTCTTTTTGTACTGCAAAAAAGCGGCTACTTGAGGATCTAGTGTTGCTCTTTCTTTAGAAATCTCACGAAAATGAGTGATATCACGAACCACTTTTTCATCCATCAATTCCTCATCAATTTCTTTGAGCCGTCTTTCAGCGGACTCGAGACGTTGATACATGCTTTTTTCCATAAAAATCCTCACTTTAGGCGATATGTATTCTACCATATAGTGAAATAAAGAAAAAGGCTCAATTGGTTTATTTAATATTCATATTAAGGCTTTTATCGACGGTCCTTTTTGTGTATAATTTGATATGGTAACTAATTATGGCATATAAAGCTCTTTACAGAAAATATCGACCAAATACATTTGATGAGGTTGCTGGTCAGCAACATATTGTTAAAACAATTAAGAACGCTCTTGCAACAGGAAAAATTGCTCATGCGTATCTTTTTGCTGGACCTCGCGGTACAGGAAAAACTACGATGGCTAAGCTTCTGGCAAAAGCTCTCAATTGTGATGAAGGTATCGGAAAACAATGCAATGAATGCAAAAATTGCATTGCAATAAACGAAGGAACCCATCCAGACGTTTTAGAAATTGACGCTGCAAGTAATAATGGCGTTGATGAAGTTCGCGATTTAATTGATAAAGTCAAATACAGCACTATTTTAGGCAAATATAAGGTTTATATTATCGATGAAGTCCATATGATGACCACTGGGGCATTTAATGCTTTGCTAAAAACATTAGAAGAGCCACCAGAGCATGTCATATTCATTTTGGCCACTACTGAACCTCATAAAATTTTGCCAACTATTTTATCTCGCTGCCAAAGATACGATTTTTCCAAAGTAAGCGATGATGATATCCGCAATAGATTAAAAGACATTCTCGAAAAAGAAAATGTCGTTTATAACGAGGCTGCTATCAATTTAATAATTAAATTATCTGAAGGAGGAATGAGGGACGCTCTCTCAATTCTCGATCAAGTTTTGGCATATTCAAGTAATCGTTTGATTGAAGATGATGTTTTAGATATCTTCGCTCTTGAATCAACAACAGAAAAAGTTGAATTATTAACCTCAATTGGCAAAGGCGATTTCACTGATGTGCTGGATAGACTAAAATCTTATGTTTCTCGAGGCACAGATATTAAGCGATTAACTGATGATTTATTGGTTCTTTTAAAAGATGTGTTGATATATAGGGCAACTAACCGTTTTGACTTTGTGGAGCAACTTAATAAGAAAGAAATATCAGCTCTTTCCAGTCTTTTCAATGAAAAACAAACCATAGAAATGATTGATATATTAATGAACGCTCTAAAAGATTATAAAAACGTTACTTCTATCACTCCAATTTTTGAAGTTATGTTGTTAAAATTGTCCTCGCTAAAATTTGAAAAAAAGGAACCTGTCACTGAAGTAAAAGAAGCGGCTGTTTCTGAAATTAAAGAAGAAAAAGTGATTGAAAATGCCGCAGAAATCTCTCCAATTGCCCTTAAAGAGGAACCTGTTGTGAAAGAAAAAGTCGAAGTAAAAAAACAAGAAGTTGTTGAAGAACCCACCTTCTCATTTTCATCCGTTGTATTGAACGAAAAACCCCTCATTTTGAATGGCGCTGAGCATGAAGAAAGCTATGCTATCGATGATAATATGATGATTAAAATAATGGCAACAAGCAAAAAAGAGATCAAAACAGCTTTACTTGACAGCTGGAAGAAGATCAAGCAATTAAATGGTCACCCAGTATTAGACAAAGCTTCAATGCTTCTTATAGATGGTCACCCTTTAGTGGCAGGAAACAAAATTTTAATTTTGGAATATCCTCTCGATAAGGCTGTAACAAAAGTTAACACACAAATTAATCAAAAAGACATACAAAATGTTATTTTTAACATGTTTGGAAGAAAAATGTTTGTTTACGCTGTTTCCCGTAGAGAATCGATTCGACTTCAAAAAATGTATATGGATTTGGTACAAGTGAACAAACTTCCCAAAATTAGCGATATCAGTCTTGAATTCAAAGGAGAATAAAAATATGAACATGCAACAAATGATGATGCAGGCGCAAAAATTACAAAGAGAGCTCAATAAAGCTATGAGCGAACTAGAAACAAAAGAATTCACTTTAACTAAAGGTGGAGCAATTACTGTAACTTTACTTGGCTCACATGAACTTAAATCTGTTGAGATTAAAGAAGATTTTTTAAATTCCGAAAATAAAGAGATGATTGAAGATTTAATCGTCATAACAATTAATGAGATTATACAAATGATTGAGACAGCTCGTGGTGACATCAACGAAAAAATTACTGGAAGAAGAACTGGATTGGGAATGTAGATGGAAAAATTAAAAGCATTAGAAAGAGTTGAAGATTCACTCGCTAAACTACCAAGTGTAGGTAAAAAATCCGCCGAAAGGATGGCCTATGCCATGCTTGAGATGGATGATGATGATTTGAATGAATTTTCTGATGCAGTTAAAAGCCTCAAATCCTCAATTCATGTTTGCCCAATATGCGGGAATCTGACTGAATCATCTATTTGCGATATTTGTGGTGATTCATCAAGAGACAAAACATTAATGATGGTCGTTTCTTATTCTAAAGATTTGATTGCTTTTGAAAAAGCGGGTAGTTTTCATGGACTTTATCACATTCTTGGTGGAACAATTTCTGTTTCTAAAGGAAAAAACATTGATGATTTATCAATTCCTCAACTGATTAGTCGTCTAAAAGAGGGGAAAATTAGCGAGGTCGTTATTGCGACAAACCCAACCATTGATGGAGAGACAACCGCTTTGTATTTAGCAAGGGTTATTGAACCGATGAATATCCGAGTGACTCGTTTAGCCTATGGTTTACCAATGGGAGGCAATCTCGATTATGCTGATTCTCTCACTTTATCAAAGGCTCTTGAGGGTCGTACAAAAATATAAAGGGGAAATTTATGTTTATCACACTTGAAGGACCTGAAGGTTCAGGAAAAACTACTGCTGTTGAATTTGCAGTTAACAAATTACTTGAAATGGGCTACGAAATTGTTCGAACCCGTGAACCTGGTGGCACCATTATCAGCGAACAAATACGGAATGTTATCCTTGATAAAGCCAATACCGCCATGGACGCGCGAACCGAAGCTCTTTTATATGCTGCTAGCCGTAGACAGCACCTTGTCGAAAAAATATGGCCAGCTTTAAAAGCGGGAAAAATTGTCATATGTGATCGCTATTTAGATTCCTCTTTAGCCTACCAAGGTGGAGCACGTGAACTTGGCATTGAGGAAGTATTAAAAGTTAATTTATTTGCTACCGAGAACACTTGGCCAGACTTAACGCTACTTTTTGATATTGATCCAATCATTGGGTTGTCTCGCATAAGCAGCAACAATCAAAGAGAAGTTAATCGTTTAGATCTAGAAAAACTTGATTTTCACAAAAAAGTACGCGCTACATTTTTGAAATTGGCGAAGCAATATCCAGAGAGATACGCTATTATTGATGCCAGCAAATCAAGAGAAGAAGTAGCAAATGCTACTCTTGATGCAATATTATCAAGACTATGCAAATAGGTGATTATTTAAAAAAATATCAACCAATAATTTACCAAACTTTTGTTAATTCATTAGAGAGGGATACTCTTTCCCATGCATATTTGCTATCCGGACAACCGGGTACTCCATTATTTGAAAGCGCAAAATATCTCGCCAAAACAATCATGTGTGACTCCCCTTCACCACTCGCTTGCAACAACTGTATAACTTGTTTGAGAATTGATGATAATAACTACCCTGATTTTATTGTCTATGATGGCTCTTCGCAGACAATCAAAAAAGAAGAAGTGGTTTCAATAGAAACACAGTTTGACAAGACTGCTTTTGAAAGCAAGGGAATCATGATTTATATTCTCCACTTAGTGGAAAATATGACGCCCGTCGCTGTTAATTCCATACTTAAATTTCTCGAAGAACCAGGCAACCACATTTATGCTTTCTTAACTACCAATAACGAAAGTGGCGTTTTGCCAACTATTATTTCGCGTTGCCAAGTTATGAGATTAAAGTTGGTGGATAGAGGATCAATTATCAAAGAGACAATTGACAAAGGCGTTAGTCAAGATGATGCTGAACTGCTTTCCTACTTCTATAACGATTCCGATTTAATCATTCAATTTCTAAGCGACAAAAACGAAGAAAGTTCGTATCAAGATGCTAAGAATGGTTTTGTCTCTCTTTTAGAGGTTCTTGAAAAAGATAAGGGAACTGAAGCAGTTTATATTTGTGAAACAAATATCATCCCTAAAATGAAATCAAAAGAGTCAACGCGACTTTTTCTTGATATACTAATACAGGCTTTTGAAGACATGATAAGTATTAAACATGATAAAGAGCCAATCTTGAAAAGCTATAATTCTGCCCTTTCTTATTTGGCAGAGAAAATGCAAAATATCGAAAATGTTTTGCAAGAAATATTGAAATGTAGAAATCTTATTAACTTAAACGTAAATACATCGTTGTTAATTGATCACTTAATATTTCAAATTATTAAGGAGTGAACATTATGGATAATGAATTTCAAAACGAAAATATAGAAGACATTTCTCTTTTTGACCACTATGTTGGTATTCAATTCTTTTCTACTCCAAGAATCTATTTTTTTGGAACAAAGGATTTGACTTTAGCATTGGGAGATAAAGTAATTGTCGAGACCATCAAGGGTCTTGAATTAGGCGTTGTGGCCACTGAGCCAATTGATATTAACAAGTATAAGGCTTCAATCGGTTTGAAACCTGTTATTAGAGCCGCTACCGATGTCGACATACGTTTAAGTGAGAGTAACAAAAGAGACGCCGCTCACGCTTTAGAAATATGCAAAAGCGAAGCTGATAAATTAAATCTCCCTATGAACTTAATATCTTGTGAATTCACCCTTGATAAATCAAAAGTTTTGTTTTCCTATTTGGCTGATGAGCGTGTTGACTTCAGAGAACTATTGAAAAATTTAGCTTCTCGTCTCCACACCAGAATCGAATTGAGACAAATCGGCTCCCGTGATAAAGCTAAGATGGTTGGTGGAATTGGCGTTTGTGGTCTTCCACTTTGCTGTGCAACATTTTTGAATGAATTCGATGGCATTTCAATTAGCAGAGCCAAGAATCAAATGTTAGCGATTAACATTCCAAAGTTAAGCGGTCATTGTGGAAAATTATTATGCTGTTTAAAATACGAGGATGAAGCTTATTCCGAAGCGAAAAAATTGTATCCTGAACTTGGCAGCAAGTTGTTTATTAATAAACTCGAGTACACTATTACGAATATTAATGTCATATCCGGAATCATAAAAATTGAAAATCGCGAGGATGTGAAATTTATGCCTTTTGAAGAGTTAAAGAAACAGGCTTACTTTGTAAAAAAGAAGGTCTATGACGATGATAAGAACTAAAAGTTTTGACAATACCGACCCTATTTTATATTTAATTGCTACTCCAATTGGAAATCTTTCGGAAATTTCTGAACGCGCTCTAGAAGTGTTAAGAAATGTGGATTTTGTTGCTGCTGAAGACACACGAAACGCACGCTCTCTATTATTTCATTATGGCATCAAAAAAGATTGTATTTCAGTTAGAGAGCATAACGAGGTCCAGGCTTCTTTAAGTATCATCAGTCTCTTGAGAGAGGGCAAAAAAATTGCTTATATGTCTGATGCTGGTTACCCAGGAATCAGTGATCCAGGTTATATATTGGTGAATAAAGCTATTGAAAGTGGGATAAAAGTCTCCACCATTTCTGGTAGTTCAGCTTTTTTAAATGCTTTAGTATCTTCTGGTTTACCAACTAATCATTTTTACTTTTTTGGTTTTGTTTCTCCTAAAGAGAAGGAAGCCATCGACCAGTTAACGAATTTAAAAGAAATGAAAGATACCCTAATTTTTTACGAAAGTCCCCACCGTCTTTTCAAGACTTTGCGAATCATGGAAAAAGTATTTGGAAATAGAGAAATTGTAATTGCCCGTGAGCTCACCAAAATCAATGAAGAATATATTCGTGGAAAAATTAAAGAAATTTTTGATTTAGAACAAGAAGGCCTAAAGGGTGAAATGGTTGTTTTAGTGTCTGGAAGTCTTGAAGAAAAAGTCATCGATGACGAAACTTTAAAGCATAGAGTTGGTCTATTAAACAAAAAAGGGTTATCAACAAAAGACGCGATAGAAATAACCAGCGAGGAATTTAGTGTCAATAAGAACTATATCTATGACCTCGTTCATAAAAAGTAATCACTTCAAGCATATAGAGATGTTTGTTGGCTCTATTTCTTTAAGAAATACTGTTTTTCTTGCAAATGGGTAATCATTTTTCTATGATAGGAAACGCGTCATTTTAAGGAGGGTTTAAAATGGAAATCAGAAATGTTGCTATTATCGCTCATGTTGACCATGGCAAAACTACTCTTGTTGATCAGCTTTTAAGAACGGCCGGAGCTTTCAGAAGTAATGAAGAAGTTGAAACCCGTGTGATGGATTCCAACGACATTGAGAGAGAGCGTGGCATTACAATTTTAGCGAAGACTACTTCAATTACTTATCACAATACCCACATCAATATTCTCGACACTCCTGGCCACGCCGATTTCGGAGGCGAAGTTGAAAGAATTATGAACATGGTGGATGGGTGTTTACTTCTCGTTGATGCTTTTGAAGGAACGATGCCTCAAACACGTTTTGTTCTCAAAAAGGCCCTTCAAGCCCATATCAAACCAATTGTCATTATCAACAAAATTGATCGCGCTAATGCGGATATTAAAAGTGCAGTAGATCAAGTTCTTAATTTATTTATTGATTTAGGAGCTCCGGATGAGTTTTTAGATTTTCCAATCGTCTATGCCTCTGCTTTAAAGGGGACAAGCTCGATATCACCTAATCCAAAGAGTCAAAAAGCTGGAATGGATGCCATTTTAGAAACTATTATCAGTGAAATACCCGCTCCACAAACTAATATTAATGCCCCATTTCAGATGCAAATTTCTTTGCTAGATTACAACGATTTTGTTGGAAGAATTGGCATTGGAACTATTAAAAAAGGCACTGTGCATATTGACGATATGGTCACTGTTGCCCGTTTGGATGGATCAAAAAAACAATTTAAAGTAATGAAGCTATTTGGATATGAAACTACTCATCGTTTAGAGGTTGAATCTGCTTCTGCTGGCCAAATTGTGGCTATCGCAGGTTTGCCAGATATCAATGTTGGAGAAACCATTTGTTCATCTTCTCTTGTCGAACCTTTGCCTCCGATAAAACTTGATGAACCCACTATTCAGATGACTTTTGGCACAAATTCTTCTCCCTTTGCCGGGCAAGAAGGAAAACAATTAACTGCTCGAAAAATTGAAGAAAGACTTTTTAAGGAAACTCAAAAAGATGTCGCCTTAAGAGTTAATAGAATTCCAAAATCTGAGTCATGGATTGTTTCAGGCAGAGGAGAACTACACCTTTCTATTTTAATAGAAAACATGAGGAGAGAATCCTTTGAACTCGAGGTTTCAAAACCAAGAGTTATTATCAAGGAAATTGATGGCGTGAAAAGCGAACCTTATGAAGATTTGACTATTGATGTCCCCAACGAATTTGTTGGAGATGTTATGACTAGTATCGGAAGTAGAGGCGGAGAATTAATCTCCATGGAACCAAGAGAGTCAGTTACTATTCTAGAATACGTTATAGCCTCTCGCGGATTAATTGGCTATTCTACAATATTCATGTCTTTAACTAAGGGCTACGGCATATTGTCTCACACTTATCGTGAATATCGAGAAATGAGCAACATTGATCTTGGACAAAGGCCGATTGGCGTGCTTGTTGCGACAGAATCCGGTCAAGCAACTCCTTACTCAATGCAGCACATTGAGGAGAGAGGAACAATGTTTATTGAGCCAGGAACGATGGTTTATGAAGGAATGATTGTTGGAGAAAACCGCTACCCTATTGATCTAGCAGTCAATGTCACAAATAAAAAAGCCTTAACGAACATGAGAAGTTCAAATAAAGATAATACTGTTGTTTTAAAAACGCCTAGGAGAATGTCCTTGGAAAGTTGCTTAGATTATATTAACGCTGATGAGCTTGTTGAAATCACTCCCTCGACATATAGAATGCGAAAGAAAATTCTTAACACAGTCGAGCGAAAGAAAAATGATTCTCACAGTAGAAATTCCGAAGAGTAGAAAAAAATCTACTTTTTTATAAGAAAAGATTGGAAAATTCTTTTGGCATTGGAGAAGTAAACTTAAGAATTTTTCCTGTATCAGGATGCTTGAGTTCCAAGCAGTAAGCATGAAGCCCAAGTCTTTTTAAAGGATCAGAGGGATTACCATATTTATCATCTCCGATAACATGATGGCCTAAATCGCCCAAGTGAACGCGGATTTGATTCTTTCTTCCTGTCTCAATATTTACATCCAACAAGGAATATTGCTCCGATTCCTGTATTACTTCATAATTAGTGACAGCAAATTGACCATCAGATGGTTTTTTTGATGAATACATCATGTTTTGTTTGTTTTTCTTTAGATAAGATTTGATGGTTCCCTTGGGTTCTTCCATCTTTCCTTCAACAATCGCGTAGTAACCGCGTTTAATAACAAGTTCATTCCAGTGATCCTGTAATTTATTTTGAATATTGGAATTTTTGGCCACCATAAGAACTCCGGAGGTATCCTCATCAAGTCTGTGGACAACAAAAACTCTATTGTGTTTGTCTTTTTGTTGTACATAATCAGACAGCATTCGATAAGCAGTTGATCCTTTTTCATTATCCGAGGCTACGGAAAGTAATCCGCTTGGCTTGTTAATCACAATGATTTCCGAATCTTCATAAAGAATTGGCAAATTGCTTCTTGTTTTCTTTCTAATAGGAGAGGAAGAAATAATTATTGTATCGCCAGGAACTAATTTAAAATTAAATTGACTTACAGGTGCCCCATCGACAGTAACGCGATGAGAGGACAATAAAGATTTAACAGAGTTTCTAGATTGACTAGGAAAAGATTCCAGTAAAAACTGCAAAAGTTCGCACTGTTTTTTTACAGGAAATTGTTTCAAATTACGATAATCTTTTTTTACTACTTTTGTAGTATGTTTTTTGTCATTTTTGTTCATTCTTTAAATTAACTTTCCTAATAATCATATCAACCACCGCCTTGGCGACGTTTAACCTAGTAATATTTTCAAATTCTTCGAAAAAAGCGTTGGAGTTCATTTCGCATAACATAAGCTCTCCATCATTGTCGAGTAAATCCAAACCAGCATATTCAATATTAAATAATTGGTTAATTTTTTCTGCAAAATCTACATATTTTTTCATATCCGGTATTATTTCACCGCTAGCATTTTCTCCGTAATTGCTTCGGAAATCCCGTGCGTTTTTTCGAAAAAAGGCGCCGAATACTTTTCCATCAATAATTAACACACGAATTGATTTTCCCACTGATGAAGATATGTATTTTTGAAACACAATTGGGTTGCGGCAAATTTCGGCATAAAGTTTTGCCAATTCATCGTAATTATTAACAAGATAAACGCCTTCACCTAAAGAACCATAAACTTTTTTAACAACCATTGGATACCCAAGTTCACCCTCGACTTTTTTTAAAAAAGAAAGGTGGGTTTCCCTAAGCCCGTAGTAAACTAGTGGCCCAGATATTGTTGTTGGCATTGGAATATCGTGATCGGCACAGGCAATAAATGTCAACATCTTATCATCGCAAAGTTTGATAAAATCAGCTCTATTAAATAAATGGTATCCTGCTTTTTCTAATAATCTAGCCAAGTAGATATCTTTATCCATGTAGATGACAAAATCTGCTTTAGGAAGGTTAATTTTTACATTATTGTCTTTTATTGATGCAAGTGTCCCGTTATTAACAAAAACTTCAATGTCAACAGAAGCTTTTTTGAACTCTTCTGACAATCGAGCGACTTTATGAGCGTTGTGTCCAATTTCTTGATTTACGATAAATAATCCATTCATAGTATTAATTATATTAATATTTACAACATTAAGCCATTAAAAAACATTTTACTTTTCTCATAAAAATATTTTTCTTTATTAAAAAATTATTAATCTAATCAGTAAATATTTCGACGAATGAATTTTTGCTTTTCTTGGTTATATGTTTTCAAATCACTTTTTGCATTGATTAGCTGCGTTTTAAAATCCGCATATTGCTTTGATAAATTAGAATTCTCAGAAAGAATTTTCACCATTTTCATCATTTTGCGATATGTCGCCCCATTGTATTTAGTTAGATGGATAATGTATTCATGCCCATCATCACCAATCTTATAAAAAACAAGATTTTCAAGATTCGAGTACTGAGTGAAAAAAGTATATTTATTAAACAAAAGAATGTCCTTAACAGTAAAGATATCTAAAGGATTTTCAATTCCTATTACTATGTCAATAATTGGACGAGCAACAAGCCCATCAACGGCTGTTGAACCAATATGATTAATGTGGGAGATTATTTTAGGTGGAATTAACGAAAGAAGTATCTTTTTTTCACACGAAAAAAGGTTTTTCCATCGAAAGTCGTAATACGATAAACGGGGAGAGTTTATTGCCATACTTTAATTCTACACACAGACCTAAGCTGTGTACATTTATTTATTTTTGTTAATGAGAGAATAACATTTTATTGCTAAATATCATTAATGAACTAGGCACCATCTATATTTTTATCGCAAATCGATTCCTGGTTGTTCGAGCTATTTTCATTCTTTTTTTCTCGAAACATATCAATATCTTCGCCTGTAAGATATCTTGATTTTCTTCGACGATTTCTTTTATTTTCTTTCATCTGAATTTTTTGCCAAAATGATATAAATCTTTATGAATGTTTTTTAATTGTGGATACATCTTCAAATAAACTTTCTTATAAAGGTATTCATATTGTTGATGGGCTTTTGGATCAGGAATATAGGTGTTGGTTTTGTGCGACATTTCTTTGGTTGCTTCCTGAATGGAAGAGAATTCTCCCAAGGCCGTGAAACAACAAATAGCCGATCCCAATGATGTTGTTTCAAAAGTTTGGACTCTTGAAACTGGCAAACCGAATATATCAGCGGTAATTTGGCATATGGCAGAGCTCTGTGAACCGCCACCAGAAATCATAAGGCTAGAAATACTGTGGCGTTGCGATTTTTCAATTTCTTCCAACCCTTCTCTCAGGGCATAAGCAATTCCTTCTAATATAGCCCTATATAAATGCTCGCGTGTATGAACTTCCGAGAATCCAACAATTGAACCCTTTGACATAGGCCGAGAGAGACTGGGCCCCCAATATGGTTGGAGAACTAAGCCATCGGACCCTGGAGATATTTCATATAGTTTTGAATTCAATAATTCTTCAACAGCTAAGCTTTGAATCTTGGCTTCATCAACAAGTTCAGAAGCAAATTCTTTGCTAAACCAAGTCAGCATCCAGTATCCTCGATAAACTTGTACTTCCATATTGTAATAGCCAGGAACAGCAGCTGGATAAGAAGGAAGAAATTTTTGTGGTTCATAATATCGAGTGTTTGAAACTTCGATTGTAGATGCAGTTCCATAGGAAATCGCCCCAATATCGCGTGATAAAGCACCTAACCCAACTGTTTCGCAAGCTTTATCAGAACCAGTTGCAATAACAACAATGCCTTTCGGAAGTCCACACTCTTCGGCAAGTGAATCAAGAATCGTACCAATTTCCTCACCAGGTTGTTTTAATTCGCACAGCATTCGAGATGGAATACCAAAAATGAGGGATTTTAAATGCCCTTCTTTATACCATTCTTTTTTTGGGAAATTTATGGGGTAATGACCGGTCATTGATGCAGCTGAATCACATAATTTTCCAGTAAGTTTATAGGTTAAATATGTTGAAATATTAACGTATTTTACGGTCTTGGACCATGTCTCTGGTTCATTTTCTTTTAACCAGTGAGCAATTGTTCGTCTTCGATTTAAATCAACAGTATCCTTCATCCCAACAAGCCAAAACGCAACGCGATGAAGCCAGGGTAATTTTTCATCAGCTCTTGCCATTCGTTGGTCAAGCCAAAGAATGCATCTCCTAATTGGCTTGTAATTTTTATCAAGTTGAACAGAAGAATCTCTAAATGTCGTTATTGTAGAACCGATTATTTGCCCGAGCTTTTCTTTGTTTTCAACAACTAATTTTTTTAAGCAAAAAATGAGATAATCATAATAAAAATCTGGGTCTTGTTCGGCGAATCCTTTTTCCAAAGAAATATAAACAGGCTCGTAATGCTTCTTTACTATGGCAACGATATTACCTTTTTTGTCAATTAGGGAAGTTCGAAGTGATTGAGTTCCAAAATCAATACTTAGAATTAATGGATTTTTAAGCATAGGCATTCCTCACAAAAGCTTTTCTTTGTTTGTCAAAACAATAACATATTAACACATACATTATGCGCGAAAATGTAAAAACTAAGCAATTTTATGGCGTTTATATAAGGCTGTGTGATAGTATTGTATCGCTGGTGTGGTGCATAGCACTACACTTTCAGACCTATAGGAGGAAAATTATGGCTGAAAAAAAATATGTTTACGCCTTTGAAGAAGCTTACGGTTTAGGTAAAGAAATTCTTGGTGGAAAAGGCGCCGGCCTTGCAGAAATGACACATATTGGTGTTCGTATTCCAGAAGGTTTTACTATTTCTACTGAAGTATGTGCATTATTTTATGAAAATGGCAAAAAATTGCCTGAATATGTTGTCAATGCAATTTTTGAATCGATTAAAGGCATCGAAAAGAAGACAGGAAAAGTATTTGGTGGAGATCACAATCCATTGCTAGTCTCTGTCCGTTCTGGTGCAAGAGCTAGTATGCCTGGCATGATGGATACCATCTTAAACTTGGGTTTAAATGACACTACTGCCGCTACTTTAGCGAAAGAAACAGGCAACGAAAGATTCGCAATGGATTCTTATCGCCGTTTTATCTTAATGTTCACAAACATAGCAAAAGGGCACCCACGCGATGCAATGGACAAAATGTTGCATGACTTAAAAGTTCAACATGGTTATAAACTCGATACTGAAGTTACAACCGAACAATTAAGAGAACTAGTTGCCAAGTACAAAGCTTACTATAAAAATATCTTTGGTACAGATTTCCCAACTGATCCAAAAATTCAATTATTGGAAGCTGTCTCCGCTGTTTTCAGAAGTTGGGACAACCCAAGAGCGAACGTTTATCGTATGATGAACAACATCCCATATTCATGGGGCACTGCTGTTAACGTTCAATCAATGGCCTTTGGTAACAAGGGTGAAACTTCTGGTACTGGTGTCGCCTTCTCTCGTAACCCAGGAACTGGTGAAAACGTTATCTCCGCTGAATATTTACCAAACGCTCAAGGTGAAGATGTTGTCGCTGGTATACGCACTCCATTACACATCGACGAATTAAAAGCGAGAATGCCAAAAGTTTATGAAGAGTTTGTCAAAACTATCAAAATCATGGAAAAGCATTACCGCGATATGCAAGACATGGAATTCACTGTTGAAGAAGGTGTCTTATATTTCTTACAAACTCGTAATGGCAAGAGAACCCCTGCCGCTGCTTTAAAGATTGCCTGCGATCTCGTTGATGAAGGCTTAATAACTGAAAAAGAAGCCGTCACTCGTATTGACGCTGGTTCTTTCGATAAATTGTTACTCCCGGGATTTGATAAAGATGCTCTTGCAGTCACCAAACCAATCGCTACTGGATTAGCTGCTGGTCCTGGTGCTGGAACTGGTGCTATCGCCTTCACAGCCGAGGAAGCTGAGAAGAGACATCTCGCTGGCGAAAAAGTTATTCTTGTGCGTGCCGAGACTTCGCCTGAAGACATCGTTGGAATGGTTGCCGCTCAAGGCATTCTTACCGCTCGTGGCGGTATGACCTCGCACGCGGCCGTCGTTGCTCGTGGTATGGGCAAATGCTGCATCAGTGGATGTTCTGCTGCGATTATCAACGAAGAAAAGAGAACTCTCACCATTGGCAAACAAGTTTTTACTGACAAGGATATTTTATCCTTAGATGGAAATACTGGTAATGTCTATGTTGGCGCTATTAAGACTGTCGCCCCTGACTTAACTTCTGGATATTTCGGAAGATTAATGGCTTGGGTTGATCAATATCGTGAACTTAATGTCAGAACAAACGCTGATACTCCACGAGACGCGAAACAAGCTAGAGTTTTCGGCGCTGAAGGCATCGGCTTATGCCGTACTGAACACATGTTCTTTGCTAAAGACAGAATCTTCTCTATGAGAAAAATGATTCTTGCTGATACCCTTGAAGAACGCGAAGCCGCTCTCGCTGAAATTGAATCAATGCAACAAGATGATTTCGAAGGATTGTTCGAAACCATGGGCGAATTTAACGTTACTATCCGTTTATTAGACCCACCACTTCATGAGTTCCTACCACATGAACCATCACTAATTGAAGAATTAGCAGTTGCTACTGGTAGATCCGTTCAACAAATCAAAGATAGAATCGCTGATTTACACGAATCTAACCCAATGATGGGTCACCGTGGATGCCGTTTGGACGTCACTTATCCAGAAATCGGCAAAATGCAAACTAGAGCCATCATTAAGGCTGCTATCAATGTCAGCAAGAAGACCGGAAAATTAGTTATTCCAGAAATCATGATTCCACTTGTTTTAGACGAGAAAGAATTGAAGTTCGTTAAGAACATCATCACCGAAGTTGCCGATGGCCTCATTGCCAAATCCGGTTTAAACATGAAATACCATGTTGGAACTATGATCGAAATTCCACGAGCCGCTCTCTTATCCGATGAAATCGCTAAAGAAGCAGAATTCTTCTCATTTGGTACAAATGACTTAACTCAAATGACCTTTGGTTTCTCCCGTGATGATGCTGGTAAGTTCTTGCCTCACTACTATTCCAACAAGATATTTGAAGAGGATCCATTTAAGACCCTTGACCAAAACGGTGTTGGCAAATTAATTGAAATGTCGGTCAAACTCGGCCGAGCAACCAGACCAAGTCTCCACATCGGAGTCTGTGGCGAAACTGGAGGCGATCCAAAATCTATCGAGTTCTATCACAAAGCTGGATTAGATTATGTCTCTTGTTCTCCATTCCGTGTCCCAGTTGCTAGACTAGCTGCTGCTCAAGCCGCAATTCTCTTCCCAAGAAAGAAATAATTGGGTAAGAAAAACAAAATAAAAGCTCAAGGCAATTTGCTCTTGAGCTTTTTTATTAAATAAATTAATAAGACTATTGTTTAAAGAATAGTGAAGCTGCTCCAACAACACCAGCATTATACCCAAGTTTTCCTACTAAAATCTCAACGGTAGGAGAATGAGGAAAACCATATGATCTCTCTTCGCAATAATTTTTCAAACGAGAGGTTAAATAACCGCCTTCTTTAGAAACACCACCACATAAAATAACTGCGTCAGGTCTAAAAATGTTGCAAAGATTTAGAATTCCCTCTCCTAAATAGTGAATATAGTTTCGGACAACTTCTTGAGCATAGCGATCGCCTATTTTTGCGGCAGAAAACGCTACTTTTGCATCAACTTCATCGAGGGAAGTAATACCTTTCCACATTAGTGAATCAGGATGTTGCTCCATTTGCTTTTTAGTATCTGTGATAAGGGCAGTAGCTGAAGCATATGTTTCAAGGCAGCCGTGTCTTCCACATCCACATGGTCTACCGTCAATTTCGATAACCATGTGACCAATTTCTGCACCTTTTCCTTCATTTCCTTCATATAATTTTCCATCTAAGACTAATCCACCTCCGACACCGGTTCCAAGAGTTAAAACAACTATGTTATGGAGTTGTTTCGCTACTCCGAATGTTGCTTCGCCAGAGGCGGCAGCATTGGCATCGTTTGTTATATGAACAGGCAGATCGAGGGCCTTTTCAATCATTTCTTTAATATGGACATTTGTCCACCCAATATTTGGTGCGAATTCAACCACACCAGTATCAGAATCAACTGTTCCAGGGCAACCTATTCCCACCCCATTAATATTGGGGTAATTGATTTTTTTTATTTGTATTATTAATTTGTTAATTGTTTCTTCAGGAGTTTCTCCACTTTCAACAGGAAGAGTGAAAAAATCCTGAATGTCCCCTTTTGGAGTAACAACCGCGCCTTTGATGAATGTGCCACCAATATCAATTCCAATTGCGTTCATTTTAAAAAACCCCACATTTCTTAATTATTTTAATCGTTTTTAATCGGTAATTTGAAGAAAACGAAATTATTGTCTCCATCAATATAACCAACTTCTTTTCCATTAATGATAATAGAACAATCCTCATCAATATAACCAATCTCTCGATTAAGAATTGACATTATTCCATCATCAGTAATAGAAGCAAATTTTTTTCCTCTTATGAAAAGCTCATTCTCTCCAATATATCCGACAAGTTCTTTATCGAGAAAGATATTGCGACCGAAAGAATCTATAATGAGCATTATTTTTTCGAGGCCTCTTTTTTGGCTTTCGCTTTGTTCATAAAAGTTGTATAACCATGTTCAATTTCGACTTGTCGAGCTCTCGCAATAACAAGTGAGTCTTCCTTAACGTCCTTAGTGATGGTTGAACCAGCAGCAGTAAAGGATGAATCTTCAACTTTCAATGGCGCAACAAGAATTGTTCCACTTCCTAAAAAGACATTTTTTCCAATTTCGGTGTGCATTTTGTTGAAACCATCGTAGTTAGCAGTAATTGTTCCGCAACCAACATTTGTTTTCTCACCAATTTGACAATCACCTAAATATGTGAGGTGTGCGGCTTTCACGCCATCGTTAAGCTCTGTATTCTTAAGTTCAACAAAGTTGCCGACTCTACAATGATTAGCAACAATTGTTCCCGCTCTCATTTTGGTGAAGGGACCAATTTCGTTATAACTTCCAATTTTTGAATCTGAAATCCATGAGGATTGAATAACATTATCATCACCAATTTCAACAGTATCTAAAAAGGTGTTTGGTCCTATTGTGTTGGCTTCGCCAATTTTGCATTTACCGAAGATAGTTGTGTTTGGAAGAATAACTGTGTCTTTTCCAATTTCAACATCTGGAGAAATGTAAGTTGAGTCAGGGTCTTCCATTGAGACGCCGGACATCATAAGTCTATGATTAATTCTTTTTCTAATAACCTTCCCTGCATAGGAGAGCTGAACACGATCATTAATACCGAAAACCTCGACTGCGTTTTCAACAACATATGCTCCAACTTTTTTGCCATTTCTTTTAAAGATGCCAACTAAATCGGTTAAATAATATTCTCGTTGCGAATTATCTGCTGTAAGTTGATTGATATATTCAAACAAGAATTTATTATCAAAAATATAAAGACCGGCATTCACTTCGCGAATATCTTTTTCATCTTCAGAACAATCCTTGTCTTCTTTGATTGCTAAAACATAATTGCTTTTTGAGTCACGAATAATTCTTCCGTACCCATCTGGTTTTTCTAATACAGAAGTGACAATTGTAAGATGGTTTTTAATTTTTTTGTGTACTTTAAAAATGTGCTCAATGGTCTCCGTGGTAACAAGAGGAGTGTCGCCACAAATAACCAAAGTTGATCCTTCTTTGTCTTTTAACAGTTCTTTTGCTTGCAAAACAGCATTACCTGTTCCAACTAGGTCTTTTTGCCAAATAACTTTTGCCCGATCTTCAACTAATTTTTTAGTAACTTCCCCACCAAAACCAACAACAACCACAATTTCTTTCATTCCAACAGGCAAGATGGCATCAATCACATAATTTACGAGGGCTTTCCCTAAAATCGGATAAGACACTTTTGATCTTTCAGGGTCGCGAGATTTCATTCTCGTTCCTTTTCCAGCTGCCAATACAATTGCATAATAATTCATAATTCAATACCCCTATTTCATTATTTTAGTTATCTCTACGACATAATCGTCTTCGAGTTTTCTTGCGATATTTTTAATCAAAGAAAGGTTCGTGCTTAGCGCAATAACCGCGCTTCCAGAACCAGTCATCGTAACAATGTTCAATCCCATTTTTTCTAACTTTTGTTTGATTACCTTTATTTCAGGAACAATCTTTGAGGCTGGCTCCTCTAAAGAATTAACTATGGACTCAGCCAATAATTTGTCGTCCCCTTCAGCTAGAGCTTGGATAACACTATCCACATTCCCAGTAACCAAGTCTATTCCGTCTGATGCCTCAAAAACATCGTGAGTTGAGCATCCTCTTTCAGGTTTAACTATCAAAACAAAATAGTTATTTTTAATAGTTATCGGTTCAAATTCTCCTCCGGTTCCGCGGCATCTAGCGGGTTTGCAGGGAATGAAAAATGGAACATCTGATCCAAGTTGCTTTGCAAGTTCAATGAGTTCCTCAGTAGGAATTCTTAAATTGAGAAACTTATCAACGCCTTTTAAAACAAAAGCAGCATTTGAAGAACCGCCACCTAAGCCTGCTTGCATAGGAATTACCTTGTGAATAATAACTCGGAATTTCTTTTTAATTCCATATTTTTTCTGAATTAAACTTAAAGCAGATGAGGCAATATTGTGACGAACCTTCACTCCAGAAAAATCATCAAGGGTGACAAAATTATTATCGGCGTTTTTGACCTCATTTATAAGAAGAGAGTCGTGTAGTTCAATGGGAACCATTACCATGTCTAAATCATGAAAACCATCTTCCCGTCGGCTAAGCACATTCAGGCATATGTTTATTTTTGCAAAACTTCGAATAACTAAATCTTTCATAAATTCAAATAATTATAATTATTACACCTTTGTTCATCAACACATTTTAACTAATTTAATAATAATTAATTAATCCTTCTTTATTGTATCATTTAGTTTAATAGTTTTATAGATGGTCAGATACTGAAAAGGGGTAAGTTGTTCAGGTCTAAATGTGGATTGGATGCCTAAATCACCACATATTTTCACCGCTAAGGATTTATCTTTTACAAATGAAGAGAGGTTATTGAGAATCGTTTTTCTTCGATTCAAAAAAAGTTGTTTTGCTAAAAAATAGGTGCCATAGCAATCATCTCGGTCAATTTTACCATTTAATTGAATTTCAAAAACAATTGAATCGCACTTTGGAGCAGGATAGAAAGAACCTGCTTTTACTACAAAGAGCTTTTTTGGTTCACCAAGCAAATGAACTAGGACAGAAACAGCTCCATAATCTCCTCCAGTGAAAGCGGAGAAGCGAGCGAAGGCTTCGGCCTGACACATCAAAACCAATTTTTGGCATAATTTACCGTTCAATAACAAAAATGTGATTAATTCGGTTGTAATATTGTAGGGTAGATTGCCAATTATCTTGGAATACTTCGAAATATCAATTTTTCTAATATCATTGTTTATTAATTTAATAATCGGAGAATCGCCATACACTTCATCCAAAAACTTAATCATTCTAAAATCAATGTCTACAGCATCGCACGGAGAATCTTTAAAGGAAATAAAATGAGTAAGGGACCCTAATCCAGGACCAATTTCTAAAATATAGTCATTTTCTTTTATTTCTAATTTGTCAACTATGCGTGAAGCAATTTCTGATTCGATAAGAAAGTTCTGACCATAGTCTTTTTCAGGTTTTAAGTTTAATTTTTTTGTAATTTCGAAAATGTTTGTTCTATTTATGAGCATAATCTTTCTCCAACAATTTTGATTATTTCTTCTCTAGTATAATTGAGAGAGTTTAATCGTTCTGTAAGCTTTTTCATATTCACAGTTCCGACCGGTACTTTTTTTGAAAAAATAGTACGATTGTTTTTGGTATTTAGACCAATAGAGCTCAAAAAAGAAACTGTAATATCGTTGTGTTTTAAAGATTTTTCCGACAAATATCCATTCAAAACTCTAACAATTTCGTCTTTTTCACATTCAGCAATTCCATGTTTTTTCTTTTTACTGCGGAAAATCTTTTTTGCAAAAATGTTAATAGAATTAGGAATTTTAAGTCTTGCTCGAATTGTTTCCCCAGGCTCGTCTGGATCGGTTATTACCAACACTTGTTTTATCTTAGAAGCCGCTTCCAAATAGGCAATTTCCGACTTCGGTAATTCATATCCGTTAGTAATTACGTATTCAGACATAATAAAGGATGACAAAAATGCTACATCAGTTTTTCCTTCTACAACAATAATTCCATTAAAATAAAACATATTTTTACACGTGAAACATTTTACAAGAATTTTGATACAGAACATCAATAATGTGTTTTTTGGATATTTTTTTAATTCTTGCGATTTCATCAACAACAAGGGCAATATTCTTTGGAACATTAGTTGTTCCTCTTAACGGATGAGGCGATAAATAAGGGGCATCGGTTTCTACAACAATCTTTTCAAGTGGCGCTTCTTCGCAAATTTCTTTTATTTTTTTTGCGTTAGTGAAGGTTAATGTCCCACCTAAACCAATTAAAAGGCCTAAGTTTAATACTTCTGGTAAAGATTCAAGACTTCCAGAGTAGCAATGCATGACCCCTCCCATTTTTGGCTTATATTCTTTGAGAATTTCTAAACAATCTTCAAAAGCTTCTCGATTATGTATAGTTATCGGTTTACAGTGTTCATTCGCTATTTTTATCTGACGAATAAAAAAATCTTTTTGAATTTTTCTTTCTTCAATTGTCTTATTCCAATGATAATCGAGCCCAATTTCTCCAACAGCCACTACTTTAGGATGAGAAATATAAGACATTACTTCTTTATATTCTTCTTCAGTTGCATTAAAAACATTGCTTGGATGGAAGCCTATTGCTGCATAGATTTCCGAATATTTTTCCGCAAGATGAACTGCACTAATTGAACTATTTTTGTCCCATCCAACAACTAACAACTTGTTAACGCCAACTTTTTTTGCTTCTTCAAGAATTTCATCAATAGAAGAAAACAAGGCATCATCGTTAAGGTGGCAATGAGTATCGAAAATCATATTATTTTCCAACGCAAAATCTCGCGAATATTTCTTTAGAAATATCCACTTGATTAGTTTCTCCTAATATTTCTAGAATAGATTCATAAGCATCTCTAATTGAGACCGCCACCAAATCAATTGGTAAATCGTTTAAGGAATCTTCTTTGGCTTTTTGCAAAGAATCTTTCGCTCTTTCTAGCAAGCCTATTTGACGTGCGTTGTTAAGCGCAGGTTGCTGGAAAGATTGGTCATCAAGACCTAGTGTTTTATATATCTCATCAACCAGGGGGCTAATGTCTTTCTTTAGAGCAGAAACATAAAGTCCACTGCCTTGATTAACAATCTTTTTATCGCTTTTGTTAAAAACAATAATTCTATTAATTCCCTCAGTAATATCCAAAATAGCTCGATCTTCTAAGTCTTCTTTTTCACTTGCATCGAGAACCACTATTACTAGTTCAGCTTTTTTAATTGATGCTTTGGCTTTTTCAACACCAATTGATTCTACAACATCTCTCGAGTCGCGAATTCCAGCGGTGTCTAATAGGTGCAAAACCACACCTTTGAGATTTACATCGCCTTCAACGATGTCTCGCGTCGTTCCTGCGATATCCGTTACAATAGCTTTATCTTCACCAATTAAAGCGTTCAAAAGGGATGATTTTCCAACATTAGGTTTTCCAACAATAGCAACTTTGATTCCATCTTTAATAATCTTTGCTTTTTGACCGTCCGATATCAATTTGCTAATACTTGCATTAATGGCGTCAACGTGTTCCACGACTTTTTCTTTGTTGGCGATTTCAATATCTTCATATTCTGGAAAATCAATATTTACTTCAATTAGGGATAAAATATCGGCAATTTTTGATTTGATAGGTTGAATTATTTGAGTGACTTCTCCTTCTAATGAAAGGATAGAAAGTTTTTTTGCTTCCTGTGTGGTCGCATTAATGACATCGTTGATTGATTCAGCTTGAATAAGGTCAATTTTATTGTGGAAAAAAGCTCTTGAAGAAAATTCTCCATTTGTTGCTAGACGAGCCCCATGCTTCAAAGAAAGGGTGATGATTTGGTTAACGATTAACATCGAACCGTGACAAATAATTTCTACCGAATCTTCACCAGTAAAACTTTTTGGGCCTTTATAAACCAATAAAATTACTTGGTCTATTTTTTCTTCCCCATCTATGATGGTTCCATAAAATATAGTTTTTTCTTTGGCTTCACTTATGTCTTTTGTAAACATATGAGAAACAATTTCAAAACAATCATCACCAGATAACCGAATGATGGCTAACGCTGATTTTAATGGCGGTGTCGCCAACGCAACAATTGTTTCAAACATAAATACCTTTCAAAGTGTAAAAAGCACCCTAAGGGCGCTTAATACTAATCAACATAAATGATTTGGACTTGTCGATGGGTTCCTTCACCTACAGACTCGGTTCGGATGTTTGACAATCCGGTACAAGCATTGTGAACCGCTCTTCTTTCATCTGCTGGCATTGGATCAAAGATGTATGTCTCGTGAGTCTTCTGCACATCGTGAGCAGCTCTACGAGCGATGCGTGATAGTCTAATATATTTGCTGTCTTTATATCCATTAATATCTAGCAAGATTCTAAATCTCTTGTGGAAGTGGTTGGAGACCGCCAATTTTGTTAATTCGTTTAAAGCTTGGAGTGTCTTGCCGTTCTTTCCGATTAAAACTGGGTTATGGGCAGAATCAACTGTGATGCGAATAATGTCATTATCGTAAACTGATTGTACAGCTGACTCGATTTCTAAATTATCAACAACTTCGAGGATATAATCCTCAGCGTATTTAATAACATCAGCAATTTCATAAATTTGAACAACGATTTTTTTCGAGAAGAGACCTTTTTTCTTATCGCTGACAATGTAAATCAGTTGATCGACAGGTACATTGAGTTCTTCGGCAGCGTTGCTTAAAGCTTCTTCTGCAGTTTTTCCTTGATATTCTTTCATTTCATTTACCTTCTTTTTTTAGTTTTTCGCTCAGTAATCAAATGAGTAACTAACGACTGAACGATTGAGTACATGGCACCGAATAACCAATAGGCGCCCATGCCAGATGCGAGCGAGAAACCCATGAAGATGATCATGGCTAACATGATATATGTGAACCACTTCATCTTATTATCGGTACTAGCTTGAGATGGGTTTTTACTTAATTTTGGGATATTCTTTCCTTTTTTCTTTTGTAGCCATCTTGGCAAGAGCATGGAAACCGCTTGAGCGGCCGCCATTAGTACGAAAAGAATTGTGGCTGTCAATCCGCCCATTCCTCCGGCAGTTGTCCAAGAAGCAGCGTTAAACATAGTGGCGCTAATAGAGTCACTTAGTCTTAATCCAAATAATTGACCAGATGAAAGGATAGCTGCGCTTTGCATAGCACCCCACACGCAGATAAACACAGGAAATTGAATTAACATAACAAGAATTGAAGTCAACGGATTGATTTTATTCTTCTTATATAGTCTCGCTGTTTCTTCACTCAACCTTTGCTTATCCATTTTATTGGTATTAGCATTCGGATATTTTGCCTGAATCTTGGCGACGTCAGGTTGCAAGCGAGTCATCATAGCGGTTGATTTTTGTTGTTTAAATGTAACGAACAACATTAGTGTTCTAACAATAATTGTGACAATTAAAATTGACAAAATTGATGCCCATCCAGTTCCTACCGCAGCAAAGGCCGAAGCAAGAACGTCAATTAAAGCAGCGATTGGCCAAACAAATAAGAATTCGAGCAATCCCTTCCAGCTAGTCCATGGTTTGGCTTGGATTTCAGCTGGTAAAGAATGAACGCCATAAGTGCCATAATCGCCAGAATTAATTGCCAAACAAGAACGATAAGAAGAAATGTAACTATTCATCTTCGTTTTATAAAATGAAACATAGTCATTTGTTGCCGCTTCATCAATATTGCTTAGTGAAGAGCGAACTTCCTGATTATAAATATCCCAGTTTGTCCATAAAACTTTTTTGCTGTTTGCAGAGTCTTCATATTTGATGTACCCATATTTATCGAGTAATCCTTTGTTGTTCGAATAATCATCATATTGATCAGCAGGACAAAGGAGTGATCCGGCATCTTGAAAATCTATATGTTTTAAAGTGTCGTCAATAACAATCTCTGTTCCAATTAATGGATCAATATCGGCGCGAGCTTTTTCAATTGTTTTATTTAAAACAACTTGATCAAATGTTTTAAAATAGTTTAACGAAGGAGAGCGAATATAAGCTTCTTCGGCAGCTGTGTTGATTTTGTTAATATATTTAGCGTTAACTTCATCAAAGCTGGCAGTAAAAACTAAGTTAGTTGAATATTCTTCTCCGTTAACTGTAACTGTTAGTTCCTCGGCG
>Ga0265294_10000711_pt1 | contig 44928 bp, 36 predicted proteins | sample MunlanPumphouse3_FD_192504 | JGI IMG/M metagenome (GOLD analysis project Ga0265294, IMG submission 192504) | Groundwater microbial communities from a municipal landfill in Southern Ontario, Canada - Pumphouse #3 | ecosystem: Environmental > Aquatic > Deep subsurface > Groundwater | place...
GGCCAGGAGGACGGCTTTCTTCTTACCAGCTGGGCCCACGGGGAGGATGCAGCAGTCTGGATGGTGGACGACAAGCGGGCGGGGATATTCACCCTGGACTTCATCACTCCCGTCGTGGACGACCCGTTTGTTTTCGGACAGATAGCAGCTGCCAACGCTCTGAGCGACGTTTTCGCCATGGGTGGTCGGCCCATTGTTGCCTTGAACATCGTGGGTTTTCCTGTAAACTGCCAGCCCCTGGAAATGCTGACGCAGATACTCAAGGGGGGGCAGGAGCGGGTGACCGCAGCGGGTGCTTTCCTGGCGGGTGGGCACAGCGTCGAGGACGAGGAACCGAAGTATGGTCTTGCCGTCTACGGTGAGGTCGAGGCCAAAAACATCTGGAGGGTTACCGGTGCGCGCCCCGGGGATTCGCTGATACTGACGAAACCCCTGGGAACCGGGGTGGTGATCACCGCCTTCCAGGCTGAAATGGACGACCCGGGCGAGATAGACGCAGCGGTGGAATCCATGCGGTCTCTCAACGACCTTCCCCTGAATCTGCCCCAGCAGGTATACCGCGAAGTTCATGCCTGTACCGACGTTACTGGATTCAGCCTTGCGGGGCATCTCCTGGATATGCTTTCCGCCGGCGGACTGGGAGTAAGGCTTTTTGCGGAAGATCTGCCGATATTGCCCGGTGCTCTCGAAAAGGCGGGTATGGGTCTGGTACCCGCGGGCTCTTACCGGAACAGGGAGCTCTATTCACCGAGGGTGGACGGGCTGGAAGGGATCTCGACATCCCTTTCAGATCTGGTTTTTGACGCCCAGACCTCCGGTGGTCTTCTGCTCGCTGTCAGCGAAGAGATCGCCAGCAGATTTCTGGAGGTCTGCAGAAGCTCAGGTTTCCCCCACTCGGCGATAATAGGAAGCTTTACCGAAGGGGAAGGCGGGATATCGTTCTGACCGGCGTTGGATATAGCGGCCCTCTTTTTCGGGGGCCGCTTTTTTGTATCCATTATCCAGCCATTATGATGATTCGTTTTTTGGCTATTTTGATAAAATAAAAATGACTTAAAAACATTTTTCGGAGGTGTGTTTGATGAACAAGGCGGAACGAGTAGTGGATTTCGCCATGAAAATGGAACTTGAGGCCAGGGATTTCTACCTCGACTCCATGGAGAGAGTAAGCAGGGCTGACACCAGGAGCCTGCTGGCTACCCTGGCGGAGTGGGAGAAGGGGCACTACGATTTCCTGAAACAACACAAGGACAGTCTCGAGGGAACGGGGAAATGGGGCGAAGTGGCTCCCCCTGCCGAGAGCCTGGAAGAAGCCGTGGAGATCGTAATGGAGAAAAAAACCGGGACAGCGGTAGAACCGCCACTAGGTGAGACCTCGTCCGATTTCAGTGTTCTAAGGATGGCCATGGCTATCGAGACGGATTTCAGGAATTTTTACGGGAATGCTGCCCGGACCATGAACGACCCTGAGGGCCGCAAGATCCTCGAGATGCTCTCCGAGTGGGAGGGTGGGCACCAGGAGTACATAAATGAACAGTACAGGGTTCTGCACCGGGAGTTCATGAACGAGATGGGCTTCGAGCCCTTCTAGCCTGCAGAGGCAAGGACCAGGTCGGAAAGGGCCTTGTAGCTCTTCTTTATCTTTGAGATCCTTGCAGTGAAGGGTCCCCTTTCCTGAAGGTCAAGGAGCATGCTCCGGATCGGGACAAGTTCGAAAAAGGAGTTGCTCCTCGTGGGTACTGTAGTTGAGAAGACCTCGGCCAGGATCCTCAGGTCGTCGCCCATCCTGAAGTCGTCCCGGGTCTCGTCGTAGCCGAAGAGGAAGTATATCCTCCGGAACCCCGACCAGGCCAGAGCGGACAGGCACATGGAACAGGGTTCGTGGGTTGCCAGGAAGAGCGTTTCGGCAGGATCAGGGTGGTTTGGCCCCATGAAAAAGTTGTGGATGGTCACCATTTCGCCGTGGAGGGTCGGGTCGATGCCCCTCCTGTTGGTACCGGCCACCACCAGGGAGAGGTCATCAGACTTCAGAACGGCACCCCCGAAGATGTTGTGGCCTTCTCTTACGGCTTCTTTGGTCATGGGCAGAATGGTATCTTCAATGACCTCCAGGAACCTTTCCGCCATTTCGGAGTCGTTCAAGCCATCACCCCCTCTGATAAGATATCAGAACCCGGTCCTTTGTGAAGCCTGAGGTTCATTTTAATGGTGTGGTAGAATAACGCAGAAAGAGGTATACAGGGTTTTGGAGGTGAAGAGAGTGAGCCAGGAGATGGAGGGCTTTTCCCGGATGGCCGGGGATCTGGCAAAGGTCCTTTTCGAAAGCAGGACCACCGGGGTCTGCATCCTGAGGGATGGCATGATCCTGGCAGCCAACCCTCTGGTGGGCGAGATGACGGAGAAGCCGGACGAGGAGATCAAGGGAAAACCCTGGCTTGAACTGGCCTCCAGGGAGGATCTGCCTTTTTTAGGGTCCGGTCGCGGACAGGGGACCTCCCGTGAGACCACGCCCTTCCATTTCAGGCTCTCCACTCCCCGGGGAGAGACCCGCTGGGTGGTCGGGACCCTGGCGCCCCTTCCTTCCCCGGCAGGATCCGACGAGCTGCTCCTGCTGTCCGACGTATCAAGGTACGAAAGGATCCATGACGATGCCAGTGTCAGGGAGCAGGATACCTTGGCTATGACCGAGGGAACCCTCCGGGCCATAGAGAAGATTGTGGAGATGAAAGACCCTTTCATTGCGGGCCACCAGAGAAGGGTGGCAAGGTTATCCTATGCCATATCAAGGCGCCTTGGCCTGTCAGAGTCTTCCTCCAGGGTCCTCAGGATGGCCGCCCTTGTCCATGATGTGGGAAAGGTCTCCATCCCGATCCAGGTCCTGGCGAAACCCATGCACCTATCCGAGGACGAGTACAGCATAGTCAGGATGCACCCACTTGTGGGTTACGAGATCCTCAAGGATATTGACCACCTGGCCTTTGCGGCGGAGATCATCCTTCAGCACCACGAGAGGGTCGACGGCTCCGGTTACCCGTCGGGACTGACTGGGGACAGGATGCTACCGGAGGCGAGGATAATCTCAGTGGCCGATGCCATGGAGGCCATGATCTCCAGGAGGCCCCACCGGCCGGCGCTGGGACTCGAGGAAGCCCTGGGGGAGATAGATAGGGGGCGCGGCCTGGAGTACGACCCGGACGTGGTCGATGCCTGCCTGGACCTCTTCAAGGAGCCGGGTTTCACCCTCGAGAGCAGGTCTGAAGGAGACTTCTGACCCTCCAAAGGCCGTTATTCATTGAGGTCGCTTTCGCGGGAGCGGGAAAGGGGCGTTCTTCTCTTCAGTACCTTCTTGTCGATATAACGGAGCCCGCGGTTGACGATCCATACAATGGCTACACACCCGACCGCCAAAAAGAACTGGTCGACGGCCACGGCAATTCCGACACCGGCGGTGAAGAGGATCGAGGCCGCAGAGGTAAGGTAGATCACCTTTCGCCTCTCGGGGTGCTGCATGATCGTCCCGGCACCGATGAAGCTTATCCCTAGGGCGATGGCCTGGATCACACGGATGGGATCGCTCCTGACAAGGTCAGTGCCGCAGGTGACCTCCCCGAAATAGTTTATGATCACGCTCCCCAGGGCTGCAAAGAGGGTAGAGGCACCGGCGATAAGCATATGGGTCCTCATGCCCGCAGGCTTCCCTATCGTCTCCCTCTCAAGGCCTATCAGGCCTCCCAGGAGGATCGCGAGGGCGACCTTGCCCAGTATGATGATCTGGTTCTCGAGACCCATGGTTTTACCTCCTTGTAATGGAAGAGGTTGCTGATGAACATATTATCCCAAGAAGGACTCTTTCGTACCATTTCGGGAAAAAGATGGATCGTGGTCCTTATGGCGGCGTGGCTGCTCGTCAAGGTCTGCCCTGCCCTGGCCCTTGAGACGCCCGGGACGGCCCTTCGCTTTGTGGGCGGAGACTTCGGGACCCCCATGGTCGAAGGATCTGTAGCAAGGGAGATGGAGACCAGTTTCAGGGAGAGGTTCTTCTCGCCCTGGAACAGGGACCATCTTGAGGTCCAGCCGGAAGATTCCCTTTGGGCGTGGGAGCATTGGAAGGAGGTCGAACCCTGGGGAGAGAACCTTAGACCCCACAGCAGAGAGTGGATGGACTTCCTCCTGGACAACTGCTCCATGGAGAGCTGGGGCTCGGTGAACAGGAGGGCCCTGGCCTGTGTCGATACCGATCTCAGGACCCTGCCAACGGCGAGGCCCTTCTTCAGGGACCCCTCTCTGGCGGGTGAGGGTTTCCCCTTCGACTACCTCCAGAACTCCAGGGTCAAGGCCGGAGAGCCCCTCTTCGTGGGGCACTTCTCTGCCGACGGAGCCTGGGCCTTCGTAGAGACGGGCTATGCTTCGGGTTGGGTGGATACCAGGGATCTGGCCTTCGCTGATGAAGACCTGGTCAGGCAGTGGCAGGACATGCCCCTTGCCTTCATAACAGACGACGGTGTTACCATCAGTGACAACAGCGGAATCTACAGGTTCACCGCCAGGATCGGTACGGTCCTTCCGATCATCAGGAGCGGTAACGGAGGTCCGGTGACGGTGGCCGTACCTGTGAGGAATGAAAAGGGCGGAGCCGTACAGGTGGAGGCTTTTCTTTCAGCCGAGCAGGCTTCAGAGGGTCCCCTTGTTCTTTCGGAGTGGAATCTTGCGATGGTCATCGACAGGATCCTCGGCACACCCTACGGCTGGGGGGATCTCGGGGGTAACCGGGATTGCTCGGGAAGCCTGAGGGACCTTTTCACCGCCTTTGGAGTCTGGCTCCCCCGGAACTCGGCGGCCCAGGCCAGGGCCTTCCCCTTCAGTTCCTTTGGAGAGGTCACGGGAGATCAGAAGGAGCAGAGGCTGGTCAGGGAGGGGGTACCCTTCGCGACGTTGCTCAGGGTGCCGGGGCACATAATGCTCTACCTTGGGACCTTCAGGGGGGTGCCCTTTGTCTTCCACTCCACCTGGGGTGTCAGGACATTCCGGAATGGAGAGGAGGGGCGCCACGTTATCGGTTCCGCGGTTATTACCACGCTCAGGCCCGGTATGGATGTGGAATGCTTCGACCCTTCCAGGGGGGATCTGGCAGACAGGCTCTCGGAGATGACCTTCCTGCTCCCCTGCCGCTAGGTATCGACCCTTCCCGCTTTGTTCTCGTACATCCTGTTATCGGCTTTTTGAATTACCGTTGTCATCTTTTTCCCGTCGTCGGGAAAGAGGGCAAGTCCGAAGTCGGCCCTCAGGTCAAGGGGAATGCCGCTAACTCTGACATCCGACAGCCTTTTCGAGATCCTTTCTACCACCAACGAGGCCTCGTCGGAGCCTGTCTCCGGAAGCAAGGCCACGAATTCATCTCCGCCGAACCGTGCCACAAAATCCGATCCCCGCAGACAATCCCTTATGCAGGCCGCCGAAGCCCTCATTGCATCGTCGCCCATCATGTGCCCATAAGTGTCGTTGATCTCCTTGAACCGGGTCATGTCCATCATCAGGACCGACATCCTTCCACCGTAGCGGAGAAGCCTGTTCTCCTCGCTGCAGAGCCTCTGGAACAGGGCGTGCCTGTTGGGGAGGCCCGTCAGTTGGTCTGTGAGAGCAAGGCATTCGACCTCACTGACCAGTTCAATTGATCTCCAGAGCGATGCCAGATGCCCGGCAAGGATATTGAACAGCTCCTCGTCCTGTGAGTCGAAGGGGGCGTACCCCTCGACGGATATGACTCCCAGAACCTGTTCTCCGTCGAGGATGGGGACGTCTATCTCGGAGAAGGTGCCGTCGAAGAAGGGGATATATTCGGGGTCCTCCCAAACATTTGCTGTAACCACGTTCTTCCTGGAAACAGCGGCTCTGGTGCTCAGTCCAAGACCTGATCGCTGGAGCTCGATGGTGAGTCTCTCCATGGTGTCTGCATCGAGCGAACTGGAGGCCGCCAACCGAAGTCTGACATCCCGCTCTCTTTTGTCTGCGGTGTTCTCGAGGAAGGTGACGTTCGAAATATTCATCTCCTCCTTGAGCAGGCTGGCCGCCCGATCAAGGAGGGATTTTACGGTCTTCTCCCCCGATATCTCCTTTACGATATCGTGGAGGGTGCGGAGTCTGGATGTGCTTCTGGAGAGGTGGATACCGGTCTTCATCTTGCTTGTGGTGTCCTGGAAGGTTTCAATGGAGCCGCAGATCTCTCCTTCAGGGGTGTAGAGTGGCCCCGCCGAAAAGAAGAGCCACCTGCCTCCGTTAAGTGCGGGCAGGAAGAACTCTGCCTCCCAGCCGTCCTTCACGGTAGAGGAGGGGTGGCTGGATCTGCCGTATAGTCTTGCGAGATCCTCCGCCGATGCCTGGTCAACTATCATGTCGGCCAGCACAGGTCTCTCTTCGTTGTAGAAGGCCCTCCAGGGTGATCTGGTGCCCACCATCTCTTCGGCCGGGATGCCTGTCAGTTTCTCGCAGGCCCTGTTCCAGTGGATCACGGTATGGTCCCTGTCAATGACAAAGGCGGGTATCGCAAGGTCCCGTATTATCTGTGAGGCTTTTGAATGCTTCTCCAGGAGCTCATTTTTTTCCGAAATGAATTGCATCAGTCGGGGGACTGCCCACAAGGCGGACAGGAACAAAAAGACCGATATGGCCAGTCCAAGGGATTCGAAAACGGTTTCTTTTAAAGAGAGGGAGTTACCTGAAAGGATATGTATAAAGGTTATCAGACGACGCCACACCATCAGGATCATGACTCCCGCGATGAGAAAGACGCAGGGATGCCTTCGGGGGACCTTGAAAAGCCTGAGGGAAACTACGCTTGCGGCAACCTGAAAAGCAAGGGAGAGAAGGACTATCAGCTTTCCCCACATTCCGGGACCGCTCCTTTGGGATCACAAGGTGTTAAAAGCTTAAAGCTTTTATAAATGATAATCAATCTCATTTCATGAATGGCTCCTTTTTCAAGGATCTCCAGAGGAAAAGGGGCTCCCCGGCGGGGAGCCCCAAATGATCACTGGCTCGGTGGTACTGTTTCTTCCAGGAGGGCCTCCAGGACCTCACGGAGTTTCTCCAGTTCCTCCCCGTATCTGGCCCAGTCGCCCATGCGCGAGGCCCGCTGGGCCTCATCGAAGTGGTCTCTTGCCTGTCCGGCCAGATCCCTGGCTGTCCCGCTCACTATTACCGGTAGACGTGCGGCGGGTCTTTCTTCTCCGGGAGCCGTCTCCGGGGGGGCCACCCTCGGCAGTCCCGCACCGTGGAGCCGCAGCAGGAGGGTCGAAAGGGCTTCATCAACTGTCTCCGCCCAGGCGACTTTTCCGCCCGAAGAGACGATCACCCTCTTGAGTTCAGGCAGATCGCTGTTCTCGGCCCGCAGGTAGAGGGCCTGGACATATAGAAGGGCATCGTCCAGGGGGATGACCATGATGTCTCCCCTTATCACGTCGGAACCCCGCTGTGTCCATAGCGAGAGCTGGGCCGATATCTCGGGGTCCTGGTCGATCAGGGCGGCAACCTGTGAAGGGCCGAAGATCAGCTGCTGTTTCGGGAACTGGTAGACAAGAAGCTGCCCGTAATTGGGCACGTCGGAGCGTCCAGCCATCCAGGCGATCATGTTGTCGCGCCCCACAGGCATGAAGGGTGCGATCAGCGCAAATTCGGCTTTTTCCTCCCCGACAAGCCTCATTATCAGGTAGTAGGCGTTGAGGCTTCCTGTAGTCGTCTGATTGTCCAGCCGCCAGACGTCCTCCTTGTTGTAGAAGGTGTTGGGGTCGCTCATGTGATATGTGCGGAAGATCTCGCTCTGTATAAGGAATTGAGCCATGGGATAGCGGATCTGGGTGCAAAGTTCGGGGTGGGCATCCTCGATAGGTGTGAAAAGCGCGGGGAAAATACCCGCCCATGTCCTGATCATAGGATCTTCACCGTCGGAAATATAAAGGAGGATGCTCCCGTCATAAGCGTCTACAACAGCCTTGATGCTGTTCCGGATGTAATTAATCCTCTGCCGGGTCCCTGTTACGCTCACGGGGTTGGAGTATGGGTAGCGGTCGGTGGCGGTGTAGGCGTCCTGGATCCACACCAGCCTCCCGTCGATGATGGCCAGGTAGGGGTCACTGTCATAGAGAAGGAAAGGCGCTACCTTGTCCAGGCGTTCCCGGATGCTTCGGTACATCAGGACCCTGCTTTCGGAGGTTATGACGTTGGTGAAGAGGATCTCCGAATCACGGTACCGGAGGGCGAACATGATCCTTCGGAAAAGGTTCCCGATAGGAACGCCTCCGGTCCCCTCGTAGGTCGTCCTTACGTTGGCATCTCCCATGGGGTAGTCGAATTCCAGGATGCTGGTGCGGACCAGTGAATAGGGGTTAGTTTTTTCCCCATAGTAGATCTGCGGCTTCTCGATCCTGAGGGGGACCGACATCTGCGGGGGGAGGTCCTTGACTATCAGCACCGGTTTCCCTGCGCTGTCCACCTCGTTCACGAAATTCATGACTATCCCGTAGCCATGGGTGAACTCAAGGTGCCGGTTGACCCAGGTGGGGTTCTGGAGCTGTCCGTGGTCGAGTTCCCTGGCAGCCAACATCACCTGTCTGTAGGAGCCGTCGAAAGTGTATCGTGCGATATCAACGTCGGGGAAGTCGTAGTAGGTCCTTATCTCCTGCAGCTGTTTGAAGGCCCTCAGAAGGGGTCGGTAGTCCCAGAGCCTGATGTTCCTTATGGTGTCTGGTTCGTTGTCTATGTTCTCCCTGGTTATGGCGTTCTCCGGACTAAAGTCGATGATCTCAAGGGAGTCCAGCCCGTAGGCCTCCAGGGTGCTGTTTATGTTGAACTCGATATAGGGGCGTTCCTTGGAGAATTCATTGGGTTCCACCACGTACTTCTGGATTATGCCCGGGACCACTCCCCTGAGAAGAAAGCTTGCGCCGACCAGGAGTATACCCCCCGCAATTGCCAGCCTCCAGGTCCTTTTGTAAAGGTTCGCCACCAGGAGCGCGGCAACGATGACCGAGAGGGCTATCATCACGTTGATCGCGAACAGCCGGACATGAACATCGGTGTAACCCGCCCCGAAGACAACTCCTTCCGGGGAGAGAAGAAGGTTGAAACGCTCTAGCCACATCCCGGCCCCCCAGACAAGGACGGTTACGGCGCCCAGGATGGAGAGGTGGCTCCTGGCATGGGATGGGAGGTATATCCGGTTCTCCTCGCGCATTTTCGGGAAGGCTGCCAGGAAGACTATAAGGGCAACTCCCATCAGGGCCATGATCAGCGTGTTGAGAAGCCAGCCCTGGAGCATAGACAGGAATGGGATCTCGAAAACATAGAAGGCAATATCCTTCCCAAAAAGCGGGTCGTTTTTCCCAAAGGGAGTCCTGTTAAAGAACTGAAGGACCGTCATCCACTCCGAGCGTATCCCCAACCCGTTCATCACGGCCAGCGCCCCGGCGATGATCGCGACCACCACTGCCGAAGCCCTAAGGGGCATATCTCCCGCCTCTTCGGGGAGGGAGGAGGCCAGATCCTTTATTGCAGACCTGCGCGCCTTGAGCCAGTTCAGGGAGAAGATGGCGAAGGCTGCGACTGCGGCTACGGCAAAGAGGATCCACTGGGGTATAAGCCTGGTCCAGAATACCTGGGAGAGCCCCCTCTCCCTGAACCAGAGCATGTCGGTGTAAAAGGTTGCCGTGGCGGGAATGACCACCGCCAGCAACAGGACGATCCCGAAAAGGATCCACACGCTCTTCCTGAACCTGAGGGGGCGTATCTGTCTCCTTGGTTCCCCTCCCCCGCCTCCAAAGGGAGAACCCTGGAAAATATCTCTCATGGACATGGCGTATCGCCTCACATTTTTTAGAATAGTCCCTACTCTCTTCGGGGCACAATGTACCATGTTAAGGGGAATCAGGCAAAAGCAAAAGGGCCGCCCCCCAAGGAGACGGCCCCGTGTCTGGGTTTTTTGTTCTAGATAAGCCCGGCCCCGGAGAGGAAGTCTTTGGCGATATCCTCGGGTTCCTCGCCGTCGTCGAACCTGCCGTTAAGCTCCGACATTGTGACCTCGTCGATGGTCCCGCTGAGCTTCTCCAGTACATCAAGAAGCTCCGGGTACTCTTCGAGGATCTCCATTCTGACCACGAAAGCGGCGCTGTAATCCGGGAAGAAGGACATGTCGTCCTCCAGAAGGGCCAGATCCAGTTTCTTGATGCGGGAGTCTGTGGAGTATGCCGCGATCACATCGACCTCTTCGTTGGCGATGGCCCTGTACATGATGGAGTACTGCATCGGCAGGACTTCGCCGAACTCTATCCCGTAGGCCTCGGACCAGCCCGGGTAGGCGTCGGGCCGGGTGTCAAAGTTCTCATCGCCGGCCAGTCTCATTCCCGAGGCGTGGTCAGCGAGGTCCGAGGCCTTCTCGAGCTCCAGCTTCTCGGCGGTCTCCCTTCGAACGGCCATGACGTAGGTATTGTTGAATCCTATGGGGGAGGTCCAGGTCATGTTGAAGTTCTCCTCGAATCCTTCCTTGACCATCTGGAAGGTCTCATCAGAAGGGAGGTTGGGTCCTTCGTATCGCAGGACCCCTGTCAGCTGGGTGCCGGTCCAGGTCGGGTAGATGTCCAGTTCCCCGCCTGACATGGCCTGGTGAAGGACCGAAGATGCAGCGAACTCCGTGTTTATATCGGCCTTCAGCCCCGTGTGGTTCTCGATGAGGAGCTTGCCCATCCATGCCAGTACAATGGACTCGTTAACGGTCTGCCCGCCTATCCTGACGGTGCCCTCATAGTCTGCGGGGTCCGTCTCGGCGACTATCGCCTCTTCGGGCGGGGGCGGGACTTCCTGTTTCCCGTTGTTCATCACCACAAGGCCTACGACAATTACGAAGGCCGCCACGACCATCAAAAGCATGGTCTTTCCTTTCATAACGCATGTCCCCTTTCTGATATTGTTGACAGGATCTTTCTACGGCCTGTCCCCGGATGGTCCCGACCTTTTGGAGATCCTCATAGCCCTCTTCTTCGGGTCCGAGTAGGCCTGGAACAACTTGAGAAGCTGGTCGGCCCCGAGGGCAAGAAGAGTGGCCGGAAGTGCGCCAGCCAGTACTACCTCATTCCTTATAGAGGCCAGGCCGGAGAAGATGAGCCTTCCAAGCCCACCTCCGCCAATGGCCGAGGCCAGCGTGGCTGTCCCGATGATCCATACCGTGGCTACCCTTACCCCGGCAAGTATCACTGGAAGACCAATAGGCAGCTGGACCCGGGTCAGTATCTGGTACTCGGTCATACCCATGCCCCTGGCCGCGAGGATCAGGTGTCTGGGTACATTCTTGAGCCCCGTGTAGGTGTTCTGTATCACCGGCAGCATGGCGTAAAGGAAGAGGGCACAGATGGCGTTGTCGTTGCCGATGCCGAAGATGAAGATCAGAAAGCCCAGGAGGGCCAGGCTGGGGATGGTCTGGAAGATGTTCGCCACCCCTATGGCATAGGGGGCCAGTTTTTCGTTCTTCGTCAGGTAGATCCCAAGGGGGATGCATACCACCAGGGTTATAGCGAGAGCAATGGAGGAGATGACGATATGCTGCCATGTGAGCTGGAGTATCCTCGGCCAGAAACGGATCACATAGGCCGAGAAGAGTTCCCAGAAAGGTCTCTGCTGAAACATTATTCTCGCACCTCCCGCCTTTTCCTCGTAAGCCTGCCGATGGTCAGCCGGGCTATACCGGCCTGGGTAACGACCCCTAAAAGGTCTCCGGTATCGCTGATAACAGGGATCGGCAGATCCTGGTCGGCAAGCATCTCAGCCGCGTCGCGCAGTGTGGAATCGCCTGCCTGCAGTTTCCTGTCCCGGGTGATGCCGTCCGAAGCCGGGAGGCCGCTCCTGGCCGCACGCTTGATCAGCCAGAGCAGCGCCATCCCTCTCCACTTGCCTTTCTTGTCCACCACCTGGGCGGTCTCGCACCCCTCTTCTTCCATAAGGTCCAGCAGTTCAGAGGCCATGGAATCAGAACGGGCTTTGATCACCGGGTCCTGGACGAGGATCTCCACCGGGGATTCGGGAGAGATGTTGGATAGCCTGTCCTCGCCGATAAAGTTCCTGATGAACTCCGTGGCGGGGCGGTCCTGGATCTCCTCGGGCGTACCCATCTGCTCTATGCGCCCCTTACGCATGATGACCACCTGGTCGGCCATTCTCAGAGCCTCCTCCATGTCGTGGGTCACGAAGACGATGGTCTTCTTCACGGCATTCTGGAGTTCAAGAAGTTCGTTCTGGAGCCCCTCACGGCTTATTGGGTCAAGGGCTCCGAAAGGTTCGTCCATGAGTATTACCTCGGGGTCGGCGGCCAGGGCTCTCAGGACACCTATTCGCTGCTTCTGTCCTCCGCTGAGCTGGTCGGGGAGGCGGTAGCGGTACTTTGAAGGTTCGAGCCTCGCAAGCTCCAGCAGTTCGTCAACCCGCTTCTTTATGCGTTTCTTGTCCCACCCCAGCAGCCTGGGGACGATGGCTATGTTCTCGGCCACCGACATGTGGGGCATGAGGGCTATCTCCTGGACCACGTAGCCGATGGACCTTCGAAGCTGGACCGGATCCAGGGAGTTGATGTCCTTTCCGTCGACGAGGATCCTCCCAGAGGAAAGTTCTTCCAGGCGGTTCACCATCTTCAGGGTTGTGGTCTTCCCACATCCGCTGGGGCCTATCAGAACGGCGATCTCTCCGCGCCCGATCTCCAGGTCGAGCCCGTCAACTGCCCGGGTGCCGTCTTCATAAACTTTCGTAACGCTATCGAACAGGACCATCTTCTACCTCCCTGTGGGAACCGGTTCCGCTATCTTTTTCTCTCATCGTTTCGACAGTTTCCTTCAGGGCCGCCAGGAAGATGTCGTTCTCCTCTTCTGTCCCGACGGTGACCCGGATGGCACCCTGGTAACCCCACCCACCGCAGGGCCGAACGATCACTCCCCGATACAGAAGCTCTTCAGCCAGGTTTTCGGCGTGGAAGGGGGTGTCGAAGAAGATGAAGTTCGTCCTAGATGGGACCACGCTCATCCCCATGGCCTGAAGGTGTTGCGATACCCTTTCCCTTTCGGTCAGGATAAGAGCCCTTGCCCTTTCGCAGGCTTCACGATCCCGGGTCAGTACGGCAACCCCGGCGGCGATCCCCAGCCTGTTCGCGTTGAAGGGTTCGCTTACGGTGTCTATTGCCGTCACCACTTCCTCCCGGGCCATGCCGTAGCCCAGCCGGGCCCCTGCCAATCCGTAGGCCTTGGAGAAGGTCCTTACCGAGACCAGGTTCTTCCCTTCAGATATGAGCCTGGCCCTGTCCGGGAGCTCTTCGGGCGACGCGAACTCGGCGTAGGCCTCGTCGAGAACGACCCAGGCGTCCTCTGGAAGGGCCATGAAAAACTTTTCCAGGCTCTCGGGATCGATGACCGTGCCTGTGGGGTTGTTGGGGTTGCAGATCCAGACAAGCTTGGTCCGGTCAGTCACGGCATTGGCGATGCCCTTCATGTCCGTTGAGTACCCGTTCATGGGGATGTTCACGACCTTTGCCCCCATAAGCCTTGAGATCTCCCTGTAGAGGCCGTAGGTCGCCGACGGTATCAGGACCTCGTCCCCGGGGGAGATGAAACACTTACCCATGGCCTGTAGCATCCCCTCGGCACCGTGGGATATTGCTATGTTTTTCTGGGTGACCCCGTGGAGCTTTGCAAGGAGTCCCTTTATCTCCTCGAAGGCGATGTCGGGGTAGCGATTGGCTTCGGCCAGCTCCTTCATCATTGCCTCCAGAGCTTTTGGGAAGGGTCCGTAGGGATTCTCGTTGGAACCGAGCTTGACCACCCTTTCAAGCCCGAGTTCCCTTCGGACCTCCTCTATGGTCTTTCCCGGGACATAGGTCTCCATGGAAAGGACTTCAGGGCGCAGTCCCTTGACGGTCATCAGTGGACCCCTCCATTTCCCGTGGTGCACTCGATTATCGTGGGGACTCCGGCAGAGAAGGCCTGCCTGATAGAAGCGGAGATGTCCCCGGGAGTCTCCGGCCTGGAGTACTTTGCGCCGTATGCCGAAGCAAGGAGGGCAAGGTCCGGTGGGGTGTTGTCGACGGCTATGAACATACCGGGATGCCGGGCATTCTCGTTTCTCCTTATCTCCCCGAAGCCATGGTCGTTCCATATAACCACAGGGATCGGGAGACGTTCCTGGACCGCAACAGCGAGTTCAGGGAGGGTGAACTGAAAACCCCCGTCACCGGCCATGACGCAGACGGGTCTTGAAGGTCTTGCGATGGCGGCCCCGATAGCGCCAGGAAGCGCCAGCCCGAGGGTCCCGAATCCTACGGGGTGCAGGAAAGTCCTGGGAGAATATGCCGGGTACTCGCTTATGGCTACATAGGCTGGGCCGGTCATGTCGGCGAAGAGGATCCCTTCCTCCGGGATCGCTTTGCGGATAGCTGAGACAAGTGCATTCATGGAGTCTAGTTCGTCTCCCATGCCCGTCACGGTGGCCAGTTCTTCGCTGCTCTTTTCTATAAGTCTGCTGACCTGCTCTTTTGTCCCCGCTGATCTGGAAGGGTTGGGAGAGACCATCTGCAGCAAAGCCGAAGCTATCTCGTTCGCGTCGGCGGTTATCCCGATATCGGCCATACCGTTCCGGCTGAAATTGGCGGGGTCGAGATCGACCTGGACCAGGGTAACGTTTTTGGGGAGGGGTTTTTCCCAGAGGTCCGTCGGCGAGAGTTCCGTCCCGAAGGCGAGAATGAGGTCTGCTTCTGAAAGAGCCTCCCTGACGCAGGGGAAATGAGACCTTGCTCCCAGGCAGAGGGGGTTTCTTTCATCGACAGTGCCCTTGCCGGCACAGGTCTCGATGACCATGGCACCGGATATTTCCGCGAGTTTGGAGAGAGCTTCACTTGCTCCACAGGAGCCGCCGCCAACGAAGATCACTGGGTTGGAGGAGTTGTCCAGAAGGTCAGCAGTCCGGGTCATAGCACCTTCGGGGATAAGAAAATCCGGGTAGGGGGGAGGTGAGTCTTGAAAAGAGACCTTACCGCCGCTGGTCTGCCCCAAAACATCCATGGGGATCTCCACGTGGACAGGGCCCGGGCGACCGTCAGAGGCAAGATCCCATGCCGACCGGATCACAGCAGGGACCTCTTCCGGTGTCCTGGCACAGAAGCTCTTCTTGGAGACTCCTTGTGCGAGAGAGGCGCTGTCGGGAAGTTCGTGTAGAAAGCCGCAGCGCCTGCCTATGAAGGGGGTTGGTATCTGGCTGGATATCACGAGCATGGGGATGGAATCGTGAAGGGCCTGCGCCATAGGGGTAAGAATGTTCGTAAGACCGGGGCCGGAGATCACCAGGGCCACCCCCGTCTTTCCGGTGGATCTGGCATATCCATCGGCCATAAAACCCGCTCCCTGTTCGTGACGGGCCGTAACGTGGCGGATCTCGCTCTCCGTGAGAGCGGTGTAAATATCCAGATTATGTATCCCCGGGATGCCAAAAATTACGAAAACACCCAGGGATTCAAGCGTGTTTACAACGCGTCTTGCGCCGTTTGGACTACTCACCCTACCACCTCGATATATTCAGACTGAAATGCCCTTATCCCCCGGGCAACAGGAAACTTCCCGCCCCTGGATGGGCGGTTAAGGGGAAACGCCTGAAACCCTGAATAACCGGCGGAGATACTTTGTGCGGTGTTACCTGGAGAATTTCATGAGTTTCGTTGAGATCACAGGCGCTTTTTTCAGCCTAAGGAGTATACACTGAATGTCACGAATCGTCAAATTGTATGCTTTAGGGGAACAAATTGAGGAGCCGTAAATCGTGACTCGGAAACCTGAAACAAGGCGACAGTAGACAGGCTGCACGAGGCAGGAAAAGCCTAAGGGCAAAAGGCGTAACTCGTACCCCTCAGACAAGCTGAGGGACGCGCCCTGTCGCTGCGCTTGGGGCACCTTGTGACTCGTAACTGGGAAACCCAAAACCCCGTGATTCGTGACTCGGAAAAGCCATTGCAAGGGCAAAAACAAACCTTTTTCCACAGACAAGGCGCCCTACGCTGGCGCGCCGCCAGCGTAGGGTAGGGTGGACCCCAAAGAAAACCTTTTCGTTGTGAGAACCGGCAGCTAACCCAGATTCTTCCTACGCTCAGAATGACAAGCAACTTGCCCTTCCCGTTCACCGTTCACGCCTTTCGGTTTTCTGCTTCACTATTAAAGATTCACTAGTCACGCGTTACGTTTTTTGTTCTTCCTTTTGTAATGGATCACGTAACCAATGGCCAGTAACGCGCACGCGGCGATGGAGATATAGGTCGCCGTATGCATGTACTGGTGGACCAGGTCCTGATTGTTGCCGACCCAGTAGCCCACGTAGGCAAGGATGACCACCCAGATCCCCGACCCGAGGGTAGTGAAGAACAGGAAAAGGGGTATGTTCATCCTTGCCAGGCCTGCAGGCAGCGAGATCAGCTGACGGATCCCGGGAAGGAGTCTGCCGATAAAGGTGCTTATGTGGCCGTGCTTCGCAAAGAATTCATCTGCCCTGTCGAGGGCCTTTTCGCCTACGAAGACGTACTTGCCGAACCTGCGGAAGAACGGGCGGCCGAAGGTGAGGGATATCCAGTAGTTGAAGAGTGCACCCAGTATGCTTCCTGCAATGCCTGCGGCAATGACGAGGAAAAGGTTCATCTGCCCCTGGGAGGCCAGGTACCCGGCGGGGGGCACCACCACCTCGCTGGGGAAGGGGAAGAAGGACGACTCCAGGAACATCAGGGCGACCACTCCGGTGTAGCCCATCCTGCCGATGGTGGACACTATCCAGGAGATCGCCGCCGTGATAAAAGCTTCCATTTTCAGTTTTCCCGGGGAGGATAGCCGTTGCGCCGTCCCGTCATTGACTCGATATCTATCCTGACTACGGCGACTTTGGCCATGGCCTGGTCGGGAAATGACAGCTCCCGTCCCGCGAACTGTCGGACGACCACGTCAAGCCCTGCCCTTTTTTCTTCGGAGCCTTCCAGTACGGTGGCCTTACCGAAACCCACTACGCTCCTGTACTTGAGGGTCCATTCACACGGGTCGGGATCTGAGACTACCTCGATGTCCTCTTCGACCTCGAAGCAGACCCGGGGGTCTTTCCTGAGGCATTCCATCTTTTTGCCGCCGTTGAAGCCGTGGAAAAAGATGGATCTCCCGTCGAAGCCGAAACACACGGGAACCATATAGGGGAACTCATCGTCAAAGAATGCGATCCTGCAGACCTTGCCCCTCTCCAGGATCCCCCTGATCTGTGCAGCTTCGGTTATCTCCTTGTCCTTTCGCCTCATCGTCTCTCCTCCTCTTTCCCTGCCTGATGGTCCTGACAGATCGGGGTGTGGATCCCAACCATCCTGGCGGCCCTTCCGTTGCGGTCCCTGCGGACCACAAACCCCCGGCTCCGGAGCGTCAGCCAGGTCCCTTCCTTCTTGAGCATTCTATAGTCGGCCTCGTAGATGTTCTCCCCATTCCCGCCGGAGATGGCCCTGTTCAAAAGGTCAATCATCCCTGGCAGGTCATCGGGGTGGATCTGTCCCTTCCAGTTTTCGATGGACTGCCCCATCTCGCCGGGGGAGTAGCCCAGCATGGTTTCGTAGGCGGAGTTCATGACGACCCTCCCCTCGCTAACGTCCCATTCCCAAAGCCCGGAGGGGTGCTCAGAGACGAGCAGCTCGAGTTGCCGGGCCTTCTCCTCAAGGGTGGTGGCCTTCTCCCGGCGGTCCATCTCGGTCTCGATAACGTGGAGAGCAAAGGAGATATCCTCAGCGAGCTCCAGGAAGAGAGCCTGTTCCTCGGGGTCGATGGGAGCTTCCCCGGTAATGGATACCGAGATCAGACCGTAGGTCTTTCCGGCGAATTCAAGCCGGGTGGTCATTATTCCGGCTTCTTCATACTTGTCGAGGAGAGGGCAGTCGGTCATGGTCATGATGCCGCGCTTCATGTGGATCCCCGGCTCCTTAAGGACGGACATCCCCCATTCGTTGAGCATCCCATGTCTGATCCTCTCCGACATGGGCCTTCCGTCAGAGCCTATTCCCGCTTCAGATACAGATGCCAGGCTGCCGCCCCTTCCAAGGATACCTATCCACACGTTCCGGTAACCCCTTGTCTCAACAAGGTGGGCACATATCTCCTGGACGAGCCTCTCGCTTTCCTGGTGCCTGCTGATCAGCCGGTTGACCCCCCTGATGGAACGGAGGATCGAGTTTAGATGTCTCAACTCCTCCTCGGTCCTTTTCATGTCGGTCATATCTCTGGCTACTGCCTGTATCTCCCTCAGGTCTCCCTTTTCGTCGAAGATGCCCCTTCTTGACCATCTCAGCCAGCGCTTCTTCCCCGTGGGAAGGGTCAGACTGTGTTCGAAGAAGGAAGCGGGGTCCGATGGGGAGAGATCATCGTGGCGGGTTATGGGTGACGAAGCTCCGGCATCCTCGATGACCTCCGAAAGGGGGCGGTAAAGGATGTGTTCCCTCTCGAGCCCGAAGAAGAGGCAGAAGGCGTCGTTCACGAAGGTGATCGTTCCTTCGGGATTGAAGCGGCACACCATCTCGACCTGGCTTTCGACAATGGCGGCGTAGCGCCTCTCACTCTCGCGGAGAGCTTGCTCCGCCTCTCTCTGGGGCGTGATATCCCTGCCCACGCACTGAATGGTTACGAGGTTGCCTTCTTGATCGAAAATGCCCCTGTTATGCCACTGCTCGAGCCGCGTCTGTCCGTCGGGGAGCAACGACCACGACTCGTCTGTGTTGGTGGGGTTTTCGGGGGTGAGAAGGTCGAAGTGCTCCCGTTTAAGCCGTGATGCCTCATCCTGGTCCACATGGTCGAAGACGCACTGCCCCAGGATCTCCTCCAGTTTTTTGCCGAAGCGCCTGCAGTAGGAGGAGTTCGCGAAGGTGAGGGTCCCGTCGGGTTTGAAGCGGATTATGAACTCGTCCTGGTCCTCCACGATGTTCAGGAACTTCTGTTCGCTCTCCTTGAGGGCTTCCTGGGTCCTTCTCAATCGGCTTATGTCCCTTCCAACTCCCTGGATCTCAACAAGGTTGCCGCTTCCGTCGAAGATGCCCCTGTCTATCCACTGGATCCATCTTTTCGACCCGTCGTGCCCTGTCATCTCCTCTTCGCTAACCGATACGGGGTTCTCCCGTGAAAGGGGTTCCACCATCCTGAGTCCCTGTTCCAGGTCCTCTTCTATCATAAGACCCTTCAGGGATGAGCCCCTCGGAAGGCCCTCAGGCAAGCCAAGGAATTCCGAGAAAGCCCTGTTGGCGAATATGACCGATAAGTCGGGCTTGATCCTGACCACAAAATCGGTCTGGAACTGGAGTATGTCATTCAGGAAACGTTCTGATTCACGGCGGGCCTCCTCCAGGTCGTGCCTCAGGATGGCCTGGCCGATGATGTTGCAGAAGATCTTCCCGGCCGGGGCGTCGGGCCCTCTCCAGGGATCCTCCCTGAGGGAATCGCCGAAGAGAGCGAAACCCCTGCAGCGATCCCCGGCAAATACTGGATAGGCCACGAAGGACTTCCATCCCAGGGAGAGGGCGAAGGAATACTCTCCAGATGCCTCCGGGGGCAATGCTTCCGTATTGGGGACGTAGACGACGGGTTCCTTTCTGATCCTTTCCGCTAGCCAGGTCCACGGCTGGTTAATGTGAGGGCTGTTTACCGGCTCCATATCAGGGGAGGCCCATCGGGCAAGAGGCGTTACTTCCTCCCCGTCGGAGAAGAGGTTAACGAAGGCGTGGGTCGCCCCTATGTGGACCGCGATCTCCGAGACGGCCTCCCGGGCCTGTTCGGTTATTTCCCCGGGTGAAAGGAACAGGGAAGATATTGAAGAGATAAGCCTTTCGAAGGCCAGGTGCCGGAGGGTTTCCCTTTCTGCCTTTTTCCTGTGTTCGATATCCCTGTAGATGATGTAGTCAACTACGTTTCCCTCCTCAAGGCGGAAGGGGACCTGGGTAAGGTGGAGGTGAATATCGGAGCCGTCCTTTCTCTGGCGAACCACCTCGCGGTCGATCTCCTCGCCGCCCCAGAATCGTTCCTCCAGTTCCCGGGCCTCCTTCTTGCTCCTGGGGTTCCTGGCGACGATGCTGAAAATATCACCGCCGATAACCCGGTCTTCTTCCGAGTAGCCGAATAGTTCATAGAAAGCCCTGTTGGCCCGGAGGACCTCTCCCTCCCTGTTGCTAAGGATTATCGCGTCGGGGCAGGCCTCGAAGAGGTTCTCGAAGAAGGCCTTCTCCCTCCTCAGGGCAGCCTTGGCCCTGAGTTCGGAGGTCCTGTCCCGGTAGATGGTGTACTCCACCTCGTTCTCATCGTCAACCTTGAAGGGGAACTGGAGGATCCCCACAGGGATCCTTGTTCCGTCCTTCCTGGTCCTCCAGGTGTCCAGGCTGAAAGGCTTCCCGGAGCTCCAGCTGAGAGCGTCCAGGCCACGGGCCTCTCTGAGCAGCTCGGGTTCTTTGGCTATGAGGGGGTTGATGTCCTTTCCCTCGATGTCTTCCTGGGTGTAGCCGAAAAGGTTCGTAAAGGCCCTGTTGACCTTGATCCCCCTTGCTTCTCTTCCGCAGAGGAGGATGGCCTCCGGGGCCTTCTGGAAAAGGTTCTCGAAGAAGGCCTTCTCTCTCCTTATGTCATCCTCGGCCTTCTTTTTAAAGGAGATGTCACGGTAGATCCCGTAGGCCCCGACTGTCCGTCCATTGTCGAGAACAGGCCCGGCAAGGATGGATACGTTTATCCTTTTGCCGTCCTTTCTCACTCTGACCGCCTGGGGGATCATGTGCGGGGTCGAGAAGACGGTTGACGAAACAAGGGATGCCTCGGCTGCTACCTCTTCCGCTCCTGCCACCACCTCGTCGATATCCTTGCCCGTCACTTCGTCCCTCTCCCAGCCGAACATGTTGCAGAACTGGGGGTTGGCGAAGATGATCCGGTTGCTGTCATCGCAGATGACCATTCCCTCGGGAGAGCTCTCCACAAGGAGGTGAAGATGGTCCCCGACTATCTCAAGGTTTGTCCTCAAACTGTCATCGGACAAGGGCAATCGGTCCACCTCCGAAAGGGTTTACCCCGGGGGGCAGAAAATATTCTATCATGGTCCGTAAGACGTCCAGGCATGGACGCAGACTTTCACCTATCGGAGATCCTGGAAAGGATCCAGGCCATGTTCTTGCCCAGGTTCTCCATAGTCCTGATCCCCTCTTCGTCACCGGCTACCTCGCCCGGCCCCCTCCCGATGGCCATGTTCCAGTAACTTGAACCGGGGACCACCATCTCGTTGATAAGGAAGAAGTGGTTGATGGTGTCAAAGGCGTGGATCGAACCGCACCGCCTCACGGCGATAACTGCCGCCCCCGCTTTCCGGCGGAGTAGGCCCCCGTTCGCCCTCGATACGTAGCCCACCCTGTCGATAAAAGCCTTCATCTCAGCAGTGACATCGGCGAAGTAGGTAGGTGATCCGAGGATGATACCGTCGGCCTCCCTGATCCTTGGTATCCATTCGTTGATACCGTCGTCGGGGAGACTGCACCTGTCATCGAGGGTCCGGGAACAACCGCCGCAGGCGGTGCACCCCCTTATTGACCGCCCACCGATATGTACCAGTTCTGTATCGATCCCTTCCTTTTGGATCACAGACAGGACCCTGCCCAGAAGCAGCGCCGTGTTTCCGTCGGCCCTGGGGCTGGCGTTGAAGGCCAGGACACGCATGATCAGGACACTCCTTTCCGTGGTAGTTGGGTATGAAGTGATTTTAGCAGTACCGGGGCGTATATAATGAAAAAAAACGAGGGAGATGATGATGTAATGGCTTCCCTTGCTCCTCTAGCTCCCCTTTTGGCGGTTTTCCTGGCGGGATTCCTCTTCGGCATCCTCGCCGCTCTTATCCTGAGGGTCATCCATGGACGCACCGCCAGGGACCTTGCCGAGGAGCTTTTCCGTGAGAACGAGGCCGAGCGCAGGGACCAGATCGAGGAAGTCACGGAGCACATCAAGGCCGTCTTCGGCGACCTCTCTCTGGAAGCACTGTCAAGGTCCACGGAGGAATTCCTGAAGCTTGCCAAGTCACGCTTCGAGGCGGAGAGGGAACTGGGTGACCGGGAGCTGGAACGAAAGAAGGAGCTCATAGATCGCAGACTCGAGGAGATGGTGACAAAGCTGGAAGCCGTCTCTTCCCTGATGAGGGAGCTCGAGAAGGACCGGGCATCCAAGTTCGGAGAGCTTGCGGACCGCCTTAGGGAGGTCAACGAGAGGACAGCCGATCTGAACAGGACAACGGGAACCCTCAAGGAGGCTCTTTCGAGCTCCAAGGCCAGGGGACAGTGGGGTGAAAGGATGGCTGAGGATATCCTCCGGATGGTCGGTTTTGAAGAGGGTGTTAATTACGCCAGACAGAGGACCCTGCCCGGGTCCGGGCGGAGGCCCGACTTCACCTTCTTGCTACCCAGAGGGCTTACTCTCAACATGGATGTAAAGTTCCCCTTTGATAACTATCTTGCCTGGCTTGGCGCCGCAAACGATACTGAAAGAGATAAGTTCCGCAGATCGTTCCTGAAGGATGTGAGGGACAGGATCAGGGAGGTTGCCTCGAGGGATTATATAGACCCCGGACAGAACACCCTCGACTATGCCCTTCTATTCATACCCAACGAACAGGTGTACTCCTTCATCCACGAACAGGAGCCGGGCATGGTCGATGAAGGGCTCAGGCAGAGAGTGGTCTTCTGTTCCCCCGTAACGCTTTATGCTGTCCTTGCCGTGATCAGGCAGGCCGTGGACAACTTCACCCTGGAGCAGGCCTCGAAGGAGATGTTGGGTCTCTTCGGAGCCTTCAGCAAGCAGTGGAAAGAGTTCCTCAAGAAACTGGAGCATCTGGGGAAGCAGCTCGAAGGGGCCCGAGAAGACTATGAGAGTCTTATCAACACCCGCCGCAGGGCACTGGATCGCCCCCTGGAGAGACTGGAGGAGATCCGGAAGCTGGGCGGTATTGGCACCGCCTCCATGGAGGAAACTCTCCCCGAATGCAGCCATAACGGTGACGATGGCCGGATTTCAACTGAATGAATCGTTGCTCTGACCTTCTAATAGATGATACAATCCGAAATGTGTAACCAATAATAGATGATACAATCTGCAGATCCTGCCTCGGAACGTTCTCGGTCGATCTGAAAGGGGGTGCACCGCATGCGAAAAAGGGATCTCCTTCTCTGCTGCATAGTGGTGCTTGCCCTCTGTCTTCTCCTCCCACCGGGTCCCGCCTGGGCGTTCCATCACGTGAAGGCTGGTTTCTGCCAGAACAAACCCCTGGTATTCAGAGGAGCCGACGGTGTGGTCAAGGGTATCTACGCCGACTTTCTCAACGCTGTGGCCGTAGAGAACGAATGGACCCTGGAGTGGGTGGAGGGGACCTTCGCTGAGGGGCTCGAGAGGCTTGAACGGCGCGAGATCGACATCATGACGGCCGTCGAATGGACGGAGCAGAGACAGGAGCGGTACGATTTCACCCGTAAGGCGGTTATCTCCAACTGGGGGGTATTCTACTCTCGCCGGGGCATGACCGCAGAATCGATCCCCGATCTGGAAGGCATGAGGATAGCCGTAGTAAGACGGGACGCCTACGCAGCGGCCTTCCGGGAGCTGGCCGACAAGTTCGGGATTACATGCTCCTATCTTGAGGTGGACGACTACCCTGATGTATTAAAAGCCATCGAGGAGTGGAGGACCGAAGCCGGTCTGGTAAGCCGTCTCTTCGGTCTGGCCAATGAGAGCGACTATCATGTGGACAGGACCAACCTCTTCATTGAACCCATGGAGCTGAGGTTCGCAGCCCCCAAGGGATTCAGTGTTACTATCCTCCAGATCCTGGATTTCCATCTCACCAAGTGGAGGACGATCCCAAACTCCCCTCTTAACACGTCTATCCAGAACTGGCTTCCAGGGGAACACCCCATCGGTGTGATCCCCAGTTGGTTCCCATGGTTTGTGGGGGCGTCACTGGCCCTCGTGCTGGGCGTTCTCTTCGCCAACATGATGTTGAGGCGTCAGGTCTTGTCCAGGACCAGGGAGCTGCTCAAGAGCAGGGTGGACCTTTCTCGGGAGAAGGTCTTCTTCGAGAAGCTCTTTGAGGAGTCCCCCGATGCCCTTGTGCTGGAGAGCAAGGAGGGCAACAGGATCCTCAGGGTCAACAGTGGTTTCACCAGGCTTTTCGGCTACATCCGGGAAGAGGTGGAGGGCAAGACCCTTAACGACGTGGTAGTCCCTGAAGAACTGCTCCAGGAGGGTATGGCTCTTGACGTCGAGACCGCCCAGGGTAACCCCATTCTGGTGGAGACGGTCAGGAAGAACAAGGACGGGAAGCCCATCGATGTGTCCCTCATCTCCGTACCAGTGACCCTGGAGGAGGGCGTAATAGCTTCCTATACGATCTACAGGGACATATCGGCTGCCAAGGAAGCCCGAAGGGCACTCATAGAAAGCCGGGAGAGTATCCGCAAGAGCCTAGAGAGCATGCGGCGAACCTGGGAGCAGACCATTGAGGTCCTTGCGACCGCTGCCGAGACGCGGGACCCTTATACCGCCGGTCATCAGAGGAACGTATCGGTCCTTTCTGAAGCCATTGCAACAGAACTTGGCCTGGATGAAGATAAGGTCAACTCCGTCAGGATGGCGGGACTAGTCCACGATATTGGAAAGATAAACGTCCCTGCGGAGATACTGAGCAAACCAGGGACTCTCGGGGAGGTCGAGTTCGCTCTTATCAGGACCCATCCCGAGATCGGCTACGAGATAATGAAGAACATCGAACTGCCATGGAACCTGGCAGACATGATCCTCCAGCACCACGAAAGAATGGACGGTTCAGGTTACCCCGCCGGTCTGAAGGGGGAGGAGATACTCCTCGAGTCAAGGATCCTGGCCGTGGCCGACGTGGTGGAGGCCATGTCCTCTCACCGCCCCTACAGGGCGTCGCTGGGGATCGGGTCCGCCCTCAAGGAGATCGAGGAGAACAGGAAGAAAAAGTATGACGCCGACGTAGTCGACGTCTGCCTCAGTCTTTTCAGGGAGAAGGGATTCAAGTTCCCTGGTGCCTGATCAGGGATCACCAGGATCATGGAGGTGATAAAGGATGCGGAAGGCACTTGTGGCGATCGATGGAAGCGACATTACGAAACCGCTGGTCAGGTTCGCCTTCGAGCGGGCCAGGAAGGAGAAGCTGGAGGGGCTTGACTTTATCTACGTGTTCCAGCCATACCCCGCGGCGCTCTTCCCCGGTATGCCAGTCCCGGTGACCCTTGAGGAGGGACACGCCGAAGCGACCAGGAAGGCCCTGGAGGCCCTGGTCCAAAAGGAACGCAAGGAGACAGGTGCCGAGAAGGTGGAGGTGTCAATGATCTTCCCCTACGGTAGCCCCTCGGGGGAGATAATTCGTCAGGCCGAGGAGTTTCCCTACAGGTCTATCTTCATCGGTCACAGGGGAATGGGGAGCCTGGAGCGGTTCTTTATTGGCAGTGTGGCCGCCAGGGTGGTGGAGCACGCCCCCTGCACGGTCATCGTTTTCCGCCCCAGGGACTGAACCAGCAAGTTCCCTTTAATTCTGGCGTCCCTTGCCCCTGGCCCTTCCTTGCGAAGCAGGCGGGACCAGGCAGCCGGGCCGGGTGCCTATCAGGTCCTGTCTGCCAGCTGCCCTGAGGGCCTCCTGGACGAGTTTCCAGTTTGCCGGGGACCGGTACTGGAGAAGCGCTCTCTGGAGCTTTCTCTCGTGGGCGGACCTTGGAACGTAAACCTCTTCACCGGAAAGGGGATCGATTCCGGTGTAGAACATGCAGGTTGAAAGGGTCCCCGGTGTGGGGATGAAGTCCTGGACCTGCTCCGGGTGGTACCGTATCTCTTTCAGGAACTGCGCAAGCTCCACGGCATCGGCGATGGTGGAGCCCGGGTGGCTGGACATCAAATAGGGAACGAGGTACTGCTCCTTTCCCAGATCTCTGTTAGCCATGTCGAACTGCCTTTTGAACTCCAGAAAGACCTCCTTCCCCGGTTTTCTCATCAAACGCAGAACCCGGGGAGATACGTGTTCAGGGGCCACCTTGAGCTGGCCGCTGACATGGTGTTCGCAGAGCTCCCTGACAAGCCCGGGGTCACGGGCTGTAAGGAGATGATCGTAACGGATACCCGAGCGGACGAAGACTTTCTTGACACCGGAAAGGGAACGGATCTTTTTAAGGAGTGAGAAGTACCCCGACTGGTCAGTCTCCAGTCCCGGACACGGCCCCGGCCAGAGACATTCCCTGTCGGAGCAGGCTCCCCTGGAGAGCTGAGCCGCGCAGGAGGGGGTGTGGAAGTTCGCCGTCGGTCCGCCTACGTCATGGATGTACCCCTTGAAACCGGGCAGGCCGGTTAGGATCCTTGCCTCCCTGAGGATGGACCCGTCGCTCCTGGCCTGGATGATCCTCCCCTGGTGGGAGGATATGGAACAGAAGGAGCAGCTTCCGAAGCAGCCTCTGTGGGCCGTTATGCTGAACCGGACCTCCTCGATGGCGGGAACGCCCCCTCTCTCGTCGTACATGGGGTGGGGCGCCCTTATGTATGGCAGATCGTATATCCAGTCCATCTCCTCCGTCGAAAGAGGCCTTGAGGGAGGGTTCTGAACCACGTACCAGGCTCCCTGGTCCTGGGCTACGGGTCTTCCTCTGAAGGGGTCCTGTTCCAGGTACTGGAGCCTGAAAGCCTCGGCGAAGGCCGTCCTGTCGCGGACGGTCTCCTCGAAAGAGGGTAGGATTATTGCGTCGGCGGGAAGGTCTCCTCCTTTCGACCGGAAGCATGTACCCTTTACCCCCCTGATCTGATTCACCGGCACCCCTTGGGAGAGAGCAGACGTGATCTCAAGGATCGGCTTCTCCCCCATGCCGAAGACGAGGAGGTCGGCCTTGCTGTCCACCAGGATGGACCTCCTGACGCTGTCGGACCAGTAGTCGTAGTGTGCGAACCTTCGCAGGCTCGCCTCAACGCCACCGATGATCAGCGGGATGTCCTTCCAGGCCTCCCTTGCCCGGTTGCAGTAAACCACCGTGGCTCTCCGGGGCCTGGTCCCGGCCCTGCCACCCGGGGAGTAGGGGTCATCGCTACGGGGTTTTTTCGCCGCCGTGAAGTGAGAGAGCATTGAGTCAAGGTTGCCCGCCGAGACCAAAACACCCAACCGGGGGCGCCCCAGGACAAGAAGATCATCCAGTCTCCTCCAGTCGGGCTGGGCGATCACACCGACACGGTAACCCCGTCCTTCGAGGACCCTCGGTATGACGGAGTTCGCAAAACTTGGATGGTCCACGTAGGCATCTCCTGAGATAAAGACGAAGTCTACCTCGCTCCAGCCGCGGCGCTCCATATCCGTCCTGTTAACAGGGAGAAAACCCCCAGAGTCCCTTGTCATTGGCTATCGCCACCCTGTTGCCACAGATGTGCAGAAGGAGCTGCAGGTACCCGTCAGGACTTCAAGGCCGTTTCTCTCACAGAAGCATACAAGCTCTTCCCTGTCGGGCTCTTTCAGGAAAAGGTCCTCCGGAACGGGCGCGTCCAGTCGGAGACGAGCCAGTTCCCTGCTCAGGAAGGCCGAGTCCCGATCCCTTTCCAGTCGTCCCCGGAGGGTCTCCTTCACGGAACTGATACTCCCGTAAAGAGATTCCAGGTCTCCGAAACATTTCACCAGGGTTCTTGCGGTGACCGGGCCGATCCCTGGAACCCCGGGAATGTTGTCCGTCCTGTCTCCCATCAGGGCCTGGTACTCTGCCATATGGCAGGGTTCAAAGCCGAAGGAGTCCCTGAAGAGGGAGGCGTCCATCCGGGTGAAGGTATCCCTGCCCGCCGGCCGCATGATTGTTATGTCGCCTTCGCTCAGCGTCTGGAACAGGTCCTTGTCGGGGGTCACGATGACCACACCCTTGCCTCGCTCGGCCTCCCTTACGGCAGCTGCGGCTATCATATCATCGGCTTCAAAGGCACTGTCGGAGAGGACCTTGATCCCCAGAGAGCGGGTGAGGTCCATCATTAGCGGTAGCTGGACTATGAAGTCCTCCGGCGGGATTGGCCGGTTTGCCTTGTAGGGCGGGTAGAGATCCTTCCGGAAATTCGGCCCCGGTGAGTCGAAGACCACTGCTCCCTCTTTTGCCCGGGAGCCTTCCATGATCCCCATGAGCATTCTGCCGAAGCCGAACACCCCGTTCACCGGAACATTTTCAGGGGATCGCATGGGGTTCTTGACGCCGAAATAGGCCCTGTAGGCCAGGGCGTGGCCGTCTACGAGGATTAGGTCGGTCAATGGGTTCTCCTTCCGGCAAGGAGGCGGTTGTCATCCTCTCCTTGCAGTCGTATGGTATCAGCAAGGGAGGGGGTACAACAAATGGATATAGTGAATGCCGCGGGAGACAGCTGGTACATCCCTGGTCCCACCAACCTGGGGGTCTGCGTCAGGGATGGTAGGGCGCTCCTTATAGACAGCGGCAACGACGAATCGGCGGGGAGGAAGGTACTTCAGGCCCTAAAGGAAAAGGGGTGGATCCCTGAGGCAATAATCAACACCCACTCCAACGCCGATCACATAGGCGGGAACGCCTTCATCCAGAAGAGGACAGGCTGCAGGATAGCATCTACACGGGCCGAGGCGGCCCTTATAGAGGACCCCTGGCTCGAACCGGCCCTGCTCTGGGGGGCATCTGCCTTCGGTGACATCAGCGGGAAGTTTCTCAGGGCCCAGCCTTCGAAGGTCACCGACGTGATACCTTCTTCAGGGACGGTTCTTGACACGGATCTTGAAGCCGTTCCGCTCCCGGGTCATTTCCTTGACATGGTTGGCATTAGGACACCCGAAGGGGTTTTCTTCATAGCAGACAGCCTTTTCTCGGCCTCTATCCTGGACAAGTACGGAATGGTCGTGTGTTTCGATGTGGCGGCGCAGATGAGGACCCTGGAGTACCTGGGAGAGGTCGAGGCGGCCCTTTTCATTCCCAGCCACGCAGAACCCTGCACAAAGATAGGCACTCTTGCGAAGAGGAACAGAGATGCCCTTGAACTCGTACGCGACAGGATCCTGGAAGTCTGTAAGGCCCCTGCATCAAGGGAGGACATTCTTGCCGACCTGGCCGGCCTTTTCAACATTAACCTGAACCCTTCCCAGTACATACTTACCCATGTAACGGTATCGGCCCACCTCTCTTGTCTCGCAGACCAGGGGGTGCTCAGGCCTCTCTTCGAAAAGGGGAGAATGCTCTGGACCCTCCAGTAGGATTTGCGGAAGGGACTGTTTTGGAGAAGTCTTCTTTCATGATAGATTGTACGCGGAGTCACATGGTCTCAAACCGCAAAAAGCCGACTGGTGCCGTTCCTCACAAAAACCGGGTGAGACCGCCAACGGTTGCCTGCGGATAACTTTATCAGGAGTCATTTATGGCCAATTTGAGCCGAAATAAGAACGATGAAAGACTGGCCGGGTTTTTACAGAGGATCTTCGACCGCATACCCGTGGGGCTCTACAGGACGACCCCGGAGGGGAGGATCATCCACGCCAACCTTGCACTGGCAAGGATGCTTGGCTATGAGAGCGTGGAGGATCTCAAGAGCAGGGATCTCGAGATCGAGGGCTACGAACCCTCCTACCCCAGGAAGGCCTTCAAGGAGCGCATTGAGAGAGAGGGGGCCATTCACGGGCTTGACGCCAGATGGTGCAGGACCGACGGGACCTTTATTGATGTGATGGAGTACGCAGAGGCAGTCAGGGACGGGTCCGGAAAGGTGATCTTCTACGACGGTGCCGTCGAGGACGTGACGGAGTTCAAAAATGCCGAGAAAACCATCATGGAGAGGGAGAGGGAGTATCGCTCCCTCTCGGGAATGTTTCGGCTCCTGGCTGATAACATGCAGGACATGCTCTGGGCCAAGGATCTCCAGGGCCGGTACCTGTTCGCCAACCGGGCTTTCTGCGAGAGGCTCCTGAACGCTTCCGACACCAGCGAGCCTATAGGAAAGACGGACATGTACTTCGCAGAGAGGGAAAGAAGGGCACACCCCGAGGACCCCGAGTGGCACACCTTCGGCGAGATCTGCGTAGGGTCCGATGCCGAGACGATAAGGGTCAAAGGGCCGTGCCAGTTCGAAGAGTTCGGCAATGTCCAGGGACAGTCGCTCTTCCTCGATGTGCGAAAGGCGCCTCTGGTTGACGAAGGCGGGGACATCATTGGCGTTGTGGGAAGCGCAAGGGTAGTGACACGGGAGAAGGAGCTCGAATCAGAACAGAGACGTTCCCAGAAGGAGCTGGAAGAGGCCTGCCAAAGGCTCAGGTCGACCCAGGAGAGTACCCTCAGGGTGATGGCCAAGCTGGTGGAGACCCGAGACCCCTACACCTCCGGACACCAGGGGAGAGTGGCGCTCCTGGCCGTAGCGATCGCAAGGGAGATGGGGCTCGACGAAGAGACCATGGAGGGCCTCCGAGTGGCCTCTCTCGTCCACGATATCGGCAAGCTGAGAGTTCCCATCGAGACCCTGAGCAAACCAGGCTACCTGGCCACGATGGAGATGGAGCTCATCAAGGAACACTCCAGGGCTGGGGCGGAGATCATTTCGGAGATCAGGTTCTTCCGTCCCATCGACGAGATCATCCTTCAACACCACGAACGCCTTGACGGTTCGGGTTACCCCAGGGGCCTTTCAGGTGAACAGATCCTCATTGAGGCCAGGATCCTTGCCGTGGCCGATGTCGTGGAGGCCATGTCCGCAGACAGGCCGTACCGCCCAGCTTTGGGCATGGATGTCGCGCTGGAGGAGATCAGGTCCTGCAGCGGCCGCCTCTTCGACCCGGAGGTGGTCAGGGTATGTTGTCAGCTCTTCGAAAGCGGAAGATTTGGATTTTGAAACCGGTAAACGGTGACAGGTGAACAGTTGACTGTTCACGCAGTGCATGCTTTGGTTCCTGCTTGACATTTGACAGCCGATAACGATAATAGTCGCATTGCCGTGAAGGGATTACACGAGGTGGCGCCCCATGGTGGGCGCCGCTTTTTTTGCGTCCTTTCCCAAATACAGGAGGAATTTGCTTTTATGGAACAGACCGCAACAATGGAAATAACGGAACAGGAAAGAAAGACCTTTGGAGGTTTCGGCCTCCGGAAGGAATTGCTCAAGGCCCTTGATGACAGGGGATTCATCGAACCGACCCCGGTCCAGGAAGCTGTTCTGGGCCAGGATAACCTCAATGCCGACCTTATCGTGAGGGCAAGGACTGGCTCTGGAAAGACCCTTGCCTTCCTTCTCCCGCTTATGAGCGATGACAACCTGGACCCATCAAGACCTGGCGTAGTTGTGATATCTCCCACCCGGGAGCTGGCGCTGCAGATCTCCCGTGAAGCCGCATGGGTATCCAGGGGGATCAACTGTCCCTGTACATCCCTTGTGGGTGGCATGGACATGTCCAGCCAGATCAGGGATCTCAGGAGAGGCGTCGCCCTTGTCATAGGGACTCCGGGAAGGATCCTGGACCATGTCCGAAGGGGCACTCTCTGTATGGACTCGGTTCACACCGTAGTCCTTGACGAGGGCGACCACATGCTTGACATGGGTTTCCGCGACGAGCTTGAAGGCATACTTGACGGCGCTTCCGGAAGGAAGAGGACGTGGCTCTTTTCGGCCACAATGCCTCCAGCAGTCCGGGCCCTTTCCCGCAAATACCTTTCGGACCCAAGAATGATCTCGCTTGTGGACGAGGGCGCCCAGCACGAGGACATCATCCATACGGTCTATACGACCCCGAAGAACCGGCAGATGGACGGGCTCGTGAACGTACTGCTATGGGAGAATTCCTCAAAAGGTCTTGTATTCTGCCACACCAGGGCCGAGACGATCGAGGTGGCCAACCGGCTTACCCAGGAGAAATTCAGCTCCTGCTGCCTCCACGGGGATATGAGCCAGAGGGAGAGAAACCACGCCCTCTCGATGTTCGTATCTGGCAGGGTGTCTCATCTCGTTGCCACAAACGTCGCCGCCAGGGGGCTGGACATTCCCGAGGTGGAGCATGTATTCCAGTTCGGGCTTCCCTCAGACGCCGAGACCTTCATACACCGCAGCGGAAGGACGGGCAGGGCGGGCAACGAGGGGCGCGATATCCTTGTCCTAACCATGGCCGAGGCCTACAAGCTGAAGGGAATGCTCAGGAACACCAATATCTCGCTTAACTGGATGCCCGTACCGGATTCGCAGGCTATTAGGGCAAGACAGAGGGCGAGGTACGAGGAGAAGATTTTCAGTGTGTGCTCCGACGGTCTGTGTGATACGGGAGAGTGGGCGGAAAGCCTTCTCGAGAGGAGCGATCCTGTGCAGCTGGTCACCAATTTGCTCCGGATAGCGGAAAAGAGCATCCGCTCAGGATATTCCCTTAAGGCTGACATGGAAAGGGAACGTGAGCAATCAGCTTCCCGAAGGACGAAGTCAGTTCCGGAAAGGGGCGGGAAGAGACCCATGGGCCGCAGGAGCAGGGGTACTCTTGTCCGGCTTGCAGTCAAGGACGCTGCTGACTGGAATGCCGGGAAGGTCCTCCGTACGGTCTGCTCCGCCCTTGACGTGAGCAGCGGCGATGTTGCCGAGATAATTCTCGGCAAGGACAAGGTAATGGTGGAGCTTTTGCCCAAAGCCCTTGAAAAGTACAACCGAAACCCCGAAAGGCTGTCAGGGTCGGCCCTTTCAAGGATCGCCTCATCGGGCCGCCGGAGGCAGGAACCCAAAAGGGATCCCGCCAGGTCAAGGACCGCCTGATAAAAACACAGAAGGAGGCCCCGGGTATCGCGGGCCTCCTTCTTTTTCTGGTCCCAACGGCTACGCCATGGTTACTATGGTGCCTTCTTTCCCCTCCAGGGCGTCAACAGCCTTGTAAAGCGATGTGATGATGGCCTTCTTGCCAGGATAGGTCCGGGCGAACTTGACGGCTGCAAGGACTTTGGGGAGCATGCTTCCCGGGGCGAAATGCCCCTCCTCCATGTATCTTATCGCCTCCGGAACGGTCATGTGGTCCAAAAACTGCTGATTGGGTTTCTTGAAGTTAAGACAGACCTTGTCTATCTCGGTGAGGATCAGGAGTATGTCGGCCTCGATGTCCTGGGCGAGCTTCTCTGCTGCAAGGTCCTTGTCGATGACGGCCGCCACGCCGGTAAGGGAACCGTCCATGTTCTCAATCACAGGGATCCCTCCACCGCCGGCGGTTATTACGATGGTGGTATCCCAAAGGCGTTTGACCGCTGATATTTCCACTATCCTCTTGGGCTCGGGCGAGGGGACCACCCTTCTCCAGCCCCGGCCGGCATCCTCCTTCATTACGTAACCCTTTTCTTCGGCTATCTTCTTTGCCTCTTCCCCGGAATAGAACTGTCCTATGGGTTTGGTGGGGTTCTTGAAGGCAGGGTCCTTGGGGTCCACCACTACCTGGGTCACCAGCGTAACTACGGGGAGGTTCCGGTTCCGGTTCCTGAGAGCGTCCCTAAGGGCCTGCTGGATGTGGTAGCCTATGTACCCCTGGCTCATGGATCCACATACGTCAAAGGGCATGGCAGGTGTCTGTTCGTTTACTTTCGAGGCTATCTCCTGGGAAAGGACTATTCTCCCCACCTGTGGTCCGTTGCCGTGAACAATGGCCATCTCGTAATTTCTGCAGCTTATCTCTGCCAGGTATTCAGCTGTCCTTCTCACTACCTCGAGCTGAGCTTCGGCCGTTGGAGGCGTTCCGGCCTCCTGAAGTGCGTTGCCGCCCAAAGCTATAACGACCTTGGTTGGACGATCCATAGTTTTCTCTCCTTATCCTCAAAGGGATATTTACGGAGAGAATTTTAAACCTTTCATTCAAGAAAGTTCAACTATCGGCAAAAGAAGGATATATACCTATAAAGAAAATAGGTAGATCTCATGATGTTCCTATACTCTTGCCGGGTATACTCCAATTAAAAGAAAAAAGGGGGTTCCAAAATGAATATATCAAAAAGGCTAAGTATTCTTTCGATCTTTGTCCTTGCGGCCGTTTTAGTCTTTCAAGGACCTGCGCTGGCGGCATCCCATGATGATCACCTTGAAGTAATGCTAGAGGGAATGCCCATAGGAGAACTTACAGAGGAGGAAAAAGAAGGTATCCTCTATCTCAGGGAGGAAGAGAAACTGGCAAGAGATCTTTACTCCGCCTTCTATGACAAGTGGGGACTGCGGACGTTCTCGCAGGTATCAATGAGTGAAAAGAACCACATGGATTCAATGAAACTGCTGGTGGACAGGTACGGACTTGAGGATCCTGTCATCGAAGAAAGAGGCAGGTTCTCCGATCCGAAACTGCAGCAGATCTACTATACATTTCTGGCCAGGGGAATGACTTCAAGGGGAGAGGCCATCCTGGTCGCTTTAATGGTCGAGGAAATGGACATATATGATTTCAGGGAGGAGCAGAAGAAAACCGATAAACCGGACCTTCTTGTTATATACGAGAACCTGGAGAGGGGTTCGAGGAACCATCTAAGGGCCTACGGCAGGCAATTGAAAAAGGAGAACCTTGTTTATAAGGCTGAATATTTGAGCCAGGCAGAAGTAGATTCAATAATGGCTTCTCCAAACGAGAGGGATTAAATCGAACTTCTTGAACGAGCCGTTGGAGCAGGTTGTCGTGAAAATGGACCCCATGAGATCACCGGGGTCCATTTTTTTATACCCTTGTGAGTGTAACTGACCAGGAAGAAATGATCCTGCCCCTGGTCATCAGTACCCCCCTGTTTGAGTAGGTGTCGGGGTTGGTGCTCTTTAGGTACTCCGTACCGTAATAGAGGCCGTCGGGGGAGCGGAAAGTGGAGAGGATCGAATCGCCTACGACAGCGAAAGAACCGACCAGGGGTCCCAGGGAAGGGTTCTCGGACCTCCATGTAGTGGAGTCGCTACCCCTCTCGAAGGGTACGATCTCGTAGCGGTTCTGGATCCTCACCGGAGAATTCCCCTCTATCTCCATGAATCCGTTGTTGATCCAAAGGTCACCCTGATGCTCTATCGTGGTCATTCCGGAAAGCTGGACCGTATCCCCCTCGCCGTTGCGGAAAAACCCCGAAGCCCTCCAGGTTCCCTCCTGAAAAAGAAATCGATGCCCCATCTTTCTGATAAAAGTTCTATTCTCCAAGGGAACTCCCCCCCCAAATTGTTCGATCAGATCGTGATAGAATACACGATCTGATCGTCACAGGCAACCCGTAAAACGGTTCAGATCTCGAAAGAAGGGCTTTCAGGGCTGATAAGCTTTATCATTGTGGTCCCTCCGCAATGGTTTTGCAGGAGATCCACCAGTTCCTCCGACGCCTTCCGGTGGGTTGCCTCCTCCAGTGGCGGCATGGAGTCGAGGTTGATGGCCACATGGGTGGTATGGGGGGTTATCTTGCTCGGGTCGCCGTTCTTCCAGCACCATCCTCGGCAGAATACGCTTCCGTTTCCCTTGTCGTGGAGTATTATCTCACCCGGTTCGGGGTTCTCCACGGCCTCCGGGTTCCCGAGGTGGGCGAAAACCTCGTCGCCTTTTGCGGGACCCAGCCTGAGGTCCCCCTCCAGGCACGCAAGGTCGTCGCCGCCGCAGGGGATGCGATACTTCAGGCTTATGATGTTGAAGATAGCAACCAGCCTGTTTATGAACGGCAGGTCCTTGCCGGAACGCGTCCGCTTGATGAGGTTGGCAATGGACGGCGGAAACTTGTTGGGATTTAGTCCCATATCCTCGAAGACGGAACGCCACGACGCGATGAGCGGGTACTCCTTGTAGTTCTCAAGTTCGGGGTCGTTCCTTACCCCCGACTCGGCTTCCCTGAGCAGGGCAAGAAGGGAAGTGTCCTCATCGGCGTTGTCCAGCCCCTTTCCCACCACGACATAGCGCCGGTAATCGGGCCACTTCTCGAAAACCTCAGGTGCGATAAGTATCCTCATGGGGAGACTCTCCTTTCAGGCACGGTCTCTTCTTGGGTATGCCATGTATAATAACAGGACTTTCAAAGGGAGGGTAAGGAATGCGAGAGGAGCGCCCCGAAGGAAACAGGAAAGCCCTTTTCTTCTTCTGCGTAGGAGAAGGCTATGATCATGTCTCAAGGCTGGTCTTCGACAAGGTGGTGGAGCTGTTTAATCCCAGAGAGACCGGAATATCGGTCGACGGCTTCCCCATCCTGGAGCACGTGGATGAAAAAGGCGACAGGTTCTGCTTCATGCGCCAGGAAAACCTTGTGAGCTACGACTTCATACGCTATCTGCCCATCCTGAGAGAGCACTTCCTCGACTTCGACCTTGCCGCCGAGGTCAACTGGCACGAGGGTGCCAACGCACCGGACAGGGTCATTACTGTTCACACTGTGGGGGACGTGTACGCCGGAGTTTTCACCCCTGCTGTTCCGGGTCTCATGAGGGGCCTCCTCCATGCAATGGAAAAGGAGAGGGCCCGGGCGAGGATCGATGACTTCCGCGTGGTGACCGAGGCAACTCACTGGACGGGGACCTTCAGGGGGCAGAATCCCGCGCTTCTCAAGGAGTTTCCAGTGCCGACCCTCGACATCGAGATAGGCAGCACTCCTTCCAGCTGGGAAGATCCGGCTGCTGTGGAAGTTCTTGCTAAAAGCCTGGTCCGAGCTTTCTCGCCGTTTAAAAGGCTTTTCAACATGCTCTGTGTGGGAGGGATCCACTTTGAACGGTCATTCTCGGAGGCAGCCCTGAACAGCGACTTCCCCTTCGGAGTTTCCCATATCCTCCCCAACCAGTGGATCGTATCCGGTAACTACGCCTCTGAGGAGGGTTTCGAAAAGCTTCGGTCCGCCGCTTTGAGCATCAACGGAGGCGTTGACGCGTTAGTTTACCATGAAGGCATCAAGTCCCCGTTCCGCGAGCAGTGCCGCAGGTTGGGGGAGGAGCTCGGAATCCCTGTGCTCAAGCACAAGGCCCTGAGGAAGCCGGAAGATCTCTGTTCACCCACCTAAGTCAGGTTATTTGGGGGCAGGTCTACCTCTTCCTCCCCGACTGCTCGTCCCTCATCCAGGACTGCAGGTCGTTGGAAGTGTAGGCCAGGTGGTGGGCCAGGGCGAATACGGACCTCTCAAGGTCTCCAGCCGTCACCGCCTCGAGGATATCCCGGTGCTGCCTTTCAGATTCACTTCTCATTGAACCAAGGTGGGTCCTGATGGTTCGGTCCGTCCTCTGCCGGAGCCGTGCCACCATGTCGAGGGTAAGGGGCCTGTCGGCCGGCTCGTAGAAGAGGGTGTGGAAGAGAAAGTTCAGGTCCCGCCAGCGTATGCAGTCCTGTTCCCGCTCCATCTTCTCCAGGACCTCTCGGGCATCCTGGATTATTTTTCGGGTTATTCCCGGGAAGGCTATTCTCATGAGGCTGGTCTCCAGGGCCGCCACCATCTCGTAGAGCTCCCGTGCCTCCTCCAGGGAGAGCTCTGTAACGAATGCCCCCCTGTACCCCCGGAACTCAACGAGACCTTCCGTTTCGAGTAGCCTTAGCGCCTCCCTCAGGGGAATGGGGCTAACCCCGAGTCGGTGTGCTATCTGTGTCTGGTGAAGGGGTTTGCCCTCTTCAAGGATACCCCTGTAAATAGCCTCCCGAAGGACGTTGGCTATGTGGTGAGGGGCGCTTGTATCGCCGGTCATCCTCCCGGCCAGTTCCTCGATGGTCCTGTTGTTCATCGGCAAAACCTCCCTGCCCCCCCTGTGTAGTAACGAGAATATTATATTATCCAGCGCCGGGATTATACGAACCCCCTGGCAAACTATACTTCGTTGACACCTCTGTGGAGTGAAAAGCATACTGGTTATGGCAAATAACAAATCCGCGACAGGGAGTGGTAGCCGTGGCAGTTCCCATGAAGTTTTTGACAGAAGATCTGGAGGCCATGAAACGGGACGGTCTTTACGGAACGATCCGTACCATAGAGAGCCCCCAGGGGGCGTGGGTCAAGATCGCCGGCAAGGATTATATCAACCTCTGCTCCAACAACTACCTGGGGCTCTGCAACGACCCCAGGCTCGTCAAAAAGGTCAAGGACTATGTAGACAAGTACGGAATCGGTCCAGGTGCCGTCAGGACCATCGCCGGGACCATGATACCCCATATCGAACTCGAAAGGCGCCTTGCGGAGTTCAAGGGAGCCGATGCCGCGATAGTCCTCCAGTCGGGTTTCTGCGCCAACCTGGCAGTGATCCCGACCCTGGTGCCTTCAGCCGATGACACCATCTACAGCGACTCCCTCAACCATGCCTCGATCATCGATGCCTGCCGTCTCTCCAAAGCGAAGGTGGTAAGGTACGAGCACTCCAATCTGGACGACCTGACTGCGAAACTGGAAGAGTTCAAGGGTGCCCCCGGAAAGCACCTCCTGGTCACCGACGGGGTCTTCTCCATGGACGGGGACATAGCGAAACTACCGGAGATCGTTGAGATCTGCGAGAAATACGGTGTGATAGTAGTTGTCGATGACGCCCACGGCGAAGGGGTTCTGGGCCGTGGCGGCCGAGGGATAGTGGACCACTTCGGTCTTCACGGCAAGGTGGATGTTGAAGTGGGAACCATGTCAAAAGCCTTCGGAGTGATGGGCGGTGTCATAGCCGGGAGCACGACCCTGATCGATTATATCCGTCAGAAGGCCCGTCCCAACCTTTTCAGTAGTGCCCTCACCGTTCCCGATATCGCAGCCAACCTGGCCTCGGTGGATATCCTCGAGGAGAGCGAAGAACTTGTAACCAGGCTCAGGGAGAACGGCGATTTCCTGAAAATGGAACTCTCCGCTATCGGTTTCAACACCGGCAACAGCGAGACGCCGATCACTCCGGTCATAATCGGGGAAGCCCAGGACGCCAAGACCTTCAGTGCGAAGCTATTCGAGAACGGGGTCTTTGCCACGGCCATTGTCTTCCCCACGGTGCCGAAGGGGACCGCCAGGATCCGCTGCATGGTCTCGGCGGCCCATTCCAGGGACGACCTCAACCTTGCGGTGGAGCGCTTCGCAAAGGTCGGTAGGGAGATGGGGATCATATTATGAAGAGGATCCTTGTCACTGGTTCAAACGGGCAGATAGGAGTTGAACTGGTTCCCTACCTGCGCAAGAATTACGGTGCGGAGAATGTTCTTGCGACAGCGAGACGGAAAGTGTCAGGGCCCGTTTCCGAGGGCGGTCCCTTCGAGATACTCGAGGTCCGGGACGGGAAGACGTTCTCAGAGTTGATGGATTCCTTCAAAGCCGACGCGATCATTCACCTGGCGGGGATACTCTCCGCCAGGGGCGAGGCATGTCCCCAGGAGTCGTGGGACATCAACGCCGGGGGGTGCTTTACTGCCCTGGAGTGCGCCCGCGAACACGGGGCGTCTTTCTTCTTCCCCAGTTCAATAGCCGCATTCGGTCCTTCGACCCCGGCAGACAGTACCCCCCAGGAAACAATACAGCGTCCGACAACTATCTACGGTGTTGCCAAGGTGACGGGGGAACTGCTCTGTGACTATTACCACCTGAAATTCGGCCTTGATACCAGAGGTCTCCGCTTCCCCGGCCTGATATCCTATGAGGCTCTGCCCGGAGGCGGCACTACGGACTACGCCGTTCACATCTACTACGAAGCCGTCTCGAAGGGGAAATACACGAGTTATATCGCTCCCGGGACCTGCATGGACATGATGTACATGCCCGACGCTCTGGAGTCGGTGGTGCAGCTCATGGAGGCCGATCCCTCGAAACTGGTGCACCGGAACGCCTACAATATCTCGGCCATGAGCTTTGATCCTGATCAGATCACAGCGTCGATAAAGAAGGTCATTCCCTCGTTCGAGATCTCCTACGACGTAGACCCCGTCAGGCAGGGGATCGCCGAATCGTGGCCGAATTCCCTGGATTGCTCGGCAGCGAAAGCTGAGTGGGGTTTTGCGCCCAAGTACGACCTCGATGCCATGACGGTGGATATGCTGGAGAGGGTGGGGAAGAAATAAAAGGCGTCAGGCTGAAGGCGGCAGGAAAACCTTTAGGGCGTAAGACTAGAAAGCAGGACCCAAGGCCAATATTGCACCACAGAGGGCACAGAGAAAAGCAAGTATATGGTTTAGGGGCAAGAGCGAAAACCAAAGGCTTTGGGATCAGACCTTGACGGCCTGTTGCTCAATTGAGCACCCGGCTTTTCAAAAGCAGATCAGGCAGGACAGGTAACCGGTTGTTCTATGTAAGCAAGACAGGATCGCCTGAGAATTTTTGAAAAAAGAAAGCAGACCCTTGAAAGGCCTGGTTCAAGGATCCGGGCTATCACTGCCGGATCCTTTGCGGACCTGCCGCCCCCCTTTAGCAGCACCTGGATGTTCTGTACGGCACATGTAAGGTATTCCTGAATGCTCATCCTCCACAATCCTCTCCAGCGGGCCCGATCATAGCCGTAACGCTTGCTCCTGGCGAAGGAGCGTTCCATGAGGCGCTGCCTCTTCCTTATGTCTTTCCTTGAAGCCTCGCATCGGCTTTGCTCCAGTATCACGTCCAGGTCTTCCTGCCGGCAGTGCCGCTTTACGGTCCTGCCCATTTTGTTGCTGGTGCATCGGGTACGAAGCGGGCAGCCCTCGCAGTCCGTCCTCGAAGCCGCGTAGTCTATGCTTCCCCGGTCGCGATGAAGGCTCTTTGGTCTCAGCTCCTTACCCGCGGGACAGATGTAGATGTCCCTTTTCTGGTCGTAGCAGAAGTGCGTCTCGGTGAAGATGCCACGCTTCTCTTCACGGGCAGAGGCGGACCCGGAAAGGTCCGGCATGTGTGTCCTTGTGCCCTTGTCGTAACAGGCCAGAAAGTTGTCTATGGTGCCGTACTTGCTGTCCGCCACAACCGTGGAGGCCGCCTTGCCCGTAGTCCTGCGGTGTCTTTGGAGCAGCTCTTCCAGCATGTGACCCTCGCTGACGTCACCGGGGGTGACGGCCGTGGCGGTGATGATCTCGTGAGCTTCATCAACGGACCTGTGGACCTGGTAGAAAAGGTCCGGCTTGCCTCTGCCCACTATGGCAGCATCGGGGTCCGTGCCCGATATGTAACGGTCGTTGACCTTGCGGTAGCTGCCGCTTCGGTCAGACCTTCCGTCGCTCTCCTGTCGCTCTTCAAGCCTGGCTTCAAGTTCCCTGTAGCTGCTCCGAAGCTGGTGCTTCAGCGACTGGGTGTCGATAACGGAGTTGTTCGATGCGTCGGCCTCCACCAGGCTGGAGTCCACAAAGATCTTGCTCCCGTCCACCAGACCGGCCTCGACGCACTGGAGAACGACCCGCTCGAAGAAGTTCCTGAATACTTCCGCTCCCCAGCGCTTCCGCGCCTTGGAGAGGATGCTGTGGTCCGGGATCTTCGTGTCAAGGTCGTAACCCAGGAACCAGATCCAGTCCAGCCTCTCAGGCAGGGTGGCCATAAGTTCACGCTCGGATCTGACATTGTAAGAAACCAGAAGGAGCATCAGTTTCAGCACTACCGGGGGAGGCGCCGAGACGTTGCCCCTGGTCCCGTACTTGTCCGCCACTTCTTTGTAGGTGAAGTCAAAGTCCACCCTGGCTGCGATCCTGCGGAGAGGGTGGTCCCGGCGGACCCTTTCCGCAGTGTTTAGGTTGGTGTAAAAGATCTTGCTGTTGTCCGGCTCCTGAACCCCCATCATGGCGAACACCCCCTGGTACCACCTATTTTAAGGGTATTCAGCCACTTGCGCCTTGATATAAACTATTTGGGCAACAGGCCGTGTAGGTCTGACACCTATGTTCCTGCCTATGTTCCCCTATGTTTTTCTGAAGTCCACTATCTGTCTGATTACTTTCTGCGCAGTCCGGGTTATTGCCTGGTAATCGTCTTTTCGACCATCGGGTTTTGTCAGAGCGCTTCCCATCCCCAGGGCAAATGCTCCGGCCTCAAGCCACTTCTGGATATTTGACAGGGAGACACCTCCAGTGGGCATTATTTTTGCCTCAGGAACTGGCCCGTGAACGGCCTTGATAAAGGCGGGTCCCAACACCTCTCCCGGGAAGCATTTCACCACATCCACACCCAGTTCCATTGCCTTAACAAGTTCTGTCACTGTTCCTATCCCGGGCATGGCCGGAATTCCATAGCGATTGCACATCTTCACAACTTCAGGGTTGAGGATCGGTGAAACAACATACTGTGCTCCCCCAAGAATACACAACCGTGCTGTTTCGGGATCCATAACTGTACCTGCTCCGAGAATAATGTCTCTGCCTTTGTAGTATTCCGCCATTGTCTCAATGATACTCAAGGCGCCGGGTACAGTCATGGTCAACTCAATAGCGGGTATTCCTCCCTCAAAAACAGCATCAGCTATCTTTCTTCCGCTGTCAGCGCTTTCAGCGCGAATGACGGCAACGATGCCCTTCGAATGTATTCTCCCCAATATTTCGAACTTCTCGGTTTTCCCCATAATGATATTCCCTCCCTTGTTGCTCTCAGGGGTCCTTTACAAAGAAGAGAGCTCTATCTTTGCACCCTGCCGCTTGCATCCCCCTTCATAAGGTTCAGTACTTCGTTGAGGGTAATCCTGTTAAAATCACCATAAATTGTTTGTTTGATCGCTGATGCTGCAACGGCGAAATCGAGAGCCACCTGCTCGTTCTCGAGGTGGTTAAGACCCCAGATAAGCCCGGCGCCAAAAGCATCTCCTCCACCTATCCGATCAACGATGTGGGTTATGTTGAATTTTCTGCTTTGATGGAAACCGTCCCGTGTGGCCAACACACCCGACCAGTTGTTATGATCCGCGCTGATGCTCTCTCTCAAGCTTACGGCAAGATACTTGATCCCGGTGTAGGTTTCCATGACCCTGGAGGCCAGGTTCCTGTACTTATCAACGTCCAGCGAACCAGACGTGACATCAACGTCAACCTCTATCCCCAGGCATTTTTGGCAATCCTCCTCATTGGCGATCAAAACATCGACGAATTTTGTCACTTCCGCCATGACTTCCACAGAGGGTTTGCCCCATTTCCAAAGCTTCTTGCGGTAGTTCAGGTCGCAGGAAATGTTGATCCCCTTTTCCTTGCATTTTCCCAAGGCTTCCAGGGTGACTTCCGCTGTCCCTTCTGCTATCGCCGGGGTAATACCGGTAACATGGAACCAGGTTGCTTCCTGTAGAATTCGGTCCCAATCAAAATCACCACGCTCTACCTGCGAAATGGAAGAATGGCTCCTGTCGTAGACTACTTTTGAAGGACGCATTACCGATCCCGCCTGGGCAAAGTAGATGCCAATCCTCTCTCCAGTTCTGAGGATGTCATCGGTCCCAACCTTTAATTTCCTCAGTTCAGCGATGGCTGCATCGGCTATAGGGTTTTCAGGAAGAGCCGTAACAAAAGAAACATCTTCTCCGTAATTCGCAAGAGAAACTGCCACGTTCGCCTCGGCTCCTCCAAAAGTGGCAACAAACTGCGGAGTTTGAAGCAATAATTCGCGTTCAGGAGGACTCAAGCGAAGCATTATCTCACCAAAAGTTACTATCTTTGCCATTGAAGGATCACCCCCAAAAAAGACTTCACCAGAACCATCCCAAGGAAGGGGCAGGACTGTGAAAAGCTTTGAAGATTGCGCTTCCGCAGGACATTTTTCTCATTACTGTGATCAGTTCAGGCGACCGCTTTAAAAAGCAGTGTGGAATTACGAATTTTTTCAATGGGGAAAGGTGCTCCCCTTGCTGAAAGATCGTACCTGCTCAAAACACGGATCTCTTCCCCTATTTCCTCAAAAAGGCCTCAATCTGAATAACCGAACTCCTGCGAGATTTTGCTTGCTTCCCGTTTAAGCAGTTCCCCCAGCTCTTCAGACCGCTTGTCGTCGCACAGGAAGATTGGACAGGTGATACTCACAGCGCCCAGAGGGTCGCCTTTGTCGTTCAAAATAGGGACACCAATACAGCGGATATCCCTCTCGTTTTCCTCTTCCTCCTCGGTAAATCCTTTGGACATGAACTCTTCCCTTTGTTTGATGAATATCTTTGGATCGGTAATAGTATTCTCCGTCCGCTTATCCAGGGGTGTTCTTTTCAAAAAAGAAAGGAGCTCGTCGAAGGGTAGCGAAAACAGAATTGCTTTTCCTGCCGCAGTGGAATGGAGCAGTATGGTGTCCCCTCTTCTGGATCTCATCTGGAGAGGATATCTACTTTCTTTCTTCATCAGATAGTAGGCGTACCCGTCTTCGAAACTCACCAGATGAATTGTTTCACCAGTAATGTTCCATATTTTTTCAATATAGGGGGAAGCAATACTCAACAGATTGGAATCCCCTTTGCACGCTCTACCCCACTGGATAATTTTTGGTCCCATCCTGTATTGATTGTGCCTGTCTTTAACAACGATTCTGTAATGGTGAAGGGTAGAGAGGATTCTGTGCACCGATGGCTTGGAAATTCCGGTCTTTTCTACAATTTCCGTAAGCATGCATGGTTTTTCCGCAAGGGATATGTAATCCAGGATCGCAAACGTCCTCTCGAGAAGTTGAAGTGTTTTGCTCCTTTGTTCGCTCATAGCACCCTCATTCCCCAGAATTAAATCCGCTCGAGCTTGTATGTCCGTAAATCCGAATTACATTGCTGTACTACCAGCACCTTCTGTCAAGTGACCGCTTGGGCCGAGAACGTATATTCAGGAAGATCATTTTCAGGGTCCGTCAGAATATCTCGAAGATGATGTAGCCCAGAACCATCTCGGGTTGAATTCATTCTCCCTTTTCATCTTGATATATGTCCTTTTCCAAATGGGATTGCCATACATTCTCAAACCAATAATTATCTTCAGGAATTGGGCGGACAGTCTCCCACTCGATCAGATGCTCACCCTTTTCATATCTGTACACTTGAACATAATCACGTAATTCTT
>Ga0265294_10000712_pt1 | contig 44842 bp, 42 predicted proteins | sample MunlanPumphouse3_FD_192504 | JGI IMG/M metagenome (GOLD analysis project Ga0265294, IMG submission 192504) | Groundwater microbial communities from a municipal landfill in Southern Ontario, Canada - Pumphouse #3 | ecosystem: Environmental > Aquatic > Deep subsurface > Groundwater | place...
AATTTCCAGAGACTGGTTGCACCAAGAGAGACAGTTCAATTGCACACCGTGAACCGAGAGAGCTTCCTGCAGCAAGTTCATAGCATGATAGTTTTTCCTCTTCGATTTTTGTTTTTCCTTTGCTGAAAGCAAGATAGGGATCCCATGTGATTGCAGCTGTTATGCTGGAGTAAGAGAGGAGCGCGAGAACGAGATAAATCAGAAATTTCTTAGCGATTTTCATTTCATTTCCTTTATGTATAAAATTGATGATGCATACGCATCTTCTTACCCTTTCGGTGCTTTTCTGTCTTTTTAACCGATTTGCCTGATTCAATCTGAGGATTTTACGAGGTACGAGACCAGATCGAGACCTCTGTTGAATCCTGTGAATCACCAGCACATCGGTTCCTCAGGTAATATTTCAGCATTTCACATGAGACGCTTTCTTTTGCGGTATGTGTATGATCCTTGGATTTGGTGCGATATCACGTAAAGCTTTGAGATAACGTTTGATGTAAACTCCAAGACGATACAAAAGCGTTGATGTTTGATTACAGCTTTGGATCTCATACCTGAGGTAGTCGTAATCAAATCCCTCGATTCGACTGAAAGATTCCAAGTAATATTTATCCAGTGCTCCCTCGCGAAAACGTGATTGATTGAATTTTGTCTTATACAATTGTTGATTCTCCTTTTCGCTGGCAATCGTTATCCCGATTTCCATTTGCTCAGTTTGAATTGAAGAATTCCTTGAAACAGTGCCCAAGAAATCCGTCTTCTCAATGCTTTAACGAAACATCATCAGACTCAAAGTGAGAGAACTCTGTATTTGTTTGCCCTTCTTGTGATGTTATGTAAAGTTATGCATCTAGAAATGTCAGTGCTCCATACCTATGGTAACGAGTGCGTCGTTGAACCTTTAACTCAGGATTACCAGTTCTATCGTATCAAGCAGTTCGACAGGCGAAACCATTCATTCATTATTTCTTACTTAATGTCTCCTGCTAATTATGATTATCACTGCGAGCTCATCATTGTTGAACTTCGTTAAATTATTGAACAGTGTTCTATTTACTCCCAATTTGATTCTTTGTCAATCCAAATTCTCAACAAATTGAAAAATTCTTTAATTTTTTTAAAATGCTTTGTTAATTAGTTATTTGACGATGAATCTTTTACTCTTTGGCTATTGGACCTGATGCATACAGAAACACAAAAAAAAGCACGCAGGGGTTGTCTATCACCAAGAATGTACTAATCCGCTTCCAAGATGTCATTACAACAGTCTCGGATATCCAATTCATTATTGATCAGTGAAATAATCGATAGCCAACATCCCAACCGGAACGCTCAATGTTACATGGACGGCACCAGGGCACCGCAACTTACGTATTTGACTAAAGGTGTTTCGCCATAATTTCTTTACAGGAAATTAGTTATTGTCGTGCTAGTCTAGCATAGTGGGAGGATGTATAGTCTAAATATAATTATACAATATATAGGTTTACATATTTACTAGTTGGAATTATCCAACCATATATTAGTCCTCGATTCAACTAGAATCGGATGCAATCATCTTTTTGCGCACTTGTGCTACTAATCAAGCGAAAGCCCTCAACTTAGTATGGTCTTATTCATAAACAAATTTTTGCAATAGGATGTTTTGCACTATCAAGCTTTTCACCTTCTTAAACTCATCATCCGATTTCCCGGTTGGGTCATCGAGGCCCCAATCTTCTCTGCATTTACAAGGAAGTGTCGGGGACGTGACATTGAAACCCATCGTTATTACGACATCAACGGGCGGGATATCCTCAAGCAATTTGGATCGCTGAGAAACCTTTATATCAATGCCGTACTCTGATTTCATCAACCTGACTACATCCTGATTCATGTGCGGTTTGGTTTCTGTTCCGGCTGAGTAGCTTTCAAATACATCAGTAGCAAAGTACTTTCCCAGTGCTTCTGCAATCTAGCTTCGGCAGGAATTGTGTACGCAGATAAAAGCTACTTTTGGCTTATTACTATTCATGAGTTTGTTCCTTCAACCTTCAAATAACATACAATCTTTCGTACAAGCTGCTTTTGCCAGACAGCTAATCCAAGCGAATTTCATTAGGAGTTAAGAAAACATTTATGGTACAGGGAGAGAACGGTTTAAAAAAGCTGTAGCAAGTCGTTTTCTCCCTGTATTAGCTAAAAAGACATTTGGATGAATATCACCCTCAACTTACGCCTTGCCTTGTCCACCTGTTTGGGCAGGGAACCATTTGGTTGTCTTATTTGCAATCTTCACCAGGATAAGCATGACCGGTACCTCGGTAAGCACTCCGACAATCGTAGCCAAAGCTGCCGGCGAATCCGTACCAAAGAGAGAAATTGCAACGGCAACAGCCAACTCAAAGAAGTTCGAAGCACCGATCATTCCGGCAGGGGCGGCAATATCGTGCGGCAGTTTAAGCACCTTGCTTGCAAAGTATGCGATGAAAAAGATCAAGAAGGTCTGAAGCACAAGCGGGATTGCAATCAGGAGGATGTGCAACGGGTTGTTCAGAATCACATCCCCCTGGAACGAGAAAATGATGATCAGGGTAAACAGCAAGCCGATTACGGTGACATTCTTGAACTTGGGCAAGAACTGCTGATTGAGATACTCGGTTCCGTGCTTATGTACGACGGCGTTTCTTGTAAGCATACCCGTCGTGAGGGGAATGACGACGAACAACACCACCGACAGAATCAGTGTGTCCCAAGGAATGCTTACTCCTCCGACTCCGAGGAGGAACGCCACGATCGGGGTGAATGCTATGAGGATGATCAGATCGTTCGTAGCAACCTGCACCACCGTGTACGCCGGATTGCCTTTCGTCAGATGGCTCCAAACAAATACCATTGCCGTGCAGGGGGCGGCACCTAGCAGTATGGCACCCGCAAGATAGTCCCTGGCAAGGTCGGCCGGAATGAGGTTCCTGAAGATTACAAAGAAAAACAGATACGCGATACCGAACATCGTGAACGGCTTGATCAGCCAGTTGGTGATCCATGTGACGTAGAGTCCCTTCGGATTCTTACCCACATTCTTGATGCTTTGGAAATCGACCTTCAGCATCATGGGATAGATCATGATCCAAATGAGGATGGCAATGGGGATAGAGACCTGAGCATACTCAAACCGACCCAGGAATGTAGGGATATCGGGAAGGAAAGTTCCGATGAGAACTCCTGCAACCATGCAGAGCACCACCCACAATGTCAGAAACTTCTCAAAGAAGCCGATCCCTTCAGACTTGATTTTGCCCATATGCTCATCCCCTGATTTTTTGCAGGATCTTCACGACCTCATCGGTCTTGAGAACCTTGCCGTATGAAACCACTTTTCCATCCACCACAAGAGCCGGGGTCGTCATTACCCCGTATGCCGCGATTTGTGCAAAATCCGTCACGTGGTCAATCGAAGAATCCATGCCCAACTGCAGGAGCGCAGCTTTCGTCGCAGCCTCGAGCTGGTTGCATTTTGCACAGCCACTGCCGAGCACCTTGACGCTTGCTCCATCGGCTTTGGTCTTTTCCGCTTCCTTCATGCCCTTGGGATTGCAGTTACAGTTGCAACAGCAGGCTGAGGATTTTTCTTCATTCTTTTTCTTTCCAAACAGAGCCATGATTACATTCTCCTTCACATGACAAATCAATGCATTTTCGCAAGGTGTATTTTCATTGGTCAGCAGCAACTGCCATCGCAGGAGCAGCCGGCTTTAGCTTGCTTGCCTTCATAGAAGGCCTCAAGATTCTCAGGCAACTCATATGCATCGCAACAAACGGCGGCTCTCGACTGCCCAAAGACTGCCTTGAGAATCGCTTCAGCGATCATCTCCTTCGGAGGAACCTCATACCTTCCTCCCTCATACTCGAATACCCGACAGTCCACATCGGTTCCGCTTATGTCACTGCAGCATCCGCAACTGTTCTCGGCAACCGACTGGCAGATGTCCTGCCCGTTCACCCGGATTGTCGGAGAGGAAAGAAACCGATACTGCTTTGCAATCTCGGCACTCTCCATCTGTACTTTGTTGTACTCCACCTCATACCCGGCAAGCTGCAACACCGGGGTGAGCGTCCTCAGGACATCTTCGAGCACACTATCGGTACCGATGCAACGGTCACAGCTTTGCAAATCCAGGTACAGATATTCAACCAGGACCTTCCTGCTTCCACAATCAGCACCATCACAACTGCAGCCAGGCTTGCTTGGCTCCTCCGTAAAGTTCGGTGGTGTCCAGCCGGAATCATCGCCGACATAGGTAATCGCACCTGCAGGACAACGGTCACCACAGCCGTGGCAATGGTCGATGCAGGCCTCATGATTCTTCACGACGGGGCAGGGAGCCTTCGTGGTGTCATACACACCATGCGGGCAATCAGTGATGCATGTACCACATTCGGTACACGATGAATAATCAATTATGGGATACCAGGTTGTCGGCATCATATCTTCTCCTACATGATCAACGGCTGCAGGGCGTTGAATGCGTATCCGATCAGGATGATCCCTATCGTGCAGATGGCAATGAACAGCGCGAGCAACTTCAGGTTGACCGCCTTGCGGAGCATGATGAGCGACGGAAGCGACAGCGTGGTCACACCCATCATGAACGACAGGACGGTACCCAGCTGGGCACCTTTGGAAAGCAGTGCCTCGGCTATGGGGATGGTTCCGAAAATATCTGCATATATCGGCACGCCTATGATGGTTGCGATGATTACACCGATCGGATTGTCACTTCCCAAAAGGGTCACCACCCATGATTCAGGAATCCAGTTGTGAATCAAAGCACCTATTCCGACGCCAATTACAATGTAAGGGAACACCTTCTTGAAAGTGGACATCGTCTGTTCTTTTGCATAGACCACCCGTTCTTTTCGTGAAAGCTCCGGAGATTCGATGTCGACGTTTGAGGCTGCTAGTATGAAGCTCTCGACATACCTCTCCATACGGATCTTCTCGATGATGGTGCCGCCGATGATTGCGACAATCAAACCAAACACCACATAAAGGATGGCAATCTTTGCTCCGAATATGCTCATGAGCAGGACCAACGAACCCAGATCCACCATCGGGGAGGAGATCAGGAAGGAGAACGTGACTCCGAGCGGCAACCCTGCCGAGGTGAAACCGATGAAGAGCGGGATGGACGAACAGGAACAGAAGGGGGTCACCGTCCCAAGCAGAGCGGCTACCGAATTCGCCCCGATCCCGCGAAATCGTCCCAGAATCTTCTTGCTGCGCTCAGGTGGAAAGTAGCTCTGGATGTAGCTGATGATGAAAATCAGGACACAAAGCAACACCACGATCTTGATGGTGTCATACAGGAAGAACCTGATGCTTCCAATCCAACGGTTGGAAAGATCCAACCCCAATATGACGAACAGTTTCCCGATCAAATCATCGAGATAGGCCATCCCGAGAATCTGCTTTTGGAACACCTCCCAGATTGCACGAAACATGGTTATACACTTCCTTTATGCTGGCTGCTGCCGCAAAGTTCAGCGAAGCAGCTTGGTTCATCCATTTTATTAGTCTCAGGGGTTGTCAGTTCCTTGAGAAGTGACAATGCGTACCCACTGCCGCTTTCACTGATGCTGTAATAGGTCCACTTGCCTGCTTGGCGGCTCTTGACGACTTTGGATTGGGCTAGAATTTTCATGTGGTAGGAAAGCGCCGGCTGCCTGATTTCCAGTTTTTCCAAAAGCACACAGGCACACTTTTCCCCGCTACGGAGCATGCCCAGGATCTGAAGCCTATTCTCATCGCAGAATGCCTTGAAAATTCGGGCCTGTTCTTTAAAGTTGGTGTGCATGAATCACCTCATATCAAAATCATTCGATACGTCTAAAAATACCACTCACATCGAAAATTGTCAATGTGAAAAAGGTCTGTTGTCATCTTTCAATCAAGACATATCTGGGTGGGATGTGGGCAATGCCACCGATATGAGCTTTATGTTTTATGGTGCCTCATCCTTCAATCAAGACATATCGGGGTGGGATGTAAGCAATGTCACCGATATGAGGTATATGTTTTATGATGCCTCAGACTTCGATCAGGACCTCTCGGGCTGGGATGTGGGCAATGTCACAAATATGAGCTGGATGTTTTATGCTGCATCATCCTTCAACCATGACATCTCGGATTGGGTTGTGGGCCAGGTCACTGACATGAGCGTGATGTTCGCTGTCGCATCATCCTTCGATCAGGACATCTCCGATTGGGATGTGGGCAATGTCACCAATATGGGCTGGATGTTCAATGATGCCTCATCCTTCGATCAGGACATCTCGAATTGGGATGTGAGCAATGTCACCGATATGAGCTCTATGTTTTCTAATGCCTTATCCTTCAATCAGGATATCTCGGGGTGGGATGTGAGCCGTGTGACGAATCACGCTTATTTTTCATATGGTACTTGTCCGCTTGCTACCGATCATCATCCAGATTCGAGTTGGGATGAATGAATGAGATGAGTCCCATACGTATGTATGGATGAACAATACGAGGCGCTTCTGGAAAGACCTTCGCCTTCCTCGCTTGGGACAAAATCGTGTCCCAGCTGAACTACAGCGAAGACTATATCTGCCTTCTTCACCGGAAATCGCTGGCGTTGGTGAGGGTTCCGTAATTCCAACAAATTCTCAAGCCTTCCCTCGGGAGAAGCAGAAAAAAATGATTGCTTCGACGATTTGAGATAGTCGTTCTTGGATATTCTCATTCTTACCAGGGAAAAAGGAGCAGTCTCCAATCTCTAAACTAATATATTTCCAGTAGCGGATTTTCTTGTCGATACATGCATGATTTTCCATTGACTATCGCTTTAGCAGAGAATACCATTCTGTTCTTAGAAGGGATTCTAATAAATCATCTTTGGTCCTACAATTTCCCTTTCTGTCAAAATCTTAAAGCTTCTCGGGATGATTACATGAAAGCAGTCAAAATCACAGTATTATTGCTTGTTATCGTATGCATGTTGGCTTCTTGCTCTGGAGCTGCCGGTACTAAAGCCTTGTTTTTAGCCTTACAGGAAAATTCCGGGCTTGATGAAATTGAAAAACAGCTGAAGCGTGGAGCTGATGTCAATGCACTGGATGAACATGGACTGACACCGCTGCACTATGCAGTAGCAAAAAATATGCATGGGGATATCATCAAAGCCTTGATAAAGGCTGGGTCCGATGTCAATGCGGCTGATTCGAATGGGAGAACACCACTGGATTACAGTGGAAGTAGTACCATGAATAGCATAATTCTCATCGAAGCTGGAGCTGATGTTACTCATATCGATGATGCTCGCAAGCAAGCGTTGTTATTCGATGCGATAGATGCCTCATATCCAGATACCATTTCTATTTTGATAGAATCTGGCATCGATATAAATAAAGAATACAATTATGTGGGCAAGGAGAAAGAATCATATATTCGTTGGACACCCTTGCAATATGCGGTAGAAAATTCCGCGTCAATTGAAGTAATCATGGCTTTGATTAACGCCGGTGCTGATGTCAACCTCGGGAATCTATTGGTAAAGGCCCGAGATGTTGAAACTCTTACCACGTTGATCAAAGCAGGCGCCGATGCCAAAATTGGACATCCTTTGGCACAGTTAGTAAGTGAGGAGAATGCCACCAAAGAAATGGTAGCAGCCCTGATTGAAGCCGGTGCTGATGTCAATCGTGGGACACCATTGGGAAGGGCTAAGGACATCGAGATTCTCAAAGTTTTGCTTGAGGCAGGTGCAAATGTTAATGTTGGCCAGCCTTTGCGATCCTTGGCAACAAACACGACGTCTTCCAGCGAAATGATTGCAGCAATGATTGAAGCAGGTGCTGATGTCAATCTTGGGGATCCATTGTTGGCTGCCATTAAGTATCAGGAAGACCCTGGAATAATAGTCACCCTGATTAAAGCTGGTGCAGATGTGAACACGAAGGACCAGTATGAAGGCACATTATTGACGATGGCAATCAGGAACAACCTTGCCGATGAAGTCATTTTCGCATTGATCGAAGCAGGTGCTGATGTTGAAGGGACCCCGTTGTTTCTGGCAATGGAGCTGAAGGATATGAATCTCATTTCCGCCCTGCTTGAAGCAGGAGCTGACGTCAATGCTGGAAACTTTGCCGGTTGGCGTTCGAATCCAATTGGTGAAAGAGGTTGGGGCTGGGATGTGAGAGAAATGACTCCTCTCATGCGTGCCATCGAAGTAGATGCAAGCCTGGAAATCATTTCAACCTTAATCAAATCTGGAGCACGCGTGAATGCTGTTGATTCCCGAGGCTGGTCTCCATTGGTATATGCTGCGAGTTCAATTTCAGATCCGAGAGTCATCTCGCTATTGCTTGAACGTGGCGCCGCAGTCAACCACGTCTATACTTGGGACTGGTCGTCCAAAGGATTGACTCCATTGATGTTTGCTGCAGTCAGAAGCAGGACGCCGGAAATAGTTGATGCTCTGCTGGATGGAGGAGCTGATGCAAAGATCGTAGTCAATGGAAAGAAAGCCATCGATTATGCAAAAGAGAATGAATACCTGGTGGGCACTCCGGCATACAAAAGATTGGAATCTCTCTCGCTTTAATCAGATCCTGACCACATCGCCTCAGTACCAACCTGCATATGCCATCATATACAGGAATTGAAAAAAAGAGGTTCCGGGTGCAACCCCATCAACAGACATGTTGGATCTTTCGGGTAACAAAGGGATTGCACCTGAAATCATTATTTTCCAGGACAACCTCCCTTTCAGCATGGAGCGGTATCTTATGAAATACAACCATTCTGAATGACATATCGAGCCGTTCGTTAGGTGCTTGAAACCCTATGCATTCGCAACCCTTGAGATGATGAGGGAAGCAATGAAAAAGGCTGCACCAATTATTCTAGCCGGAGACGAGGAAAAGCTTCGGATGCGACTGGAATTCAGGAAGATCCTCTACAGCTTGAATTGATTGAAATACTATGCCGAAGAATTCTAAAGAACTTATTCCATGTTATGCAGTTCTGAGATCTCTCGGCATAGTATTATCTTCGGTATAGTCGAGACTATAGCAAGTTCATGATAGTTCAGACCGAAGTGGTCACTACCGGTGGCCAGGTTGGATAGAAAGGATGGAACAGTGCGGGCTGATCCGGTCGATGTCCAATAAGAGGTATTCCCCGGGCAATGCGGCATGCGAGGGCTTCTTCGGAAGGCTGAAGAATGAAATGTTTTATGGAAGGGACTGGAAAGGGGTGAGTCTCAAACAATTCATGGACATACTGGACCGGTACCTGTAATGGTACAACCATCACAGAATCAAGAAATCATTGGGCGGCTGTGTTTCGTCAAGTATGTATACAAAAAGGGGGTGCGTAGAAAACCTTGCCTCGTTTGAACAGCGAATACCGACTCAATTTCTCCTCCCCGATAAGCATCTATCTGACACTTATCTGACACTTTGGTTTTGGAGAAACGCCAAACTCTTGGTGGTTTCTATAGACTCTTCTATTATAAAGAGTTATATTTACGCCAAAGGGGACTCGAACCCATGACCTACGGCTTAGAAGGCCGTTGCTCTATCCAGCTGAGCTATTGGCGCACTCTTTAGATCGGGGCGAGAGGACTTGAACCTCCGATTTCTTGCTCCCAAAGCAAGCGCCTTAGCCGCTAGGCAACGCCCCGATTTACGTTCGGGTGGAGTATACTTGCTTTACACGAACCTCGTCAAGGCGTAATAATATATTATTAGGAGACAATCGAATGGGTACAGACATAGCGACACGTACTTTGGAAATGTTCAAGATACTCGATGAACATAGCCCTCAATCTATTGATTTTTTAGAATGGGCTAATCCATTCGAACTGCTTATTTCAGCAGTTCTATCCGCACAAACAACAGATAAGCAAGTTAATCTGGTGGTTCCGCAGTTGTTCAAGCGCTTTCCGGATGCCCAAAGTCTAGCCAATGCGAACATGGCAGATGTGATGGAAATCATTCACAGCACAGGGTTCTACAGGGTAAAAGCTGCCAACATCATAGAATTATCACGCCAACTGGTTATGCATTTTAATGGGCAAGTACCGACGGCCATGGAATCATTGGTTACTTTACCAGGAGTTGGCCGCAAGTGCGCGAATGTAGTCCTGGGTCGCTTAGGCAATGCTCCTGCAATCATCGTGGACACTCATTTTGGCAGAGTCGTCCGTCGAGTCGGTTTGACTACCGTTAAAAATCCAACGATGGTGGAGCGCCAAATCGGGTCATTGCTGCCGTCGGAACTCCACTATCGGTTTTCGATGATCGTCAATCTACACGGCCGAACGACGTGCCAAGCACGCAAAGCGTTTTGCGATGCCTGTTCGATTTGCCATCTCTGTGAAAGCTGTTCACTTGAATGAAGTTCAGTGATCGCACATATTATCCTGTCGATCCAACGTACCGGCCATATACTGTTCGACTACTTCGGTCGCATCTATGGCGGGAGCTCCCACTATTACGGTGATACCGCGTTGTGAAAATAATTGCTGTGCGTGCATTCCCATCCCACCGGCAATAACAACATCGACTCCTTTTTCACTGAGGAGTTTTGGAAGTAATCCGGGTTCATGGGGAGGAGCTTGTAATAAGCTAGAATTCTGAATCTTGGATTGCTCGATATCCACTTCAAAAATCGTGAAAGCCTGACAATGCCCGAAATGGGGGTCTAATACCCCGTTCGAGGTTGGTACTGCAATTTTCATCATAATGTTTTCATCTCCTTTCACTAGAGGCCAAAGCCAATGAAATCTGTTCATAACCGCGAGCTGCCGCCGATTGTGGGGCACGCTGTACTATCGGGATTCCAGAGTCCGTAGCTATTCCCACAGAAGCTTCGATGGGAATAGAACCCAAGAACTTCAAACCATAGGCACTTGCCAGTCTAGCTCCTCCCCCTACGCGGAATATCGGGGTATTCCTGTGGCAATGCGGACACTCGAATCCGCTCATATTCTCGACAATTCCCAAGATTGGCAGCCCCAATTGTTTACTGAAATTAATTGAACGGGCTACATCGACAGTCGCGACGTCCTGCGGTGTGGTGACTAAAATCGCCTCTGCCTTGTGTTTCAATTGTTGGACCACCGACAATGGCTCATCACCGGTACCCGGAGGACAATCTACCACTAAGAAGTCAATCGGCCCCCAATTCACATCGTTGAGAAATTGGCCTATCAATTGATGCTTCAGAGGTCCGCGCCAGATGACAGGATCATCATCTTTGTTGAGTAAGAATCCAAGACTCATTACTTTCAAGTTAAACAAATCGCCTAATACGACCGGCTCCATCTTGCCCTCTTCGGTTGAAAAGACTTGGATATGATGGAGACCCAGCATCGTAGGGATACTCGGTCCATGAATATCGACATCGACCAGTCCAACTGAAAAACCTATCGAAGCTAGAGATGTGGCAATATTTACCGCCACGGTACTTTTCCCCACCCCTCCTTTTCCACTCATGACCATCAGTGTGCGGATTTCGCCCTTTTTGACGTTCGCTTTTGCCAAGTCTTTGAGTCTTTCAAGCTGCTCTCTGGCAGGTTCGTTTTTTCGCTGCCAATCATCAATCGCGGCAGCCAGACAAGAAATTGCCAATTCGATACAATGGATCGAAGACTCGGGGAATTCATCGACCACTGACAGCACATCCTCCACTTGAATCGACTTCGCTGTTTCGACATCGATGGTCGTGACCATATCGGCCAACGCACACACTGCTTGCACCGAATGTTCACAACCATCGCTGATTGCCGAAGCCTCTTCGATAATGTTTTTCTCAACTCTCAACCAGAACTCAACCGTATCAAAGCAAGGTCCCGTAAGGCGAGCATTTGCATTTGCATCCTTCAAAGATCCAAAGCGTAGAGGCACTTTCTTCGATGCGTACCCCTCTGTTACATCATGTTCCATATTGACTCCCATATATGTTCGATTTGCTTGATCGTTTTTTTACCGACTAATTCAATCGGGCTCAAACCCAATACCTGGGCCTTGACGATTTGTTCGTCGTAATCGACCGATCCCGCATAAGAGACCCCAGCCTCCGAGAAAAGATTTTTGATGTCATTGGACAATTCAAGATCGATATCAGCTTTGTTGATGCACCCTACCAGCGGAATGCCGAACGAACGGGCTAATCGAATGACCCGTTCGACATCATGGATGGCACTCAAACTGGGTTCAGTAACCAGCACCACCATATCGGTATTGGTCATGGATGCTATGACCGGACATCCTATACCGGGTGGTCCATCCGAAATAATGATGTCTTTCCCTAGTGTATCAGATAAATTAGAGGCCTCCTTGCGCACGAGTGTCACTAATTTCCCTGAATTCTCCGCACCCGGATGCAGGTGTGCATGCACCATTGGACCCGCTTTGGTCGAACTGACCATCCACCGACCGCATTCGCTTTCAGGAAAATCAATTGCTGCCGATGGACACACCTTGAGGCACAGAGCACACCCTTCGCAACGAATCGGATCCACTCGGTATATCCTGCCATCGCGATCTATCGCATCATAGGAACAATAGCGAACACAACGAGCGCATCCTGTACACAATGCGGCATCGATTACTGCAACATGTCCGCTTACAAACGGATAATCTTCTTCGGTCTTTGCATCGAGCAGCAGATGAAGATTGGCTGCATCCACATCGCAGTCGGCAATGACGGGATTGTCTGCGAGCATGGCAAATGATGCACTCAGACTTGTTTTTCCCGTCCCGCCTTTTCCACTGAGAATAACGATTTCCTTAGCCATGTGATGTTCCCTTCGTGCCGACCAATCGCTCAATGTTATCCCAAATCGAGGAAAATATGGCTCGGTATTGTTCTAATTGCTCAACGATGATCTTTCCGCGTGCATAGGTTTTCGCTATCATCAAGTCATAGCCAATCCTTCCCATGATGGGAATATGTTCTTGATTACAATACGAGTCGACTTGATCGTCACCTATGCCATCCTTGTTAATCACGACACCAAACGGCATGCCCATCGTTCGGATCGTATCGACGGCAAGTTGCAAATCGTGCAGTCCGAAGGGAGTCGGTTCAGTAACCAGAAGCGCCGCATCACATCCAAGCACTGTCCAAACCATCGGGCACGATGTGCCGGGGGGACTGTCGAGTATTACCGTTTCATGTGAGTAAAGAGCCTCTTTCTTCAATTCCCTGATTAGAGGAACCGGCATTGAGATTCCCACATCCATTTGTCCTTGGATTAGATTCACAGAAGAACCTGCCCATCCGGTTATGGTCCCAATAGGTTTGTCAATCCAGCTTATGGCCCCGGGTGGGCACACATAGGCACATGCACCGCACGCATGGCACAGTTCATCGAATATCATGACCCTATCAGCAAGCATCGCCAATGCGTTGAACTGACATGCGTTCACACAAGCCTTGCATGAAATACACACCGAGTTGTCGATCCGGGGTATCTTTATAGACACCCGGCGCGTGTGACTTTGACTAAGTTCATCAAAGAACACGCGGTCATTGGGTTCTTCCACGTCACAGTCAAGCAACAATGTTTCTTTTGAATTGGTAACGGCAAGGTTAACAGAGACAAGTGTTTTGCCTGTCCCTCCCTTGCCAGATGCTATGGCTATTTTCATTTTCAAGACACACCATCATTGTTTCAGCAATGCACCTTCCTGGAATAACTCTAGAGCTTTCTTACAGGTCGGTGCCTCACATGTATATACGGCAATACCGGCGGACTTTAATGCCTGGGTCGCCTTAGGACCGGTATGTCCTGTCACCACCACATTCACTTTTTCAGACGAAAGCCTTGAGGCGGTAGCGATTCCTGCTCCGTGTTCAGCGTTTGTATTTTCATGATTATCAATTATTGCATAGGTATCTTGTTCTGTATCATACACCAGAAAATATGGGCACCTGCCAAACCTTGAATCAAAGGGGCTGTCCAAAGACAGCCCGTTGCAAGAAAAAGCTACGAGCATTATTTATCCCCTTTTTGTTGTTCAGCTATGATCTCGCGCAGACGCTTGACCTCTTGTTCCAGCTCATCTGCCCGACGCACCAACACTTCTGTTTGTTCAGTTTCTGCATATCCGTATGCTGCCGGGTATCCAAAGCCGTAGCCAAATCCACGATTGAAACCTCGTCCAAATCCTCTTCCAAGATGCATGCGATTCCCAAATCCCCCAGCCATATAACCCGGGTGGGGATATCCTGCACAATAACCCAAGCCCCGTCCGGTCATGGGACCAAGACCTCTGTTTCCAGTTCCGTCTCCTCTTGGCATAATGTTACCTCCTACCAATTAAGTTTCTCATTCAAAGCGCCCAGCACCCCTGCCCCGCCGACGCATGCACCGTCTTCGCGGACATGCACATCCAGGCATGGAGTACTCGGAATGCAACAGCGTTTTCGTGCTCCACGCGTGCATCACAGCAGTAATGTCCCCTGCAACATATGCATGCAATTCAAGTCCTCCGGATACAACTTGTGCTTCACACTGTTTACTGATAGCTCCGCAAACGAGAGCTCGCACTCCTATTGATGTCAGTACGTTCACCTTTTGGGTACATGAATCGACAGGGATATTGATTGTCTCCAACGGTTCCACAGGAGCTCCGAATCCATTCGTCTCAGCTATCAAACATGATCCAGCCGAATCGAACAACACCGCTATTCTGTCTCGCCATACTGCAAACGCTACTTTCATGCAACTTAATTAGCAATTTCCATGCCACAGATATTGTTTTTAACATAATTATATTATATTTCGTTAAAATATAGGAATTTAATTTTTATTAGATTGTATGAGATACATCACTACTTGTCGCAAATATGTCGCATTTTTGCACTTTCGTTGCGCAAATATGAGACTGAATGTCGCGAATATGCGACATTCAGGGCAGTGTGATATGGTATCGTTTCAATTGTCTGTACAGTGTAGCTCGGTGCATGCCAAGTTCATTGGCACTAGTAGCAATGTGATAATCATTACGCTCAAGCACTTCGAGCAACACATCCCGTTGTGCTGTAAAGGTGGGACTATGGCTGGCCCGGGAAGGTTCAAGGTTCCTCTGTGCTGACAGGCCAGTATCCTGTGCTATTTCCTTGGGAATATCTGAAAGGGTAATAGAAGTGCCCCTGCAGAGCACCACTGCCCGCTCTATGGCATTTTCAAGTTCCCTGATGTTACCTGGCCAGTCATATGCATAGAATGCTTCGAAGACTGCAGAATCGATAGAGCTGATTCTTCTATTTTCGAGCACGTTGAACTGATCGAGAAACTCCTGTGCCAACAATGGCAGGTCTTCCAATCGTTCACGTAACGGCGGGATGTGCAGTTCAATGACATGGATACGGTAATACAGATCTTGCCTGAATGTTCCGATGGATACCATCTGTTCAAGATTCCTGTGGGTTGCGCACAATATCCGTGCGTTTGATTTCAAGCTTTTCGTAGCCCCGAGCGGTTCGTACTCCTGTTCCTGAAGCACCCTGAGTAATTTTACCTGCATCGCCAAAGAGATATCGGCGATCTCGTCAAGAAAGAGCGTACCGTTCTGGGCAAGGGCAAAGCGTCCTGCTTTGTCTTTATCCGCCCCGGTGAACGCTCCCTTGCGATACCCGAACAATTCCGATTCCAGCAATGCTTCGGGCAGAGCGGCACAGTTCACGGCAACGAACGGACCGTTTTTCCGCGGACTTTCCTGGTGAATAGTCCGTGCCAGCACCTCTTTTCCCGTTCCGGTTTCTCCGGTGATCAGAATCGTCCCTGAACTTTTGGAGATCGCGGGCAACATATCGATCACCGAGCGCATCGCCGGACTGTTTGAACCGATCGCACCGAATCGGGTACGGGCCCGTAATTTCTTCAGTTGCTCTATCTCTGACAGGTCCCTGAATGTTTCCGCACCTCCGATCACATTGCCATTGCTATCCTTGAGCAACGCTGTCGATACGCTGACAGGCACTTTATTTCCTTTAAGATCGACTATGAAACCACCTTGGTCGATGACGGCCTTTCCAGTCTCGAATGTCTTTGCCAAAGGGCACTGGCGTTCACACATGCTGGACTTGAACACCTCACTGCAGAATAAACCGATCGCTTGTTCGCGCGGTATTCCGGTAATCTGTTCGGCAGCCCGATTGAATGAGGTGATTCGCCAATCATGGTCTACGGTGAAGACTCCGTCACTGATGCTTTCGAGAATTGCTTCGGTACTGATACTATCCATGGCTTTCCTAGTTGCTTCTTATTATACCTGCGTAAAGTAAGCGGGAAAAGCCTCCTTAAGAATATTTTGATCACAGACCACCCTGTCGATATGGCGACGCATCGTGAGTTGGGCATTTCGACAATCTTTTTCACGCAATGCGTTTAGAATTGTCTTATGGTCATGATAGAGTTCGGTTGCGTTGAACATCTGCAACCGGAGCATCCGTTCCCTTGAAAAATGGGGGACATAGATCGACAGGACTTCATATACGGTGTCAAGCGAAGCGGCATTGAATAATATTTGGTGAAATTCGTTATCGAACGTAAAAAATTTCAGCAGGTCGTTCTCTTCGATGCATCGTGCTTGTCTTTCAAGATTCTCTTCCAACTCTTCAAAGTATTCACTATCCATCTGCCTGCAGGCTTGTTCCAGTATGGCGACTTCGACGGTAGCCCTGACAAACCTGCCCTGTTCCACGATACGGGCATCCATCAAAGAAACCTTCGTAGATTTTTGCGGATAGATATCGACAAGATGTTCTCTCGAGAGTTCGAGCAAGGCTTCTCTGACCGGAGTCCTACTCAGATCCAATTCCTTTGCGATTTCTTTCTCAGAAATCGCTTCCCCGGGGAGCATGTCGAGCCGCATGATGTTGCGTTTTAAGACTCGCAACGCGAATTCTTTGGCACTTTCATGATCCATTTTCTCTTCGTACACAACAAACGGCATGACGTATAGCCTCCAATTCCATGCTAATAGACAGCGGGTTTCCACTGATAATGGGTGGTTTACACGTATACTATACAAATTTATCGATATATTAGCAACTATATCAGGGCAATTCCATGTTAAACATCATAAAGGCTCTATACATTTTTGCTTCCGGTGGGTAACAAACTAGGTACAAATGTGAAAAAAGTATTAATTTACAGCAAATTGGATCGATTCGCTTGAGCAGGCCTTTGCACTTTGGTACACTTTAGCCATGCTGGATGGACCTGTTATACTGGTAGTCGAAGATGAACCTGATATCCAAGAACTGATCTGTTATCACCTTGAAAGAGAACATTTTGCCACAGTCAAAGCTTCTACCGGTGACGAAGCCTTGCATATCATAAAAACATCGAATCCCTCGCTGGTATTGCTCGATCTGATGCTGCCGGGAATATCAGGTATCGAGGTATTGAAAACAATCAGGTATGTATTACAGCTGGCAACATTGCCGGTCATCATCGTCTCGGCAAGGACCGATGAAAGTGATATCATCACCGGTTTGGAACTGGGCGCGGACAATTATCTGCCCAAACCGTTCAATCCCAAGATTTTAGTCGCAAATGTAAAAGCTTTGCTTCGGAGGGCCGCTGCAAGCGGGCAGACTGATATTGCCGATGTATCACAGATAGTAAGCGGACACTTACGGCTGGATGTGGTGCGCCATGAAGCTTTCTGGAATGATGACCCGGTGCTATTGACAGCGACCGAATTCGCTATCATGGAACTATTTGCTAAAAATGTCGGCAGGGTCTTCACGAGAAATCAATTGATTTCGGCTTTGCGCGGGGAATCATATCCGGTCACGGAACGCTCTGTCGATGTCCAGATAGCCAGTCTGCGCAGGAAATTGAACGATGGCCAGAATTCGATCAAAACCGTGTGGGGAATCGGTTATTCGTTTCAGGATACGCAATGATCGGAAAAACAATTCGCTCCAGGATGACAATCCTCGTGGCCATGCTCTTGATCCTTGCGATTGTCGGGTCAGCGATCATCGCTACCATCGCATTTAACCGTACGATCAAAAAAAGCACGTATGACCGACTGAAATTACAGGCCGGGCTTCTGGCACGTATCATCAATGTCCAAGGTTCTGACATCGATTACGAATGGTTGCAATTATTTTCAGAACAGACAAATGTTCGCCTTACACTGATCGAAAAAGACGGATCGGTCATCTTTGATTCGCATTATGACGAGACCAACATGGATAACCATGGCCTACGCCAGGAAGTGGTACTTGCAAGGCAATATGGTGAAGCCACGATAGAGCGTAAAAGCGCAACGCAAAACCTGCCCGTGCTGTACTATGCCCAATCGCTTGTCGATAACGGTACGGTTGAAGTGTTGCGCTTATCGTGTTTATTGGAGGAATTGCACGATTATAACAAAACGTACGGTACACTCATCATTGTTGGTGTTGGAATACTGTTATCGATCGGTTCGGCAGCCACAGTGTTGAGTATCAACTATCTCACAAAACCATTGCACAGGATTTCATCAACAGCCAAAGAACATGCGAAAGGCAACCTCGATGCCAGGGTCTATGTCGAATATCCACAGGAATTATTTGAACTGGCAACAACCATCAATTCCATGGCAATCGAGCTGAACGACAAGATCAGTGAAATCCAACGTGAAAGACAGCAATATTCAGAGATTCTCGACTCAATGACTGAAGGGATTCTCTATGTTGATGTGAATTTGATCATAATCGAAGCCAACAAGGCCGCATTCGATTTGTTGGTCGGCCCAAGCGAATCGAAGGAGAACCTCAACGGAATGCGTCTTGTACAGATAGCGGGTGCGACTGAGATCTTGAAGCTATGCAATAAGACGATAATTGAACGCAGTACCCGGGAGTTGGAGATAGATCATTTCGGGCACCTTTTTGGCGAAAGTGCCCGATTGATGGGAAAAAGAGAAACAAAGACGCTGAGAATCGTGTTCAACCCGATGCTTTCGACCGAGCAGCAATCGCAAGTGACTGGCATCGTCATGACAATCAATGATGTCACCGAATTGAAACTGCTTGAGAATATCCGCAAGGAATTCGTAGCCAATGTATCACACGAATTAAAAACACCGATTACTGCGATAGCGGGTTTTATCGATGCCTTGACCGATATGGAAACCGAGAAAGATGTTGAAGCCACCCAACGCTTCATAGGAATCATTAAGCGCCAGACTGTGCGGATGCAACATATCGTTGAGGATTTGTTACTGCTTTCTTCGCTCGAGCAACAGCACGCGACACCAACCAAAACATGGACGAACATCGAGCAGATAGTCGGACAAGTGCAAGACTCGTATCGCTATCTTGCTTCGGAACGCCAGACTGACGTCACCATCAAAGTGGACAATCCCGACAACCTGCCGTTACTGGTCAACGGGATGCTCATCGTACAGGCATTAGCGAACCTGATCGTCAATGCGATCACATATTCTCCTGAAGCATCTGAAGTGTCGGTGGCGATCACCATTAATCATAAAGCAGCTCAATTCACGGTCTCGGATCATGGATGCGGTATCCCCAAGGATGCCATCGACCATATTTTTGAACGTTTTTATCGAGTGGACAAAGCCCGTAGCCGACGTCAAGGCGGTACCGGTTTGGGCTTGTCGATAGTGAAACATATCGTGCAGGTCCACGGAGGAACCATCACTGTCACGAGCGAAGAAGGTGTCGGCTCGGCATTTACCGTCACCTTGCCGAGCTTGGAAACTTTCTTGTCTTGAATTCATAAACGTCATGGTATCTCTGGCTGTATCTTCGGGATATTGAGTTTAGGCCGCTCACCTTTTTCCATATAAACGATCCAGCGGCAAATGGTGGTCACATGATCGCCCAAGCGTTCCATCTCTTTGGTGAGGTAAAAAAGGTTGAACAACCGTTCCATATCCTTCGATCCTGCTGGTTCCATCTTGAATAAATCAGCATTGATAGAATCTCTCATAGAATCCATCTGATCGTCCATTGACGCTACTTCAATTGCTTTTTGTGATTTCACATCGATGAAAGCCTCGACAACCTTGCGCGTCATGGTTGCTCCTAACAATGCCATCTCACTGATGCGTTCAATGAAATCAACATACATCATATCTTCTTTTGCTGTCGCCATCTTTGCAAGGTGCGCAGCATGGTCTCCCATTCTTTCAAGACTCGAAACTATCTTGATACCAGCGATGATGTGACGCATGTAATGACCGTAGGGAGCTTCAGAAATCAAAAGGCGGACTCCGTCATTCTCGACCGTATCTTGCAATTGGTCGATGAACCAATCATTGGCCACGACCTTGCGGGCAAGTTCGATATCGTGGTTGCGAAACGCATGCTGTGCCTGGAGAATCGCATCCTCTACCCGGTTTACCATTTGAACCAACAATTCTTGGAAAAAATTCATTTTTTCATCCAATTTAGTTGTTTTTTTGACATCCATACATCCCTCGCTTATTATGGTTAATTCAACCGAATTTTCCCGATATGTATTCTTCGGTTCGTTTGTCCCTGGGATTGAGAAACAGGTCCTCCGTCTCCCCATATTCAACCAAATAGCCACATCTTGTCTGGTCAATGAGAAAAAACGCGGTCTTATCCGAAATCCTTGAAGCCTGTTGCATGTTATGGGTGACAACGATTATCGTGAACTGTTGTTTCAGCTCGAGGGCAAGTTCTTCAATTTTCGCAGTCGAAATCGGATCGAGCGCGCTGGTAGGTTCATCCATCAACACGACCTCGGGATTGATTGCCAGTGTCCTGGCAATACACAGGCGTTGCTGCTGTCCTCCGGAAAGGCTCAACGCCGATTTGTTCAACCGATCCTTCACCTCATCCCACAGTGCTGCCTTCATCAAACTCTCGGTCACGATTTGATCGAGAGCCATCCTTGAAAGCCTCCCGTGCAATCGGGGACCATAGGCAATATTGTCATAGATACTCATCGGAAACGGGTTGGGTTTTTGAAACACCATCCCCACCCGTTTTCGAAGTTGCATCGGATCATATCCGGAGTAGATGTCCTGTCCTTCGTACAGGACCGTCCCGCTCACACGGACAGAATCGATTACATCGTTCATTCTGTTAAGCGAGCGGATGAAGGTCGATTTGCCACATCCGGACGGTCCGATGAATGCGGTTATCGAATGACTGAATATATCCAGCGAAACATCCTTCAATGCTTGGACAGATCCATACCACAAGTTAAAATCTCTGATGCTGAAGAGATTCACGTCTTTCTCTTCCTGTATCGCATAGGGTTCATGTTGCACCATGACGGAAAAACCTCCTCACTGTAAGCCTGGCAACTACATTGATGATAAGCACCAGGACGACAAGCACCATCGCCGAGGCAAACGCCTTGTCAATGCTCTGTCCTTCGGTGATGGTAAGGAATATGTGCATTGCCAAAACCCGGGCCGATTCGAACGGACCGGTTGCCAATGCGGTACCTGAGCCAATCGTATAGATAAGGGCTGCGGTTTCACCGACCGCCCTTCCTATTGCAAGAATGACTCCGGCGACAATTCCAGGAGAGGCGGCCGGAAGCATCACACGCCAAATTGTTTCCCACTTCGTCGCCCCCAATGCAACACTTGCCTCGCGCAATCCGGAAGAGACAGTCCTCAGTGCCTCTTCACTGGTACGGATAATCGTGGGCAAGATCATGATCACCACTGTCATTGATCCGCTTATCAGTGAAAAGGACCATCCGGCGAGCTGCACAAACACCAAGAGTCCGAAAAGGCCAAAGATAATCGATGGTACCCCGGCAAGCAAATCGACACCGGTACGTATGATTGCCATGACCCGTGTGTTCGCCTTGTATTCAACCATGAATACCGCGGCTCCCACTCCCAACGGAGTTGCTATCAGCAAAGTGACGATCACCATCAGCAATGTGTTGCCGATGATCGTTGAGATACCCCCGTATTTACCCATCTCAACCGGTTTCTGGAATATGTAACGGAAGGTGAAGTTTTGGGACTGTTTACGGGCCGTGATATGTAATATGTCGATCTCATTATGCTGTACCATCCAGTAGGGCAGCAGCGCGACCGAACCTTCTGTTACGAGGAGCTCTTTTAATGAACCGACTACCCTGACCGGTAGATGCTGGCCGTTCAATTCAGTCCAAGATGTAAAGGCTCCATGCAATAGCCCATTTACGACATCTACATCGATTTTGGAAAGTTTAATATTTCCAACTAAGCGGGTAACCGAAGGATGCACCGCCAGAACCATGTCCTCCAATAAAATCATATCAATTCTATTTGATGGAATTGTAAATGTCGATGAACCATGTACAAGTCCAATCGCACCTGGGGAAGCAACCATCGCCCGTAAGATTTCTTCGCGGCTACCGATGATCGGCGTACTTCGCTTGAATGATGTCTCATCAATTTCGAGATACTTGATCACACTGTCTTCAAGACCGGTTTCCACGTAGAGTTCCACGTCATGATCCACACCAGTGAGTTTCCTCAGTGAAAATGTTCGCCCATCATATAATTTTTGCAGCACTTGGTATTGCATCGTGTCGAAGCCGGTCGCGGTGTTGACGAGCACTGAAAACGGTTGATTGTCGCTGGAATGTCCCGGCACGACCGGACTTTCATACAATTTGTTCGAGATTAACCCTTTAGAAAAGATATACCCCAGGATAATGACAAGGATGATGATTGTCACCATTGCGAACGCCTTGATCGACGCCACTGCAACAGTATCTGCAAAACGCCTGCGATTTTCAAAGTTAATTCCCATCAGTTTCTCTCCAAACGACTTTTGCGGGTAACCGAAACGATTATGAAGTTCAGTGTGAGGATAAAGACAAAAAGCAGGATCGCGGTTGCAAACAGACCGGACATGTGCAATCCTTCGGCATAACTCATGTCTGTCACAATATTCATCGTCAGCGTTCGCCCCATCGATAGCGGTGATGTCGGAAATAGCGGAGCGTTGCCGCCCACTAACAACACAGCGGTGGTTTCTCCCACCGCCCTACCGATGCCCAGCACAATCGAAGAGACAATACCCGATCGGGCAGCTGGAACCACCACCCCCTTTATCGTTTGCCATCTGGTTGCGCCCATCGCTACCGATGCCTCACGCAATTCACGCGATATCGATCGCATCGAAACTTCGCTCACATTGATGATGGTCGGCAATATCATGATCGCTAGAATGATCGAAGCTGAAAGCACACTGTAGCCATTGCCGCCAAACAAGTTGCGTACCATCGGAACTATCGCGGCGATTCCGAACAGACCGTAAATGATCGAAGGAATCCCGGAAAGCAATTCGATTGATTGCCTCAGTGTTACGGCAACCTTGCCTTTTGCAAACTCAGACAAGTAAATTGCGGTTGAAAGAGCAATCGGCATTGTCAGTAGCAGTGCGAATACCGTAACGGCAAGCGATGTGACGATAAACGAAAGAATCCCGTAGGAAGGGGGGCTGCCCGATGGTCTCCAATCGGTACTGAAGAGAAATGAAGTAAGCGGGACTTCGGCAAAGAACGGGAGGCCTTTTGCAAGGATGAACAATGTGATGAGAACGACCGTGACAATCGAAACGGAAGCCGTGAGCAACAGTAGTCTGGACACTGTTGCATCAAGGCCTTTCCTATATCGGTGTTTTCTCGGTCGCTCACCTTGAACAATATGGTAATTGCTTATCATCAAGATGACTCCCTAACAACCGGCAATTGCCTAAGGCAGCGGGATGAATTCGTTGTCAGCCACGATTGCCTGCCCTTTGGCACTGAGCACATAGTTGACGAAATCCAGTTCTACCGATGGGATCAGCTCTCCGACACTTACAAGGTAGAGACTTCTTGAAATCGGATAGCTCTTATTGATCACATTCTCATTTGACGGTATGACAGAGTCGATCATCAGTACGTGTCCGCCCGATTCTTCAACGATATGGTTGAAGGCCATTCCGATGTAGCCGATTGAATTCGGAGTTGAAGATATCTTGGTTGCAAGTTCTCCGTTTTCCCTGGCCACGATTGCCTTGAGCGTATAGGATTTTTTGAGTGGATCGAGTACGATTTCCTTGAATGAAGCATAGGTTCCGGATGTTTCATCACGCACAATCACTTCGATCTTTGCATCATTTCCACCGACTTCTTTCCAGTTGGTGATCTCACCGGCAAATATTTGAGACAGCTGATGCATCGAAAGATTGGCAATCGGCACGTTTGAATTCACCGCTACGGAAAGTCCGTCAAGTGCGATGACAATTGGCTTTAACCCCGCTTCCAGTTCCGAGCTCTTCAGTTCACGAGACGATCCCGCAAGACTGAGGGTTCCTTCCTGCAATTGCTTGATACCGGTTGATGAACCAAGCGTCTCATAGGTGATCTTCACATGAGGGCGATCGGCTAAGAATGCCGTGAGCGCCGCATTGGCAATCGGTGCTACTGTTGTCGAGCCTCCGAATGTATAGGTCTGCACAGCTTTTGCTTCATGTTCGTTTGCCCCGCTCGCTGCGAGCGAAACTAATGATGTAATAAGTAGCATGACTAGAATGATTTTTTTCATATTGTCCTCCAAGAATCTGATCTTGACCTGACGATACGAAGTAATTATGAAAAAAGTGTGAGCCGGATATGAGTAGATGATGAAAAAAGAGAAGCGATTACGTACTTCAGAAATTACGGGATCCAGACTGACGTCTTTGAATAGTTCGCCGGATATGGTACTATGCTCTCTGTCGTCTCATGATGAAATAGGAGGAACCGATGGTACATGCGCGGATCCAAGATACGAATGGAATCACACTCGAGGCTATGAAGAAACAATTCTTTAAAGGATTGAAAGCCTTGGGCAAACGAGAACGGGTATTACTCGTCCCGCCGGATATCACTCGTTTGCACGGATTGGGCGGGATGTTGGCAGTATGGGCGGTAGAATATTACCAAGATGCCGTGAAGGCAATCCTCCCCGCCCTCGGGACCCACGTGGCCATGACCGATCAAGAACTGAATATCATGTATCCGAATATCGATCACAGCCTGTTTGTCGAACACGACTGGCGAAACGACATCGTGACACTCGGAACTGTTCCGGCTTCTTTCATCGAACAAGTGTCCGAAGGACGTCTTTCTTATTCTTGGAAAGCCCAGGTAAACAAGATGCTTGTCTCCGACGGATACGATTTGATTTTATCCCTCGGGCAGGTAGTTCCCCATGAAGTAATCGGGATGGCCAATCATACTAAAAACATATTTGTCGGGACAGGCGGTGCCGAGGGAATCAACAAAAGCCATTATCTCGGAGCAGTGTATGGCATGGAACGTATCATGGGCCGTGCCGATTCTCCGGTCAGGGCCATTCTTGATTATGCATTCGAAAATTTCGCACAGGATCTGCCGATCGTGTTTGGCCTTACGGTGGTAGGGAGAAACTCTGACGGACAAATGGTTCCGATGGGTTTTTTCATGGGCGATGATCGCGCGTGTTTTAACGAGGCCTGTGAAGTATCGTTGAAAGTAAATTTCACTATGGTCGATCAACCACTAAAGAAAGTTGTGGTATTTCTCGATCCGGGGGAATTCAGGACAACCTGGTTGGGAAATAAAAGCATTTACCGAACTCGCATGGCAATAGCAGACGAGGGAGAACTGATAGTGCTCGCACCAGGAGTACATACGTTCGGTGAGGACAAGGAAATTGACCGCTTGATCAGAAAGTATGGATATCGCGGAACTGATTATGTATTGCAAGCGGTTGCCCAAAATGACGAACTGAAACAGAATTTGTCAGCCGCGGCACATCTGGTCCACGGATCGTCCGAAGAACGTTTCACGATACGTTATTGCCCCGGACACCTTTCTAGGGATGAAGTCGAATCGGTTGGGTACCAATACGGAGAACTGGCTCTCATGCACGAACGTTATGTCAATGCTTCGATAAAGGATGGATGGAATACCACCGGAGACGGAGAACGATATTATTATATTTCAAATCCCGCGGTCGGGTTGTGGGCTCACGCCGATCGCTTCAAGGATGCATAGATTACGTATAAGTACAACAAGCACAGGAGAAAAAAGATGGCAAAGAAAGCTGATATCGGGTTGATTGGACTGGCGGTCATGGGCCAGAATCTCGTTCTTAATATGAATGATCACGGGTATACCGTCGCAGTGTTTAACAGAACGGTGTCAAAGGTTGATGATTTTCTCAACGATGCAGCCAAAGGTCGCACCACGATCATCGGCACCCATTCGATGGAAGAACTTGTAGCGACTTTGGCAAAGCCTCGCAAAGTAATGCTCATGGTGAAAGCCGGTGAGGTCGTCGATCAATTTATCCAACAGCTTTTACCATTGCTTGACAAGGGCGACGTGATTATCGATGGTGGAAATTCACACTACCCCGACACTACACGGCGAACTGCCGAATTGCGTGAAAAAGGAATCCTCTATATCGGTACGGGAGTCTCCGGTGGCGAAGAAGGCGCTCGGCGCGGACCATCGATCATGCCCGGAGGGAATGTTGCAGCGTGGCCGCTGGTCAAACCTATTCTCCAAGCAATTTCTGCCAAGGTAGACGACGGGAATCCCTGCTGTGACTGGGTCGGAGAAGATGGTGCCGGCCATTATGTGAAAATGGTTCATAACGGGATTGAATATGGTGACATGCAGATGATCTGTGAAGCGTATGACCTGCTTCGCTTGGGACTCGGACTGGATCACGAACAGCTATATGAAGTATTCGACGAATGGAACAAAGGTGAATTGGATAGTTATCTCATCGAAATCACCCGGGACATCATGGCTGTCAAAGATGATGACGGACAACCGCTCGTTACAAAAATCCTCGACCGTGCAGGGCAGAAGGGAACCGGCAAATGGACCGGCATCAGCTCGTTGGAACTCGGAGTTCCCGTCACATTGATCGTCGAAGCCGTCTATGCACGTTGCCTTTCCGCCCTTAAGCATGAACGAGTCAGGGCAAGTAAAGTAATCAAGGGCCCGGATCAATCGATTGACGGTGAGAAGAAAGTCCTGATCGAAGAAGTTCGCAAGGCATTGCTTGCTTCCAAGATCGTTTCCTATGCCCAAGGCTACATGTTGATGAGGGAAGCTGCCAAGGAAAATGGCTGGAAGTTGAACTATGGCGGAATCGCCTTGATGTGGAGAGGAGGATGCATCATCAGGAGCGTTTTCTTGGGCAAGATCAAAGATGCGTTCGATCGCAATGCCAATCTTGACAATCTGCTCGTCGATCCGTACTTCACTGATGTAATGGACGAATGCCAAGAAGCATGGCGCAATACGATTGCCAGGGCGGTAAAGGCTGGAATCCCGACACCTGCGATGAGCAGTGCCCTCGCATTCTTCGACGGGTACAGAAGCGCAAAATTGCCGGCAAACCTCCTGCAAGCCCAACGCGATTACTTCGGGGCTCACACATACGAACGGATTGACAAACCGGAAGGAGAATTCTTCCACACTAATTGGACAGGTACTGGCGGCAATGTCGCTTCATCAACCTACCAGGTCTGATTGCCCTATTGATACGGATCCCGGCTTTGTTACCAAGTGCACAAGGCCGGTTTTTTTTATTCTTTATATATGAACGAATAAAAAAACCTTCAAAAATTGGAGGCAAATAGTATTGACAGGGAACCACAAATACCCTATTAGTACTGCGTAACTGGCAGGGGTCTGCAGCGTTTAGCAGTGCTGTGCATCATGACGGTAAGGGGGAAAGGGAAAAAGATTGAAAGGTTTTGACGTCACGGTCAAGGATGTCTCCCGAGCGTACGGTTCGTTCAAAGCGCTCGATGACGTAAGCGTGGAGATTAGGAAAGGAGAGTTCTTCTCCTTATTGGGTCCTTCCGGGTGCGGAAAAACCACCCTGCTCAGAATCATCGCAGGATTCGATTCCCCCGATGTGGGCACGGTATTGCTTGATGGCAAGAATATTTTGCCACTTCCACCGGACAAGCGACAAGTAAATACCGTATTCCAGAACTATGCATTGTTCCCGCATCTCAGCGTATTCGACAATGTGGCGTTTCCATTACGTCTTAAGAAGATTCCTGTTGCGAAATTACAGGCAAAGGTACGCGAGTATCTTCATCTCGTACAACTCGACGACCATGTCGACAAGAAGCCGAGTATGCTCAGCGGCGGCCAGAAACAGCGCGTGGCCATTGCCCGGGCATTGATCAACGAACCAAGCGTGCTGTTGCTCGACGAACCACTGTCAGCTCTTGATGCGAAACTGCGCCAAAACCTCCTGGTAGAACTCGATCACCTACATGATCAGATAGGCATTACATTCATCTATGTGACGCACGATCAAAGCGAAGCCCTTTCGGTTTCCGACAGGATCGCGGTCATGAATCAAGGCAAGGTGCTCCAAATCGGTACGCCATATGAAATTTATGAGAGCCCGGCAACTGATTTTGTCGCACGATTCATCGGGGAGACAAATTTATTCCCGGCGACAGTACTCTCGTGCGCTCCGTTCGAAGAGGAATATCTGGTAAGTCTCGATATCCCCGATCTGGGCAAATCGATTCTTGTGACCGATTATGATCCATTGGAAGTGGGACAGCGTGTTTCGTTTACCATCCGACCTGAAAAAATCAAAATTACCGGAGATGAACCACGAAGAGTGGGAAAGGATATCAATCTGTTCAAAGGAATCGTTGAGGAACCGATCTATTCGGGGTTCCAATCGAAGTATTATGTGAGCTTGGAAAACCAGACCGTACTAAAGGTCATCCAACAGCATAACAACTATATGGACGAAGGGCCTGATATTGATTGGAAAGACCAAGTCTATGTTTCGTGGAGTGCAGAAGACGGGTATATCGTCGAGGTGATAGATACATGATAATTTCTGATAAAGACAAGCGAACCAGGCGATTGGGGTTGGTGTATTCAACCCCGATGGGCTTGTGGCTCTCGCTATTCTTCATGGTTCCTTTGCTCATTATCATTATCTATAGTTTTCTCACCAAGGGACTGTATGGCGGTGTCGAGCTTCCCGTGACCATGACCGCATACAAGCAGATGTTCAATCCGAACTTCCTCAGGGTTTTGCTAAGGACATTGTGGGTCGCATCCCTATCAACCCTTTTGACCATCGTGCTTGCCCTTCCCTGCGGTTATGCCATGGCTCGCAGCAAACATCAGACTTTTTGGTTGGGGATGGTCATCATCCCTTTCTGGACAAACTCGTTGATAAGGGTCTATGCCTGGATTTCGATTCTTTCGAGCGAAGGCTTCGTCAACGAGGCATTGAAAACACTGGGCATCATCAAAGAGAGCCTTTCGTTGATCTATAACCAAGGTGCGGTCATAACAGTTTTGATTTACATGTACATCCCGTTCGCCATCCTTCCGTTATTCACCACGATCGATAAGTTCGACTTCGCTTTGCTCGAGGCAGCAAGGGATCTCGGGGCGACAAAACCTCAAGCGATCTTCAAGGTCTTGCTCCCGAATATCAGAAGCGGAATCATCACAAGTGTCATTTTTACGTTTATTCCGATCTTCGGAGCATATACCGTTCCGTTGCTCGTCGGAGGAAAAGATTCTTATCTCATCGGTAACATCATCGTCGACCAGGTCACCAAGACGCGTAACTGGCCTTTGGCTTCGGCATTCAGCTTGATCATCACCTTGCTCAGTACCTTAGGGGTGCTTTGGATGATGACCAGTACCGCACGCGAACGTGCCCGATTAAAACAACAACCGGTTAAAGACCGGGATGATCTGCAAATCAACGGGACAGCAATCATTGAATCTTCTTTGAAAAATTCAACCGGAGGCCGCTGATGGATAGTAATAAAAAAACAGCGCCTCCGAAGCAAAATGGCAAAAAACGATTGGTTCCCACCCAGCTGGTCAGTCCTCCGACCGGACCGCAGGGTCCTTACAAATTACCGAAAAACCAACACTTCAGCGATCACCGCAGATTCGGCTTCTCAAACATCATGCTCGTACTGGTGATCGTATTCTTGTTTGCCCCGCTTATCGTCGTTATCTTCTACTCGTTCAACGAATCCAAGGGAATGCGTTGGACAGGGGTCTCATTAAAGTGGTATGTGCAACTGTTCATGGAATCTGAAGCTTTGTGGAAGGCTTTCACCAATAGTTTCATCATCGCGATTTCGAGTTCCATCGTAGCGACAGTGCTCGGATCTCTCGCTTCTATCGGCATCAAATGGTATAAATTCAAATCCAGAACCTATATCCAGATCGCAAGTTTCCTCCCCATGGTACTGCCCGAAGTAATCATCGGTATCTCCATGCTGATTTTCTTCACCGCGGTGAAGATACCTCTCGGCATGTTCACGATATTCGTGGCGCACACGACCTTCAACATCCCGTTTGTGTTCTTGCTCGTGTCAGCCCGGCTCGATGAGTTTGATTTTTCAATCATCGAAGCAGCCAGAGATCTAGGGGCAACCGAACGCCAAACACTGTTTAAGGTAGTTATTCCGTCTATCATGCCGGCAATAGTCTCGAGCATGTTGATGTCGGTCACCATGTCATTGGAAGACTTCGTCATCACATTCTTTGTCTCCGGCCCCGGGTCGACGACCTTACCGCTGTATGTCTATTCCATGATTCGCTACGGGGTGTCCCCGGTAATCAATTCCCTCTCACTCGTACTTATCCTAGGGATTATGATTTTAGCGCTATCATTAAAACGTTTCTTAAAAACTATCGCAGCATCATCCTAGGCCATACCGTTTTTTTAATCAGTCCGGGTGATGGCCTTGAGGTTATCCCGGACATCGAGCATCCCTTTCTATTGGAGGTTGCAATGAAACATAATCGCATCCGATCAGCGGTACTTGTCGCAGTGGCAGTTCTTACTGCCATGCTGTTCCTGTCAAGTTGTAGTAAAAAACAGGAGACTCTCTACCTTTATAACTGGACCTATTATACTCCGGATTCAGTTATCAAGAAATTTGAACAAGAGTATGGGGTCAAGGTCGTTCTTGACAATTATGCCAGCAACGAAGATATGTATGCTAAACTGGCAGCCGGCGGATCCGGATATGATATTGTATTCCCGTCACAGGATTATACATCAATCTTAATCACCCAAAACATGTTGGAACCAATCGACCATGCGAAGATACCCAACTTGAAATACATCAAGCCCTCAGCATTGAAAATAGCTGAATTTGATCCGAACATGGCATACTCGGTACCTTATTACATGGGAGCGGCCGGTATCGCCGTCAACAAGACAAAGGTCACTGACTATGCTCGTGGCTGGAGTATCTTTGCGGATAAACGCCTTGCTGGCAGGATGAGCATGCTCGATGACTTGCGTGAAGTGATAGGCGACGCGTTAGCTTATCTCGGATACTCGGTCAATACGACCGATTTGAAGCAACTCGAAGAAGCCCAACGTCTGATCAATGAACAGTGGAAACCCAATATCGTTAAATTCGATGCCGAGGGATTCGCAAAATCATTTGCTACCGGAGAATTCTGGGTGGTGCAAGGGTATGCCGAAGGCATTTTCGAAGAACTTGACCCTGCTCGATGGGATGAAATCGATTTTATCCTACCACAAGAAGGCGGGCCGATGTACTTCGATTCGATGGTAATTCCCAAAGGTGCAAAAAACATCGATCTGGCACATAAATTCATCGATTTCTTCCTTCGACCAGAAATATATGCCGAATTTCTCGATCGTTTCCACTTTCCGGATACCATCCACAGCGAAGCAGGCAAGTTGATGACGGTCACGCCATTTTATAGAGAAGAAGATTTTTCGAACTACGAACTGAAAAATGATCTCGGTAAGAACTTGGCAACATATGATGCCATTTGGCAAACCATCCGATACGTCGATTAATACGGATCAAAGGCGGAGGAAGGGCTATCCTTCTTCCGCTATCTTTTTTAGCGGATCATTCAAGCACCAATCCCATCATATATGAATGCCAAAAATAACCGTCGTAATAGACTGTTCTCGTAATCCGCCCTTCAACGACAAAGCCAAACGACCGGTAGAGTCTGATCGCAGGGATATTCTCAATCCTAACTTCCAGAGATATCTTGTGGATATGTTGCGATCTTGCCCAATGAACCATCCTCTGAATGAAAGCTCGTCCTATGCCTATGCCACTGAATGCGCGCAACACCGCAATTGAAAACTCTCCCGCGTGCTGAGTCCTCGGCCTACGTCCAGCAGAAAAGGATATCATGCCCACGACAGTTTTCCCGTGCATCGCGATCAGATACAGACTTCGAGGATCTTCACAGGCGGCATTCAAGAATTTCCTTTCTTCTTCGATACTGATCAGAGGTCCTTCCTCACCCATTGACAGAAATTGTGTTTCCTTGGAAACAAGGTGCAAGAAATAGAGAATCGAAGCGGCATCGTCACTGCGAGCACTTCTGATATGTATCGGTTGGTTGAATGCATACGACGGGTGTGGGTCTTTATTGAAGGCAGCACGGTTTTCTTTGTAAAAACCCAATTTCAATCCCATCCAAACCAGATCAACATATCTGCCCTTCACGAACAACTGATCTTTGGAAACAGCCTCTTCGACAAAACCAAATTTATGATAGAGCGCAATCGCCCGGGCATTGTCTTGACTGACCTTTAAATCGATTTTTCCGATTTCATTTGTAATTGCCCAATCCAAAAGAATACGTAGTAATGCAGAACCGATACCTCTGTTCCACATGGTTTTTATGACACTCAGGCCCAAAAAGCCCGAACGAGCGAGTTTCGGCCGCTTGCCGCACACGAATGTAAGCGCTCCGACTATCTCATCATCCTGGACTGCGATTATACATATGTCGCGCAAGGAAGATAAAATCTGCTCTACGGTATTTCGAATCTGATCAGGATCTATCGGGGCTTCGGGTCCTATCGCCAAGAAGTCCGTTTCCCGGGAAACCTTGACAAAATATTGAGTTAACCAATCAGATTCCGACAGCTCGATATCCCGGATGCGAATAGTTGTCTTTTCAATTTCGATGACCTTATTCAAATGCCCCATAATCTCATGCGACCTTCCGCATATGTCAAGAAAGTACCTTCAGTGATACATCCAATAGTTCTGAGACCATTTTTGTGAGGGTTTCTTCCTCAACGAAAGAAAATCCTTCGGCATCCAACCCGGCTGCCCAATTGACCGAAAATGCGATACCGGCAAAGTCAATTTCGGCTTCATTCGCCAAAATAGTCTCAGTGGCTGCCGTCATGCCGACATAATCAGCACCAAACTTCCTAAACATGGAAATCTCAGCCGGAGTCTCCAATCGCGGGCCGTTGGTACATATGTAGGTTCCTTTCATCGGGACCTGTTTCCCGCGCAGGCTGAATTCTTGGAACAATTTCAACCTCAATCGTTTGCTGTAAGGTTCTATCATCGGAATATGCCGTACTTTCTGGTCCGACCCGGTATAGAACGTAGCATCCCTGCCCCCGCCGCTCAGGTCAATGAACTGGTCGATCAGACCGTAACATCCGGGTAGGACGAGACTGGAAATCGAACCCACCGCATATATCGCGACGGCCTGTTGTACTTTCAACATCCTCATCGCTTCAATATTTGCTTTATAATTGATGAGATGGGGTGGTACTTTATTCCGTCCGACTCCGTGACGCTGCATGAACACGATTGAATCGTCAGTTTGCCGCACATATACGATCACATCTCCGTATGTGGTGGAAACAATCTGTTCCTTTAACTGTAAAGACGGAAAACTGGTAACACCGGTCCCCCCGATGATCGCTGATTTCATTACGTCACCTCGTCGTATGCATGAGTTATTTGGTTCGGAGCAAACATTCCCTTTCCGGTAATAATTGAAGTAATCAATGTAGCGTCAATCACATCGAATGCGGGATAATATCCTTGGACCTGTTCTACCGTAATCGGTGTTCCCATGACACGCTTGATATCGTTACCGTCACGCAGTTCGACTACTATATCATCACATGAATGCAAACTGGTATCGGGAGATACCGCGAAGGCATGGTACGGTATTTGAAAATGTAAGGCACAGACAGCATTGGTTAAGGTGCCTATCTTATTGGCGATGCTGCCATCCATCGCCACCGCATCTGCCGCCGTCATGTATCGATTGACTATCTTGTTCGCCATCAGGTGACCTGCCATACCATCGGTGACCAATGCGGTCTCTATGCCCAGCTCAACCAATGACGGAGCGGTGAGTCTCGCTCCTTGCAGGTATGGCCTGGTTTCAGGGACAAACACCTTGAATCGCTTACCTTGATCCTTGGCCTTCAGCAAACTCAGCAAGAATGAGTGTTCGGCAAAACATGTGGTGAGAATACCATCTTGATCCGTTATGACCGAAGATCCGAAATCACTCATCAGGTCATACTGCCGATCAAAGTCTATTTCTATCATATGGACTAGGTTGTCAACGATTTCCACAATTGTGCGTTTATCAAACTCGATTGCAGTCAGTTTGACCCCAAAGGATGTGAGAGTTCTAGCCATGGTAGTGTTTGTCGGTCTGGCCTTACTGAGTATCCGGATGGCTTCGTCAAATGTTTCGATGGTACAGGGAACGATGGAACGGGCTATTTGACGAGCCAAGAATTTCATGCTGACAAGAGCGACCTGCAACGGACCGCCGCCTTGGGTTACCATCGCTCGTATCGCATCGGCTACCGATGTGATATCATGACACCGCACGAATGATCGTTCGAATGGAAATGTACGACGATCGCCGATGAGGATACTGTCTTTCTGCAGTTGTGCGATGTGTTCTTTTTGAAGCAAATAAGGCAATTGTTCTTGGTTAAACATGGGTATACGTCCAAACAAAAAATCCATCGGGAAGACAATGATTGTGCTCGCTCGTTTTCATGCATCACCTAACCGGACCTCGTACGATCATCGTAATGCTCCGGCTTCTTGGCTATGTTTAGAATCAAGAGTATCATAGGGTTCGCAGAGTGCTCAAGCAAAAGATTGTCTTTATATCACTATGTGACATTAAACGATCTCTATGCTACAATGCGCGAGAGGGGTAAGGAGCATGCGATGCGTTTCAATGAGAAATTGAATCTATTGATGAAGATGTCAAATACAACGAACATGTTGTTGGCCGAGGCTTTGGGTATAGATCCCTCGCTTGTAAGCCGTTGGAGAACCGGTTCAAGAGAACCGAACTTCCATTCACGCTATATCATATCTATCGGAGCATATTTCGCTTCGATCGCCAAACAAGATTTCCAACGAGTAGCGTTACTTGAACTGACAGGGCACACTTTTGAAGAAAAGGATGTCGCGGAACCGATAATTGCAAACTATGTGACACGATGGCTCACCAACGATTCGAAAATCACAGGAGAAACCATTCAAACCTTACTAGATACCATATCACAAGCGACAATGGCCGAAAATCGACAAACGCATCATCTCGAGCTACCGCAAGAGCCTTCGGGAACCAGTGTGTTGTCCCAGACATTTCATGGGACCGGCGGCCTTCAGGAAGCTGTGACGAAGTTGTTGCTCCGTACGCTCTCAGCGGGACAACAATCGGTTTTATTGCTGTACAGTGACGAATCGATGGACTGGATAAATTCATATCCGGCGTTTGCCCGCATGTGGAGTTATCTCTTGGTGCAATGTATCCGAAAGGGAACAAAGATAAAAATCATCCACACATTGGCACGAGATAGCAGCGAATTGGCAGGTGCCGTTGAGAAATGGCTCCCGTTCTACCTTACCGGGGCAATAACCAGCTATTACTATCCGCGAAAGCTCGATGGACTATTCAGACATACGCATTTCATCTTACAGGGACAGGCAGCGGTCTCGTCCGTATCGGTCAAGCACCAAGAAAAAGCGACAATCGCCTACCATTTTTCAGCTGATCCGATCCAAGTCGATGCGATGCAGAAACTTTTCAACGCGGAACTCGATCAATGCAAACCGCTGGTCAGAACCTTCATCGGCAAAGCGATTTCAAACGTGAACACACAAAGGCTGGCATTCTTGTCGATGCCGGGTTCGTATGCGGCCAATCTAGAAATATTGCCGACTACCGGAATGCCGACACACCTCTTAGAACAGATGCTTATCCGTAATAATGTTCCTCTCGATGAACGAATTGCAATTGTTGAGAAGGCTAAGGAATATGATAAGATTGTCATACAAATTCTACAGAAGCAGGATTACCTTTTCCTTATCTGCCTGCCAAGAATAAACGATGTCCTTAAGGGTAATGTGAAAGCCGGAGCAGTCGAACTGTATGTACGTCGACCATGCAATTATCTCCCCCAAGAGTATCTTGAACACCTCAGGCATACGATTGAATTGCTCAAACATAATGATCGCTTGCAGTTATGCATCATTGCTAAAAAATATATGATTCCGAACGTCCAGGCATTTGCAAAGCCGGGAGCCGGGATGGTGGTATTGAAGTTGAACGAACCGAAATTCGCATTCATTTCCGAACAACGCGATCTTGTTTCAGCCTTGTACCGCCATATTACCGTCCAAGCCCAAAAGTTACCGAAACGTGAACGGAACAAGGAGTTTGTCCTTAATAGATTGGAGAATTTTGCCACGCGGATTGAATCGGGCATGGCAAAGAATGACTCTTGAATACTATGGAAACATTACACATTGTAATAAATAATACATTAAAGAAGGAGTGTTTATATGGGAAAATTATCTATTCCTCCCGCAAAGGAACATGAGAAGACGATCAGCGTGAAGCCGTACGATTTTATCGCTCTCGGTGCATTGGTGACAAGGCTTGATCCAGGAATCGTCCCATTCGAATATGCTGATACATACATAGTTCATGTCTCTGGTGGCGAATTTAACGTAGCAGCCAACCTCTCAAGGGCTTTCGGATGCAAGACAGGGGTTGTTTCGGCAATGGTCGACTACCCCATCGGACGGAAAATCGAAGCTGAAGTACGCCGCATGGGAGTCCATGGATTCTATACCAGGTATGAGCACGACGGAGTACACGGACCGAACATGGCCCAGGTCTGGAGCGATATGGGCGGCGGAGTCCGTCCTCCCGTGGTTTTTTATAACCGATCGGATGAAGCAGCGGCCAGATTGCAGCCTGGAAGTGTAGATTGGAAAGCAGTCTTTTCCGACAACGTCCGCTGGTTCCATTCCGGCGGAATTTTCAGTGCTCTTTCAAGTACTACCCCCGAGTTGGTAATCGAAGGAATGAAAGCCGCACACGCTGCCGGAGCAGTCGTGTCGTTCGATCTCAATTACCGGGCAAAGTTGTGGGCTTCGAATGCAGCGAAGGGCGAAGATCCGGTAAAGAAAGCACAGAGTGTTTTGGGTAGAATCGTCGAGCATGTGGATGTGCTCGTCGGAAATGAAGAAGACCTTCAAATGGGGTTGGGTCTCGAAGGGCCAAAGGTTGAAAAACATGGCAAGCTCGACCCTTCTTCATTCTTTGGCATGATGGCTACCGTATCAGAACGTTTCCCGAACATCAAGGCTGTCGCGACCACTATGCGAGAAGTTCGTTCGACCAACCGTCATGATTGGAGCGCAGTCCTTTGGCTCGACGGAAAAGGTTATCAAGCCCCGACATGCTCGCTTGACGTATATGACCGTGTCGGAGGCGGCGATGGATTTGCTGCCGGCCTCATTTTTGGTCTATTGTCCGGGAAGGACCCTGAAGATGCGCTCAAACTCGGTTGGGCTCACGGTGCGTTGCTGACGACCTATCCTGGAGACACCACCATGGCAACGCTCGAACAAGTAGAAGCTTTTGCAAAAGGTGGTTCTGCACGAATCCAACGGTAATAACATAGTAATTACATGTTTTGAAGCTGTCGTCGAACCGGCAGCTTCTCTTTATTTGGCATCCCGATCGTAACTTGAAAGGATAAATTGTCGATTTTCTTGACGAGCATGACGTTGGTAGGCTACAGTCATGGGAGAAACAGAATAAGGAATATCATGCGCTGGCGGATAACTGCAAGAATAGTATCAATAATTTTTATAGTATCGGTTCTCATGTTCGCCATCGCCTGTAGTTCTACAAACAGGATAGTCATCGACGGAAACACATCGCAGCAGATCGCTAATTACGTGATCGATAGTGCCGTGGATTGCGATTCGTCTTTACGTGGAAATATTCCGTCAAATCTACGTAACGGAGCCTATGTGCTCCAAACTGATGAAGAACACCTCTATTACACGACTACGATTCAATTTGATGACGGTACAACGTTCGGATATCTTTATCATTTGCCTTCACAAGCAATCGGCAATGATTTTCTTGAATTTGACATACTCGCGGAATTGAACGGACCGATGCTTGGTATCTTCGATTCGGTTCTCTATTACATCGACGTACAAAACAACAAACAAATCACTGCGTTTGATCTTACCTCATTCGAAACGACAACAGTAACCGGTTCCGGCATCTCCAGCGCTCATCTTTTCGACGGAGCCCTGTACTATTCGTATCATAATCGGGAAGGTCTCTTTCGAAGTATCATCGGAGCTGAGAATCAAGAACAAAAACTCTATCACTCCGGTGGAATAATCCTCTCAGTCTGCAAAGAGATGATTCTCGCATATGCCGATAAAGAAAACCACGAATCATTGGTGGCGGTCTCACTCAACCCAACAATTTCGACCCGATACTATTCTGGTCATACATTTGAGGATGCCGAGGCCATCGGCTCGTGGATTTTTTTCACCGAGAATGGATATCTGTTCCGCATGGGGATCGACGGTTCTTTAGCGATCAAGACCTATGACGGCATGGTTGATAGTTATGCCATAGCTGATGGGAGACTAGCCATATCTTCAAGTGACAAGGGGATTCTCTTAGGAAAAATCGACGGGACCAATCTAAAGGAAATCAGCAAGGACAGAGCCTCCGGACTATCAATGATCGGTAAGAATCTTTTTTATATAAACCACCTCGATGACAACAGTATCTATGTGTATGACATGGAAAATTCGAAACGTTCCAGGCTCCAAGGCGATACTCTTCCTGATGGCGGGCTGGGCATGACACCTATCGAAGCACAACGATATGATGCGATGATGACCTATTACGGCAGTTTCGTGGAAATCGTTAGAGACTTGGAGACTTCAGTCGAATCTTATACCGGAACCTTGCCATCAGAGGTCTTGTTCGTTGAATTCGAAGCAGAGGCTGACAAGCCGATCCTTTACTCACTTCCCGGAAGGCGTCAATTTACTCCCGACAAAGTAAACACCATCGTGCTCATACGACAAGAAGTCACGTTGCTCGGATATTATACCGATGGAAGTGCGGCCAATCGTCTTGATACGACGCTCACCGTTTTCAGAACCGATGTGATCGAACCTCTCTTCAAACTGAGGGTGGAAGGGAAACCACCGACATTAATCAAACATGGAGAAGGAGATCGCCTCGGCCTTACAAGGTCATGGCATCAAAAAGCGTTTGATTTTGAGAAAGATTTTGTCGTTTACCAATAAAATCAGTGTAGAAATCTTTTGATCATCTTCATGTATTGCGGTTTGTACGGATGATAACGCATCGGAACATCAAACAAAAGTGATTTTCTCAGGATACTTTTCCTATGGCTGAACGTATCGAATCCTGTTTTCCCATGATAGGCACCCATACCGCTATAGCCCACGCCCCCGAAAGGCATTCTAGGATTTCCGATGTGCATGATCGTATCATTGATACACCCACCGCCGAAAGAGATTTTGGCAATCATTCTTTTCGCTAGCGTACGGTCATTGGTGAAGAGATAGAACGCCAATGGCTTAGGACGCTTGGCCACATAATCCGCGGCATCCTCAATCTCATCAAACTCAAGAATCGGGAGAATCGGACCAAAGATTTCTTCTTGCATCAGCGGATGCTCTTGATTGTTTTCGATATCAACCAACGTAGGTTCGAGACGATCCTGTGAATGGGACCCTCCGTGTAGGATAGTACATCCTTCGAGCAATCCGACAAGATGATCTAGCTTCTCTTTAGTTATTATCTTTGGGTATTCGGGGTTATGTAAAATATCGGAACCCATTGCCAATGTGATCTGTCGTTTGAGAGCCTCCACCAACGGTTGTTTGCAACTCGAATGCACCAAGATATAATCTGGTGCGATGCATGTTTGCCCTGTATTGATCAATTTCCCGAATACGATGCTTTTAGCAGCTTTCTCGATTGAAGCATTCCTGTCAATGATAACCGGACTTTTGCCTCCGAGTTCGAGTGTTACCGGAACCAAATTCTTCGCAGCCGCTTCCATCACCACCTTTCCGACTGTTGTGCTACCGGTAAAGAAAATATGGTCAAACGGCAATTCCAATAAATTGGCGTTGGCGACTCTCCCTCCCTGAACAACAGAAATATATTCCATTTTGAAAGTTGACGATATCGCAGTCGTAATCACTTGGGAAACATTCGGAGCATAAGCTGATGGTTTGAGGATCGCGCAATTCCCAGCCGCTATGGCCGCGACCAATGGAACAAGATTCAATTGTACGGGATAATTCCATGGAGCCATGACAAGTACCACACCCAACGGCTCTGATAAGATTAGGCTTGACGCAGGCATCTGGGCCAAAGACGGTAGAACCCTGCGAGGTTTCATCCAACGGCGCAAGTGTGACATAGCATAAGAAATTTCATGCAATACAATGCCTGTTTCACTCATGTAGCTCTCATAAGCGGTTTTACCCAAATCCGCGTACAGAGCTTCAGCAAAACGATCGCTGTACTCAAGTACCATCTTCTTGAGATTTGTCAGGGCTTCAATTCGATTGGCGTATGATCGGGTATGTCCTTCCGCGAAATATGTTCGTTGCTTCGCAAACAGTTCCTCTGATTTCATAACCGTACCCTCCGGATAGAATTATTCTATCACATGAATCCGGAAATGAGAGCGTTCTGTTTCAATAATTCGTTCGTCCGCCATTTTTGAGATCTCTCGAGAAAGTGCACTGCGGTTCACACATAAGAAATCAGCCAATTCGTCCCGGTTGAAGGGAATCTCGAAATCCATGGCGTGCTGCAATTCACTTTGCCATACCAGGTAAGCCATCAACTTGTCACGGATCGAACGCTGTGAAAGAATTACCAGTTTTCGATTCATCATCAGGTTGCGGTCAGCCAATACACCCATCATGTTCTCGATGATTTTTGAATGGAACCGACACGCTCTCGCACATGGCGAGACAATCTTGTGGAACTTGAGAAACAATATGCTGCAATCCGTATCGGCTTGTACCGAAACCGGACTTGCTTGAATGTTACCGCTGGCATACACCTGTCCGAACGGCTCCCCTACCGCGAGTTTAGCGGTAATCGAGCGATTGCCAAAGGCATCTTCCGTAATTATTTGCACGCTCCCGCTTAGTACCACCCCGATTTCACCGGTTACATCCGTTTCTCTCACGATATATTGCTTGGCATCGAACGAACGAGTCGAGGCTCCCAGACAATTGAGAACATGAGTCAATTCACCTATTTCGAGTGAATTGAACAGCGGGGTGTTAAGCATGCCACATATTCTTGTATCCATTAGACTTTGTTGCATTAGCAACAATCCTAGAGACTTTTTCGATCTGTGGCAAGACGTTCGACACAACACGGAGTCAAAGTGATGATTTTCCATACATATACATCGTCAAAGAAATATCTTAAAAGGAAATCTTGGCTTTCAAAACTATTCGATCGGATGCTGGATGAGGAACCAACGCCACATCCAGTGCCGCCTGTTCCCTAATTTTCTTATTATTTGAAACTCCCCAGATCGTTGTTCTAATTACTTGCAGTACTCTAGAGACTGCAATGACAGCTCCTCCGCCAATGATCATGCCCGCACTCAATTTTCCCAACGGTGTCGTTATTTCATAGCTACTGGTATCACCCGTGATTCCCTTACCGAAACCAACACCGAACCAATCGATGCCAAGACCGAACGCACCGATGATTGCTGAACCCAAGCCAATTCCATCAACAGCTGCTCCGAACACTGCTCCGTTGTGATCCCCGATTGCCGCAGAACCGCTGCCGAATCCTATGATCAATGATGTTGTTATCGGCCAACCTAGCCTTACCTCGCTTTGATCAGCAACAGTGGCTCCCAATGACCCTACGATCAAGACCAAGACTAGTAACACAATCCATAATTTTGTCCAATTCATGTCGTACTCCAAATACATTAACATTATCCCAGATTTACATATAATCAACCATGAAAAACAAAATTCATTGAATAACCATGCGATTAGTCATCTGAAATGTCAATTTCATAATGCATATTGACAAACCGAATTATCGGCAGTATGAAGCAAGAGCAAAGTGATACATGTAATCACGTCGAGAATCGAGGATGTACATGAATATTCGTTGTATCGAACATAACAAAATGATGGTTGCCCGGGTACCATCCAGTTCGACAATATTCCAGGATGTGGATGCGGCATTGGATCTGTTAGTCACCGTTCGTCATGATCATGGTTGTGAGACGGTATGATAGTTGATGCTTCGGCGATCGATGCCCGATTCTTTACATTAAGCACAGGACTTGCCAGAGAAGTTTTACAAAAATACGTCATGTACATGATGAAACTGGTAATTATTGGTGACTTTTCACAAACAACTAGCAAAAGCCTTCGTGATTGTATATACGAGTGCAACCAAGGGACACAAGTATTATTTGTTTCGGATGAAACTGAAGCTTTGGCGAAAATTTGCATTCCCACAACTAAGTGTAATAATTCATATGGACAAATTCGTTGATATCCCGTACTATTGCTAACAGATTTTAGGGCGCGTAACTCAGCGGGAGAGTGCTACCTTCACACGGTAGAAGTCGTTGGTTCAAACCCAATCGCGCCCAACTCTCAAATACTTTCTTTGCAAGTATTTGAGTGGATTACCGTGTAGTTGGAGTCTATGCATCTCTCTCAAGTGTGACCTTTACTGTTACCTTTATAAAGGAAAAGGTGGGTATTTTTGAGTTGAAGCATAGCCAGACCCTACTGGTGGTTTCCTCTCTATTATGCGAAAACTACTCAAGGGCAACGTTATTAAATAGCCTATCATAAACAGCTTCAAAGTGTCCAATTTCTTTTTCAGTTAACTGTAGGAATTCCTTTTCACGTGCTCGTTTTGATAGTTTTCCCTCATTCTGTGAGATGAAACTATACAAGAGAAAGACAGTAGAATCAGGCATTTCAACGGAATTCTGTATAGTTTCTCTGAACCGATCATAATTCACTAGGAATCGTGTCTCTTCAGGGAGATCATGTTCAATAGTTTGCTGTACACAATGATATAGGAACTCCACATAGGGGGTTGCATCAAAGTATCGGTAGTAGTCTATTGTCGAATTCAGGACACGTACATTGTGATCTTCTGTAGGTTCCCATCGCATGAAAGGGAGAATGCTTTGTGAGTAATCTTTTAGGACGGATGCATATTCCTCTATTCGAAGTAACATTGCACTTGAAATAGGAAATATCATTCCTGGAGGATTGTAACCATGCTCTGCAAGAATATGATGGATGAGATATCGATGAATCCTTCCATTTCCATCAGAGAATGGATGGATAATCACAAACCCGAAGGCGATGGCAGCTGCGGCAACGACTGGATCAATTTTTTGGGAAACTCTTTTATTATAAACAATAAGTCCTGAAATCAAAGAGTCAATATCTTCATATCTAGCACTTATATGTTCAACAATGGGTGTTCCTGTTTCCCTATCATGTTCGCCGATGAAGCCCCCTTCGTCTCTGAACCCTATTTTTACAAAACCTCTAGAGCCTATCACAATATGCTGGAGTCGTATCAGCTCCTCTTTACTCAAAGGTGATTTCCCTGCTTCTCTCAGCGCATTACCCCATCGCTGAATCCTATCATGGGAAGGTGTCTCATTTTCTATGGAAAAACTTGCTTTGGAATCTTTAAGTAGCAAAAATGCTGCAGCACGGGCAACGACATCCTTTGGGATATCTGAAATGACTTGGAGAGCTTTAAGTTTAAGGTTCAAATTGAGATATTCTTCAAGTTCTTCAGTCCTTTTGATCAGCGGACAAAAATCAGGAGTCCCTGGAAGATTGTTCACTACACGGTGTCTCCTGGAATTCTCGCCTTCTATGGCAACTTGCTGTTTGGGATTTACAACCAATACGTAATTACCTTTCTTGGCATCAGGGATATCAAGTAGTGTTCCCATGAGCCATTCATAGAGAAACCAAATCCGTCTGCTGTATGAACCAGTAATCGTCTCCTGAATTATGGTTTCAATCGTTCGTCTATCGATTACCTCGAACAATTTTTTCAATATACACAAATCAAGCCCTTCATATTTTAAAGCAAATTCAAGATGCCCTATGAGAGTTTCTTCCGGTTGATGTCTGGGTGTCAGCAAGTGCCACCCCATCTTTTTTACAATACTATGCTTCAAACCGATTGCCATTTTCAGTCGGGGGAAGGGTGCAGGAAGTTGGTATGCATCAATGAGAGCAACATACCCTACAGGGAATGCTTCCTCTGGCAGTAAGAATCCATGAAAAACGGTTACAGGTCCTGAAAAAATATTATCCATGCTGTAATCTCCTGAATTATCATTATAATATTGTATTATTAGTGATTTGTACATATGTTTTATGAGAAGTGATTATGCATGATTGTCGTAGGTGAAAGGCCAGGCCGGGCATCAGAGTATAGGTGGCATTACCATACCCACTGAGTATTTTATCACTTGAGAGCCACCAGTTTAAGTCTTCAGAGCCACGTGGCACATAGTATTTTAAAGTGGTTGAGCCACCTTGGATTCATACTGTATATGGAAGGTCTTGACCCCCCATTAGTTT